>Ga0302278_10002000_pt1 | contig 24205 bp, 18 predicted proteins | sample III_Bog_N3_2_FD_194543 | JGI IMG/M metagenome (GOLD analysis project Ga0302278, IMG submission 194543) | Peat permafrost microbial communities from Stordalen Mire near Abisko, Sweden - III_Bog_N3_2 | ecosystem: Environmental > Terrestrial > Soil > Wetlands > Peat | place: Sweden: Abisko...
GGCAATGATGATGGCGAGGCCAACGGCTGCTTCGGCCGCGGCCACCATCATCACAAAGAAGACAAATATCTGCCCCTTCACCGCATGCCACTGGTGGGCGAAGGTGACGAAGGACAGGTTGACGCCATTGAGCATGAGCTCAATGGACATGAAAACCGTGATGAGATTGCGCTTGATGAGGAATCCGACGACGCCGAGTGTAAACAGCAGCGCGCTCAATAGCAGGTACCAGGAGAGAGGGACTTCCTGCGAGAGAAAGGAACTCACTTGGCTGCCGTCCTTTCCCGGTTCCCCTGGGGGACTTCGATTCCGTGAGGATCTCCGCTGCCGTGGCGGGCGAGCGCGACTGCACCGAGGATCGCGATGAGGATGAGCACTGAAGTGACTTCGAAGGGTAAAAGCAGCTCAGTGAAGAGCACTCTGCTGAGATCTTCAGTGGAGGTAATGCCTTGATTCAATCCCGCCGTACCAAGCCCTTGCGCGCGCAGGATGACGGTGGCGAGAACCCCGAGGATGACGGCGGCAGCAGGGAAGCCGACAGCGCGCCAGGTGCGGCTGCCCATGGTTCGCTCCTCACGGCCGGCGTTGAGTAGCATGACCACGAAGGTGAAGAGCACCATGATGGCTCCAGCGTAGACGATGACCTGCGCGGCGGCAAGGAACTCAGCGCCCAGCAGCAGGTAGAGTACCGCCAGCGAAGTCATCACCACGATCAGCGACAGGGCGCTGTTGATGGGATGGCTCTGGAGCAGGAGATTAACGGCTCCGGCCAGGCAAAATCCGGCGAACACGAAAAAAATGATCAGATGCATTACAACAAAGCCTTTGTTTTCATCAAAGCAATCTTGGAAAATCCCGATTTGCTGAAAATTTGCTGAAAGCGCAGTTTCAGTACATGGCAAACAAGCCGAGTACGACGACCATCACCGTCATCACCTGTCACGGCACCTACAAGGGCGTCGAGTGTAAGAAGACCAATCCAGGATGGAAGCGCTGCAACTGCGCCAAGTCGCTCTACATTTACGAGAACGGCAAGAGGACCTACGTCTCCGCCAAGACGCGCTCCTGGGAGCGCGCCGAACGGGTAGCACAGGCTGAACGCGAGAAGCGCGATCCAGTGCGCATCGAACTCGCCCGGATTGCGAAGAAAGAGGCTCAAGAGGTCAATCTCCAGAAGAGCAAGAATATCACGCTGCCGGTGGCTACCGACCGCTGGGTCCGGGGCCGGAAAATCGAGGGGAGAGCCAACCTCCGCATTTACCTAAGGGCCGCGTGGCGAATCGAACAATGGGCAGCCGATGAAAAGATCGTGAACGTCACGGACATCACCGCCGACGGCCTCGAGAAGTGGCGGGGGATGTGGGGTCCCAAGGCGGAGAAGCGGTACAACCGGATAGCGGTAGCCACCCAGTCGCAATTCCAGTCGAAGGTTAGGCGGTTTTTTCGCTGGTGCGTCGGCACGGGGAACCTAAGCAGGGATCCCACACTCCTCCCCTTGCCCATCAACAAGGGCAGGAAAAGCAGGAAGCAGACGCAGCCCCTCACGTCGGAACAGTTTGAGAAGCTCCTGGACACGATTGAGCCCGCGATGTCTGCAGCGATCGGGGAGGCTCGGGAGTTCGCCAAGGAATTGCGGGCCTTGTTCCTGACCCAAAGGTGGGCCGGACTCCGCATCCTCGATGTACTCATGCTTCCTCGGACCGCGTTGGTTGGCAACCGCCTCAGCCTCACCACCAAGAAGACCTGCGCCAAGATCGAGAACCGGACGCTGCCTGAAAGCGTGGTTGAGGCGCTACAAGCCCTGTCACCGGATCGCCCCCTTTTCAAGCCGGGTTACTTCTTCTGGAGTAAGAAAAAGAGGTGGGACTGCTTGTCATCGAAGTGGGATGCCGTCATCAAGCCAATGAACGAATTGCTGGCATTCAAGGACGACAACGGGCAACCGCTGACCTTCAAGAGCCATATGCTGAGGGACACGTTCGCCGTCGAATGCCTCCTCGATGGCATGTCCATGGAAGATGTAAGCAAGCTGTTGAACCACGAGTCGGTCAAGACGACCGAAGAGTACTATGCGCCGCGGGTTAAATCCAGGCTGCAGCATTTGGACGATATGATGGTCGCCGCAATGCGGCGCATGGGCGCCGCGGTGACCGCATAGCTCTACCACGGGCAGAATTGTACCCTACGTCCACCGGTGGACGTAGGGTACAGTGCACGTACTTCTCACCGCATCAGGAAGGGGACTCACCATGGCGACATGAAGGTACTGTGTCAAGTGGAGGGGCCTATTCGACAATGAGCACCAGGACTGCGCGGATGCCGCGAAGAAAGCTAAGTAGTAGCCACCCCACCATCCGTAGAAATGGCCCACCGGCTTCCAGCCCGGCGGGCCATTTCATTTCGGGGGAGGACCGCTGCGCTCCATGTGTTTCACCTTTGCGGCGAACTTCGTTGCGGGGAGGGCGCGATTTCAGGCTACAAGCGGGCGTGCGCTGAATCTGAGCCATATTGCTCAAAAACAGGCCGCCTACAGCTCCTTGGCCCGATCGCCGAGGCCGCGGTGAGCCCCCGGGGCCATCCGGAACGCCGGCGCCGTGCGGCACACAGGCGCTGCTGGTAAAGTTTTGTCCCAACGACCGATCACTCGTTCGCATTCATTCGCAGCGGCCCGATCACGGGTCTATCGACTCAGTGGAGATCGGACTCGTCGCTTCGGTGCAGCATCTCGAAATGGGTTCTGATCATCGCCTGATCGATAGCCTCCAGGTACTGGCCATCATCATCCGCGAGCCAAACGCAATCCAGGCCATCGTTCCGCCTGTAGTAACCGATCCGAAAGGCTCGGCCCTCGTAGCCGGTCCAATCTGGCTCATTGCTGGTCACTTTGACAACCCTCACAAGTGAAAGGGGAGGTATGACAAGCGAGAGCGAACTGTCCATCTCTCAAAGCCTCAAAGCACCGATTCTAGCGAACTAAAGCAAGTATGGCGATTGTTTGCGTCTTCCGCCAATCTGAGTTCCGCCTGTATTGTCGCCAAACCGTACATAACCCGGGTTGGAGCCCGTCAGAGATCGTGGAATGGCCGAAAACCGGATTGGAAACGGTTTGCCGGTCATCCAAGTGGAATGCTCGCTTCTGCAATCAATTCGCTCATGGGGCTGCATTCATTGGTTTCCGCCAAATAAATCGACTGCCGTCAAGTAGAATAAGCCAACCGTCAGTCTGGCCCCATGGACTCAGCCCCGCGCGCGAAACCCGGTCCCCACGAGATCTTTCCCCCCATCGAATCGTCCCGGGCGGATGTACGCTGCTTCGGCGCGCAAAATGGCCGTTCATGAAGCCGGTGTGGCGGGGTCTTTTCGACATACAGCCCGGCGAAGGTAAGGTAGTTTTCCTTCTGGTTGCGCACTCGTTGTTTATGGGTATCTCGCTGATCGTCTTTGAGACTGCGGCGAGCGCATTATTTCTGGCAAGATTCCCGGCGGAAAGCGTGCCGTATACCTTTATCGGCACGGCGTTCGTGGTGCCCCTCTCCGGAATCGTTTACAACAGTCTGCGCAACCGAGTGTCTACTTCGTGGTTGTGGACTGGGACTCTCCTGTTCCTGCTGGCGGTGCCGCTGGCGGCTGTGGGAGTACTGCATGCTACTGACAGCGCGTGGCCGAGTTTTGTGCTGATGACGCTGGTTATCGCGATGTACGCGTTGACGGCGCTCGAATTCTGGAGTGTGGCGGGGCGGGTATTGAGCTTGCGGCAGGCCCGGCGGCTCTATGGCCTGATTGGCAGCGGAGAAGTGGCCGCCGGAATTCTTGGCGGGCTCGCGGTTGCGCCGATGCTCAAGTTCGTCAGCGTGATCAATCTGCTGCTGGTGGTTCCTGCGGGGTTCTTTGTTTGTCTGTTATGTCTCTTTGCCCTGCTACGGATACAGCATGGGCGTACCGGCGAGGCGGAAGAGGAGGACAAGGGTGACACCGGGAAGCAGAGCGTCGCGGGACTGCTGCGGGCAGTTGCCAAAGACCGCTACATTCTGCTGATCGTGGGTCTCTTCGTCTTCTATAACCTCACGCGCGACACGCTGGAGTACACAACGCTCAGCCAGATCCAGGCGTACTTCCGACAGAACGAAAGCCTGGTGGCGGGGTTCATCGGCGCGATGCTCTCGGTGCGTGAGATTGTCACGCTGGTGGCACGAACGTTTCTTTCCGGCCGATTGCTCAGCCGTTTCGGCTTAGGCGCCGGCCTGGCCGCAACCCCCGCACTCATGATGGCAGGATCGGTATCGCTGGTGACGGTCAGTGTGGCACTCCCATATCTGCCGCTGTTCTGGCTGGTGGTGTTCCTCAAGATTGCGGAAGGCACGGCGCGGAATTCGCTGTTCAAGCCCGCCACAATGATGGCATACCGGCCGCTTGCCCCGCAGCGCCGTGACCGGGCTCAAATGGTGATTGAAACGGCGATTGAGCCCGTTTCCGTGGGGCTCACCGGAGCGATCCTGCTGGTGCTCAATTTCACCCTGGCCGGTGCTCCGGCCGGTCAAAAAGCGATAGCCGCCGGCAGTCTGATGTTAGCTACCTCCTGTGGTTGGATGGCGATGGGGCGACTTGTGCGCCTGGGGTATCTGAACGTTGTGATGAAGGCGTTGCGCCGGGGCAGCCTGAGGGCTGAGGTTCTAACCCTTGATGACGCAGCGATCGCACTGCTTTCCAATCAGCTTCGTCTCACCCATCCCCGCGAAGCCCTCTATCTGCTCAAGGTCATGCAGGAAAACATGGAGCCGGCCAGGTTTGCGGCACTTCTTCCGGGACAGTTGGACCACCCGGAACCCGACGTTCGCGCGGCCGTAGCGAGGCGCATGGAGCAACTGAGGCTCCACTCGTTTCGGCCTGCACTGGAAGAACAACTGGAGAACGAAAGCGCTCCTATGGTGTGCGCATCGATCCTGTGTGCTCTGGGCTCGACGGGCGACCCCGCTATGATCCGGCGTCTCTCGCCGTTTCTGCACGATCCTTCCCTTGCGATTCGAGTATCGGCGCTGGCGGGCCTGCTGAAATACGGCCCCGAGGCGGAAGCGCAGCGGACAAGAGAGCAGTTGGCGGCGCTGGTTGAAGCGAGCGATCCCGAAGAGCGGCTCATGGCTGCGCGGCTATTACGGGACGTGGCGAGTGAGGGCCTCTATCGATCGCTGCGTCCGTTACTGGTGGATGCGAACCTCAGCGTCCGGGCGGCCGCTATGGAAGCGGCGGGGCAGTTGAACAATGCGGCGCTCTGGCCTGAGATCGCAGAGCAACTTGCCGTGCCGCAAATGTGGCAGCACGCGGCCCGCGCACTGGCACTTGGCGGCGACAGTGCGATTCCAGCGCTTGAAGAGATCATCCGCCTACCCGGCGCCGGGCTGACGGCCGGGAGGAGGGCAGTTGGTGTGCTCGGCCGGATCGGAACGGCGCGTGCGATTGCGACTCTGCGCCCATTTCTGGAACATCTCGAACTTCGGCAACTGGCTGCGCGGTCCCTGCAGGATTGCGGCTATCGGGCAAACGATAAAGAGGTGGAGGAGATCGACGCGACGTTTCGTAGCGAGGGCGAGCGGGTTGAGGGGGTGATTGCGGCTTTGGTCGATATGGGCGGCGACGACGACACCGCGGTCTTGCGGCAAACGTTGAGTTGGGAGATCGCGCGGTCACAGGACATCCTGTTTTCACTCCTTGCATTCCTCTACGACCCTGACAGCATGCGCAAGGCGCGCACTTATTGGCGCAGTGGCTCGACGGAAAAGAAGGCATTCGCGCTGGAAGTGCTGGACAATCTCTGCGAGCGACGCCACAAGATGCTCATGATGCCGCTGTTGGAAGGCCTTTCCGCCGAGGATATGTGGCGTAAACTGAATGGACATTTCCAGCAGCCTTTGCGCGGCAAGGAAGCGCAACTCAAGGGTATCGTCAATGCGCCCCCGTCCTGGGCCACACACTGGGTACGCGTTTGGGCGGGCCGCGCTTTGGGTGAGCACGGGCCGGAGTCAGAGAGATCAGGCATGTTATCGACAATCGAGAAGATACTGCTGCTAAAATCGGTTGAATTCTTTCTGACTACCAACGACGATGTCCTGGTGGAACTGGCCGCGCTGGCAAACGAAGTTTCCGTGAAAGCCGGCGGACGAATTGTCGAGAAGGGTAAGGTTGAATCGACGATGTACCTGATTGCGAGCGGTCGCGTTCAGGTACAAGAGGGCGGGGAGACGCTGGCCGAGTTGGATAGAGGCAGCGTGTTCGGAGAACTGGCCGCCCTTGACGCTCAACCGCGTACGGCCGACGTCACCGCGCTATCCGACGTCCTTCTGCTGAGAATCGACCATGCCACGCTTGTCGACCTGATGGCCGAACACATCGAGGTGGCTCACGGAATCATTCGCTTCCTGATCCGCCGTTACCGGCCGCCCAGTAAAACGGCACACGGGTAACTTACCCACTCATCACGTCTTATGATCCAAAGCGTTCCCAGTAAAACCTATTACGACGAGTTGGCAACGGAGTACGATCAGCTCTATGTTGATGCGGTCAGCGTCAGCGAGAACTCGATCGTCGGTTCGCGGATCAGCGAGTACGTATTTGAAGGCGCGAGGATTCTCGATTTAGGCTGCGGCTCCGGACTGGCATTGGAACTTCTGAAACAACGACCTGGTCACGCAGCGTTTCAATACGTCGGCGTCGACATTTCGTCGCGCATGGCTCGGGCAGGGCGGGAGAAATTCCGCTCGGATCCAAATGCCGAGTTTCACGTCATGGATATGGAGCAACTCCCCCATTTTGCCGATGCATCTGTTGATGTGGTTTTGTCGTTGTTTGGTTCGTTTTCTCACGCCTTGAATCATGAGGCCGCGATAGCTGAATTCGAGAGAGTCTTGAAACCCGGCGGACGCTTTCTAGTGATGGTATATTCGCGCTTTTCGCTGCGCAATATCCTGCGCGCCTGCTTTAGGATTTCACCGGGACTTCTCTTAGAAGTTCGACCTTATGAAACCCGCCGCACCAGCGGTCCGCCCTTTGTAGATGCGTGTTTTTATGATCGGAAGTTAGTGAATGACGCGTTTGGAAAGTTTGACGATGTACGTGTGGATGGGCTGAATTGCCTCTTTGAGATGCCGTTCTTTGATACATGGTTCGGGAAATCCCGCAAACAAGCTGTGATCGAACGTATGTTGCGGTATGAAATGAAAAGGCTTGCTCTTTGGCCTTATCTTTGCCACAGCTTGATTATCACGGGCCGCAGACCACTATGATCAGGAGCGAATTCGAAGAGGACGGCGTTGTTCTGCGTTGGGCGCCGCGGCGAAGGTAGAACCAGTGTCTCCGAAGGACAGCAGAAACGCAGAACCGGTTTTTCGAAAACTTCGGCGACGAACTGCAGCGCACCGGGCTCATCGGCAGGTAATGCAAATTGCTCTTAGCGCTGGGAATTCCGGTAAGAGCATCATTGGGAACGAGTTGGTTCGGATAGCGTCCGGATGGTCGGCTATCCGGACATTACGCCCGTTTTGAGGCAACTTCCGGGCGCCGGTCAATCGTCAACAGTGGGGTGCTAGCCAGGGTCGCAGCCCATTTGCTTTCAGGTGCTCTACGGACGTGTAAAGTCCACGTTCATCAAGGTTTTCACTTCTACTGGTTGACCATTCACCTAAAACGACATGTAATTCCATGTCTTCGCTGCGTCGAATGCAGTTCTCCCAGTTTCGCCATGACGGCGTCGGCAGTGACGGTCGCCCCCGGAGCAACCAGCAACAACGTCTCAACCATCAACAGTCCTCATTGTTTGGCAGGGTAACAGATTTATGGTCGCGGCCGGTTGGTCGGCTATCCGGACAGAACCCCGCTTTTTGCAGGTTGGCGACTCCCGTGAGGCCGAAGACTGAGTTCCGTCCGGTTTGCCGGTCAACCGCCCGGACCTCTGGAATCTGCCTACCAGGCGCTCGATTAGCGTCTCGTCGATTTGACGAGAATCGCCAATCTGAACAAAGTCGGGGCGGCGCGGAGCGGATTACCGCTGGGCAAACGGTTTGCCGCGCACCATGGTGTAGACGGAATCGAAAACCGTCAGGCTCTTGATGGCAGCTACACCGCCAACGGCAATTGGATCGCCGAGATACTGTACCTTGCTCTCCGCTTTCGTGAATGCGGGCCACGGGGGCAGGCCCGGTCCGTTGGGATTGCCTGACCTGGCGAAGTTAACCCAATAGCTGGACATCTCGTCGGCCAATCTTCGATCTCCCGGGGTCCATTGCCACGGCGACTGGTCCAGGTGGTCGAAGACATACCAGAGCTCCGCGAAGTGACTCGCGCCCCAGCCCGCATACACTGAGCCGGCGGGAAACGGCGGCCGCTGCCTGAACGAGTAGTAGTAGACGGGCTGCTTTCCCGTTGCGGCCTGCAACCGCGCCCATGCCCACATATCCCAGCCGAAGCGGAGGTCGCGTTCCAGGCCCAGCCGCGCTTCGCGTGCTTCGTCGTCGGTGGCGTGGGGATAAGCCGCAAGCAGCGGAGGCGGCAGAGCGCCGAAGCTTTTGGCAATGTCGCTGTCGAAAGTGGCAGCCGTCTGGTGCGAGACATCCACCAGCGCTCGCGCCTCCTCGGCATTCGAACCGATCAGCAGAGCCACATCGTTTTGCTGCCCCGCGTTGAAGGCATCGTAAGGCGAGAGCGGCAGGACATACGGCTCGATCACTGCGTGCACCAATCCGCCGCCATCGCCGGTAAGCTTGCTCGCGGGCACCTGGCGCAGTTCCTTCAGCGTAGGCGCGTTCAGCCCAGCCGCGTACTTCTCCCCGTCGAGCTCCGCATTGGCCAGCATGAACTTTGGTCCGAGTTGAAGCGGCTCGAACAGGCCACCGCTCTCTCCAATGGCGCGCTGAAACAGGCCCTTGGCAAGGGGCGAGGACATCAGGATGCTCACCGATATGGAACCGGAGGATTGACCGGTGACGGTGACGCATTGCGGATTGCCGCCAAAGGCAGAAATGTTTCTTTGGACCCACGCCAGCGCCGCGATCTGGTCCATCAGGCCGTAGTTCCCTGACGAATGATGCCCAAAGTCGCGCTCCGCCTCGCGCGTCAGTTCAGGTGATGCGAGAAAGCCCAGCGGGCCCAGGCGATAGGCGATGGAGACCACGATGACGCCCTTATGCGCCAGTTGGTCGCCCCAGTATAGAGGCATGGAAGCGGAACCGTTGATGAGGCCTCCGCCATAGATCCACACAATCACGGGAAGGCGTTCCTGCGGGCTATTTGCCGGTGTCCAGATGTTGAGATAGAGGCAATCCTCACTGACTGCCGGCGGCGTCTCCCCGGGCATGGACACACCCGTCTGCATGCACGCCGGAGCAAAAGCCACGGCCTTGCGCGTACCCTCCCAGGGTTCGGCAGGAACCGGAGGGCGCCAGCGCAACTCACCCACGGGCGGAGCGGCGAATGGAACTCCTCTGTAGACATTCAGCCCACCTTCGCGAACCCCGGAGAGCGCGCCGGATTCCGTCCGAATTATCGGACTCTGTGCCAGCGAGAAGCAGGACGCCACTGGAAGCATGGCCAGAAGAAGGGCACTGATGGCAGTCTTGGAAGAGATCGTCCGCATAGGGGGCTCCGGGCTGACCGATTGGCAGCGAAGAAGACTTGCAGTGGGCTTCTTTTCCGATTGAGTCAGGGAGCAAGAAGGCGGGGGGGCATGAATCGAGGGAAGACGATTCGGTATTTCGTTCCGATTGCTGCTGACAGATACGGTTCGCAGAATGGATTTGTTCCTTCAACCGAGAATTGCCCCACGGGAATCCACTCATCACCGAAAACAAGTCCCCTCGCCAATCACCGCTCCCGCCTCGCCAGAAGAAACCTCGGCATCCCGCACGTCTTGAGCTCAGGCCACCCACATTGAGACTCAACTCGGGCCCCTCTCTCCCCTCGAGACAAGCCAATTACGCATTGGCGGAGAATCCTTTTGTGCCGTCCTAGCCCGTTACAAGCATGCATTTGACCTGCGAAACACGAGCCAGCCGATGCGCCGGGCGCTCCAGGTCTCGATCTTGAGACCTGGGATTCTCGCGGACTAGAAACAGGAGCTTATTTCTGGTTCCGGGTGGATAATCGGTCACACGCCAACGACAGAGAACTCGAAGCGAGCCGTTGTGAACGGTTAGTTAGCCGTACTAGCTCAGTTGCTTTCAGGAATACGGCACGAAAGCTTGGAATTCGGCCAGATGGGAGCTTCCAAGCAGTTGTTCAAGGCCGCTTTGATTCAGCGAAAACTGCCCGAAATGCATGTACATCTGCCCTATCTTTTTCAGGCCAAATCGGGGCCACAGCAGGCTATTCAGCGAAACGCTGGACTCAGCGGGTTGGCCGCAATCATCTGATTTGCAATGGATTATGTTTAGAATCAATTAGATAGCGATTATATTTGGCGGAGAGAGTGGGATTCGAACCCACGGTACTCGTTAAAGTACACACGCTTTCCAAGCGTGCGCCTTAAACCACTCGGCCATCTCTCCGGGGGGTGGTCTGTCTTCTTGACTTTAACATATTGATGGCATGGCTCTGCGGGGCTGTTCCGCCCTGAAGGGCCTTCCGAAGGTTCCCGTCCGAAGTTCGTGAAATCGTTTACTTCATGTGGGTGGGTAGTTTATAGTTCCTCGTTGTTTGCGGCAAGACACTCGGCCGCGCTTCGTCTCAATTTCTCACCATGAAAGGCAATTTCATGCCTGTGCTCTCTCGTCGTGACCTCCTTTGTTCCGGTGTGGCGCTTTCCGCGTCTTCGTTGGTTGCCCGTTCTGCCTGGGGTCGCGCTGCAGCGTTGATGGCAGGGAATCCCGCGGAGGCCGCGATTGCGCCTCGTGAACAATTACTCTTCGATTTCGGCTGGAAATTTCAATTCGGCAACTCGGTGGATCCTGCCCGCGATCTCGGTTTCGGCAACGGCCAGGGCGACTTTGCCAAGACCGGAGAATTCGAGTTTTCCAAGGCGAAATTCGATGATTCAAAATGGCGCTCGCTTAACCTGCCTCATGACTGGGCGGTTGAGCTGCCATTTGTTCACGACGAGGTGCAGAACTCTCACGGCTATAAGCCGGTTGGCAGGCGCTATCCGGATACGAGCGTGGGTTGGTACAGGCGCACATTCGAGATCCCTGCCAGCGACCTGGGACGCCGCATCTCGATCGAGTTCGACGGAGCGTTTCGCGATGTGCTCGTTTTTGTGAATGGATGCTTCATTGGGCGCAACAACAATGGCTACGCGCCGTTCCGCTTCGATGTGACGGATTTTCTTGCCTATGGCGCGAAGAACTACATTGTGGCGCGTGTCGACGCCAGCTTCGGCGACGGCTGGTTCTATGAGGGCGCCGGAATCTATCGCCACGTCTGGCTCACCAAGACGGACTCGCTGCATCTGGGCAAGTGGGAGAGCACAGTGCGCTCTGAGGTCAGCGGCCGATCCACGCATTTGACCCTGGGAACTCAAGTAGCCAACAAAGGAAAACAGCCGGAGAGCGCGAAGGTGAGCTGGAAGATTCTCGACGCATCCGGCAAGACTGTCGCTACAGCCGAATCCGCGGCGCAGTCGGTACCCGTGGACGGAGTTGCGACGTATTCCGCAACAGCGACGCTGGATAATCCGGCGTTGTGGTCAGTGGATGCGCCGAATCTCTATGCGGCCGTTGTGACTGTGGAGGCCGGTGGAAAGACCCGCGATGCCGAGCGCGTGAGTTTTGGCGTGCGCACGGTTCTGTTCGATGCCGACAAGGGATTCTTCCTGAACGGGAAGTCCATGAAGATTCAAGGCACCTGCAACCATCACGACCATGCCGGCGTTGGCGCGGCACTCCCTGACCGGCTCCAGGCTTTCCGTCTTGGCGTTCTCAAGGAAATGGGATGCAATGCGGTGCGCACCTCGCACAACATGCCCACCCCCGAGTGGGTCGAGGGGTGCGACCGCATGGGCGTCATGATGATGTGCGAGACCCGCCAGATGAGTTCCAGCCCGGAGGGTTTGTCGCAGCTTGAGGAGATGGTCAAGCGCTATCGCAACTCGCCCTCCATCATCCTTTGGTCAATTGGCAACGAGGAATGGCAACTGCAGGAATTCATGGCGGAGCAGGGCGCAAAGATCGGCGCGACCATGGTCGAGCGGTGCCACGAACTCGATCCAACACGCGTGGTTTCGGCAGCCGTGAACGGGACCAACCAGAAGGGTGTTTCCGATGCATTCGACATTGTCGGATTCAACTACGGTCTCGCTCGCCCCGACGGCTACCACAAAGAGCATCCGAAGCGGCCGCTCTATGGCTCCGAGACCGCCAGCGCCGTCTCCACACGTGGAGTCTACACGACAGACAAATTGCGCAATTGGGTCAGCGCCTACGATGTGAACCAACCCGGATGGGGCGAAACGGCCGAAGAGTGGTGGAAGTTCTACGCCTCGCGTGAGTGGGAGGCAGGCGGCTTTGCCTGGACAGGGTTTGACTACCGCGGAGAGCCCACCCCCTATGGATGGCCTTCCATCAACTCGCAGTTCGGCATCGTCGACATGTGCGGATTCCCCAAGGACACCTTCTTCTATTACAAGGCGTGGTGGGGAACCGATCCGGTGCTGCACCTGTTTCCGCACTGGAACTTCGAAGGCAAGGAGGGCGAGGAGATTCCAGTCTGGGTGCACTCGAATTTGGATGAAGTCGAGCTCTTCGTTAACGGAACAAGCGTCGGAAGCCAGAAGGTTCCGCAACTGGGCCATGTGGAGTGGAAGGTAAAGTATGCACCTGGTTCAATTGAGGCGCGCGGCAGCAAGGCGGGCAAGATGGTACTTACTGAAAAGCGCGAGACAACCGGGCCGACGGTGGCCATCCGGCTTACTGCCGACCGGACGGAAATTAACGCAGACGGCGAAGACGTGGCGGTTCTGAAAGTCGAGGTCCTGGATAAGGAAGGGCGTGCGGTACCGACGGCCGGAAATGTGATCGGGTTCAAAGTTTCCGGAGCGGGTACGCTCATCGGGGTAGGGAACGGCGATCCCAATTGCCAGGAGAGTGACAAGGACCCGAAGCGGTCTCTCTTCAATGGATTGGCCCAGGTGATTATCCAGGCGACCAAAGAGCCAGGCGAAATTCACATCGAGGCGGTCAAGGAAGGTTGGGACGGGCCGGAATTGACCCCGGCGAAACTGTCGATCACCTCGAAGAAGGTCGAACTGCGGCCGGCGGTGCGAACGGTGCGCGAGCCGGCATAGAGCCTCACCGCCCCTCCGCACCCGGTGGTATACTCACAAGGTCAGGCGCACCGCGCCACCATCTTCAACGCACTCTGAGGTTCTCATGTCCGGCCATTCAAAATGGGCCACAATCAAGCACAAAAAGGGCGCGCTTGACGCTAAGCGCGGCAAGATATTCACCCGCCTTCTCAAGGAAATCGCCGTTGCTGCCAAGGGCGGCGGTAACCCTGACACGAACGCCCGCCTGCGCACCGCCGTTCTGGCCGCAAAAATGGAAAACATGCCGCAGGATAATATCAAGCGCGCCATCCAGCGCGGCACCGGCGAACTGGAAGGAATCAGCTACGAGGAGATCAGTTTCGAGGGGTATGGCCCCGGCGGCGTGGCTATCATCATCGATGTGATGACCGACAATCGCAATCGCGCCGTCAGCGAGATCCGCCATGCCTTTACCAAGAACGGCGGCAATCTGGGTGAGTCCGGCTCGGTCCGCTTCATGTTCTCGAAAAAGGGCGTCATCGCAATCGAGAAGTCCGCAGCCACGGAAGACCAGCTGATGGATATTGTTCTCGAGCATGGCGGCGAGGACCTGAACGACGAAGGTGAAACCTGGGAAATCCTTACCGACCCGGCATCCTACGAGTCCGTCCTCTCAGCCGTCAAAGCGGCGAAGATTGAGCCGGTGATGAACGAAGTCACTATGGTGGCCTCCATCTATACCAGGCTCGAAGGCGCCACCGCCAACCAGATGGTTCGCTTGCTCGAGGTCCTTGAAGACCTCGATGATACCCAAAACGTCTACACCAACTTCGACATGGACGCGGCGCAGATGGAAGAGGCGGCAAGCTGAGAGTGTCTCAGGCAGGCATTCAAAAGGCCGCCCAAATGTGGCGGCCTTTTTGCGGGTAACCGAATCTTCACCGATGGAAGGGAAGCACGTTGACGAGAACTACATTGTTTATCTTTTTTGCCATGGCGGCAGGGACGGCAGTCGCCTCCGCCCAGACTCAGGCTGGTGTGGCAACTCCTGCAGGTGCTAACCAGGTATCCCTCGAATTCGCTGGTCCGGGCGTTGACGACCCCGTGGCCCAGGTTCGCAAGAACCTGAGCTGGGAATACGGCCCATTCCTGGACGGCGGTAACGGATTCGGCAACCGCGACGACTACCGGTTCCTCTCGGCCGGTTTTCAGGCCGGCAAGATCCTTACCCCGGTGCTCGGCCACGGGATCCTTGCCGGCCAGTTTGAATACAGCGCCAACATCATGCCGCTCTGGCTGGCCTTCACTCCCGCGCAGAACCCGAATGCCAACTTCCTTTATCCCAACGGCACAAGTTTCACCGGCCCTGAAGGCGGCGGCACGTACGTAGGCGCCAGTATCACCCCGGTGATCTTCCGCTGGAATTTCCTGAGCCATTCGAAGCGCATTCAGCCGTGGTTTCAGGCGGCGGGCGGACTGATCTACACCACCCATAAGTTTCCGCCAGACCTGCTGGTCCCGCACGGACAACCAGGTGGCACATCGGTATTCAATTTCTCGCCACAGGGCGGCGGCGGCGTTCACTACTTTCTCCGTCCGGGACGCTCCATTGATCTGGGCATCAATGGAGTGCACATCTCTTCAGCCTCGCTGGGCGATCGGAACCCTGGCGTGAATGCCCTGATTCAGGTGCAGGTGGGCTACACCATTTGGAAATGATTTACGTCAGCCCCTACAGTGGGGCCTGAGCAGGTGGGATGGAGTCAGAATGAGCGGACCGTTAGTTGAGTGCGTTCCCAACTTCTCAGAAGGCACGGACGCGCGCCGGGTCGAGGCGATTGTGGCCGCAATGCGCGTTGAGGGCGTACGCCTGCTCGACTGGTCGATGGATGCCGATCACAACCGCTCCGTCGTCACCATTGCCGGAGATCCTGCGGCAGTAGTTGAGGCCGCTGTGCGCGGCGCCGGCAAGGCCGCCGAACTCATTGACCTGACTCGCCAGCAAGGGGCTCACCCGCGCATCGGCGCTGCCGACGTTATTCCCTTTGTGCCCATCTCCGGCATCAAGCTTGACCAGTGCGCGCTCCTGGCGCGGCAGGCTGGCTTGGAAATCTGGCGGCGTTTCAATGTGCCTGTGTTCTTTTATGAAGCGGCCGCGGCCCGCCCCGACCGCGCCAACCTGGAAGAAGTGCGGCGCGGTCAGTTTGAAGGGCTCAAGGACGCTGTTCGCAACGACTCGGCGCGCCGTCCCGACCTCGGCGGCCCCGGTTTGCATCCTACTGCGGGAGCCTGCGCTGTGGGCGCGCGCAAATTTCTGGTTGCTTACAACATCTACTTCGATTCCACAGACGTTTCCATTGCGAGGGCTATTGCCCGCGAGATTCGCGCGGCTTCGGGCGGTCTCAAGGGAGTAAAAGCCATGGGCGTTCTTGCCCACGGACGAGCACAGCTTTCCATGAATATCACTGACTTTGAGGTCACCCCGATCTCCCAGGTCTATCGCGCCGTTTCCAGCCTCGCCCACCGGCACAAGGTGGCCCTGGCTGAAGGCGAGGTAATCGGCCTGCTGCCCGAGGCTGCCTGTGAGCGGAACAGCGACTGGATGCGTCTTCTCAGTGGATTTGACCCGCTCACCAAGATCCTGGAGCAGCGGCTCCAATCTCCGCTCGCCTGGCCCGGAGAAAGTCTGAAAGCCTGACAGCCAGCGATGAAGAATGGGTTTTGAAAGGGAACGATTTTAGCTTGGTGAAGAACTTACTCGGCGACGCAACAAGTGTGAGGGCACGACTTCAGCCGTGCCGCAAGAGCAATAAAATGAGCCATGGCTTTAGCCCCTGAGGGATGTTCTTGAGCAATCTTGACTTTTACCAAAGGCTGCTGAGGAGCGAGGATGTCAATGGGCGTTGGGTAAAATCAGGTTCCGGCAAAGCGCCCGAGAGTACAATGAACGCAGGTTTTGAGATTGTTTTTCGCGGTTTTGAGGTGATTTAAACGCTTGGTTGGAGTCCAACCTGCAATCGGTTATCGCGAAAAACATGGGATTACCGGAGGGAAGTTTTGTTTAAGGCATTTGTAAAATTCTCTGTTCCTGCCGTGCTGCTGTCGGCCTCGGTTTTGGCTTCGGCGTCGCAGTTGTCCACCGACGCACGCACCGCCGTTCCCCATGAAGTGCAGCAACTGGTTGTTATCGACTACCGTGCCATGCAGAATTCCACTGCCGCCATGGATCTTCGCGAACGCGTGATGCCGCCCGATCTGAAGCAGTTCGATGAGGCTCTCCGCAAGTCAGGCCTGAACGACAATCACGACGTCGACCAACTGGCCTTCGCGCTGTTCCGTCCGTCGGCCACCAGCGAGGGACTGGTAACCGTGGGCATCGCCCAGGGGCAGTTCTCCATGCAGGATATTCTGGCCAACTTCAAGAAGAACAAGGTCAAGCCGACCATTCTTCGCACCAATAAGATCTACCCGTTGGCCAAGACCGGTATGGTTGTTTGCTTTGTCGACGCGTCTACCATGGTTTTCGGATCCACAGACGCGGTAACCAAGGCGCTCGATGCCCGGGACGGTAACTCCCCAAGCCTGCTCACTAATCCGTCCATGATGGAGGCCATGAAAACCGTGGACTCCGATGACCTGTGGAGCATTCTCGACGAGAAGGGAACTCAGACCATGATGCGCCAGGTGCTCGGCGAAGCCGGTTCAGTTACCGACTTCGAGACTGTGCGCAAACGCCTCCAGGCTTCCTGGTATGGGATGGACTTCCAGCATGGCGTGAAGTTCAATCTCACCATCTCCACCGGTGACACCTTTGCGGCGGCGACCATCTCCTCGCTTCTGACGGCTGCCGTCGCACTCCGCAAAGTCAGCGGTTCGGATGCCGAAAAACAAGCCTTGACCGATACCACCGTGGCTTCCGACGCTGGGAACATGTCCATCCGCTTTGCGGCTTCAGATTCGGAATTCAACAGCCTGCTGCACTCGCCGCTCTTCCAAACAATGGTGAAGTAAAATCTCGGGAAATCGTAGCGCCGAACCGAAACCGTAGCGTCGAGCTCCAAGTCCAGCGTCAAGGTTCAAACGGTAGCGCCGATCTCCAGATCGTCTGTCCTGAGGGCCTCCAGGCCCTCAGAGGCATTCTTACCAAGAATTCGAATTCACTGCGCTGGCGTCAGGTCGGGGTGGAACTCAGCCTTGCCGCCTGGCAACAACACAATCTGCAGAGACCCTTCCTGGCGTTCCACCAGGTTCGGTCCGGAAATCTGCACCTGTTTCGCGCCCGCCGCAGTGTATTGCACCTTCAACGGGCCGTCCCCGCGCAGTTGAATCCGGTAGTGGAACGCTCCGTCCGCCGCCAGCGTATCGCTCCCAAAGCTCGCGCTCGGATAGTCGACTTCCAGAAGCTGGATTGCCCCGCCCGTCCGGTTCTCCACCGTCGTTTCAATGTGGTACGAGTGGCACCCCGTCGCCAATCCGACAGCCGGAAGAGTGATCGCCGCAAGAATCCAACTGTGAATCCGGATCTGAAATCTCATTCCGTGCCGTCGCCTTCCTGTGCTTCGCCGCTATGTGGCGTGTGGGCCGCAACCTTCTTCTCCAGCCGGTCAAGCCGCTTTAGAAGCTCGGGCAGCCGCTGAAAAATTGTGACCGCTCGCAACCAGACCCGGTTGTCGAATCCCGGCGAGCCGGAAAGCGTCTTGCCCGGCGGCACATCGTGCGAAACCGCCGATTGCGCCGTCAGAATCACGCCGTCTCCGACCGTGCAGTGTCCGGCTACGCCCGTTTGTCCGGCAAGAATCACGTTGTTTCCAATCACCGAGGAGCCGGCCAAGCCTGTCTGCGCGCAGACCAGCGTATTCTCTCCAACCCTCGATCCATGCCCGATCTGCACCAGGTTATCGACCTTCGTTCCGTCGCCGATGGTGGTTTCTCCCACTGTAGCCCGGTCAATGCATGCATTCGCCTGGACGTCGACTCGATTCCCGAGCCGGACCGGTCCCGACTGGGGAATCTTCTCCCAGTGGCCGGCTTCAGTCCGTGCAAACCCGAATCCGTCCGCCCCCACGATCGCACCGTTCTCCAGCGTCACACGGTCGCCCAGAATGCAGTTTTCCCGCACCACCGCGTGCGCGTGGGCAAACAGGTGAGAGCCTGTTTTGACGCCAGGATAAAGCACCACGTGCGGCAGCAACGTGGCGTGAGCGCCCAACCGAACCTCGGGGCCAACAACAACATACGCCCCAATATGCGCCCCTTCTCCGATCACGCTTGTCGGATCGATAACCGCCGTGGGATGAATTCCCGGCGGATAGGCGGGCGGCTGGTAGAAAAGACCCAATGCGTGGGAAAAAGCCAAATACGGATTCTTGATGCGAAGCGTTGCCGCGGCAATCTCCTGAAAATCAGGATCCACCAGCACCGCTGCTGCTCTTGTCTTGCGCGCCAGCGCTGTGTATTTTGGGTTGGCTACAAAGGTGACTTCCGTCGGTCCCGCTTCCTCAATCCCTTTTACACCAGTCACTTCCAGTTCCGCGTCTCCGCGCAACTCCGCGCCAAGTCTAACTGCCAACTCGCCTAGCTTCATCGATGAGATTGTACTGGAATCAGCTGTTCTCACGCCGTATCCAGCTCGTCTGGAAACAGATCCGGCTGGTCTGGCAGCTTTCCACGTCCACCGGCCACGCTCCCCACCGCGCCGCGCCTCCGGCCTGCCGAGCCAATCACGCTCACTACTTCCAGTGTCTGGATTGCTTTCCGGGGCAAGAAGATTCTCTGCGTATTCGAGCGAGTATCCGGTGGAGTCAGCAGAAGTCCCGCGCCTTCAATCAGGCTGCGGTCATTGGTCGCCAGGCCCTCCAGCTCTTCGCCGTCCGTCAGCGTCATCCGCAGCCACAATCCCGCGGTGCGCGGCCGGGTGGTGAAGCGCTTTTGCAGCAACCGCTCCGGGTCAGCCTGTTGGCTTGAAGCGGCCGGCAAGTCCCGAACGTAGCAGACCCACTTCACCTGGTCCCACTCCATTCGCAGCACTTTGCCTGCGGGATCAAGGATCTCCAGGTCGGCGTCTTCACCACAGAAGCCTGCGCCCGCATAGCCCGCGCACCACTCCCGCGAAAACTTGCGCACAATCACGGGTTTGCGAACAGAACCCATCGTTTTGGATTGTCGCACGATTGGGGCATTCCACGGATGGGCCTGCCGGAATCGAAACCAGGTGAGGGGCAGACAGCCGCTGTGGAACACTGTTGCGAATCTGGTTCAAAGAGCCCTAGCCAACCGGGCTCAATTGTGTTAATGTACTGGTTTGCGCCCTCGGTCTGGGCGTGTGCTAAGCGCAGCAACATCAGACACTTGGCTGCGGTTTGAGGCACTGGAAGCGGGGATGTCGAATGGCTGACTACATTTATCTTTTGGAAAACCGGCTGTCGGCCGACCAGCAAAATGCCTTGCGACAAATTCGCGAGGCAGCGCGCGACGCCGGCATGATCCTCTTCCTCACCGGAGATGCGGTCCGTGACCTCACCAGCGGACATGCCGTTCGAGACCTGGAAGTTGCCGTTCACGGAAATGCACTGAAGCTCAAAACGAGCCTTGAACGGCTCGGCGGCAAACTTTGGGGCGAGGATGAAGCCTCAAAAACCCTGTATTTCTGTTTTCCCGGCACGGTCCGTGTCGACGTGGTGAGCACGCATCGGACAGAGTATCCCAAGCCGGGAAAGCCCGTCTACCATCCGGCGTCCATCCAGGATGACCTGCGCCGCCGGGACTTTACCGCAAATGCCATGGCCATCTCGCTGAACGAGGGTTCTTTCGGGCTGCTGATGGACCCCATGAATGGTGCCGCGGATATTGAGGCGCGGACACTTCGCCTGGTTTCAAACTATGGCTTTCTTGAGGAACCTGCGCTTCTCATCCGTGCAACCCGTTACCTGGCGCGGCTCGGCTGGGAACTCGATCCCAAAACCAGGACTCGCTACGAGAATGCCAAAGGCGATGGAATGATCGAATTTCTTTCCTCTCACGCCCGAAGCGAAGAACTGGAGCAGATCGGTCACGAGGAAGAGGGGCTGAAGATCCTGCAGGCATTGGAGGCCGAAGGATGGATGTCGGTTCTTTTCCCGGCCTGGACCGCGGCTAAAGCGGACGAGGATAAACTGAGCGCCCTGCATGCCTTGGCCGTCGAACTACTGCTGCAAGGTGTTCACGCCGACATGTCCGCTGCGCAAATGCAGCTGCTCACCGCAAAGCTCTCCTCCAAAGACCTTGCGGCGTTAAAGAAATCCCTGCTGCGCCCCGGCTTTGTTGAAGAGTGGAACAGCCTGGACTCGATGGCTGCGGGGTTTGCCAGGGTACTACTCGCCAAGGAAAACGCGACTCCCTCCACCAGCTACAAGCTTTTTACAACGTACGACCCCGAAGCAATTCTCTGGCTTGGGTTTACCAGCAAAGATACCGCGGTCAAAGAACGCTTCGATCTCTTCCTCAAGGTCTGGCCGGAAGCACGCCAGCGCATCCCTCATGCGGTGATGCAGGAGATGCGTGTCACTCCTGAACTGGCAACCTACAGCGAGATCGTGAAGGCCATCTTCCTGGAACTGATTGACGGCCGCCTGACCACGCCGGATGAGATTCGTGCTTTTCTCGAGCCTCATTCGCCGCCCGCGCCTCCGCCGCAAGTCACCATCAAGAGGCCGCGCGCCAAGCGTGGAGCTGAGAAGATCAAGGAGTCCTCGTACGATGACGATGAGGACGCCGACGTCGATGCGGATGCGGACGAAGATCTGGATGACATTGTTGCCGATGACGACGAAGATTTAGGTCTGGGCCTTGCCCTTCCGAAGGTTGAGTTGGACACCGAGATTTCCGACGAAGTGGAACCGGTTGGAGCTGGTCTGAATGCGGACCTCGATGGCGATGGTGAGGATGAAGATGAGGAAGCTGAACCGGTCGCCCCTCCGGCGAAGCACGGGTCCAGGGCATCCGCTTCCGCCGCGCCTCCCGCAAAAGCCGCCAAAGCATCCAAGGCTACCGAGCCGCGATCAAAAGTCAGTGCCCCGCATGAAACGCCAGAGTCGCACGCCAAAGCGAAGCCTGCTCCCGTAGCGAAGAAAGCCACGCCAGCCAAAGCCGCTCCCGCGCCAAAGACGCCGTCAAAGAAGGCCTCTGCGGCCCCCGCTCAGCGACATCTCGTGATTAAGCCAGTTGCCAAGGCTCCGGCCAAAGCCGCATCAAAAACCCCGGTCAAGGCGGAGGCAAAGGCAAGTCCATCAAAATCCGTCCCCGTGAAGGCAAAGGGTAAACCGGCTCCCGTCAGCTCAAAAGGGGCCAAGCCTTCTCAGCCCCATAAGGCCAGCCATCAGGCGGTCAAAAAACCTGTTCCCAAACCGGCCAAAAAGCGCTGAATACTCAAGCAATCTGACTCGGGCGTGGTATCGTCAGGGCATTCCCGGAGAATCTCTCGATGAATCGTGTGCTTTCCCTTACCCTCGTCTCTTTCCTCGCTTCGCTTTCGTCGACCGCTCCTCTCTTGGCTGCGCCCCTGGCAGGCCCTCCGCCGCAACCACCTCTTTTTCCTGTTTCCGCCTTCGACGCTGCACCCGATCCGCGTCTCAACAATGCATACAAGTTCAACGAGGGGGGATGGACCTATGTCCATCTGCAAGGCACACCGGAGCAGATTGGCTTTCAGCACGGTTATCTTTTGGCGCGTGAGATCGAGGACAACGTTCACGTCTACACGGTCACCGCTCCGCAACTGGACAGGCGTCCGTGGAGTTTCTTCCGCGAAGCCGGCAGAACCATTCTGTGGCCGCATCTCGATTCTGAATACCAGGAGGAGTTGAAAGGGATCGCCGAGGGGTTGAAAGCCCAGGGGGCCAAGCTGGACCTATGGGATATCGTGGCCCTGAATGGCGACATCGAGCTCAGCGAATACTACCTTCCGACCCTCAATAAGAAGGAAGGCAGACCCAATCCGCCCGCTGCCGTCGCTCCGGGAAAATGCAGCGCGTTTGTCGCCACCGGATCGGCAACAAAAAATGGCAAGATTGTCATCGCCCATAGCAACTGGTCTTCGTATGCGGAGGGCGAACGCTGGACCGTGGTCTTCGATGTCGTCCCATCCAGCGGACAGCACATCCTCATGGACGGTATGCCCGGCGTCATCACGAGCCAGGACGACTTTGGCGTTAACGCCAGCGGCCTCATGATTACGGAAACCACTTTGCCCATGGCAAAGGGTTTTGACGTGGATGGAATTCCGGAGTTTGAGCGCTCCCGCAAGGCCATGCAGTATGCCACGTCGATCGATGAATATGCGGCCATCATGCGCAAGGGCAACAATGGCGGCTATGCGAATTCATGGCTCATCGGCGACCGCAAGACCGGGGAGATCGGCTACCTCGAGCTTGGCCTTCACCAAACGCCGCTGACAAAAAAGAAGGATGGCTATTTTGTCTCATCGAACTTCTCGGCGGATCCCGCGCTAATCCGCGATGATACTCCGGGATTCAATCCGAATGATCCGGAGAGCAGCATGAACGCGCGCCACATCCGCGCGGAAGAGTTCATGAAGCAGCACTACGGCAAGCTGGATACGGCGCTTGCGGAGGCCTATCTCTCCGATCACGAGGACAGCTACGAGCACAAGATCGATGCCGGCAAGCGCAGCCTGTGCGGGCATGAGGAGACTTCGCCCGTTGGCGAGAAGGTCTGGGACGATCCGCCATACAGCCCCGGCGGCGCGGTTACGGGCAAGGTGATGGACTCGGATTTAGCGGAGAAGCTCAGTTTCATCGGCCGGGCCGGTCATCCCTGCGGCGAAGACTTCCACGCAGCGCCATTCCTCGCGGCACATCCGGAGTTTGCGTGGCAAAAGCCGATCTTGCATGACATGATCGCCGGTCCTTGGACCACCTTTGAAGCGGGAGAACGAAAGTAATTCCCGGTGACTTACAGACTCGCAGGGCATCCTATTCCGTAACGGTTGTGCCGTAGTTCGTTGGCTGCGGAACCGTCCCGCGGATCTGCTCAATAAACGGCGGTACTTCTTTCTCGATCAAGTCAGTTCGCTCCACATGAATGTAGTGCCCGCTTCCCCTGGCGATAATCCTGCGGCTGCGCGTGGAGAGCCTCTTCAAAGCCTCCTGCATCTGACTCCACGAACTGGCGAATTGTGCCATTCCCTTCGATGGGTGGTCCGTGTCCTGCGTGAAGATCAGAATCGGCAGTGCGCCATACGGCCCGGTGTGGATGGTTTCGTCCGCAGACTGTACAAAGCTGCCCATCTCTTGTTGAAGCGGCACAACATGTGATTGAAATGTCGCCTCGGCGTCCACTTTTGTCGCATGCGCATCAAGCTCGGGCGAGTGAAGAGAAAGCATCCACATGAGGCGCGGAACGCCGAGAATCGTCATGCCTCGATAGAGTAGCCACGGCTGCTTTCCTAGCTCAGTCGTGAAAAGTGGATTGTGGAATTGCTCCGGCGAGGAACCATCCACAAACACGATGCCCACAACATCGGCCGGGTAGTGCGTTGCGTAGGCTCGTACATACATGCCGGCGATCGAATGCCCCATCAGCACGATGGGTCCGCTCACGTTTGCCTGGCGCAGCAGTTCGTGCAGTTGGCTCACAATATGGTCGGCATCGCGCGGCCCAGGCTGCGGCTCGCTCCAACCGGTACCCGCCCGGTCGTACGAGCACACTCGCGTGGTCTTCGATAATTCCGGCTGCACCTTTTCCCAGGTGAGCGCGTTGTTGCCATACCCCGTATCCAGAACAATCGTCGGCGATCCCGCACCGGTGCAGTCGATGTGCATCCGTGCCTCATTCACGGTATAGAAAGCTCCTTGCGGAGGGTTGCTCAATCGCGCAACCTGCAGGGCAACCGCGTTGAACGCACTGCTTCCGGCTGCGACTCCCACCAGCAGCACAAGGAGCGATAAAACCACTCGTTCCGTGACTCTGCGACCCTGCGAAAGTTAGGCG
>Ga0302278_10002009_pt1 | contig 24154 bp, 18 predicted proteins | sample III_Bog_N3_2_FD_194543 | JGI IMG/M metagenome (GOLD analysis project Ga0302278, IMG submission 194543) | Peat permafrost microbial communities from Stordalen Mire near Abisko, Sweden - III_Bog_N3_2 | ecosystem: Environmental > Terrestrial > Soil > Wetlands > Peat | place: Sweden: Abisko...
CAGCTTCTGCTGCCGAAAAATCGGGCCTCAAAGCCACGATCAATGGGTCTGGCCAACTCCAGCTCAACGACGCGAATGGAAGCATCTCAACTGCCGTCGCTTCTGTGGCCGCGCTGGGGACGATGACCGAGACCAACGGCGCAACCAACGCCAACACCGTCTACCTCGGTGACGGAACCACTGCCTTGGCCAACTCCACCATTACAACCAATATCGCCGCGCTCAGTTCCGGCGCACTCAACCTTACCGGAAACCTGACAACCGCTGCCACCGCGCAGACTTCTCTGCTCGCCATCACAAGCGCAATCAACGCCGTTTCTCTACAGCGCGGCATCATCGGCGCCTCCGTCAACCGCCTCACCGCGGCCAGCGGCGACATGGCCAGCCAGGTGACGAACCTGCAAAGCGCATCCAACGGCCTTCAGAATGCCGACATCGGCAAGACGGTGGCCAACATGACTCAGTACAACGTGTTGCAGTCCACCGGCATGGCCGCCCTGCAACAGTCCAACCAGGCCCAGCAGGCTGTACTGAAGCTGGTCCAGTAATTGAAAGCAAAGTGGAAGGTGATGCATGAGGTGGAGCCGCAACAAGGCTCCACCTCCTCTTCACGTTCAACGAATTGATTTTTGAACCTTTGCCGCCAGGTTTTCAGATTCCAGGTAAACGACCGGATCTGGAAGCTGGCGTGCATTTTATGGCGTCTTCTGCAAAGTAGGTAGAAGCTATGAGCAGCACCTCTTCCGTCAACTCGCTTTTGTCCAGCACCACCGCGACGACACCTTCGATTAATATCAGCAATATCCTGGCCGCGAGCTCAGGCTCAAGCACAGCAGGCATTGATGTCACTTCCGCGGTGGCCGCGGGCATCTATGCGGATCGCGCCCCGGAGCGGGCATGGCAGGCTGACCAAACGACTCTCACCAGCCAGACCACCGCGCTGACCTCGATTCAGACAGCGACAGAAGCTCTCGCCACCGATATGCAATCCCTCAATACCTTGACCGGTCCTCTGGCGGCAAGAACGGCAACGTCGTCGAATACCAGCGACCTGACTGCAACGGCAGCCACTGGAACGGTAACGGGAACCCACACTGTCGTGGTCAATAGTCTGGCCAGCACAGCGTCGTGGTATTCCAGTGTCGAGAGCAGTCCGACGGCTTCGCTGCCGACATCATCCATGACGTTGATACCCGCCTCCGGCAAATCAGTAAAGTTCTCGACTGGCGCAGCCATTACTACAGGCGACACTCTTGCCGATCTTGCCAGCGCCATCAATAGTTACATTGATCCCACAACCAAGGCTGGCCTGGGCGTTACAGCTACCGTAGTCAGCGACACCAGTGGATCGAGGTTGGCGATTGTCTCCAACACGCCCGGCGCCACGGCCGATTTCTCTGTAGCGGAACCCTTTGCCTCGTGGACAGCGCAACAGATGACCTCAACTGAGACGCTTGGCGCAAACAGCCTTGTCTTTAGCACCGCGAACGGCACTGCGACCATTGCAACGACCTCCGGCGAAACCTATGCGCAGCTTGCAACCGCGATCAGCGGCGCCACGATTTCAACAAGCTACGATTCAACATCAACAAGTCTGACTTCCGCAACAAAATTGACCGCCGGTTCTGTGACTACCATCCAGGACAATAACAGTGGCAGCAAGTTTGTCTACACGGCAGTGGCGGGGAACACGGTTGGCGACCTGAATACAGCAATTGCGGCTGCGGTGACCGCGGGCACCCTCTCCGCCAACGTGACTGGCACAATCAACTCAAGTGGTCAGGAGGTCATCGCAGAGGGCACGACCGACCAAGGTATCAAGGTCTCAACCAACGATGCCACCATGGGAGCAATCAACGCGGACCCCCTCGCAACCAAGTCCCTTGGCTTGACCGCGGCCGCCACCACTGATTCGAGCGGCAATACAAACTTGTCAATTGCCGACACCACAGGCAGCGTTCCTTTTACCGTCAATGAACCGAGTGCGAGTTCGAGCGGCTCGGCCTTCTCCTTCACTCAAGCGGTCCAGGGAGCTAACGCCTCACTGACGGTGGACGGCGTTCCGATTGTCAGCGCGAGCAACACAGTCACCGGCTCTATTCCTGGAGTGACCTTGAGTCTTTTGGGTGCTGCTCCTGGCAGCCAAATAGCCCTGACAGTAGCAGCGGACGCTTCACAGGTCTCAACGGCAATCAATCAGTTTGTCACGGATTACAACACAGCTATTGGTCTTGTGAACTCGCAGTTCAGCATGAGCAGCACAACCAATGCGCAAGGGGTGCTGGGTTCCGACCCCACTGTCCGCAGCCTGCAAACCACGCTCGAGCAGGCAATCAACTACGTCAATAAGCCGGCAAGCGGAACTACGTCGGTCACAACTCTGAGCGACTTGGGCATCACAATGGCCAACGACGGCACTCTATCGCTCGATTCGAGCACCCTGGATGCTGCCCTCGTTAACCATCCGTCCGATGTCCAAAACTTCTTCGAGGGAACGGCGCTGAACGGTTTTGCCAGTTCGGTGAATACCGCGTTGAATGCCTTCACCAGTCCAGCGAACGGTGCGTTCACCGTGGACTTGAGCAGCATCAGCGCCTCGAATGCTGCCCTGACCGCGGAAATCAGCAACTTTGAGACAGGCTACATCGCAAGCCAGCAAACACTTCTCACCGCCGACTTCACTTCGGCTGAAGTCGCGCTGCAACAACTGCCACAACAGATGGCGGAACTCAACTCTGAATTGGGCTTTACTAGCAAATCTTCGTAACGGGTGACGCTAATGACGACAGAGCTTTCTTATCGGAAATCGGCCATCGAGGGCGCAAGCACGATCGGCTTGATGATTGCGCTGTTCGACACCCTGGCAGGTGATCTTCGCCGGGCCGCCGCCGCCATTCACAACAACGACATCCAGACGCGGTGCAGAGAGTTGAACCACGCGGTGCTCGTACTCAGCCAGTTGGAAAGCTGGATCGATCTGACAAATGGTGGAGAGTCGGCGCAAACTCTATCCAGGTTCTATGCATATCTGCGATCAAGGATGATGGAGGCATCGATCAACAAGTCAGCCAACATCCTCGAGACGCAGATTGACATGATCCTGCATATCAGGAGTGCCTGGCAACAGCTTGACGCTCCTCCGGTGCAAATATCGGAATCTAATGGCGAAGCGCCAGTCAGACAAATAAGTGCACGTTACACAACAGCGCTCGAAACAGAACCAGACGGCGCGAGATTCTCAAGATCCGCATGATCCGGGAGTGAGCGGACTAGTTGCAACAGAGCCATCCACGCAACTCCGCTTTGTCATTAAGCTTCTGGTGGCGTGGGTCACGCGTATCAAGGCCAGAAATGGATGTGAGGAATGGCGCCTAACTCGTTGCGTATGCTCTGTAACCAACCCGAAAGCGAAAGAAGAGCGCGCGCATCTATGAGCGCTTGTTCTTGGCGTAAGTTCGTGGAAAGCTTATGAAGGCGCTGGTGCTGGAGAGTTCCAATACGATGAGGTCAACCTTGCTCCGGATACTCTCCGCGCGAGGATTCGAAGTTGCCGAAGCAGATAGTGGCAAGCAGGCCTGTGAGGTTCTTCGCGGCATGGGCGATGCAGACCTTGTTCTTGTAGATTGGAGCCTGCCCGAGGCAGACAGCTTGGAGTTCATAAGCCTGCTGCGGCAAGGGACCGTGTATAACACGGCGGTTGTCATGCTGGCAGTGGCCGAGCCGGGAATACGGGAGCTTCGTCGTGCGCTCAAAGCCGGAGCTGATAACTACTTGACAAAGCCCTTCACTTCCCAGCAGTTAGATGCGAAGCTTGCAGAGGCTGGGTTTGTCTGGCAGTTGTAATCGCGCCGCAGCATCTCCCCGCAATTGCGATTCATCCATTCTGGCCGATGTCCTCCCCGCAGCAGCACGCTAGAATCCCGGCTGAATCAATGTGGGTATCTAAGCGCTGGGAGCAGACTGTGCCGAAAATGCTGTGATAGAAAACGTCCAGACTGCCGATAGTAAATCTTGATTACATCGCAGGACAAATCAGCAGACTCAAGAAGGCGAAGGCGGCTCGATGTGAATAAAGGAACATTGAGTGGAATAGGCGTTGCGCTTGCAGGGATAGCTGTCGGCTTATACCTGGACGGCGGCAAGGCCGGCCAAATGCTGCAACCGACCGCCGCACTGATTGTATTTGGAGGAACGCTCGGGGCGGTGATGGTGCAGTTCCCATTCTCTGTCCTGATAGAGGCGGCGCGGCAGTTAAAGAGCGTCTTTATTCATGCAGATGATCCCGCCTCGCAGCTCATTGCAGATTTAGGCCGTTACGCGGCAAGAGCTCGCCGAATTGGAATGATGTCACTGGATGCGGAGCTCGAGTCAATCCAAGACCCGTTTTTGAAAAAGAGCCTTACTCTCGCCGTCGACGGAACCCATCCGATCGAGTTGCGCCAGACGATGGAACTTGAGATGGAGATAGAGATTGGTGCCGAAGAGTTGATACCCAAAGTGTTTGAGGCTGCTGGAGGGTTTGCTCCGACTATTGGCATTCTCGGAGCCGTAATTGGCCTCATCCAGGTTATGCAGCGGCTTGAGAATATCAATGAAGTTGGCAAAGGAATTGCAGTGGCATTCGTTGCCACCATCTATGGAGTAGGATCTGCAAATATCTTCTTCCTTCCATGTGCCGGCAGGATGAAGATGTTAATGCGAAGAAAGCAAGTTCTCAGGGAGTTAATTCTTGATGGGGTGATTGCCATTGTGGAAAAGACGAACCCAAGGATTCTTGAATCGAAGCTCGCAGTCTACTTGGGCCGGTCTGCTCTTGAGGTCAAGACGAACAAGCAGATTGGACGAGAGAGCGTGGCGGCGAAATGAAGAAACGAATCAATCATGAGGAAAACGTTCACTCGGAACGCTGGCTGGTTTCGTACGCTGACTTCATGACCCTGATGTTTGCTCTGTTTGTTGTACTGTTTGCGTCGGCTTATCACGACAAGAAGGCGATTCAAAGGGTATCCACAGCGGTTAAGAGCGGGTTTCAAGAGATGGGAGCGTTTTCAGGTAGTAATGGATCGCAGGAAAAGTCAACCTCAGTCAGGTCTGGTCTCGACAGTTCGGTCAACTCGGCTGGGAATGAGGGTGCAAGTCTGAATGCTCAACCGGCTGGTTCAGGCATAGACGTCGCGGAATTGCATAGAAAACTCAACCAGGCGCTTGGCAAGGAGATTGAGCGCCAGGAGATTGGCATACGCATGACCCCAGAGGGCTTCGTAATCAGTCTTCATGAGCTAGGGTTCTTTGACAGCGGAGCAGCAAGGCTGCAGCCTGGAGCAGAAGACAAGGTTAAGCGGATTGCGGCAGTGTTGACGCAGTACGGTCTCGATATGAGGGTGGAAGGACATTCAGATAACGTGCCGATTCATAATGCAGCGTTCAGTTCAAATTGGGACCTGTCGACCGCGCGAGCAATGGCGGTGGCGATGATGCTGATTGATGAGTCAGGAGTTGATCCTGGCAGGATTTCGATTGCGGGCTATGGGCAATATCATCCGAACTCCAGCAACGATACTTCCGAGGGCCGCAAGGCTAATCGGCGGGTGGATATTGTGGTCGTTGCTGATGTGAATCGTTCCCCCGCGAAGACCCCTTAATATTGTACCGATGCCGTGGGGCGAAGAACTTCGCGCGCAGCGATAACGCTTCTCAGGCGAAAGCAAGCCAGCATCCGCTTGACGCAATGCCAGCAGGCCGATTGATATATTTGATGGATGGGGATAGGCGACACGTGGACAGACAACGTTTGGTTGCTGGCCTTTAGCGGGCTACAGCACTAGCCGGAACGGCCTGGGAAAGGATGGTGAATTTACCACCTTGATAACCCTCGATTGTGACGTTGAAATAGCTCCTGTGGTCTGGCTTTTTGTAGACATTGCCAGCAGCGCCGTCAATGTAGATTGGGTCGGTTACCATCTTGGTGAAAACCGCTCGGCCTTCTGAAGTGAGCGCGGTGGCCACAATGTTCAGGACCTCGCATATTGCGTCGCGAAGAAGTTCTTCAATTGGTGTCGGCCGAAGGTGTTCTTTCACCGCCAGGTCGGGAAGTCCAACAAGCGCTCCTCCAAAAGATCCCATCAAAGGGAGATCAGCCTTGACGATAATCGCAGTCTCGTGAGGGAGAAGAGTATAGATGCCGTATATTTGCGTGACCTTCATGTCCAGCGTGAGGGTGGTTTGGACAAATGTCACCTTACGGCCGACCAGCTGGGAAAAGCACCGAGAAAGCCCAAATGGAGTAGGTTCTGACATGGGTTAACACCCTCCTAAAATCGGAGCCAAGGCATTTTGCACATCCTCTGGACTAAAAGGCTTGGCAATTAGAAAAGTCGCTCCTGAACTCATGGCGAGGTCTTTCATACTTGTTGAGTTCTCTGAGGTGATGAAGCCGAAGGGGACCATGTTCTGCTCTGATCTTACTTTCATCAGGAAATCGATCCCGGACATCTCCGGCATATTCCAGTCTGAAAGGATCAGCTTCGGCTGTTCTGCTCGAAGCTTATCCAAAGCCTGAATAGGGTTCTCCGCTTCGCCCACGGTAAGGGTGCGATAGCCGGCTTGGCGGATCGCACGCTGGATTATCATGCGCATCGTCTTGCTGTCGTCCACTAGAAGAATATCCATGAGAGTGCCTCAAAAGACAAATCTTGCCGCGATAGGCGGCAGAGTCAGTGGAGGATACCACTGCGCTTTGATCACTATCGGCTCAATGTATCGAAGCGGTCAGAGAAAAATCAAATTATCATCGCTTGTGCTTGAAATTAGATGGGCCACTTATTAGATGTCAGACAACTCTGTTAGCGCCAGACGACTCGGCTGCAGGGCCGCTCCTCTCCTGAGCCATGCCAATGCACTGGTCCAGTTCGCTTGAATTGTAACCGTACTATGACAAATGGTGCAGGCCGGATCAGTGCGTGTCTGCCTCGTTCCTTGCTTGGCGCCGGAGCTGAGCCGAGTGAGTTGTGCAGAGTACCGTAAAGTTCCACCTAGCGAGTTTGTGGTTGTTCGCCAAGTATGCTCGGGATGCGGTGCAAAACTGACGTCGTTCGCTCAGGAAGGAAGGCTGAGGACAGACCTGTCTAAATCTCTTGAATTCAATAGAGTCGAGCGAGCAGGATTACGCGCTTCAGTTCTTTGAACCAATCCGTTCGATATGCCGATAGACCATGCTCGGACCGATTCGTCAGCAATAACCTCAAAAAGCGTGGCGGAGCCTTTACGCGACGTAGGGGAACAGGAAGTGAATCATGGACGACACTTGTTTGGAAGATCAAGAGACAATTCGAGAGTTCCTGGTCGAGAGTCATGAAAACCTCTCTCGCCTGGATCAGGACCTGGTTGAGTTGGAGAAGCATCCACAAGACGCGGGTCTTCTGGGAAACATTTTCCGCACGATTCACACGATCAAGGGAGCGTGCGGCTTTCTGTCTTTTTCAACTTTGGAAGGAATCACTCATAAGGCGGAGAGCCTGCTGAGCCAATTACGTGACGGCAAGCGGAAGCTCACTCCCGCCCTCGTGTCCCTGATTCTGGAGACTGTTGACGCAACTCGCAATGTATTGGCCTCAATTGAGACCTGCGGGAAGGAGGGCTCACTTACCTTTGAGGATCTAACAGCGCGCTTGCGCGTTGCGGCGGAAATGAAGGATGAACCTGAAGCCCCGTCAAGTCCAGAGCCGTCCGGTCAGGTAGAGGCGCCTTCCTTAAAGGTGGAACCTCCAGTTGTTGAGAATTCTCCGGCTCTTCAGGAAGCGATCCAACCCGTGAATGAAAAAGTGGATGACAGACGCAAGGGTGAAGACAGGAGAAAGGAAGAAGGACGGAGAGAGGAAGATGTCGAACGGCATTCTGCGGCAGTGGATTCCAATATTCGGGTCGGAGTCGGGCTGCTCGATAAACTCATGGATCTTGTGGGGGAGTTGGTGCTTACCCGTAACCAAATACTCCAGTTCAACACCGAGCGAGAGGACGCCGCTCTGAACGCGACCTCGCAGCGGCTGAACCTGATTACCACAGAGTTGCAAGAAGGCGTGATGAAAACGCGCATGCAGCCCATCGGAGTGGTGTGGAACAAGTTCCCTCGCGTGGTACGGGACATGGCTGTCGCCCTGGGAAAAAACATCCAGTTACAAATGGATGGGGCCGAAACGGAACTCGACCGGACAATCATTGAGGCCATCAAAGACCCGCTGGTGCACCTGGTCCGCAACTCGTGCGACCACGGCATTGAATTGCCAGAAGTCCGCTTGAGCGCAGGTAAACCGCCCCAGGGAATACTGACCCTTCGCGCCTTTCACGAAGGCGGTCAGGTGAATATCGAGATTAGTGATGATGGGGCAGGGATTGACGTTGCGCGTGTCAAGCAGAAGGCGTTAGAGAACGGGCTCATCAGGCCTGAACAGGCTGAAAAGCTGAGTGACCGTGAGGCTATGAATCTAATTTTTGAGCCTGGATTCTCGATGGCCAAGAAGATTACCAATATTTCTGGACGCGGCGTCGGCATGGATGTGGTGAAATCCCACATCGAGAAGATCGGTGGTGTCGTTGATGTTTTCAGCCAGCCCGGCGAAGGCTCAACAGTAAAGATCAGAATTCCACTCACGTTGGCCATTATTCCCGGTCTTGTAATCACCAGCGGCGGCGAACGATTCGGGATTCCTCAAGTTAGTCTGCTCGAACTGATCCGGCTTGAAGGAGATACTGTTGGGAAGCACATCGAGCATGTGCATGGAACGCCAGTGTACCGGCGGCGCGGAAGCCTGCTCCCCGTTGCTTACTTGAATCAAGTACTGGGGCTGAAGTCGGCCGATCTGTCTGAGGCAGTCAACATAGTTGTCCTGCAGGCGGAAGACCGCCAGTTTGGGCTTGTTGTGGACGGCATCAACGACACACAGGAAATAGTTGTCAAACCTCTAAGCAAGCAACTGAAGGGGCTAACTCTGTATGCGGGTGCGACGATCATGGGTGATGGCCGCGTGGCCCTCATTCTCGACGTGCTAGGCATAGGTCAGCGTTCCGGCGTGTTTGGCGAGTCACGTGAGCAAACGCGCGTTGTAGACAAACAAAAAACGCAATTGGAGTTGGAGCAGCAGCGATTGCTTCTATTCCGCGCAGGTTCATTCGATCGCTTGGCTGTTCCACTCTCTCTCGTCGCAAGACTCGAGGAGTTTCCGCAGTCGGTCATCGAACACGCAGGCGGGGGCCAAGTTGTGCAGTATCGGAGCCGCATACTTCCTCTGGTGTCTCTCAGGGATGTGCTGGAACCCGGCGCTCATGACGATGGCCAGGCGTCTGGTCCGGTGCAGGTGATTGTTTTCAACGACGGCGACCGCAGTATAGGCATGGTGGTTGATGAGATTGTGGATGTGGTCGAAGAGACGGCCACCGTGCGAAAGAAGTCGGATCGCAAATGCATTCTCGGCTCGGCGGTCGTGGGCAGGCGTGTTACTGATTTCCTCGATCTTAACGAGGTTATTCACGCGTGCGAGGGATACTGGGAGAAAAACACGGATGGGCTAAGGAGCAGCAAGAAGATTCTAGTCGCCGATGCTTCTGCGTTCTCGAGGGGCATGCTCCGAAGCAGTTTGGATATGGTGGGCTATGTGGTCCTTGAGGCCGCGTGTTTGGATGATGCCATTCGCTGGCTGGAGAAGGAACCGGTCGACGTGGTCGTAGCGGCGCTGGATCTTCCTCCCCATGGCAGTTCCGCATTGCTCGCGGCAGTTCTTAACAGACCGGAGTGGGAAAAGATCCCAGTCATGGCGGTGGCTGACTCGACAGACCATGTCCTGGCATCAGCCATTCGGACGGCGGGTTTTCAGGACTGTCAATCGAAGTCTGACTCAGTTGCAATTCTTGATGCGGTAGCTCGGCTTTTATCAGCGGCAGCCCAGGCGGAATTGACACCTGAATGTGTTGGAGAGAAGGGATAGCCAATGGCAATCGAAACCACGACAGCGAAATCCGAAGTGGCGCAGACAAGTGGACAGTTTTCAACGTTTTTCGTGGAAGACCTTTTCTTCGGCGTAGATGTTCTTCACGTCCAGGAAGTGCTGCGCCCCCAGCAGATGACCTCCGTGCCGCAAGCTCCTCATGTCATTGAAGGGTTGATTAACCTCCGCGGCCAGATCGTCACTGCCATTGATATGCGGCGGCGGCTGAGATTGCCACAACGCGCAGGAGACCAGGCGCCGATGAATATTGTGGTCCGCACCATGGACGGGGCTGTGAGCTTGCTGGTTGACGAGATCGGAGACGTGCTGGATATGGACTCAGCCACTTATGAACGGCCTCCTCAGAATCTTGATATTGCGGCAAGAGAGCTTATCCGCGGCGTCTATAAGCTAGAGGACCGGCTGCTGCTGATCCTTGACACTGAGAAGGCGGTCGATGTGGAGAGCAGCCTTTCCTGCCGGAACGAAAGGCTGGATTTGGCATATCAGGAAGAGACACTTGGCGATGAGGGTCCTGTCTCATCGATTTTGGGCGCTGGTACCCAGGACTCGACGAAACCGGCACTCTCGCAAAGTCCGACAAAAAGCCGAAGCAAAAAAAGGGCCGCAAAATAGACTTAGCAGAGTGGAAGACGAGGTTGAAAGCCGGGCCGGAGCAGCAGGCCAGCTCACTGCGGCCGGGGGAGCAAACCTGACACGGGCTGCAGTCAAAAAGGAAGCAGAATCACAAAGGCTAATTGTGCGGGCTAGACTAACGAGTTAATAAGTATCTACAACTCGAGCAATAACTGACAATCTTAAGAAAACAAGCTACTCCGCCCCTCGTATTAATTCCGACAGTAAGACCGCGCGGGGCAGAGGCGCGTTTGGGCATAAAGAGCAGCGGTGCAGATGTTTGGCTCTTTCATAGAATCGACTGGTGTCCACAGGGACTGTGATCCTCGTCGCAGTACGGGCACATTGAAACGAATGCAATGTTATGCCGATATAGAGCGCGCGGGAGATAATCTCGGGTTTCAAGAAGCCCTGGCTCCTAGACCAATCGAGTTCAAAGGACAGCCACTAATGAAAAACACTTCGTTGCTCTTTCAGGCAACTGGATCATCTGTGTTTAGACAAGTTACACCCACTCTTACAAACAGTTCGTTCGAATCCCCAATGAAGTACCCAGTGCTCTGTGCCAAGGTCGTCATCCTCCTGGCTCTCTTCATGTTCATGTCAAGCCTCAATGCCCATGCTCAGTTGAGCGCGACAGCACAACTGACGGGCCAGGTAATCGATACCCAGGGCGCAGTAGTAGCAAATGCGACTGTGCAGATCATAGATACCGAGCGGAACAATGTTGTAACAGCGATTACAGACGGGAACGGCCGCTATACGCTGGCGAATCTCGAGGTAGCGCCCTATCGTCTCGAAGTCGCGAGACAGGGCTTCAAGAAGCTGATCCGAAAAAACATTGTCTTGCATGTCGGCGACAACCGCGAGATCGACGTCACACTCTCGGCCGGCCGAAGCTCCGAATCAGAGGAGGTGACGGTGGGCGCCAACTTGGTGCAAACCGAACAATCCTCTGTCTCCCAGATCATCAGCCGCAAGAGCATCCTTGAACTGCCGCTGAACGGCCGCCAGACGACGCAGTTGGTGCTCATCTCCGGCGCCTCTGTGGTCACGCCGGCCGGTGACTTGACCAGCACCAAGAGCTATCCGAGTTCAACCAGCATCTCGGTCGCCGGTAGCCAGGGAAACGGAGTTCATTACCTTCTCGATGGCGGAATCAGCGTGGACACAATGACCAATGTGAACCTGCCCCTTCCGTTCCCTGATGCCCTTCAGGAATTTGGGGTGGAAACCAGCGTGATGCCGGCACAGAACGGATATCAGCCTGGTGGACTGGTCACTGTCGTCACCAAGGCGGGCGCCAACGCCTTCCATGGCAATCTGTTTGAATTTGTCCGGAACGGGATATTCAACGCCCAAAATCGCTTTTCGACCACACCGGACACGCTGAAACGGAACCAATTTGGCGGTACAATCGGCGGCAAAATCCTTCGGGACAAGTTGTTTTTCTTCGGAGGCTATCAGGGGACGAGGCAAGTTTCGCAACCCGGCAACACGTTTGCTTATGTACCCACCGCCCAGGAACTGCTCGGCAATTTCTCGATTGCCGAATCAGCTGCCTGCCAATCCTCCGGAAAAGCTCACGCCCCTTTGGCCGGTTATTCCAATAACCAGATTCCCGTTACGCAATTCGACGCATCTGCCGTGAAGTTTCTCAAATACCTGCCTGCCTCCACCGACCCCTGCGGCCGGGTGAGCTTCGGAATCAAAGCGGTTCTGGACGAAAACCAATACATCGGCCGCATTGACTGGATCCAAAACAGCAAGCACACGGCATTCGGGCGCCACTTCTACACGAATTACAACAATCCTGGCGCATACAGCCCAACCAATCTTCTCGTTTCCGTGCTGCCGGGCATCAAAGAGGCAGTAAATGAATTCACATACGGGGACTCGTACAGGTTCACTCCCCGCCTGCAGAATTCCTTTCATGGAACCTTCACTCGCCGTGGCGAAACCCGTGGCAATGCTCCCAGCGTGATCAACCCAACCGATGTTGGCATAGCCGTGTACGCGCCGATCCCCAACGATTTTCATCTGACTGTTGGGAGCGATTTTGTTACGGGATGCAACACTTGCTCAACCGCCAGGTTCGGAATTACGACCTTTGAATTAGCCGAAGATCTCGAATATTTCAAAGGAAATCACCACATGGCCTTTGGTGCAAGTATTGTTCGCACCGACCTCAACATCAACAATGCCTTTTACTCTAACGGCCAGTATGCGTTCAATGGCACCGTTACAGGAGATGCCATGGCCGACTTCTTGCTTGGCTCCATGAGCAGCTTCACGCAATCCAAGGGGCAACAGAACGCTCTGCGCGATTCGATCCTCGCCCCGTATTTCCAAGACACAGTTCGACTTGGGAAACGCCTCGTCCTCACTGCGGGTCTGCGCTGGGAGCCACAGATCTTTGTAAATGACTACTTCCATCGCGGCGGCAGCTTCTCCTTGGCCAACTTCGAAGCCGGAACCCGGAGTATCGTATTCCCGACGGCGCCAGCGGGAGCGGTTTACCACGGCGACCCTGGAGTCCCGACGAACTTCGTCAATAGCAGCTGGCTGAACCTTGCGCCCCGCGTCGGTCTCGCATGGGATATCTTCGGATCTGGCCGCGAAATGCTGCGTGTTGGTGGCGGCGTCGCATACAATGCCGCAGAGATATTTGCCGCTTCACGTCTTCTGAACGATCCGCCCGCCGTGAGTCAGGTCAGCTTGGCGACCAGCAACCCAGGCGGGTTCAGCAATCCCTGGACGACCGGATATAACTACCCAGGAGGCAATCCCTACCCCATCACAACCAGTTTCTTCCCGACCGAGGGAACCTGGGTCTACGCTCCGCCAAGTTTGAAACCCACGAAGATGGATGAATGGAACCTCACTTACCAGCAGCAGGTCGGTAACGACTGGGTATTTTCCGCGAGCTATATAGGCAATCGCACGAATCACCTCTGGGCGGGTCAAGAAACCGATCCGGCAATATACAGTTCGTCAGTATGTGCACAATTCGTGGGCGGATGCACGACCAAGAACACCAACCAGCGCAGGATGCTCTATCAGATCAATCCCGCCGCCGGCCAGTATTATTCCAGTGTTCTGAGAATCGACGATGGAGCGAATGCCAATTACGATGGCCTCTTGGTCTCTGCGAACCACCGTCTCACGCGCGGGGTGTCCGTCCTTGCCAACTACACCTGGTCCCACTGCACCAGCAATACCGACTTTGTGGGCGACATTCAGGCGCCGGGCTATATGAATCCTGCCGACCCGGCTGCCGACAAGGCTTCCTGCAGCTTCGATATCCGTCACATCCTGAATGGCTCTGTTGTGCAGACAGTTGGTCCATCGGGACACAGCCTCGTCGACAAGGCTGTCGGCCAGTGGCAACTTGCACCGCTGGTGCGCATGATAAGCGGCATCCCGCTCAACGTCCTCACCGGAACCGACCAGTCCCTGACTGGCGTAGGCCTTGACCGCCCCAACTACAGTACGACGGCGAGTCCCTATGCCTCTACATCGAACAAGTTGCAATATCTAAGTGCCTTGGCCTTTACGCCAAATGCACCCGGCACTTTTGGCAACGTAGGAAAGAATGCCTTCCGCGGCCCCGACGCGCTTAACTTCGACATCGGAGTCACGCGCCTGTTCACGGTCATGGAGCGCTTCCAAGGGGAGTTCCGCTGTGATGCGTTCAACGTGATCAACAAGGTGAACCTGATCGCGCCGGCCACCAGTACGGGAATTCCGGGGATCTCTCCTGCTGGCATCAACCTAACACTCTCATCGCCAACGTTTGGTCAAATCAGCTCTTCGGGAGATCCTCGGATCGTCCAGTTGGCGATGAAGGTGTCCTTTTAGTGGGTCCTGCCTTCGATCTGAAAGCACTCGCCATCACAAGAAGGCGCATCTTCTAAGAGCGCCAGCAAAAACACAACTTCGCCCCGGCAGCATGATCGCCGGGGGCGAAGTTGTGTGTGGGCATGAAATGCAACGGTGTAGATGGTTTGGCCCTTCATAGAATCGACTGGTGTCTACAGGGACTGCGCCTCTCATCGTCATGTGGGTACTTTGAACGTGTTGCGATGTTATGCCGATATGAGGGACGCAGGAGACAATCTTGGGCTCTAGGTCTCTGACAGCTTAAAGTTGTTCCTGTTGTAGCCGAATTTCATCCGTGCTTTACTGCGCGTGAACTGCCAGTCGATGATGACTCGGTTGCGGTTCATTTTGCTGTTCCAGGCTTTGGCTTCTCGCCGCAGATCGCTCAGAGTGGGTATGCGGCGCTGGCCCAAGCATTGACGAGAGAACAAACTGATCTCGATCTCCGCCTGGTTCAGCCAACTGCCGTGCTTGGGAGTGTAATGCACGGTGAAACGCTCCCATAGCAGGCCGCCGATCTTCTCCCCGAATCGGTCCACCAGCGCCTTGCGTTTATGAGTGCTCAGATTGTCCATCACCAGATGGATGGTGTCGGCTTCTGGATAGCTGGCCACGATCTCCACCAGATAGTCGGCGAACTCGGCAGAACAGCGGTTGGATGTCGGCTTGGTGAAATGTCGTCCTGCCTTGGGTTCGACACCGCAGAAGACGTTGGCCGTGCCGCGCCGTTCATATTCGCAATCGCGCCGCATAATGTGCCCCGGACGTATGGGCCGCGCCTGACGCACATCGGCATGCAGCACCACCGGCTTCTCATCCACACAAACCACCGGAGTCCGCTCTGACAGCGGCATTTCGTATACTTTGAGCACATCTTCCATGCGGGCGATGTACGCTTCATTCAGTTCCGCCACGCACCACATTTTTTTCCCGCCACGGCTTCAGATCGTGGTTCTGAAGAAGAAGGCGAATCGTCTCCCGACTCACCGCTGGCACCAACTTTCGCTTGACCGCTTCTGTGGCAATCAGACGTACGCTCCATCGCGCCTGGCCTTCGGGCGGCGGCGAGCACACCATGGCAATGACTCTTTGATTCTGTCCTGTGTCCAGTGCGGGAGCCTTGCCTGGGCGCGGCTTTTCATGGAGGGCTGACTCCAGTCCTTCTTTCTCGAAACGACGGGCTATGGTTCGTACTGTTTTGCGCGCCACGCCCACATTTCTGGCGACCTGCGCGCCGGTTTGCCCTTCGTCAAGCTGGCGGAGAATCACGGCCCGCCGCAACACCCGCGCCGATTCCCGTCCTTTCGTCAGCATCGAAGAAATCTGATGCCGCTCCTTCTTGCCCAACTTCAAACGCATGCGATGGGAAGTCTTCATGCCTGACAATGTGCGCCCGTTAGCGTCCCGCGCCAAGTATCAATCATGGTACTTCTTTATATTGTCGGAGACCTAGCTGCAGGGGGCATTTCTGCGTGCATGACCCAGTGTGAACTCCAAGGGAACGACCTTGTTCATCTGAGCCAAAATCCGATCCCGTTTGCTCTGACGGCTAAACTCCAGCAAATCTCTGCGGGACGCCAACGTCCGCCGAAATTGCAACTTGCGTTCTATTCTTCAGCTTTATTTAAACTGGCTGCGGATCGAAGACTTGTGCAGAGACTCCGTTGGTCGCTCACTTTCACGCAAATCGCTGCCACGCCAGACAGTTGCGAGCAGGTACACGGTCCATTCTTCGTACAAAACTGCTCACTCGTCCGGAGATTGCCGATATAACCTTATTGGCACAGAAAGCGAGACATCAATTCAACAGGATTTTGCCCGGTGAAGATAGTAATCCCAGCGGTTGCGGTTTTTCTGGCGGCGTGCTCGACCGTGTGGGCCGCGGGGCCCGCCCCGCTGACCACTTTGCGCGCTGTTCACGCCCTCAGCAATGCCGAGGCCAGTCATAAGCCGGCCGTCGCCTTCGAGGCGACAGTGACGTACAGGCGTGACAAGGAGACCACCCTTTTTGTCGAAGATGCTGGCGAGGGCATCTATGTGTGGGCCAATGCGGATATCAAGCTGACTCCCGGTGATCGCGTTCTGGTCCGGGGCAAAGCGGAGGACAGCTTCCACCCCATCGTAATCGCCGACGGCGTTACCCTGCTCCATCACGGCGACTTGCCCACGCCTGTTTTGGCCACCTTCGATGAATTGATCCACGGACAGCACGATTCCACGCTCGTCACCGTCCGTGCGACCGTGCTCAGCGCCGATATGGTGGCGGGCGGCGACGCTATGGAACTGCTTGTCGATGGAGGTTTGATCTACGCGTACATCGATAGCCGGGACCCTAGTGCTCTCAACGGGCTGCTGGATGCGGAGGTCGAGGCCACGGGCGTCGCTTCGGCTCGATTCGACGGCAAAATGCAACAAACCGGAGTTGCTCTCGCCGTTCCTTCACCTGCGGGAATAAAGATCCTTACGCGGGCCAGCGCTGGTCCCTGGTCTCTCCCCGTCACACGGATGGGCGACATTTTTCCCGGCTATCGAGTCAAGAACTTCAGTCACAGAGTGCGGGTCCACGGGACCATTACCTATTACCAGCCCTCTTCAGTCATCGTACTTCAAAGCGGCGCGCAAAGCCTTTGGATCATGACCCGAGTCGAGAGTCCCTTGCGGATCGGCGACGAGGCGGACGTGACCGGCTTCCCCGACGTGCGAGACGGTTTCCTTGCCCTTACCGGCGGCGAAATCCATGAAAGCCAGGTTTACGCGCCAATCGCCCCCGTACCGGTGGCCGTGAGCGATTTGGCTGCGAGCAAGCACATCTTCGACCTGGTCTCCATTGAAGGGCAGGTGGTGACGGAGGTCCGCGAGAACTCCCAGGATGAGTATGTCTTGACGGCCAATGGGCAAGTCTTCTCTGCCATCTACCGCCACCCGAGTATCGATGGCGTCAATCTGCCGGCTATGAATCAAGTGCAGTTGGGCTCCAGGGTCCGCGTTACCGGCATCTGCATCCTCGGGGATTCCAATCCATTCCACCAGGGTGGGTCATTCAATATCCTGCTGCGTTCCTTCGACGACGTCGTTGTGGTCAAGAGCCCCTCGCTATTGAGCATTCGCAACCTCATACTAATGATCGGCCTGCTGCTGGTGGTCATTGCGGTGGTGGGCGCGCGGGGCTGGGCTCTGGAACGCAAGGTGCACCTCCAAGCCGCGGCGATGTCGGTTCGCGCTGCGGCGGATGCCGAGCTGGAGAGGCGCCGAAGTCGTATCTTGGAGGACATCAACGGATCGCAGCCGCTCGCCAGCATCATCGGGAAGATCGCGGAGTTGGTCTCGTTCCGCCTGGATGGCGCTCCATGCTGGTGCGAAGTCGCCGATGGTTCGATGGTGGGAAATTGTCCGCCTGAGCCGCATGATCTGCGCATCGTCCGTGTGAATGTCGATTCCCGCACCGGCCCGGCGCTGGGGGCGCTCTTTGCCGCACTTGCGCCAGAGACGCCGCCTTCCACCCTCGAAACCGACTCTCTCGCCAATGGGGCGCGTCTGGCCACACTGGCCATTGAAACCCGGCGGCTCTACTCTGATCTGCGCCGCCGTTCGGAGTTCGATCTGCTCACCGATATTTACAGCCGCTTCTCGCTGCACAAGCGCCTTGATGTTCTGATTCAAGAAGCTGGCCCGAGCGACATCTTCGGGATGATCTATATCGACCTTGACAAGTTCAAGCCGATCAACGACACGTTCGGTCATCACGTTGGAGATATTTATCTCCAAGAAGTCGCGGCGCGCATGAATGACCAGTTGCTCGGCGGCGATATGCTGGCCCGGCTCGGCGGCGACGAATTCGCCGCTCTGGTTTCGCTCCAGCACGGCCGTTTCGACCTGAACAAGATCGTTGCCAGGCTCGAGGGCTGCTTCGACGCCCCATTTGTCATCGAGGGGCATGTCATCAAGGGTTCGGCCAGCATCGGCGTTGCTCTTTATCCCGAAGACGGCACCACAAGAGACGCCCTGTTGAACGCTGCCGATGCCACGATGTACGAGGTCAAGAACCAGAAGCGTCGAATGGACTAGAGTCGGCATTAACATTTTGCTCTAATCCAAGGTAGTCTGTTTTCTGAGCGGGTGTCTCCCATATGGCTTGGATAGACGCGATGTCCGCAGACTCCATTGCGAAACAGTTGAAACCCGCCAGGTGTCGAGAATAGACTTGGCACCTTGCGGGTTCTGACATTGGTGTTAGTTTTCTCGATTGCCGGAGGCTGCCCGAATGATGAACCCTGCCACTTCCTCGGGCAATGCCAACATAACCACATGGCAGGACGGAAGAGTGATCGTCACTGCTCCCATGCGTTGGGCCATGGTTCGCTCAAGTGTTGGTGAGATGGTGCGATCGTCTGCGGCCACGATATACCAATCTGGCTTTATCCTCCAGGCAGGAGAACCAATGACTGGGGCACCCAGTGCGGCGGTAGCAGCCGTAGGCCCCTGCGCGGCAAATAAAGTGTCCTTATCCTTTGGGGTAAGTTGCTGTGCAAAATCCTCTGAGATTCCTTTCCCCGTTAACATCAGAAAGCCTGCGTCGTCCGCACGAATCTCATTCATAATGGGAGTCGCGGGTGCCTGTTGTAAAAGCGAAAGAGATGATTCTCCTGTGTCCGGTCCGAATGCAGCGACAAAGACGAGTCCCGCGACCTTCGGATCATTTCCTGCTTCAGAGATGACCGCGCCACCGTAAGAATGGCCCACCAGGAGCACTGGCCCATCTTCGAGAGCAATGGCGCGCCTGGTAATGGCCACATCGTCCTCAAAAGAGGCCAGCGAGAGTTGTACTGCCGTAACTTGATAGCCTCGCGCTTGCAAACGCGGGATCACCTTCTCCCAACTCGATCCGTCTGCCCATGCGCCGTGGACGAGGATAATGTTCTTGACTGCTGGCGCAGAGTCTTGCGCCGATGCTTGGGGGGTACTAACGGCCATAGCGACGACCGCCAACACAATGCCGAGTTTGAAAAACGCAACGACTGATCTCATGAGAGCCTCCTGGGTTTGTGGTTAGGGGAAATAGCGATTGATCCGCCAATCAGTCTCCGCGAGAACCTCTTCGCAGGGCCAAGTGATGATGAGACTCGATCTATCCGAGTGCTGAAATCCCACAGAATACGCTGTTCCGTACACCCCGGATTTGAATGAACGAGATTGGCTGCTGGGATTTACGGCTTTCACGGACAGATCGAGAAGATACTCTGGCTGAAGAAGGTTAGAACACGCGATCCGTCGTGGCTAGCTTGCAATGTACGACAGATCGCGTCCACTCGTTCCTCGACGAGGGATGGAATTGCAGGCTTTTTACTTCCAGCTGGCTTTTGCCGCCACATCGAAAATCACATCGGCGACCTTCGACGGTTAAGCGAGCATAATCACGTGGCTGGAGGGAACTGTGGTCGTTGTCGCCCCTATTTTCTTCGCCTGAGCCGCTTCGAGATCGGGTGAAATTGCCCGGTCATTTGCGGCGATAATGTACCACGACGACTTCGACTTCCAGGCTGGAGTCGTGACCTCGCCCTTCATTGCAGCAACGCTCACTGGTACCTGCGTTGCGATCAAAACCGAAATCTCCTTGGCGGGAAGGTCTTGCGCAAAATCCTCAGCAATCCCCTTGGGAGTTAGTTTGAGGAAGCCACTCTTGTCGGGACGTAGCTCTGATCCGACAGGTGTTGGAACGCTCGTAATGAGACCAAAAGCGGATTCTCCCGCATCTGGAGCCACAGCCGCCACATAGACGAGTCCGGCCACCTTGGGGTCATTCCCGGCCTCGGTGATGACAGCCCCACCGTACGAGTGACCGACGAGCAATACAGGCCCATCTTCGAGAGCAATGGCACGCTGCGTTGCTGAAAGGTCATCCGCGAACGATATGAGCGGAATTTGAACAGAAACAACATGCAGGCCCTTCGCTTCCAGCAACGGAATGACCTTCGACCAGCTCGAACCGTCCGCCCACGCCCCGTGAACGAGGAGCACGGTTTTTACCCCCATAGTGGGCTGTGTTTGTGCTGTCGCCTGACCTTGCCCGCGCAAAACGTATCCCTTAGCGAGCTGTTCTAATGCGAAGGGGTAGCGAAGATGACGAAGTCGAAGCGGGGACGTTACACGCTTGAGTTCAAGCAAGAGGCGGCGCGGCTTGTTGAGTCGGGTCAGAGTCAGGCGGCGGCTGCACGCAGTCTGGGCGTGGTGGAGCAGACCTTGGGCAACTGGGTCCGGGAGCATCGCGCAGGCACGCTGAAAGGTGCCAGCAGCAAGCCCTCGGTAACTGCCGAGCAGATGGAAATCAGCCGTCTGCGAGCGGAGTTGGCGCGTGTGACGATGGAGCGCGACATCTTGGGAAAAGCGACGGCGTTCTTCGCAAAGGGCCAGCGATGAAGTACGCCTTTATCGAGCGTCACAAGCTGGTTTGGCCGATTCGCGTGCAGTGTCGTGTGCTGCTGGTCAGTGTCTCCGGTTATCACCAGCATCTGGCGCGACGCGCGACTATTGCTCGCCGCCGTCACTTGAGCGATGAGGCGCTCGTGGTGCATATCGGAGCTGTTTACGCAGAGAATCGCGGTGCGTATGGCTGGCCGCGCATCTGGCGCGAGTTAGTCAAGCACGGCATTCGCGTGGGCAAGCAACGCGTGCAGCGGCTGATGCAGAAGCACGGCATTCATGCTCGCGGCAAGCGGAAGTTTCGCGTCACAACCACCGACAGTAACCACAACTTGCCGATTGCACCGAACCTTCTGAATCGCAACTTCACACCTGCCGCGCCCAACCAGGCGTGGGTCGGTGACTTCACATATATCGCCACGGAAGAAGGATGGTTGTTTCTGGCCGTGGTGATCGACTTATTCAGCCGCAAAGTGGTGGGCTGGTCGATGCGGCCGGATATGCATCGTGACCTGGTCATCGATGCCTTGGAGATGGCATGGTTCAAGCGTTCGCCAGACAGAAAGACAGAACTGATTTTCCATAGTGATCGGGGCAGTCAGTATGCAAGCGACGATTTCGCAAAGACGCTTAAACACTGCTCGATCACGCCATCAATGAGCCGCAAAGGCAACTGCTGGGATAACGCCTGCAGTGAGACGCTGTTCGGCTCGTTGAAGGTGGAGCGGCTGCATGGCCAGCGTTTCAAGACGATCCGAGAGGCCAAGGATGAAACCATCGCATGGCTTCTCTGGTATAACCAAACACGAATGCACTCGACGCTGAATTACGTCAGCCCGATCGAATTCGAGCAAGACTGGACGGATGCAACAATGAAGATCGCAGCGTAAATGTTGGCTGCGACAGAGTGAGGCCGTGGAAATGACGGTTTATGGAAAGCCCGGAAAACGGTAGTGCTGTTTTCCGCCCTTCCCACAAACCTTGGAAATCGATAAAGCCGATTCCCACATTCCCACCGCCACGACCACTACTACGAGGATGAGTATTTTCCCTCAAAACCCGGCCGGTTAAGGGATACGTGTTCTGAGGGCAAGGTCAGCCTGAGCGGCAGGAACGATAATCGCGAGTAGCGCGGCGCATGCCATCACCACATTCCAAACAGACTTGATTGCTTTCATTGTGATTCTCCTTTTAGTGGGGAAGATCCGCACAAGACTCGAAGTTGTTCTTTCAAGACCCGTACGGACCGGGCTAATGAGAACAAATGCGAACTCTTGTGGCATCGTCACATTCGCTATCCTGTTACAACTGAGCCTAGTTTTGGATGAGAGGAAGTATCTAGGCGAAAACCATCAAAAGTTGGCAATTCCTGCTGTAGATGTCAAGGGTGGTGACAAAGAGAGGGCCCGCCAAAAGGGCACCCGGTGTCAAAAGCTCGGGATTTTCGAAGATTAAATCAGCCGATCTTACGCAGCTAATGGATTGCGCTTGGAGTTCTTGGCGTAGGCGTTCTCGACGCCGGGAAGGATCTCCACAATCTGAAAATAGCGGTTCCAGAAAGGCGTTTCCCGCAGATCTTCCACGAGAAGCTCGTAGGCGTGGTGGTCTGTCGTCTCCCAAACCCAGAGGTCGGTGACCCGAGCTGAATAGAATTCCAAGTCGTAGAGGAGCAGCGTTACCTTGGGACGATGCTTCTTCAGGATTGGCTCAATGTGCTTGACCAGGAGCTTAAACCGCTCCTCGCCGGTGAATCCAAGCCATTCCGGCATCGACTTCACCAGCATGAACGCCGTGAGCGCGATCGCTCGCTGCGCAATCGATTGATTCTCTTTGTCCTCAGTCATTGTTTGTCCCTTCGCTTTCAATGCGACCTAAGATTTATAATATGAGCAAACGCTCATGTACGCTACTCGCATGCCAACCACAGCAAAGCCAAGCCGGCGCAAGCGTCTGGACCCACGTAAACCGCCCACTCAATCGCGTGCGACCGAGACGGTGAACGCGGTGCTCGAAGCAGCAGCTCACATTTTGGAGCGGCATGGCTTCGAGCGTTACACCACCAACGCCATCGCCGAACGTGCGGGCGTAAGCATCGGTTCTCTTTACCAATATTTTCCCGGCAAGGATGCTGTCACTGTTGCGCTGATTGAACGCGAATCGGCCCTGCTGTTAGCCGATGTAGCCGAAGTTGATTCCATAGTTAACCATCGGGACGCGATAGATCATTTGATCAACGCTGCCGTCGCTCACCAGATGAGGCGGCCGAAGCTGGCGCGCCTGCTGGATTTTGAAGAAAGCCGTCTGCCAATCGTTCCCCGTATCCGGAAAGTGACCGACGCGATATATGGGGCGCTATTGCAGATACTCAGCCGACCAGACGTCTTTTATTGCGGCAATAAGAAAGAAGCTGCCTTCGATGTCCTGGCCATCGCAAAAGGTCTGGTAGATGCGGCTGGAGAACGTGAGGAAACGGATTCGCACCAACTTGAGAAACGAGTGCGGCGCGCAGTTTATGGCTATCTTGGCTTCCAATAATATCCGCACTTGCAAGCAACCTGTTCGCCGGTCATGCTCGCAATTCTCGGTATGAATCAGTATCTCCACCGCCTAAACTGCCTGGACCGATGCGGCCGCGACTCTTCGTTCGCCGCCATATCCCCGGAGTGACCCCATGAATTCGTTTAAAGGAGCGGTTAAGTGCAGACTGATCCGCAAATCCACATTGAGCGGCGATGTCGGCAAGGGGCAGGCGGGTATTCGTCATGAGATCTATAGCCCTATCCACACGGCGTTCAATTAACCACCTGTATGGCGGCTTGCGATAGGTCGTTTTGAAGGCCCGAGCAAAGTGGCTTACCGACAATTCGCATGCTTCTGCAACCTTCTGGAGGGCAATATTGCCGTCCAGACTAGCCTCCAAAAGCTCTGTTGCTCTTCGCATCTGCAACGAAGAGAGTCCGCCTCGAAATGGTGGAGCCGATATTCTCACACCGCCATAAAAGCAGACAAAATGACAGTTCAAGGCATGCAGCACATGGTCCAGGAAAACCTTCGAAGTGTGAAGGGGTTGGTCAAGCGTAGAGACGAGGGTCTGCCCGAGGTGGTATACGACAGGATCGAAATGCCCAAACGGCCAAACCAATGTATCCGTCAGAGCAACCGCATCTGTTAAACAGTTCATGGTTGTGATGGACTGTAGCCATGAGTGGAGAGTCAGTAGGGGTAGTTCATCGTCGCGGTCG
>Ga0302278_10002015_pt1 | contig 24111 bp, 26 predicted proteins | sample III_Bog_N3_2_FD_194543 | JGI IMG/M metagenome (GOLD analysis project Ga0302278, IMG submission 194543) | Peat permafrost microbial communities from Stordalen Mire near Abisko, Sweden - III_Bog_N3_2 | ecosystem: Environmental > Terrestrial > Soil > Wetlands > Peat | place: Sweden: Abisko...
GATGGGGCGTCAAATCATTTCAATGCGGAAAGTTCGTGTGCCATGAAAATCTGGAACAAGTTTCCCAGACTGCTAGCAGTCATTGCCCCGCTCCTGCCGGCTGCGTCCTTCGCGCAATACCCCGCGGACCCGGCCCGCGGCTGTGCGGGCTGCGGCTGTTGCGGCACCTTCATCTTGATTCCCATCGTCTTTCTGGCGCTGAGCATTGCGTTGCTGGTGTGGGTGGCCCGCGACGCGAAGGCGCGCGGCATGGACAACGCGGTTCTCTGGATGCTGGTGGTCTTCTTTCTGAACCTCCTGGGCCTCCTGATCTATGTTCTCTCCCGCCCGCAGGGATTCCTGGTGCCTTGCCCCAACTGCGGCAACCAGCGTTTACAGACCAGCGTGATATGCCCACACTGCGGCATTGGCTCTTGAAACCGGATCCCCCGGCGACCGGTCTTCGCCGCTGGGTTGGAAGGCCTGAGCCGTGGCTGGCGGCTTTGCTTGTCCTGGCCATGCTCCTTGCGGCGGATGCGTCTCGCCCGCCGCAAGCCCAGGTGAGTGTGCGTCTCTTCGCCGCCTCCGTTGACGGCTACCATCACTATCTCCATCCCTTCACCGGCCACTATCTCCGCTGCCGCTACAAGCCCACCTGCTCCAGCTATGCCGTCCAGGCGGTACGCAAGTATGGAATTGCCAAAGGGGGATGGATGAGCCTGCGCCGTGTTGCTTCCTGCCGGTCAAGCGTGCCCATGGGAACCGAAGACCCGGTGCCCTGAAGACCGGTGCAAGCCGCCGGAAGAAACACAAACGGCCAAGGTCGCCCCTGGCCGTTCCTGCGGATCATGAATTGACTGCGGGCCCGCCGTTCTACGCCTTGGCAAGAACCAGGGCTTTTAGCCGCGCGTTGAGGCGGCTCTTGTAGCGGGAGACGGTGTTGTCGTGGAGAATGCCCTTCTGCACGCTCTTGTCGAGGGTGGAGACCGTCGAGCGGTATTGCTCCTGCGCAGCTTTCACGTCACCCTTGACGAGCGCCTCGCGCAAATCGCGCAGGCTGGTGCGCACACGGCTGCGGTTGGCGCGGTTCACCGCGGTGCGGGTTTCGGTTTGCCGGGCGCGCTTCAGCGACGATACATGGTTTGCCATTGCTTGTCCTTGTCTTGGATCTCAGGCCCTGGTTTCAGGGGAAATGATGCGTTGTCAGAATGCACTTTGAGGCGCATCCCCCGCAATTTCCTAGTCTACGGGAAATGGAGCCTTGGGTCAATCCGCACTTGTGAACGAAGGCCGAAACAGATTGCACGACCCATGCGGAAGACCAGGCATGGGAGCAGTCCACTTTCCTCGAGAATCCTCCTTGCGATCAGACGGCGCCAGCCCTTTCGCGGCTTCTTAACCTGGCCGCCCTCGTTTATCCAAATATTCCTTGTTTGTGGAGCGTTTTCGCTCTTTCTGAAGACTTTAACTTCAGTTTTCCGCGAAAACGGCGTAGACTGCCAACACGGCGCATGGAACGGATCTGATGGCTCGAAACCCACAAAAACAGAAGCTCTTCAACGGGCGGGACCACTCCTGGATGGAGTTTAACGGGCGTGTGCTCGAAGAGGCGGAAGATCCGGCAAACCCGCTGCTGGAGCGGGTAAAGTTTCTGGCCATCACGGGCTCGAACCTGGACGAGTACGTCGAGATCCGTCAGGCCGGCCTGATGCAGCGCATCGAGGACGGCTACCGCGAGCCGGGCTTCGACGGCTTGCGTCCTGACGAATCGCTGACCGTGCTGACCGCCGATATTCACAGCTTCATGGAGGCGCAGTACAAGTGCTGGAACGACCGCCTGCTGCCCGAGTTGAGCAAACAAGGCATTCGATTGCTGGAGTGGGAGGAGCTGGACGAACAGGCCCGGGATTTTGCGCAAAGCTATTTTCTGCGCGAGGTCGATCCGCTGCTGACGCCGATTTCCATCGATCCGGCTCACCCCTTTCCGCGCGTGCTCAACAAGGCTCTCTGCCTGGCGCTGCTGCTCAGGCTCAAGCGGCGCAGCTCGGGGCCGCTGGTTTTGGGAGTGGTGACGGTGCCGCGGGCGCTGCCGCGCTTTGTCCGGCTGCCCTCGGCCGACGGCGCCTACGATTACCTGCTGCTTCAGGACTTGATCGCGCAGAACCTGGCCGGCATGTACCGCGGCTACGAAGTGCTGTGCCACGCCGCCTTTCGCGTCACCCGCAACTCGAACCTCTACTTCGAGGAGGAAGAAGCGCGCTCGCTGCTGGAGACCATCCGCGTGGAGCTGCATAACCGCCGCAAGGGCGACGCGGTGCGCCTGGAGGTGGAGACCGGCGCCGACGCGGAGATCATCGACCGGCTGACCGGCAACTTCGAACTCGACGGAACCCAGGTCTTCCGCTGCGATGGCCCGGTGAATCTTTCGCGGCTGATGTTCTTTTATGGCGACGTGCAGCGGCCGGAGCTGAAGTTCCCGCCCTTCACGCCCAAGACCCTCAAACTGAGCCGCAAGTCCGCCAACATCTTCGACGAGATGCGGCAGCGCGATATCCTGCTCCACCATCCTTACGACTCCTACGATCCGGTAGTGGATTTCATCCAGCAGGGCGCTGAGGACGACGCAGTGGTCTCGATGAAGCAGACCCTCTATCGCACCAGCCACGACTCGCCCGTCTTCGGAGCGCTGATTGAGGCCGCGGCCACCAAGGAAACCACGCTGGTGGTCGAGCTGATGGCGCGCTTCGACGAGGCCTCGAATATCCGCTGGGCGCGCAGCATGGAGGACGCCGGAGTGCAGGTCTTCCACGGGGTGGTCGGCCTCAAATCCCATTGCAAGCTGGCCTTGCTGGTGCGCCGCGACGAGGATGGCCAAACCCGCCGCTACTGCCACCTCGGCACCGGCAACTACAACCCCGTTACCGCCCGCTTCTACACTGACCTGAGCCTGCTGACTGCCGATCCGCAGATCACAGAGCGGGTCCACATGGTCTTCAATTATCTGACCGCGCACGCCGAGATCAACGACTATCATCCTCTGCTGGTGGCGCCGCTGACCATGGCCGAGAGCTTCCTGGGCCTGATCCGCCGCGAGCAAGAGCACGCCCAGGCCGGACGCCCCGCCCACATCGTCGCCAAGATGAATGCCCTGCTCGAACCCGCGATCATTGAGGCTCTCTACAAGGCTTCGCAGGCCGGCGTCGAGATCGACCTGATCGTCCGCGGGCTTTCGATTCTCAGGCCGGGCGTCAAGGGGTTGTCGGAGCGAATCAGGGTGCGCTCCATCGTCGGCCGCTTCCTGGAGCACTCGCGCATCTTCCACTTTGCCAACGGCGGCAACGACGAAATCTATCTCGGCTCAGCCGACTGGATGCCGCGCAACCTCTTCGAGCGCTGCGAGGTGGCCTTCCCGGTTCGCGATCCGGCCGCCCTGGCCCGCATCCACGACGAGATTCTGCCCGCTTACATGGCCGACACCGTGAAAGCCCGCCTGCAACAGCCCGATGGCAGCTACGCGCGCGCCAGCAAACTGGTCAAGGAGGCAAAGCCCTTCGCCAGCCAGGATTTCCTGATGCAGTTGGCCGAGGGCAAGGCGGAACTGAGCGCCATTCCCAAGCCCGGCACCGCTACCGCCAGGAGCCCTCAAAAGCTCTCAGCCAGAAAGGCCGGCGGCGTTCACCGGCCTTAAAGTCCAGGGCTCACCAGAACCTGCGATGGCGCGGCGACCTTCGATCCAGGAACGCTGAGCTTCACCTTCAAGGTCTCCACTGCCGATTTGGCGCCGCCCGAGCCCACAAACCCAAGCTCGTACTGATTCCGGAAGCGGCGATTCAGTTCGTCAAAATACGGCCTGAACGATACCGGATCGCCTGTCCCCATCCAGAAGTTCCTGCCGCCGGTTGCGTCGGTCACGTAGCTCAGGGTGCTTTGGCCGGAAAAGCTCCCGAACGCTCCCGCGCCGAACCGGCCCTGGTCGGCCCAGTAAATCGAGTAGACGACCAGTCCCGCGCGAGCCGAATCGGCGATTGCGGACATGACGTCAGGGGCGTATGGATCAAAGTGCGCCTGGTAATAACCCAACCCATTGGTGACCATCACCACCTCGCGCCGCGCCTGGGCATCCTTCGAGGGCCAGTGCCGCGCCAGATCGGAAAGGCAAAAATACGCGCCGCCAGATGTGCCTGGAAGACCGGAAGGCATGCGAACACCGCCCAGCACGGCAGCATGATCCGCAGTCAGCGGCCCTGCAAAGACAACCTTTCCATACTCCATGTAAGCAATGGCCGCCTTTGTGCCAGGCGCCAGGTTGTTGATGAATCTCGCGATCTCGTTTCGCTGGTTTGCGATGCTGGCGCGAGCGGAATCGTCAAAAAGCAAGACCAGCTCGAGGTTGTTGTCAGGGCTCTTGTACAGCTCCCATTTCGTGACCTTGGCTTCTTTGCCGGCCACTTTCAGCGACAAATTCTCAGTGTTGATGGTCGAATGCGCCTTACCGGCAACATTGGGGAGAACCGTCACCACAACCTGCCCGTGATCGCTTCCGTCCTGTGAAAACACCGGCGTTGCCGCCAGCAGCGTTGCCAGTACGATCGAAACCGCCATTCCCGTATTCTTCATGCAACTCCCTCCCTTCGAGGGGTGTGCGCCGCTTGCGCCGATTCATCGATCCAGTGCATTTAGCCTCTCTAGAGTGTTAGACACGGAATGGAGGGAATTGTTTCGATGCGGAATCCGGCGCCTGCCGCGCGACCGGTCCGCGCCGGCTCTGACGCCTGGCCAGCCTGGACGCCACACCGTGGCGATCGTTTGGGCTACCGGGATTTGCCTGGGCGGCAAGGGTCCGGTTGCCGGGCCTTGGTTACGCCACCGTTCCGAACAACGCTCCGACCCCCGCGGTGACCCCCATGGCCAGTGCGCCCCAAAATGTGACGCGTAGCGCGCCGATGATCACGCTTGCTCCTCCCGCGCGCGCGGCCAGCCCGCCCAAAAGTGCAAGGAACGCCAGGGAAGTGCCAAAAACAAGGGGAATCAGAATCGCCGCCGGGGCAAACACTGTAACCAGCAGCGGCAAAGCCGCTCCCACAGCGAAACTCACGGCCGACGACAATGCCGCCTGAATCGGACGCGGCTTGACCTTCCTGGAGATACCGAGTTCATCGCGTGCGTGAGTGCCCAACGCGTCATGGGCCATCAACTGTTCGGCGACCCGTTTGGCGAGTTCCGCATCAAGCCCGCGCGTGACGTAGATCGCCGCCAGCTCCTCGTGCTCGCCTTTGCTGTCTGTTCTCAGCTCCCTGCGCTCGAGTTTGAGGTCGGCCTCTTCGGTATCGGCCTGGGAGTGGACAGACACGTACTCCCCGGCGGCCATCGACATAGCCCCAGCCACCAGACCCGCAACCCCGGCGGCCAATATGTTCGTGTGGGTGGCATGTGCGGTGGCCACGCCCAGCACTAGACTGGCCGTTGAAAGAATGCCGTCGTTAGCGCCCAATACAGCAGCACGCAGCCATCCAATGCGCCCAATGCGGTGTTCTTCCTTCTGGATTGCAGCCATTTTTCGCGTCGCCTCAAAAGTGTTCCCTTGAGCAGAGGATACATTCACTCAGAGGCCAAAGAGGCTTCGGCAAGGCTGAGTTGCCTGCCGGCCCGCCAACTTCGGCCCGCAGACCTTGCCGATTCAGCACCTGACCAGGGGGAACCGCCGCTCTAATTCACATTTGAAGTGTTACATTCGTGTTAATATTGAGCCTCAAGGAGCTGGCAGACCCTCTTACGACCCCGCCGGACCGCCCCCGATGATCCTCTACCTGATGCGCCACGCCAATGCCGGAATCCGCCGCGGAAACCCGGTTCTCGATGAAAAGAGAGCCCTGATCAAGGAAGGCAAGGAGCAGTGCATCCTGATGGCGCGGGTGCTGGGCGCGCTCAACGCGCAGGTGGACGTGATCGTCTCCAGCCCCTTGAAGCGCTCCTTGCAGACCGCGCAGTTTGTGGGCACGGAGCTGGGCTACGACGCCAAGGTGGAAGCCAGCCCAGCGCTGGGACCCGACGCCGATTACGCCGACTTCCAGGAGTTGCTGGCTGGCTATGCCGGGCGCGAGGGCGTGCTGGCCGTGGGACACAACCCCAATGTCTTCCAGTTTCTGGGCCGGATGATAACCGCCAATGGCGGCGCGGCCATCCGCATGAGGAAAGGCTCGGTGGCCTGCATCGATCTGGACCGCCATCCACCCCAGCTTCAGTGGCTTATTGATCCGCGCTCGGCCCGGCCTATCTTCGCCAGTGTGCAAAAGAAGCCGCGCCCGAAGACGAAGAACGCGCGGAAGTAGCACGATTACCTTAAAGCGAACTCCCTTGAAGCTACGATCACGGTAAGAAAATTCAGACCAGCCGTTCGCAAGCGGAACGAGAGGAGAGGACTCTTTTGCCAAGCAGGCCGGGAATTGCAAAGACGCGGAAGATGGGCAATTGCGCCAGGGGACGAGTGGCGGCGTGCATCGCGGCGGCGATGCTGCTGAGCGGAGCGGCGCGCGCCACCGAGAATGGCGCAAGCGTCTATCCGGTGGGGGCAGAGACCGTCTTGCAGGGCATGATGCCGCCCCCGAAAGGGACAGGGCTGTTCCTCTTCAGCGTCGTTTACTCCGCAAACGAGACGGACAACTCCGCCGGCCAGAGCGCCGCGCCACAGTTCAAGCTGAGGGTCTTCGCCAATGCTGCGAAGATTGAGCACAACTGGGGCGTGCCCGTGCTGGGCGGGATGCTGGAGAGCACGATCGGCATTCCGTTTGTGTACGAGGGATTGCACGTCGAGCCGGGAAAGTTCAACAAGTTTGGCCTGGGCAACGTGGACATCATGCCGCTTGGCGTGGCCTACAACAAGGGGAACTGGCACTGGTTCTATCAGGGCGATTTTCTTCTTCCGGGCTTGCCTTACTCGAAGAGCGACGTGCTCAACATCGGCCAGCATAACTTTGCCGCCGGGCCGGTGGGCGCTTTCACCTTTCTCTCGAACAAGGCCCGCTGGGAGGCCAGCTCCAAGGCGGACTACATCGTGAACTTCAAAGACGGCGCAACGGGCTATCGCGGCGGCAACGAACTGACCTGGGAGTACACGGCCATGCGGGCCGTCTCAAAGCGCGCGGCCATCGGCGTCAATGGATACCTCTACGAGCAAATCACCGGCGACGAGTTGAATGGAACAGCAGTCGCGGGCGGCAATCGCGGACGCGACCTGGCTATCGGCCCGCAGGCCCGCGTCTTCTTCGGCGAACACAGCGGCTTCGCGTTCAAGTACTACCGCGACACGCTGGTCCAGAACAAGCCGCGCGGCAATGCCTTCTGGTTTCAGTTAGGCGTGCCAATCAGTTTTGGAAAGCGCAAATAGGGGCGGCCGCGCTGCAGCGGAGCCGGCTCCTTGCCGAGGATGGTTCATTTGCCTGACGGGGATGTGGTCCGGTCATTGCGATAGGCCATCACCCCGCTTGCCGCGGCGATGGGGAGCGGCAGGATTCTTTCAATCCGATGCTGGTGCTTTCTGTGCAGCCAGTACATGGCTGAAATCTCCCCGCCGTTGAGCAGAGCCGCGAGGCCGATCTGTCCGCTCCAGCCGTATTTCACAAGCGGCCTGGCCAACGGATCCTGCTCCGGCAGGCCGTGGCTGATAAATCGCTGGGTTGTAATGGCGTCGGCGCTCTGGCCCAGCAAACTAACTCCAATAAGCGCAAGGTTGTTCCTGTCAAGGAATCTGTGGCTCGGCTCCGCGTCCGAAGCCGGCGGGGTCCAGGCGATTGGCTTGCCCACGCTGAAGTAGACCCCCGCGGTCGTCTGCAGATTGTCTGCCCATTTGATGCATCGTGCCCCGCACGCCGACGAAAATGTGGGGTAATTGAATCGCAGGTTATCGTTGAACCGGACCAGCAGATCGCCCGCATCGAATCGCAGATGGACGCGAGGGCTGGGCGAGTACTCCGCTCCGCCGCCAATCTCGGTTGCGAAGGAGGTGAGCCGTCCATAATTGGTAACTACGTAGTAATTGTTGGGGCCGGTTCCCATCGGAGTGTAGGTGAACCCGGTCAGAACTGAACTCCAGCTCACGAATCCGGGCTTGGCATCCACAAACAGGCCATACCGCTTCGCTCGTACCTCTGCCCTGAGGCCTATGAGGAACTCTGAGGCGCGCCCGCCCTCCGGGTTCTCAGGGGGAAAGCCGGTGCGGAACTTGTCATACGTGGGCAGCAGGTTGTAAGTGGAATCGATGGCAAGGTGCTGGCTCAGGTTGAGCGTGGCTCCGGCTCCCAAGCCGTAGTGCGGCGTACCGCAATGGACTGCAGCACCAAAGCAGTTGCCCACCCCCATATCCGTCGCCTGCCCGCCGATCTCGAAGCGGCGGAGGCCGGAATCGGCCGGGCCGCCGGCAGCCGAGGAGGCCGCGTGATCCTGGCCGAGAAGAAAAGGCATGAAGAGGAGAATAGCAATAGAACTGAAGACACATCTCAAGCATTTGGTTCCGGATTGACTTCCAATCTTCCGTAGCAGGACATCACCTCCGAATTCAGATTTGGAATGTGAAGATCGTGGAGCATCTCACAATTGGCGACACTTTTTTCTCTCTTAGATGAGTCATGCGCCGATAGGTGAGCAGGCCCTTCATTGTTTTACCTTCGCAATTGGAAACTCGCAGGAATCGGAACCGATGCCCATGGCGGCTCACGCTGGCGAAAGATCACCCCAAGCCAAGGCCATCAACCGAGGCTCCAATTCACTGCTCGGCAACAGCCACAGCGGCACCATGGTTTTCAAACCAGCCCATCACCCGCCGTTCAAACTCCCTTGGCTCCGCACCGGCCGCGCCGCAGTGGCCAGCTTCCGCGGGTTCCCATAGCACGACTGCGGGAATGCGCATTCGATTGCGCGCCAGAATCATCTCGGAGTTGCGCGCGGGGAGATTGGTGTCTTTCTTTCCATGAATCAGCAGGACGGGAACACGGCTGGCGGCCACTGCATTCTCCGGTGAGGCTTGCTCGAAATCGACTCCGTACTTCCAGCGCGCATAAAGCAAGCCGGCCTCCACGGCGGGACGCAGCAAGGTGCGCCCTGCCCACGGCCCGGCATGGACCTGCTCCCCCAGGCGGTCATAGGACGCCTCGCGGAAACTTGCGAAGGAGGACTCCGCCACCACGGCGCAAAAGCCGGGGGTTGTCCGGAGGGATTGAAGCAGCAGCGCGGCTCCCATCGATTCGCCCAGGCCGTCGATGCAGCGCGGAGCCTCCGCTCGCTGGATCCAATCAAACCAGCGCCGCACATCGCCGGACTCCTTCACTCCATAGGTGGCCAGGTCTCCGCCGCTCGTGCCGTGCGCCCGCGCATCGGGCAGAAGCACCGCATAGCTGTGACGCAGCAGCAGGTCCGCATCGCCCAACATGCCGGCTCGGTTGTCGGTGTGGCCGTGCAGCAGGATCACGGCGTCGCCGTTGCCGTGCAGAGGCCGGATGCTCCAGGCGCGCAGCGTGACTCCGTCGCTGGCAAAAATGGAGACCTCGGTAAGTTTCGCGTGGTTGCGGTCCGCTACGGCCTGAGCCTCAGCTTGTGACTTCGGTCCCATCAATCGACGGCCCGGATGCAGCGCCATCTCCGTGGCCAGGATTCCGACGGCGGCACAGACGACGAGCCACACCCCAGCAAGTGCCAACCCCCAGCGCAGACACGAACGCAGATGCTTCATGTGTCAGAGTTACGCAGGGAGCGCTGCGCGCGTTCCCAAGATAGGCCAGTTCCGAGGGCGGGCATTGTGGCACGCGCTCCGATTGTGCCTACTGCACGGTAACTTCGACGTTCGTGTTCAGAATGGCGCTCAGGATCGGGCTGGCGGTGTCCTGGTAGGACGTCAAGATGGTGTACTGGTAGGTTCCCGGCGTCATGGCGTTGCTGAGGCCGCCACAGCCGCTGATTCCCGCCATGCCGGCCAGAGCGCCCACGGCAAATAGAGCCAACGCAAACCAGCGCCGCCTTCCGCGCCGCAGGCCGAAGCCAAGCATCAAAGCGCCAGCCAGCGCCAGGCCGGCCGCGGAGAGATGGCCTAAGCGGCGCGGCGTCCGGTGCAGACCAACGGGAATGGCCGCGCCGAATGGATAGAACTGGATGGTTCCGGTGAGCGTCTGGCCGGCGGTAACGGGAATCGTTGCGACTGGGCCGTAGGTGCAGCTCGGGATCCTGAGATTAGCGATTGAGAGTGTTCCCGAGTACAAGCAGCCGATGGTGACGGTGCCGGCGCCGGGAATGCCGGTGATGGTGAAGTTGCTGACACCGTTACCGCTGGAGGGCATGGTGACATTGGTGGCTGCAATGGCAAGCGGAGCGCTTGCCAGCGCGGGCGCGCCGGAAGTGGCGAGAAACGCGGCGGCAAGCAGTCCAGAGAGAATAAGCAGACGATACCTTTGCATGATGGAGTCCTTTCGGCGGGGTGGAAGACCTGGTCTATCGGATTAGGCGGCGTTGATGCTCCCAGTATACGGCGATGGGACGATTTGCGCGGTAATTCTCGGTTCGCGGGTTTCATTTTGAGGCCTGCTCGCTTGCTTCGCCGGTGCGCCCGGAATGCACGGATGCGGCATTCTCCGGTGCTGCGCGGGACCGCCCGGTGAGCCCGGCTGTTATCCTTGCCTTGGTTGGTTTTACCTCGATGACGAGCCAGACGAACGCCCTCGATGCCCCGCAAAAATCGCCCTCCGCGCTAGCCGCGTGGGCGCTTCTGGCGGCGATCTTTGCCGCTGTAATCCTGGCCTCGCTGTTTACGCCGCCGCTGCTGGACGACGTGGACGCCAGCCACGCCCAGGCCGCGCAGCACATGGCCGAGAGCGGCGACTGGGTCACGCTGCAGGTCAACGGCATCCGCTACCTGGAGAAGCCGCCCCTGCCCTACTGGCTCGACGCCGCGGCCTATCGCGTCTTTGGCCAGAATGTCTTTGCCACCCACCTGCCCAATGCGCTGGCCCTGCTGGGCTGCGCCTGGATTGGCTGGCTGTGGGCCGGCCGGGCCTGGGGACGCCGCGCCGGCCTCTACGCCGCCCTCGGCGTGCTCACCTCCATCGGGCCGTTTCTCTTTACCCGCTTTGCCATTCCCGAGGCGCTGCTCAGCTTGCTGCTGCTGGCGGCCCTCTACTGCCTGCTCACCGGCTTCGAGACCAGCGGCTCTGCCCGTTTTTATGGGATGTGGGCGGCGCTCGCGCTGGCGGTGCTGACCAAAGGCCTGATCGCGCCCATCTTTTTTGGCGCGGCGGCCATTCCGCTGCTGCTTTTGAGCGGCCAATGGCGGCGCTGGCGGCAGATGAAGCCGTTCACCGGACTGCTCCTCTTCCTGGCCATCGCCGCGCCCTGGCACATTCTCGCGGGGCTGGCTAATCCCGGCCAGGGTCACCCCATCGGCAACCACCCCACCCCCGGCAACGTCCACGGCTTCTGGTACTTCTACTTTGTCAACGAGCATCTCTTCCGCTTCACCGGGGGGCGCTGGCCGCACGACTTCAACAAGCTGCCTCTTGTCTGGTACTGGCTGCTTCATCTGGTCTGGCTCTTCCCCTGGAGCCTCTTCCTGCCCGCCCTGCTGGCGGTTGCCTGGAAGACCCGGCGCCGGTGGACGCAACACATCCGCGCCGGAGTCCAGGCTCTGGATGTTTACCTGGACAACGACGCGCACCAGGATGCAGTCGCCTACGTCTCCCTGCTCAAGTTCCAACGGCGCACCATCTGGCTCTTGAGCCTCTTTGCGGGCTTCATTCTGTTCTTCTTTTCTCTCTCGACCAATCAGGAATACTACACCTTTCCGGCCTGGCCGCCGCTGTTCATTCTGATTGCCGGGGTGCTGGCCGGGATAGAGGAACACAGCGGTTTGAAGGAGAGCCCACCCGGCGGCAAACCGCTGCTCTCAACTGCCTGGCTGACTGCCGCGCAGGCTGTCTTCGCAGTGGTCGGCGTGCTGGCCGCCGCGGCCCTGGGCTGGGGGCTGTGGGCGTCGCGCAAGCTGCCGTTCGTTGACGACGTCGGCACACTGCTGGCCCACCGCGGCGTAGGCGACTACACGCTGTCGATGTCGCACATCTTCGACCTCACCGGCCCGTCCTTTGCCGCGCTGCGCCTGCCCGCCGCGCTGGCCGCCGCGGCCCTGTTGGTGGGGCCGGCCGCGGGCTGGCTGCTCCGGCTCAAGAAGAAGCACCTCGCCGCAACCGTCTGCGTAGCTCTCACCTCATCCGTCTTTCTGATTGCCGCGCACATCGCCTTCGCCCGCTTCGAGCCCATGCTCAGCTCAAAACAGTTGGCCGACACCATCATCCGGAAAGGCTCGCCCGCCGACACATTCATCATCTTCGGCGACCAGTCGGACGCGTCTTCAGTGGTCTTTTATGCGCACAGCTTCTTTCATGGCAAGCCGGCGCTGCTGATCGGGGAAGCCTGCTCGCCGCACGGCGAAGGCTCGTCGATGCTGTGGGGCTCCTGCTACACCGACGCGCCCAAGGTCTTTATCAGCGAGGACGAGCTTTCCAGAATGTGGGGCACAGGCGAGCGGAAGTGGCTCTTTGCGCAGGACGTCAACCAGTCCAAAGCCGAGCAGTTGCTGGCCGGGCGGCTTTATCCGGTGCAATCCATCGCCGACAAAGCGCTGTGGACCGACCGGCCGCTGAAGTAGCCCGCCTTCGGCCGCTTCTTCCTATTGCCGGGGCAGCACGGTTGCTCAGCGGAAACGCAAGGCCGGAAGAGCGCTCCTTATAGTAGAATTCCTGATTGGCGCCCGGCTATTCTGGGTTCTTCTATGCCTGCCCAAACTCTGGGGATAGTGGATCACTTGCAAGGCGGGCTTTGAGGCAGACCACACACTCATGACCTTCGGATCGATTCTTTCTTTCGCTCTCGTAGCGGTTGCCGTCCTCGGAGCGATCACCTCGACCGTTTACAGCCTGATGGCCGCCCTGGGCGTGCTCCGCTTTCATCGCCGCGCGGCAGCTCGCGGCACGCGCAGCTTTCTTCCACCGGTAAGCGTGTTGAAGCCGGTGCATGGCGACGAGCCCGATCTGGAGCAAAACCTGGCCAGCTTCTTCGAGCAGGATTATCCAGAGTACGAGATTCTCTTTTGCGCGCGGCACGATTCCGATCTGGGCCTCCAGGCGGCTCGCCGGGTTGCCGCTCGTTTCCCTCATGTGAAGGCGCGCATCCTTACCTGCGGCGAACCTCCCTGGCCCAACGCGCGCACCTTCTCGCTGGAGATCATGCGCCGCGAAGCCCTCTATCCCATTCTTGTGGCCTCTGACAGCGATGTGCGCGTCGGCCCGGATTACCTGGCTTCCGTGATCGCTCCGCTCGCCGACCCGCAAGTGGGCATGGTCACCTGCCTCTACCGCGGCGTCACCCGCCACGGGCTCTGGGCGCAACTGGAGGCCATGGGCATGAGCGTCGAGATGACCTCGGGGGTGCTGGTGGCCGATATGCTCGAAGGGATGAAATTCGCGCTCGGGCCATCGATGGTGATGCGCCAGAGCACCGTCGAGAAGATCGGCGGCTATGAAGAGGTGGCGCAGTACTACGCGGACGATTTTGTGCTGGGCAACTGGACGGCGACCAAGGCCGGCGAGACGGTCGCGCTCTCCACTTACATCGTCGAGCATCATGTTCTGAATGCCAGCTTCAAGAAGAGCATGGCGCATCAGCAGGCCTGGGCCACCAGCACGCGCTTCTCCCGGCCCGCTGGGCACTTCGGCGAATTGTTGACCTATGCCGTTCCATTCGGCCTGCTGGGGCTGGCCGCGCTGGGCGCCGCGGGTCATCTCGTGCTGGGACTCGCTTTGCTGGCCTTCACCGTTCTTGACCGGGTCCTGCTCTGCCTGCTGGTGGCCGGTTGCGTGGTCAAGGACAGAGCCGCGGCGCGCAAGGCATGGCTCTATCCCCTACGCGACTTCATGGGTTTCTGTTTCTGGCTGGGAAGCTACTTTGGCTCACGCAAGCTGCGCTACCGCGGCGATCCCTACGAGTTGCTGCCCGAGGGAAGGCTGCGCAAGCTGGCGGAATAATCGGGATCAGCTCTCCGGCTTCGTGCGGCGGAGAAGGCTCATTCCCGCGGGGCCGTCCCGGCGCCTATGGCTTCAGATTATTCATTGTTCAGCCTCTCGATGAACTTCTGGAGATCGGCGGGGAGCTTGGAGGTGTCAACGCCCTGGGCCTCGGTGAGGATCATACTGCGCAGCGTGGCCTTGAGGTCCTTGTCGGTGGATTCTTCGTATTCTTCGCGCATCTGGGCGAGATACTGTGCTTTGGCCTGGACGCCGGTGTTTTTTTCCGTGACGACTTCCTGCCCTTCGCTGCGCGGCTCCGGCTCCCATAAGCTGGAGAGTTCGGAATAGCCGCCGCTGGCCAGATACCCGATTCCTGATAGGAGGACCAGGATCAGAATGACGAGACCAATTTTTTGGGTCGTGCTCATGGCAAGAGTCCTCTGGAGACGTGACAGCCAGAGACATTTCCACGCCTTAGGCGGAAATCTCCCCCAGGGATAAGTCTACTGCTCCCGCTTGCCCGCGGCCCTGGCCACCACGGCTGACTTCCGCAGCGGCACGATCGCCCCTGTCGAGCCGGGAGCGGCCTGCTGGAAATGCGCCAGCATCTCGGTGCGCACGTACTCGACAAAGCTCTGCATCTGCCGGTTCATCTCTTCCATGCGCTCGCGCATCTGCAGGATGATGGCGATGCCGGCGATATTCACGCCCAGGTCCCGCGCCAGGTTCAGGATGAACTCCAGCCGCTCCAGGTCTTCGTCGGTGTAAAGGCGGGTGTTGCCCTCGGTGCGCGAAGGCTTCAGCAGCCCCTCGCGCTCATAGAGGCGTAGGGTCTGCGGATGAATTTCGTACATCTCGGCCACCGCCGAGATCATGTACGCGCCCTTCGACTTTTTTCGCGTCGCCATAGAATTTTTCGTTGCCTGTGGTCTATACAACCAGAACGTTACGTTGTCCTGTCCAAGTCTAAACTCTTCACCATTTTCGGAGTGGGGTTATTTGTGAACCAGTGTCCCCCAGGATTCCAAGATTTAGTCTCTGTATGCTTCCCCGCTTTCAAAATTTCTTCAGCTTCTTTGTATTTAAGACAGAAAATAGTTGGCTTTGAAGTATGTTTTTCATCCCAAATACTCTCGGCATTCCAAACGTAAACAATTCTCAATTCGTCAAAGCGGCCATATTTGCGGTATAACTCGAATGTCTTTTTCGATGATGTTTTGAGTTGTATTGGACGGGCAGAAAACTTGACGGGGTTTTCGCTATCCTCTTTACCATCTCGATAAACGATCAGATCAATTCCATGATCGCGTATTGGTTCTGCGACTTCAAGTCCAGCCGCTAGCAAGTTCGCAATAAGGATGTGCTTACCGATAATACCAATCTGCTGCGTATCCATTTTCATTAGGTCTTCCTTGCCCTACGCGGCCGGATCGAGCACAATCAATTTTTCATATTCGAGGTCAATCATTTTCTTTACTTGCTCCTGAAGCACGGCATTGAAGAAAAAATATGCTTCGACAGAAAGCATTCCATCCGCGTGTTCCGTAGCCCAAATGCAAAGATCTACATCATGGCAAAAACCCTTTATCTCGGCCGCCAGCCTTGCTGCTTGGCGATCCCCGCGGCCGCGATGGATGGCAACGGTCTGTGCGGAGAATAACTGCGAAAGACCGGCTAGCGAAGCTTCCTCATCTCGATTCACCAATACGACAATGTTCAAGAGCGCATGGCCGGGATTGCCGGAGCGCAACTGGCGAATTGCTGTCACCAGATCGCCGCTCAAACGCTCCTCGACTGGTTTATTGCTGACTTCCAGGTGCTCTTCCGCTGGGCGATCCTGATGAAGGATGCGTACCGTCCAGCTATGCCTCCAGACGGTTTTCACCTCGCAATAGGCCCAAGGCTGACCCTCATGGTATAACCGAAAGTCCGGCAGACGTGAAAACCGCTCGGAAGGGTCTTCCAAGGCCTCAACCATGAATCCGTTTGCACGCCAATACTCCGCAACCCGGCGTTCGTCCTCCGCGTTCTCACCTCTGCGATGAACAAATGCCCCACGGAGGATTTTTGAGTCTTTCACCGCGGATAAAAGCTTCCCATAGTCACTTTTCGTTTCGGTTTCATTCAAACTGAGACTCATATTTTCTCCTTTCCTCCAAGGTTGTTCTGCGAACACTGATCAGCCGAATGCGTTCATGGCGTTCAGTGCTTACCACTAACAGTACCCTTTTCCCGCTAGAGAATCCAGTCGCAAAAACGCGAGGCTCGTCGTGGGAGTGAAGCGGATCGGATTCGATGAAAACATCAGGATCGTCGAAGACGGTCGCCCCCTCTTCGAAACTGACCTTATGCTTGCGGAGGTTGGCTTTCGCCTTCCCGTCGTCCCATTCAAACCGCTCCGATTCCAAAATGGCGTCCTCAAACAACGCCTACAGCTTATCAAACAGCGCCACGCGCGGGTCCTGGTTGTTCAGCCTGGCCAGCTCGCGCATGATCTCGCGGCTGCGCTCGTCGGCCAGCGTGGGCACCACCACCTCGACAGTCACAATCTGGTCGCCGCGCTGGCCGGCGTGCTGCGCGCTCTCCACGCCGCGCTCCCTCATGCGCAACTTCTGCCCGTTCTGCGTGCCGGGAGGAATCTTCAACTGCGCGCGGCCGTCGATGGTGGGCACGTCCACCTTGGCGCCCAGCGAGGCCTCCGGCACTGTCACCGGGACAGAGAGATGAATGTCGTCGCCCACGCGCGCAAAGACCGGGTGCGTGCCGGTGCGGACGATGAGAAAGAGGTCGCCGGCCGCGCCGCCGTTCAGCCCGGCGTTTCCCTTGCCTTGCAGGCGAATGCGCTGCCCGTCGCGGGTTCCGGCCTTGATGCGGAATTCGACCGGCTCGCTGCGGCTGACCACGCCCTCTCCGTGACAGGTAGCGCAGGCATTGGCCGTACGGCCCGTGCCGTGGCAGCGCGGGCAGGAGATGTTGAACTTCATGCGCCCGCCCATCTGCGTCACCTGGCCCGTGCCGTTGCACTCCGAGCACTGCGTGGGCCCGCCGGTGGACGCCTGGCCGTGGCAGGTGGGGCAGGTCTCCTGGCGGTGCACTTCGAGCCGCGCCTGGCCCCCGCGGATGGCCGTCCAGAAGTCCACCGTGGCCTGATACTCCAGATCGCTGCCCGGTTGCGGACCGCGCGCATGCTGCGGCTGCTGCGCCCCTGAGAACATGCCGGAGAAGATGTCTTTGAAGCTGCCCCACGCGGCCGAATCCGCCGCTGAGCCTGCTCCCGCCTGGCCCGGATGCCTTCCCGGCCCGCTTTGAAAGCCGGAGAAATCGAAGCCGCCAAAATCCACCGGCATTCCCCCGCCAGCCCCCTGCTGCCGCGCATAGGCCTCGGCCTGCGCCGGGTCGATCTGGTCGGAGTAGAAGCCCACCTGGTCGTAGATCCTGCGCTTCTTTTCATCGCTCAGGACGTCGTTGGCCTCGGAGATCTCCTTGAACTTCTCCTCGGCCCGCTTGTCGTTTGGATTGACATCGGGGTGATAACGCCGCGCCGCCTTGCGGAAGGCCTTGCGAATCTCCTCCGGGGTGGCCGTCTTCTTCACACCGAGTGTGCCGTAATAGTCCTTGTTCGTCGTCGTGGGCATGGTCTCTCTGGACTCGCTTCCTTGTTGCCAAGCCGGCAACCAATCAGGCAATCTGCCGGGCCTTCAAACTCCCGTTCGCGGCGCGCGGCGCGGGAAAGATCTCCACCTCAATCCTCGCCGTCACTTCCCGGCTGGCCAGCGCCAGGTCATAGGACATCTGCATCTTCATCCAGAAATCCGGCGTGGTACCGAAGTACCGCGCCAGGCGTAGCGCCGTATCCGCCGTAATCCCCCGGCGCTCCCGCGCAATCTCCGAGATGCGCGTTACAGGTACCCGCAAGGCGAGGGCCAAAGCATTGGCCGAAAGTCCCAGCGGCAAAAGAAAATCCTCACGCAAGAACTCGCCGGGATGAATCGGCACGCCCTTCTGCTCGTGTTTACGCAAAATGCTCATCGCGCATCTCCTTAATGGTAATCAACAATCTCCACATCCCAGGCGTCGTTGCCCTCCCAGCGAAAACAGACGCGGTACTGATCGTTGATGCGGATGCTCCACCAACCCTCCCAGCCGCCCTTCAGCCTCTCCAGGCGGTTACCGGGCGGATTGAGCAAATCCTCAATCGCCGATGCGAAATCCACTGCCTGCAACCGGCGCGCCGCAACCGGCGCAATCTTCGCCCATCGCCGGCTTTTCCCGGTCAGGAAGACCGTTTCTGTCTCGGCGTCGGCGAAGGACTGAATCATGCTTAACGCTTATCGTAACACGGAAAGCAGTCAATCTTCCAACATGGGCAACCGAGAAATCTGCAGCCACCCTTTATACTGAGGTGTTTGCAGAATTGAAAGCGGCGGCCCGGAAAACGACGCGCCGGGAAGGAGCGAGGATTGGCACAGGCGGAGATTGGCATCATCGGCGGCAGCGGGCTGTACTCGATGCCCGGATTTACCAACGTGCGCGAGGAGCGCGTCCAGACGCCCTTCGGCGAGCCGTCGGACGCGTTCGTCCTGGGCGAATTGGAGGGGCGCAGCGTCGCCTTTCTGGCGCGGCATGGGCGCGGCCATCGCCTTCTGCCCTCGGAGCTTAACTTCCGCGCCAACATCTACGCCATGAAGTCGCTGGGCGTCGAGCGCATCATCTCCGTTTCGGCAGTCGGCTCGCTGAAAGAGGAGCACAAGCCCACCGACTTCGTGATGCCAGACCAGTTCATTGATCGGACCTTTCACCGCATCTCGACCTTCTTTGGCGAGGGGATTGTGGGGCACGTGGCCTTTGGCGATCCGGTCTGCGCGACGGTGGCAAAGGCGGCAGCCGAGGCCTGCGCGACGGTGGGCGTCGTGGGCAAGCTGGGCGGCACCTATGTCTGCATGGAGGGCCCGCAGTTTTCCACCCGCGCCGAATCGAATCTCTATCGCAGTTGGGGAGCGGACGTGATCGGCATGACGAATTTGCAGGAGGCCAAGCTGGCCCGCGAGGCGGAGATCTGCTACGCCACCGTGGCCATGGTCACCGACTACGATTGCTGGCGCGAAGGACACGACGCGGTGACCATCGAGGAGATTGTAGCCGTGCTCCACAAGAACGCCGAGAACGCGGCGAGGGTGGTGAAGGCGGCGGTGGCGGCGATGCCAGCCGAACGAAAATGCGCTTGTGTTTCGGCGGCAAAGTATGCTGTGCTCACTCAGCCCGATGCGATTCCCGCGGCGGCGAAGGAGCGGCTCGGGCTGCTCTTCGGGAAGTACTTGGGGTAGTTGCGGAGTTAGCGAGTTAGCGCGGCTTCGCCGCAAGCGAGTTAGCAAGTTAGGGAGATTATGCAAGAGAGGAAAATGAATGGCAATTACCGTAGTAGGAAGCGTAGCCTTCGATTCGATTGAGACACCGGCGGGACGGCGCGAGCGCTGCCTGGGCGGCGCGGCGACTTACTTTTCACTTGCCGCGAGTTACTTTACCGGCGTGCGCGTCATTGCCGTTGTCGGTGAGGATTTTGGCAGAAGGCAGGAGGCGGTATTTCAGGCGCGCAAAATCGACACCCGCGGCATTGAGCACGCCCGCGGCAAGAGCTTTTTCTGGGAGGGTTCGTACCTCGAGAATCTCAACGAGGCCAAGACGCATAACACCGAGTTGAATGTTTTCGCGGCCTTTGAGCCGAAGATTCCCGAGGCTTACGGCGACTCCGAGTTTCTGTTTCTGGCCAATATCGATCCGGTCCTGCAGCGGCGCGTGCGTGAGGCGATGCCCCGAGTGAAGTTAGTCGCCGGCGACACGATGAATTACTGGATCAAGGATCATCGCGCGGCATTGCTGGAGGTGCTCAAGGGCCTCGACATTCTGCTCATCAACGACACGGAAGCCCGCATGTTGGCTGGCAACAGCAATCTGGTACAGGCCGCGCGCGCCGTGCTGGCGCTGGGGCCGAAGACGCTGGTGGTCAAGCACGGTGAGTATGGAGCGACGCTGTTTCGCACCGCCGCTCAGGGAGGCGAAGGAGCAAGAACCTTCCGCGCGCCGGCCCTGCCTCTTGAAGAGGTGGTGGACCCGACGGGCGCGGGCGACAGCTTTGCCGGCGGCTTCTTTGGCTACCTGGCCTCGCAGCCCGAGCAGACCTCGGCCGCGTATCGCAGCGCGATGTTCTACGGCAGCGTGATGGGCTCCTTTGCCTGTGAGCGCTTCGGCACCGAGCGGCTGCAAGAGCTTACGCGCCAGGAGATTGACGAGCGCTTCAAACTCTTTCGCGAGTTGACGCACCTTGACTGAAGAACACATTTCCTGTCGAGAGTGGTTCGCCGTGCTGGCCTCTTGCGCAGCAGCATCGGCTGCCGCCATCTTCTGGAGTTGGCGCAACGGGGCCATGCTCAATTACGGCGATGCGGTGGCCCATTTGCACATCGCGCGACGGGTCCTGGATGCGCACCAGCCGCGGCTGACCGAACTAGGCTCGGTGTGGCTGCCGCTGCCGCATCTGCTTCTGTTGCCCTTTGTGCAGATTTATAGCTGGTGGGCGAGCGGATGGGCAGGCGTGATTCCCTCAGCACTGGCTTACCTGGCCGGCTGCCTGGGGATTTACCGGTTGGCGCGGCACTGGCTGCGGCCCACGCCCGCGGCGCTGGCTCTGGCCTTCTTTGCGTTGAATCCCAACCTCCTCTATCTGCAAACCACAGCCATGACCGAACCGCTGTTTGTCTGCGAGATGGTTTGGGTCGCGGTCTGGCTGGTGGAGTGGCGGGCGAGTATCGACGCAGAACCCAGGCGAGCCAGCCGCCTGCTCTGGTGCATTGCGGCTGCTCTGATAGCTGCGGTCTTCACACGCTACGACGGCTGGGTGATGGCGCTGATTGCCTGGACGTGCATGGGGATCGCGCTCTTCGGTCGAGGCAAGCTGCGCTCGGCGAGTTTCTGGCTGGCAAGCATGCTGCTGGCGGCCGCGCCGGTCGCGTGGTTTATCTATAACTCCGCCGGCTTCGGCGACTGGCTCTACTTCGCGCGCGGGCCGTACTCGGCCAAGGCCATCGAGATTCGCACCATGTCGCACGGGGCCGGACCGCCGCATCCGGGATGGCACAACCCCTGGGTGTCGATGATCTTTTTCGTCAAGGCCGCGGAGCTGGATGCTGCCGCAAAGGCATGGGGCAATGTGCTGCTGGCTCTGAGCCTGCTGGGAACGGCTTGGGGCTGGCTGATGGCGCGGCGCCAAGCGTTCAACTGGGCGCTTCTGCTCTGGTTTCCGGTCGTCTTTTACGCTTACTCGGTGGCCTATGGATCGGTGCCTATCTTTCTTCCCGTCTGGTGGCCGCACTCCTGGTACAACACGCGCTACGGGATGGAGATGCTTCCGGCTTTTGCGCTGGGGCTGGGCTTTGCGGCGCAGTTCTGGCTGGCTGCGGTGAATGAATTCAAGCCGCGCGAATTCAATCCGCGTTGGGTCCGCTATGCGGCCAGTGGGCTCTTCGCCGTTGTGGTTCTGAATGCGGCTGAAACGGTGCGCGAGCATCCGCTGACCTACGTAGAGGGAACCAAAAACATTCATGCGCGCAAGGCTCTGGAGATTGAGATTCCTCCGGTGCTGCGGGCATTGCTGGCTGAGCGGCCGGGCGCTGTGGTGCTGATGGACACATCGACCTATCCAAATCTCGTCGCGTTCACAGGGATTCCGTTGCGCCAGACGATCAACGAGGGCGATCTGGAGATTTATCACGCTGCGCTGGCCGCGCCCGCCGCTCACGCTTCGATTGTTCTGGCCTTCGATGGCGACGATATCGACCGAGCGGTGAAGGCGCATCCCGAAGGCCTGACGGAGGTTCGCCGCTTCTGGACGGCCGGGCAGCCCGCGGGAACGATTTACGTCTCCGGCTTTCCTCTGGCGCAACCTGTCTCAGCAAGCCGGGAGTAGCGGTGATAGCATCGGGCAAGGAACCAAAATGAGCCTCGCGGTGACACAACTCGCGCAACCCTTCGCCTTCGACCGGCCCCGCGGAAGGGTCACCGCCGAGGCGCCCATCGGCGCGCTGTTCACCTTCCGCAATCTGGAGGAAGATTGATTCCCTTTGCAAAAGCTCACGCATGCGGCAACGACTTTCTCATTGTGAGCGAAGAGGCGGCCGCAGAGTACGACTGGGGAGAGTTGACGCGGCGGCTGTGCGCGCGCTCGACCGGCGTCGGCGCCGACGGCATCGAATTCTTCGCCTGGACCGGCCGTAACTCCGGCCGCATTCGCCTGCACAACGCCGACGGCTCCATCGCCGAAATCAGCGGCAATGGCACCCGCTGCGTGGCAGCTTGGATGGCTCAGGAAATGGGCCTACTGCCGGGCGGCGAGTTGCATATCGAGACCGATGCGGGAGCGCGCGTCTGCCGCGTGAATGCCCTGAGAACGAAGGGCGAATACACGGTGGAAGTGACGGCCGGGATGGGCATGCCCACCTTCGCGTTGAAGACCGTCACGCTGCTGGATGGACTTGCGGTGGACGGCGTCGAGGTCTCCACCGGCAATCCGCACTTCGTCATTGTGGTGGACAACGCGGCCTTTGCCGTGGCAGACCGGCCATGGCGGCAGGTGGGCGCGGAGATTTGTCTGCACTCCGATTTTCCCCAGCAAACGAATGTGGAATTTGCGCGCGTCGTGAGTGAGCACGAGATCGAGATTCGCATCTTCGAGCGCGGCGTGGGGCCAACGGCCTCCTCAGGCACCGGAACTTCCGCGGCGGCCACCAGCGTGATTGCGCTGGGGCTGGTCGCTTCTCCCTTGCACGTGGCGGCTCCGGGCGGCGCGCAGGCGGTGGAGTGGGAGGGACCGGGGACGGAGCTGACGCTCACCGGACCCGCATCGCTGATTGCCCGCGGCGAGGCCTGGCCAGCATGACCACCCTGCTCAAGCCTCCCGCTGTTCCGGGCGACGCCCAGGTGGGCGTCGTCTCTCTGGCATCTACTCCGCAGCCGGAGCGCGTCGAGCGCGGAATGGCGGCGTTGCGCGCGCTCGGTTACGAGCCGCAGGCCGGCAAGCACATTCTCGTGCGCGGGCCGCTTTATTTTGCGGGCACAGCGGCGATGCGCTTGAACGACCTGCACCATGCCTTTGCCGACGACCGGTTGCGCGCTATCTTCTCCACGCGCGGCGGCTACGGATCGAATTATCTGCTCGAAGGACTTGACCTGGACCTGATCGCCGAAGGGGCCAAGCCGCTCATCGGCTCGAGCGACCTGACCGCGCTGCAACTGTGGCTGCTCGATCAGCTTCAACTGCCGGCCTTTTATGGGCCGATGCTCTCGGCGGATTTTGCGCGCGAGGATGGGGTTCACCTTCCCAGCCTGCGTGCGGCTTTGGCCGGCGCACAATACACGGTGGGCGCGCCGGAGGGCTTGCGCGCGTTGCACCCTGGCCGGGCGCGCGGAACTCTCTATGGCGGCTGCCTGAGCATTCTGGTTGCCCTGCTGGGCACGCCCTACGAGCCGCAATCCGAGGGCAAGCTCCTCTTTCTCGAAGATGTCAGCGTGAAGCCCTACCAGATTGACCGCATGTTGTGGCAACTGCGCGAGGCGGGCAAGTTGGAGGGCGTGAAGGGAATTGTTTTTGGAGAGATGCTGGATTGCGTTTCGCCCGGCGCGCCGCCCGAGTTGCTCGATGAGGTGATTCTGCGCGCCTTCGAGGATTTCAAGGGACCCATCGCCATCGGCCTTCGCTGCGGGCACGTTTCGCGCCAGCACGTGACGCTGACATTGGGTGTAGAGGCTGAGTTGGTCGTTCAAAAGGAAGCGCGGTTGCATCTGATGGAAGCGGCGGTGACAAGATGAGGGAGCAGGGACTAGGGACTGAGGGACTAGGGACTGAGGGACTAGGGACTGAGGGACTAGGGACTGAGGGACTAGGGACTGAGGGACTGAGGGACTGAGGGACTAGGGACTGAGGGACTGAGGGACTAGGGACTGAGGGACTGAGGGACTAGGGACTGAGGGACTAGGGACTGAGGGACTAGGGACTGAGGGACTAGGGACTGAGGGACTAGGGACTGAGGGACTGAGGGACTAGGGA
>Ga0302278_10002016_pt1 | contig 24107 bp, 27 predicted proteins | sample III_Bog_N3_2_FD_194543 | JGI IMG/M metagenome (GOLD analysis project Ga0302278, IMG submission 194543) | Peat permafrost microbial communities from Stordalen Mire near Abisko, Sweden - III_Bog_N3_2 | ecosystem: Environmental > Terrestrial > Soil > Wetlands > Peat | place: Sweden: Abisko...
ATCCAGGAAGGCAACATCGGCCTGATGAAGGCCGTGGAAAAGTTTGAATACCAGCGCGGCTACAAGTTTTCCACCTACTCGACCTGGTGGATCCGCCAGGCGATCACGCGCAGCATCGCCGACCAGGCGCGGACGATCCGCATCCCGGTGCACATGATCGACATCATCAACAAGCTGCTGCGGGTGCAGAAAAAATTGTTCCAGGAATTCGGCCGCGAAGCCACGCCGGAGGAAATCGCCGAGGAACTTCAGTTGCCCGTTTTCCGCGTTCGCGCGGTGCTGCGGATGGCGCAGCAGCCGGTATCCTTGCAGTCGCCGGTCGGCGACGGCGACGAGGCGAGCTTTGGCGATTTCATCGAGGACAAGGCGGCGGAAAACCCGCTGGACATCACCAGCTTCAGCTTATTGAAGGACCGGATGGGCGACGTGCTCTGCAGCCTGACCGAACGCGAACGGCAGGTGCTGGAACTGCGCTTCGGCCTGGGCGACGGCAACGCGCGCACGCTGGAGGAAGTGGGCCAGCAGTTTCGCGTCACGCGCGAGCGCATCCGGCAGATCGAAGCCAAGGCGTTGCGCAAGATGCGCCATCCGACGCGGCTGAAGCAGTTGCACGGCTTTCTGGAGGCGGATGAGGCGAAACCCAACGGCCAATAAAACCAATCGGCCCGCTGGGCGAAATTCCCGCTGCCCGTCGCCCGCGCGGTTAAGCATCGGAAAGCGGTTGCGAAATGTCTTGCCCCTCCCATGCCCCCGACCAAAATAGGCGCCGGGGCACAAAGATCGGAACGGGCCCGTAGCTCAGCGGTTAGAGCAGGCGACTCATAATCGCTTGGTCCCCGGTTCAAATCCGGGCGGGCCCACCATCAGCGGGAAAAATTCCAGCCGCGCAGCTTCGCCAGCAGGCGCGCATCCGCCGCCGGAAACGCGTGCGCCGCCAGCCCGTCACGGTCAATCCACTTTACCGCTGCGCAGTCGAGCGGCTGCGGCTCGCCGGCTCGCAGTTGGCAGATGAAAAATTTCAGGTGGACGGATTTCTCCGGATAGGTGTGCGCTAGTTCCTCGAACAATTCGCCGACGGCGATCTCCGCGCCCAGTTCCTCACGGATTTCGCGGACGAGGCATTGCTCGGCGGTTTCACCGGCCTCACGCTTGCCTCCGGGAAATTCCCAGAGCCCGCCGAGGTGCGCTTGGGCATGGCGCTGGGTGATAAGCAGCTGGCCGGCGCGGAAGATGAGCGCGGCGCTGACCTCAATGCATTGCGGAGGGCGGAGGGCGGAGGGCGGAATTAAATCACCGTTGCCGATTCTGGGCTGTTTTTCAATCGGCATTCGGCAATCGCAAATCGAAAATTACCGGCCGACGCTTTTATAAACCCAGCCCAGCTTTTCCATTTCCACCGGATCAAAGAGATTGCGTCCGTCAAAGAGGATCGGATGCGTTAGCCCTTTTTTGGCGCGGTCCAGGTCGAGCTGCTTGAACTCATCCCATTCCGTGGCGATCACCAGCGCATCGCAGCCTTCGGCCACGGCGTTCATGTCGTCCACGTAGGTCACGTCCGGCAGCAGCGGCCGGGCCTTGTCCATCGCCTTCGGATCATGCACCCGCAGGGCGGCCCCGTCCTTGAGCAGGTGCCGGCAAAGGTCAATGGCTGGCGAGGAACGCACGTCGTCGGTATTCTGCTTGAAGGCCAAGCCGAGCACACCGATTTTTTTGTCTTTCAACACCCAGAGGGTGTCCGTGATTTTTTTGACGAAGCGTTCCATCTGGTCGGCGTTGATGCGCTGGACCTCTTTGAGCAGCTTGAAATCGTAACCAACCTGTTCGGAAATTTTGATGAACGCGCTCAGATCCTTGGGAAAGCAACTGCCGCCGAAGCCGAGGCCGGCGTTGAGAAACCGGCGGCCGATGCGCTCGTCCAGACCAATACCCTGCGCGACTTCCTGCACGTTCGCCCCGGCGGCCTCGCAGACGGTGGCGATGGCGTTGATGTAGGAAATCTTAAGCGCGAGGAAGGAATTCGCGGCATGCTTGATGAGCTCCGCCGAGTTGATGTCGGTGACGATGATGGGCGCCTTGAACGGCGTGTAGATCTCCTTCATTGCGGCCACGGGCCGCGGCGACGCGACGCCGATGACCACGCGGTCGGGGTGCATCAGGTCGCCCACGGCGAAGCCTTCGCGGAGAAATTCCGGGTTGCTGACCACGTCGAACTCCGTCTTCGCCGCGCAGTAGCGCTTGATGGTCTGGGACACCTTTTCACCGGTTTTCACCGGCACGGTGCTTTTGTCTACCACGATCTTGTAGCTCGTCAGGGCGGCGGCGATGTCGCGGGCGACGCGCTCGATGTAGCTTAAGTCCACCGAGCCGTCCGGCTGCGGCGGCGTGGGTACCGCGATGAAGATCACGTCGGAATTGGCCACGCCCTCCGCCGTGCTGCTGGTGAACTTAAGTCGGCCGGCGGTAACATTTTTTTGGACCAGCTCCGCCAGCCCGGGTTCGTAAATGGGAATGCCGCCGGCCTGCAGCATTTTTACCTTGGCCGCGTCGTTATCTACGCAAATGACGTGGTGGCCGACCTCGGCAAAACAGGTGCCTGTCACGAGGCCGACGTATCCGGTACCGATGATCGACAGTTTCATATCAGAATTTCGGAACCGACATGGCCGGCGTGGCGGGCGCGGTGGCCGCCAGTTGCGCCTGGATCTGCGCTAGTCGCTGGGCCGCTTCCTGACCGAGCAAGCCCGCCAGTTGCGCGCGCGCCACTTCCTTGTAATAGCTGGCGGCGTCGGTCAGATGGTTCTGCAACTCCAGCACCCGCCCCAGTGAGAATTTCGCCGGCAACGCTCCGGTCGAATCCGGGTAGTCGCTGATCACCGCGCGGTAGGCTGCCACTGCATCGTCGAGCTTGTTTTGCGACTCTAGGCTCGCCGCCACACCCAGCCGCGCCGATGCCGCGAGAGTACTACCGGGGTTCGTGTCGAGAAATTTTTGAAACAGCGCCTGCGCGTCCGGATAACGTTCCGCCTCGAATAGCACCGCCGCCGCCTGTAACTGCGCCCGCTCCCCCGCCGGCGTACCGGCATAATTGTCCGCGAGCTTTACGTACGCGTCGGCCACTTGCGACGCGGTCGGGTTCGGCGGCAGGTTAAGTTGCAGCGTGGTGTAGGCCTGGCCGGCGTCGATGGCCTTCTGCGCGCTCTGAGTGATGTAGAAATAATAGATGAACAACACCACGACCACCGCCACAACGGCACCGATGAGCCGCTTGCGGTTCGCTTCGAACCACGGCCACAACTTGATCAGGAATTCTGCGGGTGCGTCTTGCGTTTGCATAATGAACATAAAGTGTTTTCCCCGCACCGCCAAAAGGCAAGTCAAAAGCGGCCGCGGCTGCGAATGAATGCGCCATGGGGCAAGGTTGAGATTCACCCAGAACAGCCTTGCGTCAGTCGTCCCACATTAGGAACATTACCCTGGTTTTTTTCGGAACCGAGGAAGCGATGTATTCTTTCGACTGGTCTAAAATCTTCCCACGCCGGCCGGCCACGGAGCCAGCCCCGGCCGGATCGCCCGAAGGCCGCTCCCGGCCTGAAGGCGGACCGCCGCCGTTGAAACGCGGGTGGCCGGGGGTAAGCCGGACCGTTTGGGCGCTGGGTTTTACGAGTCTGTTCACCGACATTTCCTCGGAGATGGTGGCCAGCATTCTGCCCGTCTATCTCGTATTATATCTGGGCATCAGCCCGCTCGCGTTCGGCGTGGTGGACGGCTTGTACCGGGGAATTGCCGCCGTGGTTCGGGTCGCCGGCGGGGTGCTGGCGGACCGCTGGCAACGACACAAAACGGTGGCGATCCTCGGCTACGGTCTCTCGGCCGCCTGCCGGCTGTTAATCTTCATGGCGGGTAATGCCTGGGGCAACATCAGCGCCATCGTCACCCTTGACCGGATGGGCAAAGGCCTCCGGACCGCCCCGCGGGACGCCCTGATTTCCAAACGCAGCCCGATGGCCACGCTGGCCACGGCTTTTGGCGTCCACCGCGCCTTGGACGCAGTGGGCGCGCTGTTGGGACCGGTCTTCGCCTTCGTTCTGCTGACCCTCATGCCGCATGCTTTCAATGTGGTCTTTGTGGCGAGCTTTGGCGTGGCCATCCTGGGCCTCGGCATCATCACGCTGTTTGTGCCGGCGGTTGAGCCGGACGACCAGCCGGTGCCGGTGACAACGGTCTCGCTCAAGACCGCCTTGCAATTATTGGGTGAGGCCAAGTTCCGGGCTCTGGTCCTAGCGGCGATCGTGCTCGGCTTGGCCTCCATTAGTGACGGGTTTATTTTTCTCATCTTGCAACGGCGTCTCACGATGGGCATAACCGCTTTTCCGCTGCTCTATGTCGGTGCTTCCCTCATCACGGCCATGTTCGCGGTGCCGTGCGGACGGCTGGCGGATCGTTTGGGCCGACGGGGCGTTTTGTTGGGCGGCTACGGATTACTAGCGCTGGTTTACGCGGTGTTGCTACTGCCCGGCGGCGGGTACGGTCAAATGTCTGCCGTCCTGGTTTTATTGGGCGGCTATTATGCGGCAACGGATGGCGTACTGACGGCCATGGCCGCGGCGGTTCTGCCTCAAGCCCACGCCGGCAGCGGTTTCGCCGTGATCGCCACTGCGGCTGATTTGGCGCGTCTGGCCGCTTCGGTGGTGTTCGGGCTAGTTTGGTCCTTGGCCGGCAGCACGACAGCAACCACGGTTTTTCTCCTGGGCCTCGCGGTGGCCATGGTTGTCGCGGCCGGCTTCCTGATTCGTCCCAAAGCGTATGCCACCTGATGATCCAAACCAACTGCGCGCGGGCGCCACGGCTGACGGCCGCAAACTAATTCTGTTCGGTCTGCTGTGCGTCGTGGCCGTCGCCGGCGTTGTCGCGTTCGCGATCCATGACCAGTACCAGCGCCGGCAACGCGCGGTGGCTGCCGCTCCGCCTGGGCCCGCCGGCACCAACCTACTCCCCGACCTGCGGCGGCAGCCCGGGCTGATGTTTCGCAATACGGCACTGGGCCCGGCGTACGGCCAACTTGCGCTCGCCCGGCTCGACGACCCGGACGGATTTCGCCTCCCCACTGGGTTGCCGTGCGAACGAGTCTATGGCAATGGCCGTACCGGTTTGTGTCTGCAATCGGTTCGCGAGGCTTTCCCCATTTTTCAGGCGGTCAGTTTCAACGCCAATTTCCAGGCGGTCCATGTTTTCAAGTTGGCCGGGGAACCCAGCCGCACCCGGATTTCGCCGGACGGCCGGTTTGCGGCCGCCACTGTTTTCATCGCTGGGCACGGGTACAGCGGGGTCGGCTTTTCCACGCGGACGGCCATCTTTGATCTCGTCAGCGGCAAACCGCTGACCGATGACCTGGAAAATTTCTCCGTCATAAAGGACGGTGAGCCGTTCCATAACGCGGACTTCAATTTCTGGGGCGTCACATTTGACGGCGATAACGACCATTTTTATGCCACCCTTGCCTCCGGCGGCATAAATTATTTGGTCGCCGGCTCCCTGACAAACCGGCAACTGCGCGTGCTCCGGCCGGGCGTGGAATGCCCCTCCCTCTCGCCCGATGGCAGGCAGATCGCGTTTAAATCGCGCGTCACCAGCGCCGCCGGCCCGCATTGGCAGTTGCATGTGTGGAATCTGAAGACGGCCACGAAGACCACCGTGAACGAATCCCGCAGCGTAGATGACCAGGCCGAATGGCTCGACTCCGACCACCTCCTGTACGGATTGCCCAGAAATATCTCCGGCAGCGCCACGTGGGACATTTGGATGGCCCGCGCGGATGGCACGGGCATTCCCAGTTTGTTCGTGCATGATGCCGCCTCGCCCTGTGTCGTCCGCAACGGGATGGCTGCGAGCGCGGAGGAGCTTTCCGCCAGCAATGTGGTGGCCGCGCCGGCAGCCACGCCCGCCCCGGCGGCCGGTGCGGAAATGGCGGCGGCCACGCCAGGGCTTTTGTTGAATGAGAGTTACCGGCTGTCCGGCGATGGAACGGCGTTGGGCATTGATCTCGTCACCGGCGCGCTCACCAACGCGGCCGCGGGAAATCTCGTGGTGCAATGCTGGACGGAGAATTTGGGCAAGAAATCCGGCCAGCGATTCAACTGGCATTGCCGGCTGACGCTGCCCGGCGGCGGGCTGCTGGCGACGGACGAAAAAATTCTCGCGCTGGCGCCAGACCACGGCTATGCGCCCGCCGTGGAAATCACCAGCACCGCCGACCAGGCAGACTGGCAAAATGAGGCCGTATTGCCGCTTTACTATCAATTGCCGGATGGGCGGTATGGGTGGATGAATTTTTCCATGAGGTTAGGCGCGCTGAATTATTGCTTGATTAATGCCCGGCTCAATCCCACCGGCTCCCGAAATTTAAAGCCAGCAACTTCGGATCAATTAAACCTGCCACCGGCGGCCGGCACGACCCGGGACATTCCGTCCTTTCAGTAAGCGGGCGCCCGCGCGCCGGGGCGCGGTCAGGCGCCGCGGCCGAAGGAAAAAATATAAATTGCGACGCCCTGTAAAAACAAACCGCCGGGAAACTATTAACCGGCAAAAAACAGGACGTCGCAAATCACCTCGCAGCGGCGCACGGCCGCCGGATTATTTCTTGAGCGTCCGCAAGTAGGCGATGGACGCCTTGATGTCCTCGTCCGAAAGCTCGGAGGGTTTCATCAGGGTCTTGTCATCTTTCTTCAGGCCTTCCTTGATGGACTTGAACGCCTGGTCGTCGGTGAGCGCCGCCTGCACAGTCGCGTCGGAATAATCCTTGCAGCCGAGCTTGGTGCCCATCTTGGTGGCGCCTTTGCCATCGTCGCCGTGGCATTTGGCGCAACTGTCGCCGTAAACCCCGGGGCCGTCGGCCCGGGCGCTGAGGGTGGTGAGGGCGAGCGCGAAGGCCGCCGGGAGGATGAGGAGTTGGAGTTTTTTCATAATGGTAACAACACTCTGGTCCGCGCCGCGAAAAAAAGCTCATCCATCATTGCCAAATTCTAAACAAATTTTGCCGGGATCTGTCCCCTTCCCGGTTGCGTTTTCCCGGTTCCTGACGCAACTTCCCCGCACTATGAAATGTTCGGTCCACCAGCACGAAGCGCTGGCCATCTGCGCCTATTGCGGGCGCGCGTTGTGCGCGGACTGTGTCCGGACGTCCCCGTCGCAACGGCTCGTCTGCTCGGACGCCTGCGCCGCCGCCCTGTCCCGGAACGACCGGGCCCTGACGCTGCTCCTGCAGAAAAGCCGGCAAAGCGCGCGGGCCAACGCCGTTTATTCCTTCCTGTGCGGTGGGCTCTCGGCGGCGGGCGCGGTGGGCGCGGCGGTTTATCTGCCCGTGCCGTTTCTCGTGTGGTTTTGCGCCGGTTGCAGCCTCGTCTTCCTCGCGTCGGGCGCGTGGTTTGGCTTGATCGCTAAAAAATCGCGCGACGGCGATTGACCTCACCCGCGCTGCCGGGTGGCTTCGTAGAGAAACACACCGGCAGCCACCGCCACGTTCAGCGAATTCATGTGGGAAGGCATGGGAATCTCGACCATTTCGTCGCAGGCCGCCAACACCGCCGGCGTGAGGCCCGGGCCTTCCGCGCCGAACACCAGGCAGCAGTCGCCCCGCAAATCCACCGCGCCCAGCTTCCGCGCGTCCGGGCGCGGATGCGCCGCCAGGCAGCGCACGCCCGCCGCACGCAATTGTCCCAGCGCCGCCGCCAGATTTTCCACTCGCACCAGCGGCTGTTCAAAGATCGTGCCCATGGAACCGGACACCGCGCGCCGCTGGAACGGACTGCCGCACGTCTCGCCCACGAGCAGGCAATGCGCGCCGAACGCCGCGCAACTCCGCACCACCGCCCCGAGATTCTCCGCGCTGGCAATGCCCTCCACGGCAGCGAACAGCCACGGTCGCGGTGAATGTTCCAGCCGCGCGGCCAGGTCCGGTAGCGGTGGGATTTTGGCCACCGCCAACGCGCCTTGATGTAACTTATAGCCGGTGATGGTCTCCAGCAACGGCGGTGCGGCCACGAATACCGCAATCGGCTCCGGCCGCGCGCGCAGTTGCGGTTCGAGTTTTTCCAGCCATGACGGCGTGAGCAGCGCGGAGACCACGGTGAAACGGCTGGCGAGCAGGCGTTTGATGACCTTGTTGTTGGCGGCCACCAGCACCCCGGCGCGTTCGTGCTCCGCCACACGCTTGAGCGTCCGGTATAGCGCCAGCTCCGGCGCGTCCAGCAAATCCACCGGCTTGATGTGCGAAATGGCCACGCGAGGATTAAAGCGCGCGGCGAACCGGATGAAAAGCGCGGAACCGGCCGCTTTTGGCAGCTGGAGCCCGTTTTTTGCCAAATTTTTTGGTTTTTTGAGCTTTTTTAGCCATTCCGACAACTTTTTAAGCGGCTAAATAATTTGCCGGAACCGTTCCGGCAATTGGCGAAGCCAATCCGTCAATTGACGGAATGCTTCAGGCAATTGTCCGAGACATTCAGGCAATTGACAGAAGCGTTCCGACAATTGTCCCGGACCTTTAGGCAATTGGCGGAACCGTCCAGCCAATTGTCTGGGACCTTCGGGCAATTGGCGGAATGGTTCCGGCAATTGTCCGGGCCTTTCAGGAAGTTGTCGGAATAGTTCCGACAATTGGCGCAGCCGTCCGGCCAGTTGCCGCGGGCCGCCGGGCAATTGCCGGCAGCCGGGCCAAACGTCGAGCCGGGCCCGCGCGCGGAGGCGGACGGCCGCGACGGCGCGGTTGCGGGAACGGGGGAACTTGTTAAGTTGATGGGGATGCCGGACATCGTCCTCACCACGCTCAACGCGAAGTTCATCCACGCCGCGTTCGGGCTGCGCTATCTCTTCGCCAATCTCGGTGATCTCCAGCCGCGCGCGGTCATCGCGGAGTTCGACATCAATCTGCGCCCGCTGGACATCGCCGAGGCGCTGCTGGCCCGCGAACCGAAAATCATCGGCTTCGGCATTTATATTTGGAATGTGGAGGGAACCACCGCAGTCATCACCGCCCTCAAGCGGGTGCGCCCGGAAATCATCTTCATCCTCGGCGGTCCGGAGGTGAGCCACGAAACCGCCGGCCAGCCCATCGTGGAGCTGGCGGACCATGTCATCACCGGCGAGGCGGACCTGAAATTTGCCGAGGTGTGCCGGATCTTGCTGAACCAAAATCCCCTCACCCTGACCCTCTCCCCTGCGGAGAGGGAACCGCGCGAGAAAACTGCGGCCACCTCCGGACGCCGCTTGAATCAATCCGTCCCCGGACTCGCCGGTGACGGAAACACCATTCCCCCTCTCCCGACGGGAGAGGGCCGGGGTGAGGGGCTGCCCAAAATCATTCCCGCCGAGCTGCCGGAGTTTTCGCGCCTCGCCCTGCCCTATGATTTTTACACGGAGGCGGATCTCGCGCACCGCATCGTGTATGTGGAGGCGTCGCGCGGCTGTCCGTTCACGTGCGAGTTCTGTTTGTCGTCGCTCGACATCCCGGTGCGGCAGGTGCCGCTGGCGCCATTTCTGGCGGCGATGCAAAAACTTTTGGATCGCGGACTGAAGCGGTTTAAGTTTGTGGACCGCACGTTCAACCTGAATATTTCCGTCAGCCAGACGCTGCTGGAATTTTTCCTGGCGCGGCATCAGCCGGGAATGTTTTTCCATTTCGAGATGATTCCGGACCGCCTGCCGTCGGAACTGCGCAGGGTCATCGCGCAATTTCCGCCCGGCGCGCTCCAGTTCGAGGTGGGTGTGCAAACTTTTAATCCCGCAGTCGGCGCGCTTATCAGCCGCCGGCAAAACTACGAACGGCTGGCGGAGAATTTTAATTTTCTGCGGCAGCAAACGCACGTCCACCTCCACGCGGATTTGATCATCGGCCTGCCCGGCGAGACGCTGGAAAGTTTCGCGGCGGGCTTCGACCAACTGGTGGCGCTCGGTCCGCAGGAAATTCAGGTGGGCATTTTGAAACGGCTGCGGGGTACGCCCATCGCGCGGCATGACGCGGAATGGCAGATGGTTTACGGCGCGCAACCGCCGTATGAAATTTTGCAGAACCGGTTGCTCGACTTCGCTACACTGCAGCGGCTGCGGCGCTTCGCGAAATACTGGGATCTGGTCGGGAACAGCGGCAACTTCGTGGCGACCCTGCCGCTGCTCTGGCCGGACGACGCGTCTCCATTCCAGGCCTTTCTCCGGTTCAGCGACTGGCTGCACGCGAAAATTGGGCGCACGGACAGCATCGCGCTGGCGCGGCTGATGGAGCGGCTGTTTGAATTTCTCACGCGCGAGCTGGCACACGACGAGCGGCAGGTCGCCAAGGCTTTCGCGCGGGATTGCCAGCGCACCGGCCGGCGGGACGCGCCGGAGTTTCTGCGTGAATTTCTGCCGGCGGAAAGCCGGGCCAACCTGCGCGCGCGCGACCGTTCGCTGCCCAAGCGCCAGGCGCGGCACCTGGCGGCCTGAGCGGAGCTTGCGGTGGCTCCCTGGCAACGGCCGGGGCGTTTATGAGATCGCCTTCGGCGCGGCGGGAAATTATCCTGTCCGCTTTTAATGAACTGGGCGGTTGCCATATTTTTGTCCGCGTCTTTTCTCGGCTTCTACGATCTCTGCATCAAGCACGCGGTACGGGCGAACGCGGTGGCGCCGGTGCTGTTTTTCAGCACCCTCACCAGCGCGTCCGTGTGGGGGTGCCTGTTGCTGGTGGAGGCGCTGCGGCCGGGGCTGCTGCCGCCTGCGCTCGTCCCGGACGCGTTAACGTGGCCGCAGCATCTGCAACTGCTGTTGAAATCCGGCATTGTCACTGCGTCATGGATTGGGACTTATTACGGCGTCAAACACCTGCCGCTCTCGCTCGGCGCCCCGCTTCGCGCCACCAGCCCACTGCTCACACTGTTCGGCGCAATCCTGGTCCTAGGCGAACGCCCGACGGTTGTGGAAACCATCGGCATCCTGACCACGCTGGGCTCGTTCGTGGGCCTCTCGGTCGCCGGCGCGCGCGAGGGCATCCATTTTCACCGGAACAAATGGGTTTGGTTACTGCTAGCGGGAACAATTTTGGGCGCGGCGAGTGCGCTCTACGACAAGTATCTGCTGGGTACGTTGAAATTTTCCGTGCCCACGGTGCAGTGCTGGTTCTCCATCTACATGCTGATTTTTTTCGGGCCATTCGCGCTGGGCTGGCAGTTGCGGCTGTGGTCGCGCAATGAATTTGTCTGGCGCTGGACCATCCCGTTAATCGCGCTGCTGCTGCTGGTGTCAGATTATCTGTACTTCAGCGCCCTGCGGGATCCGCACGGGCTGGTCGCCATTGTGATGAGCCTGCGGCGGGCGAGCACGCTGGTGGCGTTTGCGGGCGGACTCTATTTTTTCCACGAGGCCAACGGCTGGCGGAAGCTGCCGGCGGTCATCGGCATTTTGATCGGCGTGGTGCTGACAATCCTCGGCTGATATCAAACCACTTCGCGGTAAACGTCCGGATGCGGCCGGGAGATGACGACGCTGTTCACGAGCACGCCAGCCTCGGCCAAGACTGCGCGACCCGCCGCCACGCCGGCTTGGACGGACGACACGTCCCCGGTCATGGAGCAGAATGCTTTCCCGCCCATCGCCATGGCGAGACGGACTTCCAGCAGTTGCACGGCGGAAGTTTTGGCTACGGCATCCGCCGCCTCGATGAGCGTGGCCACGTTGAAGGATTCAATGATGCCGAGCGCGCCGTTCGGCTCCGCCGGCTGGGTGCGCCCGAGCGCGACGAACACGTCGGGATGCAAATTGGCGATGACAAAGCTGTCAATCAAACAGCCGCCGGCCGCCACGCAGCCGGCCTCGACGGCGGCTGCCACGGCGGCGGCATCGCCGCCGATGAGCACCATGTATTTGCCGGAGCAGATGGAGCGCGAGAGGATTAGGCGCACATTGCCCGCCTTGAGCATCGTGTCCGCCACCTGAAAGCCGGCGGCGATGCTTGAGAGTTCAATCAATCCAACAGATTTATCGGCCATAAAATTATTTCTCCAAAATGATTTGCTTGTCGTTCACTGCGCGCACGGTGCCGGCCATCGGCGCGTGCAGGACGGCGCCCAGCGCGTTCGGCGCGGGTTCACCGATCACCTGGCCGGCGCTGACGCGGTCGCCGACTTGGACCTTGGGAAGGCAGGCGGTGCCGGCGCTTTGCTTGAGCGGCAGGATTAGGCGGCTTGGGGCAATGGTCTGGCGCAACAAGGGCGCGGGCAGGTCGTAATCGAGGACATGCAGTTTTTTGGCGAGCGTCTTGATGGGCACGCGGCGGCCGTCGAGCATCTCGTGCGGCTTGGGATTCATTGGGCCGGTCCATTTCATCTGCTTGGCGCGCATCATGGACTTGGCGTCATCGCAGGCCTCCTTCGGGAACAGTTCCTCCGGGCAGGAATACAGCGTGCAGAGCCCGCAGGAGCAGCACATGGCCGCCCACTGGTTGAAATAATCCTCGCCGGTGCCGCTGAAGGCCAGCGTGCGCATGACCTGGTGCGGCTCGACGGCGTAGCCGAGCAGAAAGCGCGGACAATATTCCGTGCAGTAACGGCATTGGTCGCACGCGGACTTGCCGATCTTCGCCTGCATCTTGGCGGGCTTGAGCTTGCGTTCGATGGTGTGGTGCGTGCGCGGCAAAATAATGACGCCGGTGGAGGTCTTCGTGACGGGCGTGTCGAGGTCATCGGTGTTCGTGCCCATCATCAAACCGCCGAGGCACAGCACCGGATCATCCGTGGTCAGGCCGCCCGCGTATTCAATACAGTCGCGGAAGGTCGTGCCGATCGGCACGCGCAGGGTGGCCGGCGATTTCACCGCGCCGGCGATGGTGAGCATTTTGTGGGTGAGCGGTTTGCCGTCGTGGGCGGCCGCGATGTTCACAAAGGTCTCGACGTTGTTGACCACCGCACCCACCGCGATGGGAATGCCGCCGGGCGGGATCAACTTGCCGGTGACGTTGTAAACCAGGTCGTATTCGTCGCCGGCGGGATAATAATCGCCCAGCAGCTGAACGCGCACGTTCGTACCCTGGCTGGCCGCCTGCACGGCCGCGACCGCGTGCTTTTTTTTCGCTTTGACGCCGATGACGCCTTCCTTCGCGCCGACGGCTTCCATGGCGAGCTGGATGCCGCGCACCATTTCCGCGGCGTTTTCTTCCATCGTCACTGCGTCCTTGTGGAGCAGTGGCTCACATTCCGCGCCGTTGGCGATGACGACATCCGCCTTGGCGCCGAGTTTGACGTGCGTGGGGAAACCCCCGCCGCCCGCGCCGACCACGCCGGCCAATCTGACTTTTTCTGCCAGGTTCATGATATTTTAGTTAAATTTTTCCTGCGACACTGCGCCGTTGGCAACTTCGCCGGGCGCAACCACCACTTCCACCCCGCGTTCCCGCAGGCCCGTGACCAGTTCCGCCGGTGCCAGGCTGTCCGTGACAATTACATCCACCATATCCAGCCCGCACAACGGCGAAACAGACTGCCGGCCAAACTTCGAATGGTCGAGACACAAAATAATTTTTTGTGCCGCTTTCAACATCGCCCGCTGGATATCAATCAGCAGCGCGTGTGAGTTCGTGACGCCGTCTAGCGTTATGCCGCCCGCGCTCATGATGGCGACATCGGCGCGCATCTTCAAAAACGCTTCGACCGTCATTGGCCCGACCATCACGCCGAGCCGCGGATAAATCACGCCGCCGGCCACGATCACTTCCACTTTGTTCGCCGAGGCGAACAGGTTCGCCACCGGCAATGAATTCGTCACGATCTGCGGCGCCTTTTCCTCCAAATACCGCGCCACGTGAAACACCGTCGTGCCGGCGTCGAGAATCACACTCTGATTCGCCCCGATCAGATCCGCGCAGGCTTTGCCAATCGCTTCCTTCTCGGAAAACTGGTGCGCGTCGCGCGACGAAAAGGCAAATTCATCGGATTTCGGTGTCGCAATCCGCGCGCCGCCGTGGGTGCGCCGCAAACTGCCCGTCGCTTCCAACACCATCAAATCACGGCGGACGGTCGAAGAAGACGCTTCCACGTGCTGGGATAATTCTTCCAGAGACGCAAATTCAACACGTTGAAGATAGGCTTCAATGCGATGTTTGCGCTCTTCTGCCGTCATATTTGCAATATTTTGAAACATTTTGAAACATTTTGCAAGAAAATTGTTGACTTAAACCTTAAAAATGTCAAAGTCAGTCAAACTATTATGGCTGTTGCAGCACCTGCACCACATCGCGCCGTGGTCGAACATCTGGTTCGGCAAGCGGTTTACGCCAAGCTTGGCAAACCGCTGCCGCGCACGGCCAGCGGGCTGAACCCGCTCATCGTCAATATCAGCGCGCGTCATTGTCACCTGACGCCCGAAGCCGTCGAGGCGCTGTTTGGCAAGGGTCACAAGTTATCCGTCCACAAGTGGCTGTATCAGGAAGGCCAGTTTGCGGCCAAGGAAACCGTCACCCTTATCGGACCGCGCAGCCGGGTGATTTCCAACCTGCGGATCCTCGGCCCGTGCCGGAATTTGAACCAAGTGGAGCTGGCCTACACCGATTCCATCGCGCTCGGTTTTGACATTCCGCTGCGGGCCTCGGGCGACATCAAGGGCACGCCCGGCGGGATGCTGATGGGGCCGGCGGGCTTTTTCGAGATGAACGACGGCGTGATCCGTGCATTGCGGCACGCGCATTTGAGCCCGGCGGACGCTGAATTTTACGGGGTAAAGCACGGTGATTTCATGAAGCTCAAGATTGGCGGCGAGTGCGCCATCACCCTCGAAAAGATGCTTTGCCGGGTGGACAAGAGTTTCAAGCTTGAAGTTCACATCGATACCGACGAGGGTAACGCATGCAACCTGCAGCCCGACACCCCGGTGGAACTGGTGAAATGATTTTTTAGTTTACGCACAACTCTCAACCATCAACCAAAAATAAAACATGAACGAAGCATTAGGAATGATTGAAACCAAGGGCTACGTCGGTAGCGTGGAAGCCAGCGACGCCATGGTAAAGGCAGCCAACGTCACGTTGGTCAAAACCATCGCCATCGGCGGCGGACTCATCACCGTTCTCGCCCAGGGCGACATCGGCAGCATTAAGGCCGCTGTGGACGCCGGCTCGAAGGCCGCCGCCAAGGTCGGCGAACTCGTCAGCTCGCACATCATTGCCCGCCCGCACGAAGAACTGCTCGCCGCGTTCCTCGGTAACGGCGCCGCCGCGAAGAAATAAACCGCCACCACCACTTTAACTCCCCATAATTATGTCAAAACAAGCTGTTGGAATGATTGAATGCAAGGGTTTCTGCGCCGCCGTGGAAGCCGCCGACGCCGCGCTGAAGTCCGCAAACGTCCACATCACCGGCTGGGAAAAGGTCGGTAGCGGTTACGTCACCGTGTTTTTCCGGGGCGACGTTGCCGCCGTGAAGGCCGCGACCGATTCCGGCGCCGCCGCCGCCGCCCAGGTTGGCGCGGTCATCAGCGTCCAGGTGATTCCGCGTCCCCATGACGGATTGAGCGGACTTGGCAAGTGGCTGGAATAAGTTCGGAACGCGGAATCCTGAGTGCGGAATAACCGCGCGCCAAAAATTCCGCACGCCGCAATCGATACTCCGCATTTAATGAAAATTCTCGTCGCCAATATTGGCTCGACCTCGCTCAAGTGGCGGTTGTTTGATTTTTCAAACAACGCCGAACGCCTTTTGCACAAGGGCGGTTTTGAGCGCGTCACCGATTATCCCAAGGCGATCGAGGACTGCCTCGCGGAACTGAAAAAGGCCAACGCCATCACCAGTGAAAGCGAGTTGAGTGCGGTGGGTTTCAAGACCGTCATCGCCAAAAATGTCACCGGCTGCGTGCGGCTGGACGAGCGCGTGTTGCAGGCCATGACCGATTACAACGGACTGGCGCCCGCGCACAATCCGCCGTACATCACCGGCATCAAGCTGTTCGCGCAACGGATGCCAAAGGTTCCGCTGATCGGGCTGTTTGAAACCGCGTTTCACCAGTTCGCGCCCGAAGCCACGCAACGGTACGCCGTGCCGGATGCCTGGTTGCAAATCGGGGTGCGCCGCTGGGGCTTTCATGGTGCGAGCCACAAGTTCATCGCCGAACGTTCGGCGGAACTCTTGAACCGTCCGGACGTCGCGGAAAGCGCCCGCCAGCTTTACGTCCGCCACGGGGCGGCGCAGATTTCCGGCGCCCCGCTGCGCGTGATTTCCTGCCATCTCGGCGGCAGTTCCAGCGTTACCGGGATCTTAAATGGCGCTTCCATCGGCACGAGCATGGGTATGAGCCCGCAGTCCGGTTTGCCCCACAATAACCGCGTCGGCGATCTCGATTCCGAGGCCCTGCCCTACGCCATGAAGACGCTCGGCCTCAGCGTTGACGAGGCGCAGAAGCAGCTCACCAAGCAGGCTGGCCTGCTCGGCATCAGCGGCGTCTCGAACGACGTGCGTGACATTGCCGCCGCCGCCGCGCAGGGCAACGCGAACGCGCAGCTCGCACTGGACGTGTTCGTCGCCAGCACCCGGCATTGGGTCGGCAGTTATTTTCTGCAGTTGAACGGCGCGGACGCGATCGTGTTTACCGCCGGCACCGGCGAAAACCGCGCCGACCTCCGCGCGGCGATCTGCGCGAATTTGGAAAATCTCGGCGTCAAGCTGGACTCGGCCAAAAACAACGCCACCCGCGCGACCGAGGCCGTCATCAGCGCGGCGGATTCGGCGGTAAAGATTTTTGTGATTCCCACGAACGAGGAACTCGTCGTGGCCCGCGAAGCCAAACGCCTTTTGGAAACCAAGTAGCCCTGAATTTAACCACAACTCTCAACCAACAACCAAATAATACTATGCCACAAGCCATTGGAATGATCGAAACCCGCGGACTCGTCGCGCTCGTCGAGGGCACGGATGCCATGCTCAAGGCCGCGAACGTTGAACTCGTCGGCCCGGTGACCCAGGTCGGCAACGCCCTTTGCACCGCGTGTGTCGTCGGGGATGTCGCCGCCGTCAAGGCCGCAACCGACGCCGGCGCCCAGGCCATCAAAGCCATCAAAGGCGAGCTCGTCAGCGTCCACGTCATTGCCCGCCCGCACAGCGATGTCGAAGCGGTGTTGCCGAAGAAGAAGTGATTTCCGTGGGCGGCACCGCGCCGCCGTCAATTTGGGACCAGCTACCGCTTGTCCCCAAACGATAAAACTATGTTCCTCGCCAGAGTTGAAGGCCAGGTGGTGGCCACCAAGAAAGACCCGAATATGTCGGGCCGCAAACTCTTGTTGCTCCGCCCGCAGCTCGTGGACGAGAAAGACCCGACGAAGTTCCGTCCCGGAGCGAACACGATCGTGGCCGTGGATTGCCTCGGCGCCGGCGAAGGTGAACTGGTGCTTTTCTGCCAGGGCAGTTCCGCCCGGCTCGCGCCCGGCATGAAGGAAGCGCCGGTGGACGCCGTCATCATCGGCCTCGTGGACAGCGTAGATGTGTTCGGCAAAGAAATTTTCAGCGCGAAAGTGCGGTGATTGAATTATGAGTACCGTCAATGAAACTTTGATCCGTGATGTGGTGGCCGAAGTCTTGGGCCGTTTGGGCGGCTCAACGACCGCCACCGCCAAACCCTCCGGCGCGCCGGCCCCCGCGAACGCCCCGGCGGCGAATTGCGGCTGCGGCACCAAATCCGCTTCGGCGGCCAGTGTTCCCTTGCGCGGCAAGTTTGGCGTGTTCGCCACGGCGGAAGAAGCCTGCGTCGCGGCCCAGGAATCCTACCTGCAACTCAAGCAGAAAGGGGTCGAGACCCGGCGCAAAATCGAAGTGATCATCAAGACGCTGGCCGAAAAAAACGCCGAGGTCTGGGGCAAGTTGGAACTCGACGAGACCAAGATCGGCCGCCTCGACCACAAAATTGCGAAGCTCCAAATCATCAAGCTCGTGCCCGGCGTGGATTGGCTGCGGCCCGACGCGCGCAGCGGCGACCACGGGATCACGCTGGAGGAATATACGCCGTTCGGCGTTGTCGGTGCGATCACGCCCAGCACGCATTCCATTCCCACCTTGAGCGGCAACATCGTCAATATTTGCTCCGCTGGCAATGCCGTCGTCTTTAATGCGCATCCGAACGCCGCCCGCTGCGCCGCTGTGGCCGTGCGCGCCTACAACGAGGCGATCTACCGCGAAACCGGCATTGAGAACATCGCGTGCATCATTGAGAAGCCGTCGCTGGATTCATTTAACGCGCTCTGCAAGCACGAGCACACCCGCCTGCTGCTCGTCACCGGCGGACCCATGGTGGTGAAGGCGGCGATGTTGACCGGCAAACGCGCCATCTGCGCTGGCCCCGGCAATCCGCCCGTTTTTGTGGACGACACCTGCTGCCTGACCCGCGCGGCCAGGGCCATCATTTCCGGCGCGGCGTTCGACAACAATCTTTTGTGCATCGGTGAGAAACAGGTTTTCGTCCTCGACCAGGTAGCGGACCAGCTCATGCAGAAGCTTGCTGAAAACGGCGGCGTTAAATTGAATTCGGCGCAATTGGATAAGCTCACCAAGGCGGCGTTCACCTTCAAGGAAGGCCAGGGGGGCGGTTGCGCCCACGCCAGCGTGAACAAGGATTACATCGGCAAGGACCCCGCTGTGCTGGCGCAGGCCGCGGGCATGAATTTGCCCTCCGGCACTCAACTCTTGTTTGCCGAAACCGAGGCGAGCCACCCGTTCGTCGAGGAAGAGCAGATGATGCCCATGCTTCCCATTGTGCGTGTAAAGAGTGTCGAGGAAGGCATTGCCCAATCGCTGAAATCTGAACATAACTACAAGCACACTGCGGTCATCCATTCGCACGATGTGGAGAACATCACGGCCATGGCCCGCGCGCTGGACACGACGCTATTCGTCAAAAACGGCCCCTCCCCCGCTGGCCTCGGTCTCGGCGGCGAAGGCTACCTGAGTTTCAGCATCGCCACGCCGACTGGCGAAGGCATCACGAATCCGCGCACTTTCACGCGCGTCCGCCGTTGCGTGATGGTGGACAACTTGAGGATTTACTAAATGGTCCTGGCCCGTGTCGAAGGCAATCTGGTCGCGACCCGGAAGCATCCGAGCTTTGAATCGTGGCGGCTGGTGATCTGCCAGCCGATCGGCAGCCAAGGTCAGGTGGAAGGCGCACCGGTCATCGCGATTGATTCGCTCGGCGCCGGGATGCACCAGCAGGTGGTGATTTCGTCAGACGGCAAGGCTGCGCGCAAAGCGGTGGGCGTGGACAAAAGTCCCGTTCGCTGGCTCGTTACCGGGATCGTGGATGAACATGAACCGGGAGTGAGAATTTGAAACTCGGAACCGTCATTGGTCGCGTCACGTTGAGCAAGTCAGTGGATTTGCTGAAAGGTGGGCGTTTTTTGGTGGTCAGCCCGTTCAACCGCGAACAGTTTGCCAAAGGCATTAACGCCAAGCCAGCCATGGGCACCGACCCGAGTCTGGTCGTGTATGACGACATCGGTGGCGGGGTGGGCGATGTGATTGGTTACGAGGAAGGCGCGGAAGCTGCCCAGCCGTTCGAGGTGTCGCCGCCGATTGACGCGATCAATTGCGCGTTGGTGGATGAAATGTTTTACAGCCCGTGGAAGGGCTAAGCCAATTTTTATATGAGCCAAGTCATCAGCCTTCGTGATATTCAGGAAATGACCCGCAAGGGTCAGGGCATCAGCATTCCCGCAGACGCCATCCTCACACCCTCCGCCCGGGAGATGCTGCAGGATTTGGAAACCAGCGGCGCCAAGGTGGTTGCCACCACCACCGCCGTTGCCGGCGGCAAGCCAGCCAGCGACCAACTCGCCCCGCCGTCCAAGAAGCTGAACTCCAAAACCCCGAAGGCTGAGCTTGAGGCCTTCTTCAATTCGCCCTACGCTCACAGCCTGAAGGAGCAGATTTGCGAGATGGGCCACCGCCTCTGGAAACGCGCCTACGTGGACGGTAACGGCGGCAACATGGCCATCCGCGTGGGCGAGGACATTGCCATTTGCACCCCGACGCTCGTCAGCAAAGGTTCGCTCAAGCCGTCCGACATGTGCCTCGTGGATTTCGAAGGCAACCAGATTCTCGGCACCAAGAAACGCACCAGCGAAATTTTGATGCACCTGCAGATGATGAAGCGCCAGCCCAGCGCCGTCGCCACCTGCCATTGCCATCCGCCCTACGCCACGGCGTTCGCGGTGGCGAATATAGCGCCGCCGACTTGCATGTTGCCGGAGTACGAAGTTTTCTGTTCCGTCGGCATCGCGCCGTACCGCACGCCGGGCTCGCCGGACATGGGCAAGCTCGTTGCCGAACTCACCGACCAGTACAATACCATCCTCATGTCCAACCACGGCGTTGTCACGTGGAGCCACAACAATATCGAGGAAGCCTATTGGCGCATGGAAATCATTGAGGCCTACTGCCGCACCATCGTGGTGGCCGGACAGCTCGGCCGGCCCATCAACACTTTCACCGGCCCGCAAATGAAAGAACTGCTCAATATCAAGCAGAGCCTCGGCTTCGTTGATCCGCGCTACAACATGAAGGAATGTGAACTCTGCGACAGCGGCGAATGGCGTCCAGGTGCCACCAGCCAGGCGGCGCCCGGCGGCGAAGTCACCGTTGGCCTCGACCCCGAAGCCGAAGCCGCCGTGAAAGCCATCACCGAACAGATTCTCGCACAACTGAAGTGACACGGCATCAGCCGGGCTGGAAAACCGCCATGCCACCACGCTATTCATCATGAGGGGTTTTAATTTCCCGCTAATTTAAGTCCCTCCACATCACAAAACCCGACCCGAACAGAAATCGCCTCAATAGCTTATAGAACTATTGATAAGTAAGGGTTGTTTGCACTGTTGTACCCCCTTAGCTCAATCCACAATTATAGGCCTTAACGGTGTCCAAAAAACCATTTATGGCACCACTGGCAACTGGCATTTAAGTATTAAATGCGTCGGCACTTCCCGCAAGTTGGTTGCAGCTGAAAAATAGTCAGATTGTCCGTCAGATCGGTGTTTTCATTGTGGTTGAACACGGCGGTGGAGAATAATAAATTATGGCACTGCCAGCCGGTAGAAAACACTGCCGTTTAATTGGTTAAGCGGAACAACTATTTGATTGGTTGCCGTCGAACCGAAGACGGTATGCGGTCATTACTGCCAACCATGGCGAAGCCGCCCTCCGCGTCCTCCAGGATCAACCGGTGGACGCCATCTGCTGCGACCTGAAGATGCCCGGCATGAACGGCCGCCAGATTTATGATTGGATTCGCGCCGGCCGGTCGGATTATGCCCGGCGCATTATCTTCATGACCGGCGACATCATCAATCCGTCGCTCCAGTATTTCCTCGAGCAGGAACATCTCACCTGTCTCAACAAGCCCTTTGCCTTGGGCGACCTCCGCTCAGCCCTTCATAAAATATTTCAGGAACATGCTGATGTTGGGTTGGAGACCGCCGATTGATGTCGGACTGTCCGCTCACATCAATCCCATTAATTTTTTGCTGGCGCATTTATTCGGGAACAAAAGGCAGCTTCGTAAGTCTCAATATTGGAGTTTACCGGACCGTGTATTAAACCGCGGTCATCGGTATTCTCGGAGCAGCCAGAAACTTTTTATGGGATTTGCCCGCAAACCTACTTTCCATCAAAAGCAAATGCGGTTCTTTGCCTTCCTTTTCGGGGGATTGGCAGTAGTGGTGGTAATCGCCCTGTTGTGGCTTCTAAATCGCTAATAAACCCCGGCGAAGCAGATTCGGAGTCACGAATTCCACGCGTCCCCATCTCAGGAAGTGGCAGCCGACATAAGGAGGCTCAAATCGGGCTATTAAACTTTTGTCGGTTGTGGTTTGTAACACTTAGCGTCAACTATACGTCTTGATTTTTTTAGAGGGTTGTTGTAACCATCCTATATTATCAGATCTGTATGGGAGACAAAACGACAAGAATTAACCCAACTTGCTGGACCGTGTCTGGTGTCTATAACGGCTTGAAATTTGACGGCATCAACGTGCATCCCAATTTGGAAGCAGAAACGATTTTGTTCACCCTAACCATCGATAGCGGCGAAATCCTAAAATTGGATGAGGTCCACTTCCCTACCCAGGACCACACGGAAGCCATGTATTACCAGATCGCCCGGCTTGTGGTCGGGAACAAGTTGTCGATCCTGCTTTAAGCTCCGCTCTCCGGCGATTTGACTGCGCCCCTCATGACCGGAGGTTGGTTAGACGCATTCACCATTTTATCCAGCAGTGCATTCAAATTGTTCAACCCGGAGGCCGGCATGTCGTTACGGACAAGCAATGGAACAAAATCAGTCAGTTTGCAATTTGCTACGGCGAAAAAACCATAAAACCGCCATCGCACCAGAAAGCAACAAGGTCCCCGAGGACGGTTCAGGCACGGGTGCCGACTGGACATTAAAGGTTTGACCCGCGTCGGAAAACAGACCGCCCGAATAGGCAACTGACAACCCCGAATTCGCGGCAGCCGCCAATTGCGTCGTTGAAAAGGATGCTTGATAACCGAACCCAGATAATGATTGCCCGGCGGTAATATCATTCGCCGGCGAATTGGCCACAAATTGGACGGATGCGCCAGAAACGGTTGCCGTCCAACCTGCCGGTGCCGAAGCACTCGTTGGCGTGCCCGGCAAATAAAAGAAACCAGGAATCCACGCATACCACACGCTGCCAATTGGTGAAGTTGCCCCTGCCGCATCACTAAAGGTCAGACTATACACATATGGGCTTGAGCCGGAACCAGCAATCGTGCCGGTCGGCATCTGGCCTTGTGCATGAAGAAAATTGGGAATTACCCATGCCAGCGCGAGGCCAAGCCGAAACACGGTTGTAGTTCTAGAGATGGCGGTGATATTGGATAACGTCAAGTTTTTCATGGTGTTTTATTATTTTTCATTGGTTTTTAAGGAATTAAATATTTCATTGCCAGTCATGAGAAGCGCGAGGGAACAAAATGTTCCCGAAAATATTTTGTGTCATTCGATCTTTCTTGCCCTTACTTAATCGAACATGAATAGTGCCGTGAGAAGTGTTCAAGTCCGAGAGTTCCAATCGGCATAAATTTGCCCGGCGGTTACCGGTGGATAAAAAACTTCATAAATTGCACGGTCACGAACACCAGAGAGTCGGTCACGTTGGGGACGGCTAGTAGCTTTTTAATCTCCATGACTGACATTATTTCCTGTGGTAGCCGCTTTTACATTCGTGGCAATTCGATTTCGCTGGCGGGGTTATGGAGGAGGATATTCTGTATGGTTAACCATCAAAAATAATCTTTGATCACACCCAAGCGAACACGTTAAGTACTCCAACCAAGGCGCTCCCCGTTGGCCTTTTTTCAATGCCACAAACAGCACTGATAACTTTCGAGGATGGGCCGGGTGACTTGCGTTGCCCCGTTGCAAATCACGATCGGCAGACCACCCGAGAAAGACTTTCAAGGTATCGCGGCGGCCTTCGAGTGTGCCTTCGGCATAGTTGCGCGCACCCAATGCTTCCAGAGGCAAATTACCATCAGGGTGCGGAGATCAAGAAACGTTTAAATTTAAACGCCACCTCACTCACCAAAAAAATATCCCCAATCACTTGACAAGTTGTATCGTTATGTGATATATACAGCTCTCCCGGCATTGCCGGGTCCGCGACGTGAATTTTATCGCCGCCAGCGTTCTTTGACATATCTGATTTTATGGCTGCCGACTGATGCCCTCGGGTCGGTCGTTGCGCGTGCCGCCGGCACCTCGCAACGGCCGCCCCCGTCAACGCCCCCACTCCGGCCCGCGATCGCGGGCCGGAGCGGGTGGCCAGGCTGGGACACTTGGTGCACGGCACCCGTTTACTGGGGAAAAATCCAATTACGATCACGGCTGATAATCTTTGATAATGCGACTGACTCCCTCTCCGGCCCGCGCTAGCAAGCGGGAGGGTGGCCGTAGGCTGGGTGAGGTAGGGCCAAATCCCTTGAAACTTTACCACCCAAAAAAAACAAAAGTGGTAAAGAAACGGTAAAGTTTCGGATGCTCTATCAAGCACTTACAAAAGTTGACCCGCTGCCTGGTAAAGAAACTGGTCCAGTGAT
>Ga0302278_10002020_pt1 | contig 24040 bp, 26 predicted proteins | sample III_Bog_N3_2_FD_194543 | JGI IMG/M metagenome (GOLD analysis project Ga0302278, IMG submission 194543) | Peat permafrost microbial communities from Stordalen Mire near Abisko, Sweden - III_Bog_N3_2 | ecosystem: Environmental > Terrestrial > Soil > Wetlands > Peat | place: Sweden: Abisko...
CTGCGCAACATGGATTACATGGGGCTGGCGTTCCTGACCCTTGCGATGGGCGGCCTGCAAATCATGCTGGACAAGGGCGAAGAAGACGACTGGTTCTCCTCGCCGTTCATCTGCACCTTCGCTGTGCTGTTCGTCGTCGGTATCATCGGTCTCTTTGTGTGGGAGTGGCGGCAGAAAGATCCGCTGATCAATTTGCGGCTCTTCCGCTTCAGAAACTTTGCCATCTGTTGCTTTCTCATGATGCTGGTGGGCGGCGTGCTGAACGCCAACACCGTGCTCCAGCCGCAGTTCACGCAGCAACTGCTGGGTTACACGGCGACCACGGCGGGCCTGGCGCTCACCGCCGGGGGCGTGACGCTGCTCTTCATGATGCCGCTGGCCGGCTTTGCCACGGGAAGAATCTCCGCGCGCTACCTGGCGGCCTTCGGTTTCCTGATGCTGGTGATCACTTTCAGATACGCGGCCGACGTCACCAATTTACAGATGAGCTTTGCTGAGGCGTCGTGGCTGCGCGTGGTGCAGATGTTCCCGCTGCCGTTCTGCTTTATTTCAATCACCACCGCGGCCTACGTGGGCATGCCCAGGGAGCAGAGCAACCAGGTCGCCGGTCTCATCAACTTCGTGCGCAACATCGGCGGGTCGATTCTGATCGCGATCACGAATGCGCAGGTCACCAGCCGGTCCATGTGGCACGAACAGCATCTTCAGCAGTCGATGCTGGCCGGCACGCCAGGGTTCGATCAGCACGTGAAGGCGCTGGCTGGAGTTTTGGGAAATTCGTTTGGCGCGGCCAATGCGAATCGCATGGCGCTGGCGCAGATCTATCATCAGTTGACCCAGCAGGCGCAGACGCAGGGCTACCAGGATGTTTACATGGAACTCTCCTGGGCCTCGATCGTCCTCGTCGCGCTGGCTTTTATGCTGAGCAAGAACCGTGCCGGCAGCGGTCCCGGCGCGGGGGCAGTCCACTAGGAGCCTTGAGAGATGCGGCTGCTGCGCTAATCCCAGTTGCATTTCGGTTCGCGCGCGGCAAACCCTCGTTTCCAGCCAGGTTCGCCTATGTGCCGGATAGCATAGCCGTTTCCGCTGAAGGGGCTTATAATTCCTCCCAGAATTCACTCAACAGAAAGATGCCCGTTTCTGCTGACATCTGCTGAGGAGGGTGTGATGTTGAAATCGTCTTTGCTCTTTTTCGCGGCGGCCCTGGTGGTCATCGCCTGCCTGCCGATCGCAGGCCGCAATCCGCAGGCCGCTCCGACGGCTCCTGCACAAAGTGCCGCGCCGAGTGGAAAGAACCCCGTCGTCAAGCCGACGGCAGAATCGCAGGCTAAGGCCAAGATGCTCTACGGCCGGGATTGCGCGCTTTGCCATGGCGCGACGGGCAATGGCAAGAACGACATGGGCTTCACGATGGACGACTGGACCAACCCCAATACGCTTGCCGGCAAGCTCGACAGCGATCTGTTCGCTTCCATTCGCAGCGGCAAGGGAGACAAGATGCCGCCGGAGGATGTGGGTCGCGCTAACGACACCGAGGTCTGGAACCTGATTGTCTATATTCGTACGCTTTCGAAGAACCAGCCGGCGACTCCGGTTGCCGCTCCTGCTCCGGCCCCGGCTCCGGCTCCTCCGGCTGATGCTCCGGCTCCTGCGCCCGCGCCTCCCACAAACTAGACTTCGCCGCATTCTCAACGCGCCTTTTTAGCGCGGGCCTTCCGGCCCGCGCTCCGCGCCTTTAGCAGCATCCGCTATTCTGTTGAAACGATGACGGCTACTACGGAATTTCACGGCAAATGGGCGCTGGTGACGGGAGCCAGCGCGGGAATCGGTGTGGCACTGGCGCGCGAACTGGCCCGGCGGGGCGCAAAACTCATCCTCACCGCGCGGCGCAGGGAGCGGTTGGAATCCCTCGCCGCCGAGTTTGCGGCACAGGGCGTTGAAACCCGCATTGTGGTCGCGGATCTGAACGATGCCGCCGCGCCCCAGCAGATCTACGATGCCGTCCAGGATCTCACCGTGGACATCCTCATCAACAACGCCGGCCTCGGCCAATACGGGGCATTCCAGTCGAGCGATCCTGGACAGGAATTCAGCATGGTTCGCGTCAACTGCGAGGCCGTGGTGCGCCTTTCGCGGCTCTTTGTGCCGCGTATGGTGGAGCGCCGTCGCGGATGGGTGCTTGTGGTGGCTTCTACGGCCAGCTTTCAGCCGGTGCCCTATCTCACTACCTACGCCGCCACCAAGGTCTTCGACCGCTTCTTCGCGCTGGGACTGGCCGAAGAAGTGGCGCAATACGGCATCAACGTGACCGCGCTCTGCCCCGGCACCACCGAGAGCGAATTTTTCGAAGTGGCGCGCGCCGGCGCCTTCCGCACCCGCAAGCTGCAGTCCGCGGCTGAAGTTGCTCGCCTCGCCATAGCCGCGCTCGTGCGCGGCCAGCGCACCATCATTCCCAAGTGGAGCGGCAGGTTCACGGCATTTCTGGTGCGGTTTCTGCCAGTTGGGCTGATCACCTACTTCGTCGAGAAGGGCGCGCGGCCCAAACCGTAGGCAACGCGAAGCTGGGTCAAGTGTTCACGGGTTTGTGCTACCCCACGTCCCAAAATCGGGCAATGAACACGTTGACAAACCCAAAAGGAGGCGAGAATTTTAAATCTTGACAATTTCGTAAACGGAGTAGAATTGTTTAGCCATGGCAAAACCCAAAAAAGCAGCATCTCCTCTGGCCATAAACCTCGATTTGAACAGCGCTGAAGTTGTTAATCCAGAGAACCTTCGCCCTGTTTATTCCAACAATGCTGCTGTGATGATGGCTCCTCATGATCTACGCTTAATTTTCAGCGAGGTCGTTGTATCTGGTCCAGCGGATAGGGGTCCGAAAGTGGAACTGAGGGCGAATGTGTCTATGGCACCCACCCAGTTCAAGGCACTGACGATGGCTATGACGCAGACCATTTCTGCCTACGAAAAACAGTTCGGCGAGATTATATGGCCACCAAAAAGTCAGTAAAGTCCAAGAACGTGATCGCTGGACCTGATTTTTGGGGTAATCCGGTTCATTGCACAGCTGATCATTGGACCGGCCATATCATTGATCCTGTCGACGGCCATCCCGAACTAACTGGACGGGAACAAGAAGTCGCCAAGACAATTCAAGATCCGGAAATCATTCGTCCAAGCACCAAAACCGGAAAAGCGTTTGCTTTTGAACGGGTTACCTCCGCTGATACCATTCGTGTCATTGTCTATTACGAAGATCAAGGTAGCATCAAGACGGGTAGAACTTCGGGTTGGGTGGGTACTGCTTATCCCGTCGATCCCGCCTACAGTTCACAGGTGGGCGCACCGATATATCAGAAGCCAGCATCGAAGCTGAGCAGTCAGGGTTCAAAGGCGAAGGGAGGAAAAGTATGAGAATCACATACAGCAGAGATGCTGATGTACTCTATGTGTCTTTTTCTCCTCCGAAGGGAAGTGTTGCATCTGTTGAAAATTCCAACGGCGACATACTGCGCATAGACAAGTCTTCTGGAGAGATTATCGGCGTCACGATTCAACTTTTTATGTACCGGATCTGTAAGGGAGAGAAAATAGAAGTGCCAGAGGTTGATTTTTCTATTTCAAATCCGACATTATCCTCTTTTGTGGAGAGCCGGCTGCAATAGAGAACGGACCTTCATCATCGCCTAAGCCGAGGATTGGGCGTTTTCTGAGGCTTTGTCACCGCTAACACCGTTATCTTTCCGCCTCACTCCCCGCGCGCCGTCGAGGTCAGCTTGAACGAGTCGAAGAAGTGAGTCACATCTTCGTCGCGGCGGGCGCTCGGGGCAGGGAAGGCCGCGATCATCATGTAGAGCCTGGTTCCCTTGAGGATCAGGCGCGCATTGAACAGGCCGCCGCTCTGGTTTTCCCCGCTGAAATCGCGCGACGGGTAGCCCAGGTAGTTGGCGTGGGACTCACCGATCAGGGTGGTCTGGGTCCGCGCCAGCGCGCCATCCCGCGCATTGTCCAGCGTGCGCTCCACCGCTTCGGCGCTCGCACGCTCCACCGGGGGATTGTCGTCCCACGCAACTGCGTAGGTCGTCTGCGCGTTGGGATTGGCAACGATCATTTCCATCTGCTCGGCGTCGCCCGTCACGTTGTAGGCGGGGATCTGGATTTCGCTCGGGTCGGACGGCATATCGATCCTGAATCCGTCCTGGACCCGGTCGACCGCGTGCCAGGAGAGATGTGCCGGCTGCTGATCGGTGCTGGCTTCCTCCGTGGGCACGCCTCCCCCGGCGCTGCCCAGTCCCAGCCAGGCGCGGTGCTGGTAGACGAAGTACGCGATCACCCCGATCACGACCACGCTTACCGCGAAATAGACCCACTTTGCCACAATCTCAAGAGTGCTCGAACTGTGCCAGCGCGTGCAAGTCTTTTGCCTTGTTTCGCCTGCCAAGGGAGCCAGACAGGTAAAAGTGGTTCGGCGGGCGGTTTTTCCTTTTTATCCCCCTCTATTAAAAAACCTTGCCTTTTTTCCGGATTTGGTGAAAAGCCTTGCAACCTTTTCCCAGATGTGGCATCTATGTATGTAATCAGCAGAGGCTTCCCCAATGATTTCCCACCAAAGCAAGACAACTCTCTCTTGAGGGTTCTTCGGAACCTCTTCCCAAATTCCCCCCTGGCTACCCCACCCTAATCTGCCTCTCGAGCGGGCCTACCGGAAGGTAGGCCCATTGCTTTTTCCGGGCCTTCTGACCTGCACATTGCTGCTCCTTTCACTCGTTCCCGCGCGGAACGCTAGAATCAAAGCTGCGATGCGGCCTTCTTCCCGTCCTCAATCCTCCGCTTTTCCGGCACCTGCTACTCAGGATATCGAGCAGCTGGAGGCCCTCTTTCAGCAAGCAGGCCTGGTCCGCAATCCGCGCCGCCCACAACCCCGTGGCCCTCGCCCATCCCGTTTGGCCCGCGTCGCTCCCGAAGAACTCGCCCCGCCCCTCCCTGTTCCCCGCCACGCCTCTAACGGAGTTCAATGGCTGCCCATTCCTGGCTGGGATCTTTCCTGGCTTTGCGGCGGATTCAGCACCCGGAAGGGCGGCTTAAGCCACGTTTATTGCGCTGAAGATGCGCCGGGCGAGCTGAATCTTGGCTTTACCGCAGCCGACGACCGCGAGACCGTCCTCGCTAACCGCCGCCTGCTGGCCGAGGCCGTCAGCGGAGACGCCGAAACTCCGATCCTCGCCCTGAAGCAGTTCCATTCGAACCTTGTGGTCGAAGGCGCGCGCGCTGACACGGGCCGGCAGAGCCCTCGCCGCGCCGACGGCCAGATCACCGATGAGCCCGGCCTGCTGCTCGCCGTGCAGACTGCGGATTGCATCCCGGTTCTGGTGGCCGATCGCAGGCAGCGCGTCGTCGCCGCGTTCCACGCCGGCTGGCGCGGAACGGTGAAGCGCATTGTGGAAACCGGCGTGGGCCGCATGCGCCTGACCTACGGCTCCCGGCCGGCCGATCTCATCGCAGCCATCGGTCCCGGCGCTTCTGCCTGCTGCTATTCCGTGGGCGAGGAGGTGTTTTCAGAATTCGAATCGCAGTTTTCCTACGGGCGCGAACTCTTCCACGAGGTGTTTTCTTCCGACCCCGTCAAAACTCGATACCCCATGCTGTTCCTGACGCAACGCGCGCCGGGCCATTCCCCCATCGGGCCCAGCCTGCACGTGGATCTGGTCGAAGCGAACCGGCGGCAGTTACTGGACTGCGGGCTGCGCGCGCGATCGATTCAGGTGGTGGGTGGCTGCACGCAATGCCAAGGGGAACTGTTCTTCTCGCATCGCGCGTCCCACGGGCACACGGGACGGATGATGGCAGTGATCGGCGTTCGCGAAGCGGGGAAACGGAAAACCCGTTTGCGCAGGCCGTGAACGTGGCTGGATTTCAGTGTGTAGTTTGCCCGGAACTGTCACCAGATAATGTGATGCGTCGTTGAATTCGAAGATTACGATTCGGTACCGACAAGCATTTCTTACGCCCCCTGCGGGGGCTAACTTTCGCTTTGCAATCTGTTTCCCCCCAGGCTCGCGCCTGGGGCTAGCTTCTAACGCCCGCTTCGCGGGCTTTGTGCTCTATCAATCCATAACTGTCGAAATAAAAGACGCAGCACACTGGTACTTGGTATGCAGGGGGCGCTCCCGCAGGGCCGGCTTAAAAACGTCCCTCAGGGGCTAAAGCCCCAAGCTTTATGCGGCTTTGTGGCACGACTGAAGTCGTGCCCTTTCGCGACGGCATTTATGCAACCGGTTCTAGGCTTTTGCCGCGGCCTCGCCGGGGTTCACCAGGTCGCGCAATTCCTTTGACGGCTTGAAGTAGGGAACTTTCTTGGCAGGCACTTCTACGCGCGCGCCGGTTTTGGGGTTGCGGCCAATGCGGGGATTGCGCTGGCGGATGCGAAACGAGCCGAAACCGCGAATCTCGATCTTGTCGCCGCTTTGCAGGGCGCCGATCACGGAGCCAAAGATGGTTTCTACGATCACTTCGCCGTCACGCCGGGTCAAATCGCCCAGGGCCGTCACCTTCTCCACTAGGTCCGCTTTTGTCATCTGGCATAAACCTCCGCACTCAGCATAAACGGATTTTGCCGGGGTGCGCGGGAAAAAGCAAGCCCCTTGTGAGAATTTATCCTTTGCGCATCAGCAGTTTGGGGGCGCAAGCCGGGGCCAGCCCTGCCGTCACGGCCCAAGGCCAACGGGTGCGCTATCATGTCCGAAAGGCTGCCCCATGCAGAACTGCTCCGGCCGCGCATCGTGAGGAGCGTCTGCAAGAGTCCACCACAGGATGCCCTATCCGACCTACAGCATCGTGATTCCCGCCTATAACGAGGCCGCGCGTATCGGGAACGCCCTCGACTCGGTCGTTGCTTGCGTCCATGAACGCGGCTGGAGCGCTGAGGTCGTTGTGGTCGACGACGGCTCCCGCGACCAGACGGCCGATCTGGTCCGCGCCTTCGCCAAAGACCACCGCGAGGTTCGGTTGCTCCAGAATCCGGGCAACCACGGCAAGGGCTACAGTGTGCGCAACGGCATTCTGCACTCCTTCGGCGAAGTGGTGATGTTTACCGACGCCGATCTCTCCGCGCCCATTGAGGAGGCCGACGGCCTACTAGCCGCCATCGCCGCCGGGGCTGACATCGCCATCGGTTCCCGATGGCTTGAGCGCACGCGGCAAACCATCCGCCAGCCCTTCTATCGCCAGTTCTTCGGACGCTGCTTCAACGGCGTTACGCGCTTCATCATGGGCCTGCCTTATGCCGACACGCAATGCGGCTTCAAGGCCTTTACCCGCACCGCGGCGCAAACGATCTTCCAGTTGCAGACCATCGAGCGGTGGGGCTTCGATCCGGAAATTCTTTTCATCGCCCGCAAGCGCGGGTACCGCATCGAAGAAGTTGCCGTGAGTTGGGCCCACGACGAGCGTACCCGCATCAGCTATCTGAAAGACGGCACGCGCATGTTGCAGGACATCGCCATCGTGCGCTGGAACGCGCTGCTGGGCCGCTATAACAAGCGGGTGGAACGCATCCATCGCGCCGGGCTGGTGAAGTAGCCTTCGAGCGAATGAGACTTCCGCGGCCTCCCGCACGTCCCTCCTAAACAGGCGACGGGTCTCGAATCCCGCGCCGCGATGCAATCAATTGTTGGGAGAAACTTATGATCAAGAAACTCGCGCTCGCAGCTCTGGTTTTCGCGCTCGGCTCCGTGACCGCACTGGCCGCCGACTTTAACGGCAAATGGACAGCCGATGTTCCGGGACGTAACGGCAACACGCAAACCACCACGTTCACGTTTACCGTCGACGCCACCGCCATGACGGTCACAGGCACGGTTACGGGCCGGATGGGCGACATGCCAATCACCAACGGCAAGGTGACTGCGGATACCATCAGCTTCGACGTCGTTCGGAACATGAACGGCAATTCGATCACGATTAGCTATGCGGGCAAGGCCGATGGCGACACCATCAAGTTCACGCGCACCTTTGGTGGCGGTGGCATGGGCGGTGGCGGCAACGGCGGGCCTCCTCCTCCTGTGGAGTTCACGGCCACGCGAGCTCCCGCGGGCGCGCCGGCTCCTCCGCCTGCTCAGTAGAACCAGGCGGCGATCTCGCTATCCCCGGTCCCCAAATGCGAAGGACCGGGGGCACCACGAAAGTAGTCTGACGGCACAAAATTTTCGTCGCGGAACGAAAGAGCGCAGTGATAGGGTGGAACCACGACGGCTGGAGGCCGGGTCCGCCCTATGCTCTTTCCCACCAGCTTGCGCCATTCCCGGCGTTTGGCCGGAATTTGCCTCTTTGCGTCTCTTGGTCTCTTGCTCCTGCCGCCGGCGCCGCTGCGTGCCCAGACCCCTCAAGCCGGGACTTTTGACGCCACCACGCTGCGCCAGCCTACCGACCTGGGCGTTGTCTGGCTGATCAAGGCCGGCGACGATCCATCCTACGCACGCGCCGATTTCGACGACTCCCAGTGGACGCGCCTGGATACGAATCAGTCGCTGAAGCAGATCTTCCCTACGCAGCATCCGCCGGTCATCTGGTACCGCCTGCACGTCAAAGTGGCTCCCAACGAGACTGGGCTTTCGCTCGAAGAGTTCAATCTCTCGAGCGCGTTCGAGATTTACGTGAACGGTGAGAGATTGCTCGCAAACGGCAGCGTCTCGCCTTACCACCCGTACGGCTTCCAGGCGCGCGTCGTCAAGCGCATTCCCGACGCGATGATTGCCACGGGCTCCGTGGTCATTGCCATGCGCCTGTACGTTTCCAGCAATGAGTGGGTTAGTGCCTTTCCTGGCTTCTATCCGTACAACTTGACCATTGGCCAGGAAACCGCGCTGAGCGATCACGTGTGGCTCACGATCATTGGCGACAATCTTCTGGAGTGGTTTTACGAATTTGCGGGATTAGGCCTGGGAATCATCGCGTTTGCGCTCTTCACGGCGCAGCGGCAGCAGCGCGAGTATCTCTGGATTTTTCTTCTGTTCCTGATCACGGCGGTGCACGCGCCGCTCAAGTTCTATGAGCTATTCCATAATCTTCCCACAGGGTCGGCCTACGTCGACGCCTGCTTCAGCATCGCGGGACTGGTGCTTCAGACCCTGATGTTTCTGGCCTTTCTGCGCATGCCGTTGAAGCGCTGGCTCCAGGCATGGCTGGTTGTCTCGGCGCTAGGGATTCTCTTCCAATCGTGGCAGACGGCCAGCGGGACGGGCTCTTCAATCGGCGTCCTGCTCAGTGTCACGCCGGAACTCAGTCTGATTGCGGGAATCATCCCGATCCTGCTCATTGTGCGCTGGCGGCGCGGCAATCACGAAGCAGGCATTCTGCTGGTCCCCGCCGTTGTGGCGAGCCTGTCCATCTACGTGCAACTCGGCATTTTCCTCGTGAGCATGATTCCTGAATTCGCAGGCCCCGCTTTCCGTTTCCAGAATGCAATCTTTAACTGGACGGCCGGACCGTTCACCATCAATGCCAACAGCATCGACGGCTGTCTCTTTGTGCTTTCGCTGGCGGTGATTCTGGTTTTGCGCTCGACGCGCATTGCCCATCAGCAGGCGCATCTTGAAACGGAGATGGCGGCGGCGCGCGAAGTGCAGCAGATTATTCTTCCGGAGCAACTGGAGCACGTGCCGGGATTCTCCATCGAGAGCGCTTACGTGCCGGCGCAGCAGGTCGGCGGCGATTTCTTTCAGATTCTGCCTGCGGCGGAAGGCTCGCTGTTGCTGGTGATCGGCGACGTGGCCGGCAAGGGGTTGCCCGCGGCGATGCTGGTCTCCGTTCTGGTGGGCGCCATTCGCGGCGTGACCGAGTATACCTCGGAGCCTGCGGAGTTGCTGGCCAATCTCAACCAGCGGCTCGTCGGTCGTGTGGCAGGCAACTTTTCTACGGCGCTGGCGGCGCACATTTTTTCAGATGGCTCTGTGGTCCTGTCGAACGCGGGGCATTTGCCGCCCTATCTCGATGGCCAGGAAGTGGCGATCTCGGGCGCTCTGCCGCTGGGCGCAAAAGCCGGCACGCGCTATGAGACTATGCGCTTCCAGATGCCGCGCGGCAGCCGGCTCACGTTTTATTCCGATGGCATTGTGGAAGCGCAGGACGCGAAAGGCGAGCTGTTCGGCTTCGAACGCAGCCGGCAGATTTCCATGGAGCCGGTGGCGGCGATCGTCGAGGCAGCCAAGCAGTTCGGGCAGCAGGACGATATGACGGTTATCGCCATTACGCGCGATGCGGCCGCGGTGCGCGATGCGCAGGCGCAGAAAGTGGCGGCTGCGGCGCCGGCGCTGGCGAAATAGGCGGTCGGCGTCTTCGCTATTCCGCCCCCGCGAACCCCTGGAGCGGCGGAAATCAGCGGTCCGCGTGGCCGACGGTGCCGCTTGTATAATTGCAGAAATGTAATTACAATATTGTAATGCCCGGAATCCGGTTCGACTGGGACGAGGCGAAGAACCTCTCCAACCAACGGAAGCACGGCGTCAGCTTCGAGGACGCGAGCGAAGTGTTTCGAGATCCGCTCTTCGTGTCGTTGAAGGATCGCATCGAGGACGGTGAGCAGCGCTGGCAGACGTTTGGAGAGGTTGAGGGTTGTCTGCTCCTGATGGTGGCGCACACCGTAATAGAAGCGAACGAGCACGATGAATCGATCGAAACGATGCGCATCATCTCGGCCCGGCGCGCAACGCGAAAGGAGAGACAACGTTATGAAGACGAAAATGGTTAGCTACACGCTGGAGACGCTGCCGCCTCTTACCGAGGCGCGACGAGCCAACCTGCGGGCTCTAGCTGCTCGGCCAGATAGCGAGATTGACTTAAGCGACATTCCGGAGATGACCGACGAGCAATGGAAAAATGCCGAGCGCGGGCGTTTCTATCGTCCGGTTAAGCGCCAGATCACGGCGCGCGTGGATGCCGATGTGCTGGAGTGGTTGAAATCCCAGGGCAGCGGCTATCAGTCGCGCATTAATGCGATTCTGCGGCGGGAAATGTTGGCGGCGCACCGGGCAGCGGCGAAGTAAAAAGGGAATACGCTGGTTCGAGGTCTCCCACCCTTGCGGCCGGCCTCACCTGTCATCGCGGACAGATTCGACAAGAATGCGCTCCAGACCCGAGTAGTCTTGCCGCAGGTGGCTGAGCCTGGATGCGTCGATCATTTCACGCTGTGTGTGGCCACCCCATACGAGCCGGTGGCCCCCCGCGAAAGCCAGTTCGCGGATGAACTCGCGCTGCGCTCGGCCGTTTCCTTCGCGGAACGGATGAATGGCGTTGATTTCCCCAAGAAAGTATGCCGCGCGATGAGCCCACGCTGGCGCGGGCAGATTCCTGAGCTGTTCTTCTCGCGTGAGTTTGGTAAAGAGCTTGTCGAGATTCGGCCGCAAATATTCAGGCGGAGGAAAGATCGCGCCAGGCTTGGAGATATTCACCGAACGCAGTTCTCCAGCCCATTCGTAAACATCGCCAAACATGTACCGATGAATGGCGCACAGGTGCTCGGTGTCAAAGTGCCCGCGAATCGGGTTGCGTTGCAATTCGAGCAGGCGCCGCAGAGCAAGCTGAGTCTCGATTCGCTGCAAATCCGCGAGATTGGCTATACCGAATTTGTTGGGTGGCGCCGAGTTTTCGTCGGGATGGTATCGATGCGACATGCGTTTCACGACCGGAGGCAGTGAACGGCGATTAAGCTACGTCCTCGGCAGGCTGTTTCACATCTGCTCCGGCCACACGGCGTTCGATTGCAGAACCTAACTGCTCGATGGACAGGGCGCCGGCGGCATACTGCTGGAGCAACCGCGCGGTTTCGGCATCCGGTTCCAGGCCTTCCATGCGGAAGGATGCGAGAACGCTGCTAACCTCCGTGCGGCGATCCACGGGGTCAATTGCGGGCTTGACCAAGGTCACCATGCAGCATCTTCTCCTCGTTCAATTCTACAACCCATAGAGCTTTTGGCGACACCCATCCGCAGATAAGCTTTACGCCGTCGCCGTCTTCGCAACCGCCTGCAAGCCGCGCGCTTCAATCTCGAACTCGCGCATTTTGTACTTCTGAATCTTGCCGGAGAGCGTGGCGGGAAACTCCGTCGCGAAACGCACGTGCTCGGGAATTTTGTAGTAGGCGATCTGGCCCTGGCAGAATTCCTTGATCTCCTGTTCCGTGGCGTCGGTGTCGGGTTTCAGGCCGGGGCGCAGGCGGATCCACGCCACTACGATTTCGCCGAGGCGCGCGTTGGGAATTCCGAACACCTGCACCTCGCCCACCTTGGGATGCGTGTAGAGGAACTCCTCCACCTCGCGCGGGTAAATATTTTCGCCGCCGCGAATGATCACGTCGCGCGAGCGGCCGGTGATGTGGATGCAGCCGTCCTCGCGCATCACGCCCAGATCTCCGGTGCGCAACCATCCGTCGGGCTGGATCACCAGTGCCGTACCTTCCGGATCGCCGTCGTAGCCTTTCATAAGCGCGTAGCCGCGCACGCATACTTCGCCTTGCTGGCCACGAGGTAGGGTCTCCTGGGAGTCGAGATTCGAATTGGGCTCCGCCCAGAGCGAGGCAATTTTGATGTCGGTCTGCGGCATGGCCCGGCCCACCGTGTTCACGCGCACTTCAAGCGAATCGCCGGCGTCGCTCATGGTCACTACCGGCGAGGTTTCCGTTTGTCCGTACGCGATGACCAACTCGCGAATGTGCATCTCTTCGAGCACGCGCTTCATCAGTTCAACCGGGCAGGGCGCGCCGCTCATCATGCCCGTGCGCAGGCTAGTGGTGTCGTACGTCGCGAAGTCGTCAAGCCCGAACTCGGCCACATACATCGCGGGAACACCGTAGACGCTGGTGGCGCGTTCCTCGTGAATCGCTTTCAGCGTGGCCCGCGCGTCGAAGGTCCAGTTGGGCAGAATGATGGCGGCGCCCGAGTTCACCGCGCTCATGGTTCCGATGACGCATCCATAGCAGTGGAAGAGCGGCACCGGGACCACGATCTTGTCCTGCTCAGTGTAGTGAAATCCCTGCGCGAGAAACTGGCCGTTGTTCACCACGTTGTGATGCGTGAGCATTACGCCCTTGGGGAGGCCGGTGGTGCCGCTTGTGTACTGGATATTCGCCACATCGTCCACGGCCACGCGATCGGGCAGCCGGCCCTCGGCGTCGAGCAGCGCAGGCCACTCCGGCGAGTCGAAATAGATGGTGTGTTCGAGCGCCAGGTTGAGCCCGTGGCGCGCGCGGCCCAGAATCTCCTCGTAATCGGCGTGCCTATCCTTGTGCCACAGAAACAGCGCCTTCATCCGCGAGCGCGTGAGCGTGAACCCGAGTTCATGCGAGCGGTAGGCGGGATTCACATTCACCAGCGCGGCTCCGGCGCGCGCGCATCCCATGTGCAGGATGATCCACTCGGCGCAGTTGGTGGACCACAATCCCACGCGATCGCCGCGGCGGATGCCGAGCGACCACAATCCGCGCGCTACGCGGTCCGCTTCGGCGCTCAGCTCAGCCCAGGTGAGCCGCCGATCCTGGTGGCGCGAGACTACTGCCGGGCGATCCGGGAAGCGATCCGCCGTGCGTTGCAGCAGGTCGCCAATTGTCAATTCCAGCAGCGGCCTTGCCGGCCCCCGCGCATAGCTCTGGGTCGGAATCTGCTCGTCAATATTCATGGAAGTTGTGGGATTCATCGAAATTGCGGGCATCTCTTTTCTGTCTCTTTATTTAGCGATGAACGGCAGTGTACGCCGCAAAGCCGGCCAATTGGTGTGATCTAAGCCACACCGAAGTGTACGCCTGGGGAGGTGAGCGAAGGAACCCGGATTCCGGTATCATCAGTGCTATGAGCGTTGAGACCGTGGGCTCTGGCCGGTCGGCCGGTTCCCCAAGCCACGCATTTCAAACGTACGATCCCCGTCTGGAGCCGATCGCCGCCAAGGTGATGGCAGGGCAGCGGCTGAGTGCGGACGACGGCCTGGTCCTCTACGGCTCAAGTGACGTGCTTGCCGTGGGTTGGCTGGCCAACCATGTGCGCGAGCGGATGCATGGCGACGTGACTTACTTCAACGTCAATCGCCACATTAACCCCACCAATGTTTGCGTGGCGGCCTGCAAGCTCTGCGCCTTCGGCCGCAAAAAGGGCGACCCCGCCGGCTACACCATGGCTCTCGATGAGGCGTGGGAAACCGCGGCCTCCGGCTATTCTGAAGCCGTCACGGAGTTCCATATCGTCGGTGGTCTGCACCCCGATTTGCCGCTTGAGTTTTTTCTCGATCTCGTTCGCGGCCTCAAAGAGCGTTTCCCCAAGGTGCACATCAAGGCCTTCACCATGGTGGAGATCGCGTTTCTGGCTCGCCGCGCCAAGCTCAGCATTGAAGAAACTCTCCTCAAGCTGCGCGACGCGGGTGTGGACTCGATGCCCGGCGGCGGCGCGGAGATTTTCGCCGCGCGCGTGCGGTCGATCATCTGCGACCACAAAATCGATGGAGAAGAGTGGCTGGAAACTGCGCGCATCGCGCACAAGCTCGGCTTCAAATCGAATGCGACGATGTTGTATGGGCATATCGAAAACGACGCGGACCGCGTCGATCATCTGCTGAAGCTGCGCTCGTTGCAGGACGAGACTGGCGGCTTCCAGACTTTCATTCCGCTTGCGTTCCATCCCGAAAACACGATGCTCGATCACCTGCCGGTGACTACGGGACTCACCGACCTGCGCCAGATCGCCGTGAGCCGGTTGCTGCTGGACAACTTTCCGCACATCAAGGCCTACTGGCAGATGATGACGCCCAAGATCGCGCAGATTGCGCTGCGCTTTGGCGCCGACGATCTCGACGGCACCGTGATCGAGGAGAAGATTTACCACGACGCCGGCGCGACTACTCCGCAGGGCATGACGCGTGGGCAGCTTTGCCGGCTCATCACTGAGGCTGGGCGCATGCCTGTCGAGCGCGACACGCTTTATCACGCGGTGACGCGCAGCGAAGACAGCTTTGTGGTGAGTGTCTAGAACTGGTTGCATAAACCATTGGAGCGGGTTGAAAAACATCCCTCCGGGGTTAAAGAGGCTGCGGGAAAACTCCGTGAGGCGGGCCTTGTAACAACGGCACGGCTTTAGCCGGGCCACATAAGTCCATTAAAATCGTTGAGGCTTCAGCCCCTGCTGCCCTCGCATTCACGAAAATCTCCCTCTCCATGGAGTTTTTCCGCAGCCTGTAAAACCCCGCTGTTTATGCGCCTTTCATGGCACGGCTAAAGCAGTGCCCTTTCAAAGCTGGATTGATGCAACCCGTTCTCGGGCGCCTACGGCAGCTCGCGCACCCAGATGTTGCGGAAGCTCATGGGCTCGCTCTTGTCGCCGTGCGCCTGCAGCTTGATGGCTGCGCCGTCAAAGGCCTTGTAGAACGGTTTGCCGCGGTAGAGCGTCTCGCCCTTCAGCTCAAAGTGGTTCTCGACGAGCACGCCGTTGTAGAACACAGTCACATACGCGGGCGTCTTGAGCGATCCGTCGGTGTTGAACACGGGCGCGGTCCACACCACGTCGTAGCTCTGCCACTCGCCCGGCTTGCGCGCCGGGTTCACCAGCGGAATCGACTGCTTGTAGATGCTGCCCACCATGCCGTTTACATAGGTCGAATTGTTGTAGCCGTCCAGCACCTGTAGCTCGTAGCCAGCGTCGCCCGGCCCTGTGGAAGCGAGAAAGACACCGCTATTGCCGCGCCCCTGGCCGGTTCCGGTAATGTTCGCCGGAATCCTGAACTCTATGTGCAACTGGTAGTTGTGGAAGTGCCGCCGGGTTTCGATGTTGCCCGTGCTCTTGGCCACGGTGAGCAGGCCGTCGGCCACAGTCCACTTGGCCGGCGTGTGATCCTGCGCCGAGATCCACTCGTCTTCATTCTTTCCGTCGAAGAGCACGATGGCGTCAGACGGCGGCGCGTACGGGGTTTCGCCCGGCGTGACCACGGCTGGGACGGGCTGCCACAATTCGGTCTCTTCGGGTTTGGGCTGCGGCGACGGCTGTTGCGCGCGCGCCATGGGTAACACCAACACCGCAATTGCGGAGAACATGAGAAAAAACGACTTCGTTTGCATCATGGAAGAAAGTGTATATCGGCGTGGTGCGGTGCGTCGTCGATTTCGGGGATTATGTTTCGGTGCAGACAAGCAGTTCTTACGCCCCCTGCGGGGGCTGGCTTTCGCTTTGCAATCTGCTCCCCAGGCTCGCGCCTCCACCCCGCGTACGAAGACCTGTCCGTGGGGACCCCGGACCTGGGGCTACCGTCTTATGCCCGCTTCGCGGGCTCTCTGCTCTATCACTACATAACTGTCGAAATAAAATGACGCAGCACGCTAGTTCTGCGCCATCGCTGCTGGAGACTTTTCATTCGCCGTAAACGTGGTCCACGGTCCGGCTTTCATGTCGTGCAGAATCAGCTTCTGCCACGCGAACTCAGGATGCGCAGCGAGAAACGGCGCGGCGATGAAATCTTCGCCGCAGGGATGACCCGCGCGGCCGATGAAGCTCATCGTCGCCGCCAGGTCCGAGTCCATTACCTTGCCCGTCACTGCGCCCCCAGGATCGAATGGCGGATTGTCCCACACTTTCTCGCCAACAGGAGACGTCTCTTCGTGGCCGCAGAGGCTGCGCTTGCCTGCGTCAATCTTGTGCTCATAGGTGTCGTAGTGGTCGGAGAGGTAGGCCTCGGCCAGCGCCGTATCGAGCTCGCCGTAGTGCTCCTTCATGAACTGCTCGGCGCGAATGTGGCGCGCATTCATGGTGCTTTCCGCATTGCCGGGATCGAAGCCCAGCGTGTCGTCGCGAATCAGCGCCGGGTCCGCGGCAAAATTCGATGAGACGAAGTAGCCGTCCTTCTTTCTGGTTAACGGTGTGTTCTTCAACCCCAGTTCCAGGTACGCTATCTCGCCCGTCTTGCGGTCGCCGATCAGCCACGAATTCGCGTAGCCGCCGTTGTTGCCCTTGCGCATGATGGCGGCATATTCGTCGATCGACGTGGCATACTGCATGGCCTTGCGCGAGCGGTCGAACTCGGCAATATCGTTCACGTCGAATCCCTTGATCATGGGCAGCGTGGTCTCGGTAATCATCAGGCCGCTCGCGTTCACGCCAAAATCGTCCTGGCTCGTGATCACGCCCGGCATCCCGTCCATCAAAATGTGCTGCCCGCTTGAGGGCACAATGTCAAAGACCACGGTCCAGCGCTCGCCCTCCGCATAGGAGCTCCAGTTGTTGTGCGCGATCACGATTTTCCCACCCTTGGTCGCCGAACCAGTGGCAATGAACGCGCTGCATTTCCCGGGCGCTTTGGGTTCGTTCGCGCTCGTTGTGCCGCGCTTCGCATCCAGCCACGGCACATAGTAATCAGAAAGTTCAATGTAGCCATTCAGCGCGACGACATCCCACAAGTCCAGCGCGGATGCGTGCGCTTTCAGACCCGCGGCGATGCCGGTCAACTCCTGCTGGTATTCGGCGTCGAGGTGCGGCCACAGCACGGTCTTTGCGGCGACGCGAAAGAAGCTCCACTGGTGCTTGGCGTGTTGCGGCGCTTCTACTTTGTAGACGTGCACGTTGTCTTCGATTTCCCGCGCCAGCAAGTAGCCGTGCTGAAAGCCCACCTGCGCCGGCGAGCCTTGCAAATGCACATACGTCCATCCACCTTCATTGAATTTGTAAGCGCCGTCAAGACGCGCATCGGGCGCTGCGGACGCGGACGCGGCATACGCGGTTAAGAGCGAGGCGGCAACAAGCAGAGCAGGGAAGCGCATAAGTTGAGCTCCTTGGGCGTTTGATTTTTCAAGGACAACGGGGTGATCGAAAACTCGAATTTTCCGATTTTATTCTGCCGGATTGAAATGAGTGTACACTTCGCAGTCCGGCTTACTGCCGCACCACGGCGCCATTCTTCATGACGAAACCTACATGCTCCACCACGCTGATGTCGTCGAGCGGATTGCCGGGCACGGCGATGATGTCGGCGTAGAATCCGGGCTTCAACTCACCGATCTGACCGTCCCAGCGCAGCAGTTTGGCGCCGTTGATCAGGTCGGCCTGTAGCACCGCGAGTGGCTTCATCCCGTAGCGGACCATGAGCGTGAGCTCGCGCGCCTGGGTGCCGTGCGGGAACGGACCCACATCGGAGCCCACCGCAAACGGCACTCCCGCGGCGATCTGCTTTTTGAACTCAGCAATTTTGTAATCGAGCATCGCGGACTCGGCCGCGGCTTGATCCTGCGATTCGCGATGCGTCGCAAAGAATTCGAAGATGGTAAAAGTGGGCACGGCGAAGATGCCTTTTTCGCGCATTAGGCGCATGGTCTCATCGCTGAGCTGCGTGGCGTGATCGATCGAGGCCACGCCAGCTTGTGCGGCATAGAGCGTGCCGGGTTCGCCCATGGCGTGCACGCCGACAAAACCGCCGAGCCGGTTCGCCTCCGCAACCGCCGCGGCCAATTGCGCTTCAGTGTATTGGTAGAGCGTGCGCAATACGCCGTTGATCATTTTGTCCGGACCGGTCTCGTAAATCTTGGCGAAGTCCGAACCTTCTTTGTGCTGCTCGCGCATCACGGCCACAATCTCGTCGGCCGTGTTCGCGTAGTCGGCGTTCGAAAGCACGTGCTGCGCGGGATTGAAATGATTGGCGTCCTCGTGGCCGCCCAGAATGTCGATGGCGTTGCCGCTGATGCGCAGACGCGGACCCGGAATGAGCCCCTGGTTGATGGCGTTGCGAATCGCTGTGTCGGCCGAGCCCGCGCCCTCGGTGCCCATGTCGCGCTCGGCGGTGAATCCGGCCATCAGGTCAGCTTTGGCCGCTTGCTCGGCCAGAATCGTGCGCCACGGCACGGACTCGATGACCGTCTGCAAGTCCTCCGCGCCGGGATGCAGAAACAGGTGCACGTGCGCGTCGATGAGGCCGGGCAGCAGAGTGGTATCGCCGAGGTCGATGATTGTTGCGCCCTGCGGATGCTCCACAGTCGTTCCCACGGCCTTGATGCGCTCGCCCTCCACCAGAATCTCGCCGGGCTGGAGCACGTTTCCGGTATCGACCTGAAGCAGCCGCGCCGCGTGAAGCACGATAGGCGCGGTGGGTGGGTTCGCTGGCTGTTGCGCGTGAGCCGATTGGCGAAGAGCGAAGATGGCACAAACGGCGAGAAGGATGGGACGGGTTGGGAAGTCGTACATGGCTACGACTATAGCAACGAAGCGGCGAATAGGGGCGGAAAAGGTGTAGGACCGGAGGGAGCATCAAAGTGTGCCGGAAGCAAGGGAGGTGTTTACAATCAATGCATCAATCAATGCATTGATTGATGCATTGAGAAAGAGGAAGCGATGAACCGCAGAATTGATGCGCATATCGCGCGCACCCAGTTCGGTCAACTCATGGACCGCGCCGTGCGCAAAAAGGAGCGGTTCGTCGTGGATCGCCGTGGAGAACCGTCGGTCGTAATCCTCAGCGTGCAGGATTATCTGGAGACCGTTAAGTCCGCGCCGGAGTGGCTGCGGAAGGCTTGGGCGGAGGCTGGAAAGAGGGGCGTGGATAAGCTGAAGATGAAACGGGCCGATGCTGAAATCGACGTCTACAGACCGGGAAAGCTGGCCACAGAGAAGTGATGCGCGCCTGAACAGGATTTTACTTCTAAGTCAGGACGGAATCGATAAACGACGGAAGCAAAACTGTGAGAAATATCCGCAATCCTCGGGTCAGCTACGGAGCGGTGAAGACAAAGTCGATGTGGTGATACCACGGCTGGCCGTTGATGAGGTACGGCTTGAAATGACAACTCCTCGGATCGATATGCGCCCGCTGGACCACGGACCACGGAATGTCCTGTGGAAAGGTCTCCCCAGTATCCTCGCCACGCTCATTCACAGAGACGCGAATTTTGAAGGTTGTTCCGCTTGGCAGAAGACCTTTAGGAAGAACTGGGTTGTAGCCGCACCCAGGCGCATATTTCTTAATATCGCCCCCGGTTAGCACAGGAATAGGATCGCCAATCTTCGTGGAAAAATGGAGAACCAGCGGAGTTTCCATCTGCACCGCAACGCCATTCACCATCAAAGGCTTGAATTTGTATTTCAACGCTTGCTGCGTACCAAAAGCTTCAGTACCCGCATTGTCTGAATTGTGTTTATACGCCTCGCGCACCTGGCCCGTGCGGTCCGTAATCACATGCACAATCATGTTTCCTTCGGTTTTCCCCTCATGAACCGGCGGCCAATCAATGGTGGGTACGTTTTCAAGCAGCGATTGATTGGCGGCCATGGAGACAAAGACAGTCTGGATTTGCTGGGTGACAGGCGTAGGATTCGAAACTTGAAACAGGTTGTCATCGTTGCTGTTGAGGGGCTCCAGTTCTTTCAACTGGCCTATGACCTTTTCGTTGCCATCGGTATAAGTGGTGTACGACCTGGCAACAAGCTTTTTGCCAAATGACTTGTAGTCGCCAAACTCCATGAAGTATGTGAAGTCCATTGCATACTTGATCCGGGGCTCTTGGCCTTGAAAGCAGATCTGCGCCCAGGTCGTCTGGTCGGTAATTCCATTCGTGCGATCATCGCGGTTCACGCAGCTTTGCGATATGTTCTGTCCTAACATGACCGGAGCGTTGCGCCCGACGAAGTCATGGGCCATTGGCAACGGATCCAGGATTGCCAGTTCATAGTTGCGTATCCATGCGGGGTAAAAGTCACCAATGTTGCGCTCTTCGACATCAGTCCCGTTGACAATGCGGGTTTGGCTGAAGGTCTTCGACGCGACATTGACGCGATAACGGGAGGGACCAGCCCAGTAGACTTCGATGGTTCCCGTGCACGGCGAACCTGCGTCTCCCGGTTGGCTGATCTGAAGCACGGCGTGAAACGGCGAGCCTTCAGTGGTGAGAAAGCTTGATTTCAATGCGCGGTCGATGGCCTGATCCGATGGAATTTTATCGACAGACTGAATGAACTGCCGCAGCTCTGGAGACTGTGCGGATAGATTTACCGAGATAATAAGCGCAAGACTTGCATTGATGAATGACTGCCCAAAGAATTTCATGGTTGAACCTCACGAAATGCAGTCTAATAAGCTCCAATCCCCGTCAGATTCTGCCCGATGATCAGCGTGTGAATGTCGTGCGTGCCTTCGTAGGTCTTCACGGATTCGAGGTTCATGCTGTGGCGCATCACGGGGTAGTCTTCCGTGACGCCGTTTGCGCCGAGGATGTCGCGCGCGAGGCGTGCGCATTCGAGAGCCATCCACACGTTGTTGCGCTTGGCCATGGAAATGTGCTGGTGGCCTGCTTTGCCGGCATCTTTGAGACGGCCCACTTGCAGCGAAAGCAATTGCGCCTTTGCAATTTCGCTCGCCATCCACACCAGCTTCTCCTGTACAAGTTGATGGCTGGCGATGGGCTGATTGTGAAATTGCTTTCTGGTTTTGGCGTAGTTCAAAGCGGTCGAATAACAGTCCATGGCGGCGCCGATTGCGCCCCAACTGATGCCGTAACGCGCCTGGTTCAGGCACATGAGCGCGGCTTTCAGGCTGGTCGCGCCGGGCATCAGATTCGATGCGGGCACATGCACGTCTTCAAGCGTGAGGCCGCTGGTGACGGAGGCGCGCAACGACCATTTGCCGTGAATGTCTTGGGCTGAAAAGCCAGGCCGGTCGGTCTCTATCAAAAAACCGCGGACGTTCTCGGCGCCGTCGCCCAGGTTTCCTTTTTCGTCTTCGAGCCTGGCCCAGACTACGGCCACATCGGCGATCGTCCCCGACGTGATCCACATCTTTTCGCCGTTGAGGATGTACCCATCGGCCGTTTGCCGGGCGCGCGTGGTCATGCCCGCGGGATTGGAACCGAAGCCCGGTTCGGTGAGGCCGAAACAGCCCAGCTTTTCGCCGCTGGCGAGCGCCGGCAGCCAGGTATTTTTCTGATCTTCGGAACCGAAAGTGTAGATCGGATACATGACGAGCGCCGACTGCACGCTTACAAAGCTGCGCAGGCCGGAGTCGCCGCGCTCCAGCTCCTGCATGACGAGGCCGTACTCCACATTGGACATGCCGGCGCAGCCGTAGCCCTCAAGGCTGGCGCCGTAAAAGCCTAGCTCGCCCATGGGCGCGACGAGCTCGCGCGGGAAACGCCCCTCGCGAAAGCTCTCTTCGATGATGGGAATCACGTTTGCGTCGACAAACTCGCGGGCGGTGCGGCGGACGAGCAATTCCTCTTCCGTGAGGCTCGCGTCGAGATGGAGAAAATCGAAACCCTGAAATTTGAAGGCCATGGCTGTACCTTTCGTCCGGCCGGTTCACCGGGACAGATGAGGGTAACAGTCCGTGGCCTTCTTTTCAATGTCGTCGGGATCGGCACTCAACCGCGCGGCATGGGCTTTTCGTGAATCACCATCCAGTTGATGCCGAACTTGTCGCGGAACTGGCCGAAACGGTGCGCGAAGAAGGTTTCGCCCATCTTCATGAAGACTTCGCCGCCTTCGGTAAGGGCGTTGTAAATCCGCTCCGCTTCTTCATTGCTATCGACGGAGAGCGCAAGATATGCGCTACGCATGGGCTCGACGCGCTCCGGAGGGCCGTCGCTGGCCATCACAAGCGTGTCGCCGATCTGGAAGCGGGCGTGGAGGACGTGTTCCGGCTTCAGGCCGGGAGGCAGATTCTGCGGGCCGCCGGGGCCGGCCATCGCGCCGAATGTTCCTGTCATGAGGATCTTCGCGCCGAGGTGCTTGACGTAGAAATCGAGGGCCTCAGCGCATGTGCCGGGGAAGTTGAGATACGTGGTCAGTTTCATTTTCGGGATTTTCCTTTCGGCTTTTTCCTGGTTTTGGTTTGCATTTTGAATGGAGGAAGAAGCGGCGTGGGGTCGCGCTGCTCCCAGCGGCGGTAGGTCTCGGCGATCACGGCGGCACGATTTTGCTCCATGGCGTCGATCGCGGCGCAGGGCGCATCGGTGTTCTCGTGATGCGCGCCCCAGATCAGCAACTCCAGCAGCACCGGAGCCAGCGCAATGCCTTTTGCCGTCAAGCGGTAATGCGTGCTGCGCCCGTCCTCGACCGCCGGCTCGCGCTTGAGAATGCCGCTCTTCTCAAGTCGTTGCAGCCGGTCGGTGAGGATGTTCGAAGCAATGCCTTCGCCGGCGCGCTGGAACTCGCGGAAGGTGCGGTATCCGCGCACCATCATGTCGCGCACAATCAGCAGCGACCAGCGGTCGCCCACGAGATCGAGCGACATGCTCACGGGGCAGCCGGAGCGAGCCTTCGCTTTGGAGGTCCGGGCCACGAATGCATGCTATGCAATTCACTTGCATTTTGCAACTTAAAAATGATAGGAATGTCTTCATCCGCCGCCTTCCCTTTCGCGCGGCGCAACTTCAACTCATCAGGAGGCCACTATGAGGGCTCTCGGTGCATCCTCGCGTATCACGCCCTTTCTCTGGTTCGACTCGAATGCCGAAGAGGCTGTCGCGTTTTATCTGAGCATCTTCCCCAACTCGCGCCGCCTTGGCGAGCTGCGCAATACCGGCGATGCTCCGGGGCCGAAGGGTGGCGTTCTTACTGTCTCCTTTGAACTGGACGGGCTGCGATTCACCGCGCTCAACGGCGGCCCGCACCACCAGTTCACAGACGCCGTCTCGTTCGTGGTGAGCTGCGATACGCAGGAGGAGATTGATTACTACTGGTCGAAGCTCACCGAAGGCGGCGCGGAGGTAGCGTGCGGCTGGCTCAGGGACAAGTTCGGCCTGAGCTGGCAGATTACGCCTGCGCGCATTGGCGAGCTCCTGAAGACATCGAAGGCGATGCAGGCCATGATGAAGATGAAGAAGTTCGATATCGCGGAACTGGAACGTGCCGGGCTCGACTGAAGAAACCACAGAAAATGGGGATCGAGGAGCGAATCTGCTGAGAGACTTCCCTCAGGGCCTGAAGGCCGCATTGATTTTGCCCAGGTTGCAGCACGAGTAAACTCGTGCCCTTTCAGCCCGGATTTTTGCACGGCCCGTGAAGGCGCCTTTCCGCGGCAAGCAGGGGACGCTTTTTCGCGGCAG
>Ga0302278_10002025_pt1 | contig 24003 bp, 15 predicted proteins | sample III_Bog_N3_2_FD_194543 | JGI IMG/M metagenome (GOLD analysis project Ga0302278, IMG submission 194543) | Peat permafrost microbial communities from Stordalen Mire near Abisko, Sweden - III_Bog_N3_2 | ecosystem: Environmental > Terrestrial > Soil > Wetlands > Peat | place: Sweden: Abisko...
CCTCCCCACACTCGGTCGCCCTCATGCAGTTGCGCTTCGCTTCACTCGCTGTGACCTGCTTGTGACGGGACTTGCACCCGTAAGAGTGCGCCCATGCTGGGCGCACCAGACACGAACGCCCCTGTCGGCGCAGGGGCGCTTGCGTTCGTCGGAGATCCGGGTGCGGCTAGGACTGAGCCGGCTTGGGCGCCTCGGACGCGGCTGCCGCCGGGGCCGGCTTGGTGTCGGCCTTCTTGATGTCGATGCCTCCCTTGAAGAAAGCGCCATCCTCGATGCTGATGCGCGCCGCGGTGACATCGCCTGTCAGAGCGCCTTCGGCGCGGATGTCGACCCGGTCAGAGGCGGAAACATTGCCGCGCACCTTGCCGAGAATGACGATTTCGCGGGCGGCGACGCTGGCCGCAACCTGGCCGTTGCGACCAACAGTGACGCGGTTGCCGGGAAGGTTGATGCTGCCCTCCACCTTGCCATCGATAAACAGCGACTCGGAGCCGGTGATCTCTCCTTTGACAAACAGGCCTTTGCCGATGGTGGCCTGCTCGCCCGCCGAAACCGGGGCGCGGTTGGCCGGCTCTACAGGTGGAGCAGCCGGGGGCACGGGACGGGACGGCTCCGGTGCTGGGTTGAGGTGAATGGGTCCGGATTGGCTGGGCTTCCACATAGCGCTCATGAGGTTCCTTTTCTGTCCTGAAAGGACTGGGCTATCCAAGGCAAGGGCCATTGCCGTGGGCCCAAAATCTAAATGTCTGGACTGCCGGTCTTTTGCCGGCCAGCCCGCCTGCGGCCACAACAAGGATGTTAGCCCTTTGTGGTCCGCGTTGGAAGCTGGCGTTGCCGCTATTTTAATGCAGCACACCCGGAATGATCGAGCGCCGGGGCGGAATTGGGGGGAATGAACCCTCACTTCGGTAACAGCCAACTGGCCTGAAAGCGGGGGAAGGCATTTTCCGGGCAGGACGCACGCCGGTTCCAACTTCGAATCGCAAAGATGTTCACAGTTCCACAGTTTCACGGTAAATAGGGGGGAGGGGGTCTGTCTTGGGTACGGACTGGCAGCAGGCCAGAACTTTCCCGCTCGATCTCAACCTCGTTCGACATTCGGCTGCTGTTCGCCATCTTTGCTCCCTCGGAGCTTCAATTGACATTGTCCGCCAACGGAAGGTAATTCTCTGCAAAGCGATGCGCGAATCCCGCTGCGGAGAAGAGGCAGAGCCAGTTGTTGACTCGGCTCCTGAACGATGAAAGAGCACAGGTGCCCTATCCCCGCCGCGTTCTTGTATTTGCGGCTGGGTTGGGAAACCTCGAACCTGGGACGCCCCGGAGAATGATAGATTTGTCCGGGGAGCACAAATGCCGATGAGCCAAAGCGTCCTGGACAAATCGCAGTTCCTGAATGTCGACCTCGACATCATCTCGAATTCCGACTTGAAGTCGCTGGTCGAGGCGATGGGGGACAAAATCATTGTCCTTTATGTTGGCCGCGTGAAGCGACACTACGAGGCACACCTGGAGCTAGCAGGATCGGCCCTTCCCACAGCCAGGCATCCGAAGATCCCGGAAATTCTAATACTCAGGTTTTGCAGGTTAATTCAGGATCTCCCGCACCAGGCAAGAAAACTCTGGGACAGCGCCAAGACTCGCAGCTTTGACGTCGGTATTGTGGCGCGGGGGCCAATGCATTACTACTGGTTTGCGCTCACGCCGAAGGCGATAGAGGCCGCTCTTGAGATCAATGCGCAAATCGCCGTTACCGTCTATGGGCCGCTGAAAAGGGCTAAAGCGCCAAGCAAACCCCGCAAGGTTAAATCCTCGAAATAGCCCGGCCAACCCAAGCATCGCCGACTGCGCCGTCGATGCCCTACTCTTAAGCTATGACCGACAAGGAACTGCTGGCGCGGATAGCCCGCTCTGCCGGCGGGAAGGCCGGATACAAGCAACTGGTGCGCGAGTTGTCGCTCGGCGGCGGAATGCAGCGGCGTCTGCTGCTGGAGCAACTGGCGCGGCTGACGGCTCGCGGCGAGCTGACCAAGCTGGACCGCGAGCACTGGAGCATTCCGAGACCGCTTGGCGCGAGCGGCACGCGCGACAATCTGGCGGCCGGGCGGCTGGATCTGCATCGCGACGGGTATGGCTTCGTGCGGCCCAACGCGCGGCAGGCCTCTGGCATCGAAGACGACATCTTCATTCCGCCCAACGAAATCAACGGCGCCATGCAGGGCGATCAGGTGCTGGTCGAGGTCGAGCCCCCCAAAGCCGATGGCCGCCGGATGGGCCGGATTGTGCGGGTGATCGAGCGGCGCAATCCGACGGTTGTCGGTGTCTTTCACTATGCGCGCTCGGAGCGTGCGCAAGGACATACGGTCGTCCCCTTCGACGAGCGGATGACGCAGGCGATTGTGATTCCTTTCGGAGAGGAGTTGCCTTCGGCGAGTGAAGCGGCCACGCCGCATCGTGTGCTTGGCGATGAGGCTGCGGCGCAGGCCGCGAAGAGGCAGGTAAGAGCGCTTGAAGAGCTTCCCTCCGGGGCTGAAGCCCCCGCTGTTTCTGCTGGCCTCATGCGGGGGTTGAAACCCCCGCCTCCCTCCGAATCGAGCTTTTCCGCAGGGGCTGAAGCCCAAGCCGATTTTGCGGCGTTTGCGGCACGACTGAAGTCGTGCCCTGATACAGAACATCGTTCTGCCGGAGAATGGAGAGCCCACGACGATCTGGAGGGTCTGGTGGTGGATGTGGAGATCACCAGTTGGCCGACGCCGACGCGGCCGCCGGTGGGCCGGGTGATCGAGGTGCTGGGTTCGCCAGACGATTTCGGCGTGGACGTGGAGATGATGATCCGCAAGCACCAGTTGCCGCGGGTCTTTCCTGAAAAGGTGTTGGCCGAGGCGCGCGCCGTGGCTCATCTCGACGAGGAAGAAGTAGCCAACCGCCGGGATTTTCGCGGCCTGCCGATTGTGACCATCGACGGCGAGACGGCGCGAGACTTTGACGACGCGGTGCTGGTGACCGAGCGCGGCGATGGCGGCTACGAATTACAGGTTCATATTGCGGATGTAGCCGAGTACGTGCGCGCGGGAACGGACCTGGACCTGGAAGCGCGGCTGCGGGGAACCAGCGTTTACTTTCCCGATCGCGCGATACCGATGCTGCCACAGGAGCTTTCAACGAATATATGCAGCCTGCGCCCCGGCGAAGACCGGCTGGTGCTCAGTTGCATCATGCAGCTCGATTCCGGCGGCCGCATCGAGAGCTATGAGATTGTCGAAGGCGTGATTCGCTCGGCGGCGCGGATGACCTACACCGAAGTCCACGCGATACTTGAGGGCGATGCCGAAACTCGCGCCCAGGCCCGCGCGCGCTACGCCGGCCTGGTTCCGGAGTTTGAGCGGATGCACAAGCTGGCGGTGCTGATGAACAAGCGGCGCGAGGCGCGGGGCAGCATCGACTTCGACCTGCCCGAGCCGGTGATCGAGTTTGACGAGCAAGGCCAGATGCGCGGCGTGACCCGGTCCGAGCGCACCTGGGCCAACCGCCTCATCGAGGAGTTCATGCTGGCGGCCAACGAGTGCGTGGCCACCTGGCTGGAAGACCTGGGCGTGCCCTCGCTCTATCGGATTCATGAAAAACCGGAGCCGCGGCGCGTGGTCCAGTTTGAGGAGCTGGCCGCCAGCTTCGGCTACTCGCTGGGCCTTGGCGCGCTGCCGGTCAAACGCATCCAGACGCGCGGCGAGCGCAGGGAGATGCGCGGGCAGGGGCGCAATCCGCGCATGCACGAGGTGCCGGAGGATATCCCGGTGACGCCGCGCATGTATCAAAAACTGGCCGCCAGGATTGAGGGCAAGCCGGAGGAACGGATCCTGAGCTACCTGATGCTTCGCTCGCTGATGCAGGCGCGCTACTCGGAGATCAATGAGGGCCACTTTGCGCTCGCCGCGCCGACCTATACCCACTTTACTTCGCCGATCCGGCGCTATCCCGATTTGATTGTGCATCGGATTGCCAAGGCGCTGCTGCAAGAGGGTGTGCGCGGCGAGGGGGTGGTGGCGGAAGGACGGCACAGCTCTCCCTGGACGCATCCGAATGAAGGGCGCGGGCATGGGTTCGTGGCTTCCCACCCTAGCCGCAAAAACAAAGACGCGGCGAGGGTGGGGCGCCCAGCTTCAGGACTTGCCGTCGAGCCGCCGATTTCAGAGGCCGAGCTGGCGCAGATTGCCGAGGAGACCAGCCAGACCGAGCGCCGCGCCGCCGAGGCCGAGCGCGAACTGGTCGAGTGGAAGAAGGTTCGCTTCATGCAGGACCGGGTGGGCGAGGAGTTTGCTGCTCTGGTGCTGAATCCGGCGAAGTACGGGCTCTTTGTCGAGCTGACCGACCTGTTTGTCGAGGGGCTGGTGCCTATCGATTCGCTGCGCGACGATCGCTATACCTGGCGCGAAAACACGCACGAGATCATCGGCGAGCGCACCGGCCGCCGCTTCCGCGCAGGGGACCGGGTTCAGGTAGTTCTGGACCGCATCCTGGCGGCTGAGCGGAAGTTGCAGTTTTCGATTGTGGAAGAGGGAATTCCGCTGACCGGAAACAAGGCCGCCAAGTCACCGCCGCGCTTGAAGAAGAGCAAGCGCAGGGATGGGTCCGCTTCGTTCATCAAGCCGCAAAAGAAGTCAGGCAGGAAGAGCAGACGGCGCTAGGGTCTCCCGGACCCCGGCGCCGTTTGCGATAAGGGAGAGCGAGCTTAAACCCCGGCTTGCTTTTCGGCGAGAGCGCCAAGGACCGGCAGCTTGAAGCGCTTGCCATTCACCGCCTGGATTACGCAGACAATCCAAATGAGGAAGAAAGCGAGGGTGATCAGCAATTGGATTGGCGCCATGACAAAAGGCACTACGAACATGGTGAGCATAGAGAGAATCGAGAGCACGACGAAGACGACAAACCACACGATGCCGAGGAAGATGGATTGCCACGAGTGAAAGCGCACGTAGGAGCTTTCCTTGTAAGGCTCGAGGACCAGGAAGACGATTGCCGGGAGAAACGTGATGTAGGCGATTGCGCCCGCGGCATTGTCACTGAGGCCGGAGGGATTCGGTTCAGACATATTGGTTCCTTTCAAAGTTGAGACTGGACTTCTGGAAACGGATATTTCGCGCCTTGCCCTGCTTCGGCAAACCGGGGGAACCCGGAAAACGACTGTGCAAAAGGCGTGGTTCTGAGACGAGATAAGAAAAACTCCCGGAGCAGGTGATTGTCAAGTGAAATCTCGGCGAAGGAGCGAGGATTGGTACCTGCAGAAAGGAAGCATCCTGCCTGGAGGCGCAAGCGAACGGCCGCTGTGTGGAGGCCGTTCGTGCGTTCGCGGTGGTTGGGAGACCCGGTTACCCTTCGGCCTGCCTCTCGGCAAGGGCGCCGATGATCGGAAGCCTAAAACGCTTGCCGTTCAGAGCTTTGAGCACGCAAAGAATCCACACTAACAACCAAAGCAGCATGACGAGTATTGTGCCTGGCCTGAAAAGCTGTGCCCCAAGCAGTCCGCTGGACTCAACAAGGATCTGCAGCAGCCAGCTGACGATCACTGCAACAAAAGTCAGAAAGATGGATTGCCAGGCGTGGAAGCGAACATAAGAACTCTTCTTGTAAGGAACAAGGACCAGGAACGCGATTGCCGGAACGGGCGAGAGGTAAGCGATTGCGCCAACGGCATTCTCAGAGAGGGAGGACGGATTCGATTCGGACATAGCGACTCCTTTCGTGATTGAGACTGGACTGCTCAAAAACCGGCACTACGCGCCTTGCCCTGATTCGGCAATCCAGAAATCTCCAGAAAACGATCATGCGGAAGGCGCGGTTTTGAGACGAGATAAGAAAAACTCCCGATACATGTGATTGTCAAGAAAAATCTCCGCGAGGGAGCGAGGATTGGTACCTGCAGAAAAGAAGCATCCTGCCTGGAGGCGCAAGCGGACGACCGCTGTGTGGAGGCCATTCGTGCGTTCGGGGTGGCTGGGAAAGCCGGTTACCTTTCAGCCTGCCTCTCGGCCAGACCGCCAAGGATGGGCAGCATGATGCGCTTCCCGTTGAAGGCGCTGACGAACACAATAACCAGGATGATGAAGAAGACCAGTCCCACCAGTTGCAAGACCGTCCAAGTTAGAAAAACGGTGGACGGAACGAGATTTTGCACCACCCCGATGAGGATGTCGACCACCGCCCAGGCAACGAAAAAGAAAATCGACTGCCAGGCATGGAAGCGGACATTCGAGCTTTTCTTGAAGGGGTCAACGATCAGGAAGACGATTGCCGGGATGATGGTGATGTAGGCAAGGCCGGCCGCGGCGTTATCAGAGAGGCCGGACGGATTCGAATCGGACATGGTGGCTCCTTTTGGGGCGACGCTGCTTGACCGGGGATTGGCGGCAGTTGAAGAACCCGATAGAGCGTCCATCAGATTGTGAGCTGGTCGGGAGAATCCGGCAGGTCAGAATTGCTCAAGCAGTTGCGGATCGTTGTTGCGAACGTTTCCGACGCGGCCGCTCACCGGCCAGGCAAGCATCTTTTCCGCCGGAAAAGGGCGGAGCAGGTCGATCGGCGGCCTTGCCGGGTCGCCGGGCTGAAGCCAGCGGGCATAGTCGCGCGGATCTAGGATGACCGGCATGCGGTTGTGGATGGGCTCCATCAGCTCATTGGGATCGGTGGTGAGGATGGTGAAGGTCTCAAGCGCCGGGCCTTCTTTGGGCTGCCAGCGCTCCCAGAGGCCGGCAAAAGCATAAGGCTCGCCAGACTTGAGGGCGATGGCAAAGGGCTGCTTTGTCTTCGCGTCCAATTCTGGGTTGGGGCGCTGCCACTCGTAGAAGGCGTCGGCGGGGACCAGGCAGCGGCGCTTTTTCAAAGCCTCTCGGAAGGCGGGCTTCGTGGCAGCTTCTTCGGCGCGGGCGTTGATCGTCGCGTAGGCGGGTTTGGCGTCCTTTGCCCAGAAGGGCACCAGTCCCCAGCGATTAAGCACAAACTCGGGCTTGCCGGAGTCGCGATTCAGCCGCACCACGGGTTGAACGCTCTGCGGGGCCGCGTTGTAGCTGGGCGCAAACCACGGCATCTCCTCCAACTCAACGCCGAACCAGTCGGCGAGAACCTGCTGCGTGGAACGTCGGGCGAATCGGCCGCACATACCCGGACAGAATATTCGCTCGTGCGGGAAAAGGCCAGCCGGCGGGAAGACGCAGCCAATCCAATACAATGGAGTCAGGAGCATGACGGATGGCAAATACGGTGTTTTGCGTGCGCTACAAGAAAGAGATGGAGGGCCTGGATGAGCCGCCCTTCGACTCGGATTTCGGCCAGAAGATTTACAAGAATGTCTCCAAGGCGGCCTGGGGCGAGTGGGTAGACCACCAGAAGATGCTGTTGAATGAGTACCGGCTGCAGCCATGGACCCCGCAGGCACAGCAGTTTCTGGTCGAGCAGATGGAGCAGTTCTTTTTCGGAGAGGGTTCGAGCTTGCCTCAGGAGTACGTTCCACCGGCGCACTGAAAGACAGGGGTCAGGGAGCATTGGCTGCCGCTGGCCCGTGCAAATTCCAGGCGAACCCCGGAGCGATTCGCCGGTCAGGCACGAACGCGCAAGGCTTGGCTGGTGTAAACTAATCAAGACCCCAAAGGCCGACTCTCCCGAGCCGGCTCGATTGTGTCGGGACGTGGCTCAGCCTGGTAGAGCACTCGCTTGGGGTGCGAGGGGTCGGCAGTTCAAATCTGCCCGTCCCGACCATTTTATTTAGTTCTGGACGAATTCCGGCCCGCTTGGCCGCTTCGATCCGTTCCGACTGCCTGAATCCCCATCAGCCGCTCTGGTGTTTTCCGAATTGGTCTTAAACGGAGCCAGCTGTCTCAAGCCGGCGCTCCACTCGATCATCAAGTTCACACTGTTTAAGAAGACAGAATAAACTGAAGGCAAATGCTCGACTCCAACGCAGACCTCATCGTCAACTGGCTCCGGCAGATCGGCCTTACGGTTCGCCTGGCGCCACTGGGCGCTGACACCTTCCTTCCCGGCGTCACGCTGGAGCCGGGCGGCCTGATCGTCGACGCCGAGCGTCTCCTTTACCCAGGTGATCTCCTCCACGAAGCCGGCCATCTTGCCGTCATGCTGCCCGCGCCGCGGGCCTCCACTGGCTCGAATGCCGGCTCCGAGATGGGGGACGAGATTGCCGCCCAAACCTGGTCTTATGCCGCCGCCGTTCACCTCGGGCTTTCGCCCGAGATCGTCTTTCATCCCGTCGGCTACAAGGGCGCCGCCCAGACCCTCCTCGAGGTCTACCGCGATGGCAAAGCCGGGGTTCCGCTGCTGCAATGGATGGGCCTCACGCTGGACTCCACGCGGGCCGCGGCGGTCTCGATTCCTCCCTACCCGCATATGATTCGCTGGCTCCGCGCCGACCCGGATTGAGTCCTGCCTGGGAGCGTCTTTTCGAGCCGACCATTTCGATGGTTTGCCTGGACGCGAGATGAATCACAGATCTATTTGACAGAAGTGGTCTTCCCGCCGAGAAGACGACCATCGACAAACCGAAAGCAATGCGCCATAGTTTTATCCATGGCGAATTCCTTTCTGAGTATTCGTTGGCTGTTCCGGGCATCCCTTGCGCCGGGATGCGCCATGGCTTTGTCTCTTGCCTGTGGGTCTGCCGCGCAGCAGGCGGCGATTCCCGCGGCAACGCCGATTGTGCTTCATGCGGCCCGCTTGCTTCAGGTTGACACAGGGACTCTTCTGGAACCCGGCGAAATCCTGATCGAGGGCGACCGCATTCGCGCGGCAGGCACCTCTGTGGATCATCCGCCAGGCGCAAGGATCATCGATCTGGGCGACAACACGCTCCTCCCTGGATTGATTGATGCCCACGTTCATCTCTTCCTGCATCCCGGCGCTGAAGACCTGCAAACGGTGGAGGAGTCGGTTCCCTGGCGGACCATTCTCGCCGAACAGGCTGCCAAGGCCGATCTTCTGGCCGGGTTCACCGCCGAGCGCGACATGGGGACCGAAGGAGCCGGCTCGGCCGACACGGCGGTACGCGACGCCATCGACCAGAGGCTCATTTTGGGACCGCGCCTTCGCGTGAGCGGCAATGCCATCGACATCCTCGGCGGCCACGAAGACGCCATTCACTTCAATCCCGCCCAGCACGTTCTCTCGAATGCAGATTACGCAAACTCTATCGACCAGCTCGTCCAAGTGATGCGCGCCCAGCACAAGGAGGGTTCCGACTTCGCCAAGATCTACGAAACCGGGCCGGACCGCATGATCGACGGCGAGTTGCACACGCCCTACCAATACACCGAGGCGCAACTGGCCGCCGCTGTCGAGGAGGCCCACCGCCTCGGTACAGGGGTTGCGGTCCACGCCATGGGCGAACCCGGCACCCTCTACGCCGCGCAGGCGGGCGTGGCTTCCATCGACCACGCCACTCAGTTGAGCGACGAGACCATGCGCCTGATGCGCGAAAAGCAAATCCCCGCCGTGCCCACCTTCGCCATCTTCGAGTACTTTGCCGAGCACGCCGCGTCGGCCGCCGTGGCCGCGCGCGAGAAGGCACTGCTCGACTACAAGATTCGCGAGTTCAAGCGTCAGATCGCCGCCGGCATTCCCTTTGCGGTGGGTTCAGATGTGGGCCCCTTTCCACACGGCACGCAAGCGCGGGAGCTGGAGCTGATGGTCCGCTACGGAATGAAGCCGCTGGCCGTCTTGCAGGCGGACATGATTCAGGGGGCGAAACTGCTCGGCTGGGAGAGGGAGATCGGCCAACTCAAGCCAGGCTATCTGGCTGATATTATTGCTGTTCCCGGCAATCCGCTGGAGGATATTTCGGTGGTGGAGCGCGTCAGCTTCGTCATGAAAGGCGGCGTGATCGTGCGGCAGTAGAGGCGGGTTGCAGACGTGGGATACGAAACTGGGGAAAAGCGATGAGAACTGCATTGCGGGTTTGGGGGTTGGCAGGTATGGTGGCTGGAATCGCCGGTTCGCTGGTGGCGCAGCAGCCATCGAGCCCTGCCACAGGGCACTGGGCAATCGTAGTGCACGGCGGAGCAGGAGTCATCAAACGCTCATCAATGACTCCGGAAGCGGAGGCCGCCTATCGCGCCTCGCTGGCGCAGGCCACAGAAGCCGGGGCGAAGGTGCTCGACCAGGGCGGTTCTTCGCTCGACGCAGTGGAGGCGGCGATCCGGATTCTTGAGGACGATCCGCTCTTCAACGCCGGCCAGGGCGCGGTTATGACCGCCGAAGGGAAGATCGAACTCGACGCGGCCATCATGGACGGCTCGAATCTGAAGGCCGGCGCGGTGGCCGCGGTGACGCGCACGCGCCATCCCATCAGCCTGGCGCGGGCGGTGATGGAGAAGTCGCCGCACGTGATGCTGATTGGCGCGGGGGCCGACGCCTTTGCCGCGCAGAACGACCTGGAGCAGGTGGACCCCAGCTTCTTCTTCACCGAGAGCCGCTGGCAATCGCTGCTCAAGCAACTGAAGCGGGAAGGCCGCCCGCTGCCGCCGAGACCCGCCGGCGCGCCTCCGCCTCCGCCAGCCGCGCCGGCGCTTCAAATCGACGAACGGCCCGACACGCACCGGCACGGCACCGTAGGCGTGGTGGCGCTCGACCGGATGGGCAACATCGCCGCGGGCACTTCCACCGGCGGCCTGCAGGGCAAGATGCCGGGCCGCGTGGGCGATACGCCGATTATTGGCGCGGGCACCTACGCCTCCAATCAGTCCTGCGCCGTCTCCGGCACCGGCACGGGCGAGTACTTTATCCGCTTGGGCATTGCGCGCGAGGTTTGCAATCTGGTTGTCTTCAAGGGCCTGTCCTTGCAGGAAGCCGCGGACCAGGTCATTCACAAGGAACTGGAAGCGCTGCACGGCGACGGCGGCGTGATCGCCCTTGCGCCGGATGGCCAGATGGCCTGGAGCTTCAATACTCCCGGCATGTTTCGCGCTCGTCTAAAGGAAGGCGGCAAACTGGAAATCGGCATCTACAACGACGAGCCATAAGAGCGGCGGCCGCTCCAACTCGACCCGCCATGGGAACTCAGATCGAACCGCCGGTCCCAACCGTATCCGGCAACCTGTTCAGGACGACGCTTGCTGTGCGCGCCGCGACCAACTGGCCGAATGCCCTTAATGTATACTTGCACGCGGGAGCCAGTTACGCTGTGCCGCGTCACTGAATTCCTGAGACAGTTCGCCCTTCTTCCGGAAAATGACCCTGGTGAATCGCACGACAAGCCAGACAAGACAGGCTGCGGCGGAGTACTTTTGACGCAGAGTTGACAGCTCCCGTCCGATGCTGGGCCAGCACAGTCTGCATATGTGGAAGAAGGCCACCGAACAAGAGGAACTTGATTGATGAATCCGAAAGCCCAAAAACTGACGTTTTTCGAGAAAACGGGCTATGCCTTCGGCGATGCGGCCTCCAATCTTTTTTGGATGACGTTCATCTATTTTCAGATCAACTTTTATACCGACGTCTTCTTCTACACTCCCGATGCCGCGTTGGAACGTACGCTGCTGGAAAAGCTTGGAGCTATGCTTCTGCTTACGCGTGTTCTCGACATGGCCTTTGACTTATTCATGGGTGTGATGGGCGACAGGACCAAGACGCGATGGGGCAAATTCCGTCCCTACCTGCTTTGGTTTGCGATTCCCTTTGGCATTATCAGCGTGCTGACGTTTACTACGCCATCTTTCAGCCCGAACGGAAAGCTGATCTACGCCTACATCACCTTGTGCCTGATGATGATGGTTTATTCCGCAATCAACATCCCCTATTCGGCTTTAATGGGCGTGATCTCTCCCGATTCGCAAGAACGCACCAGCGTGTCATCGTACCGGTTTGCATTTGCTTTTGGGGCCGGCCTGGTGGTTCAGTATTCGACGCTTTACCTGGTGGACTATTTCGGTAGAGTCAAGCCGGAGATGAGCGGGGTAATTCTGGCTGCGGCTAAAGCCCATGGTTATCAACTGACAATGGGCATCTATGCCATTGCGGCAGTCGCGTTGTTCTTCCTTACCTTTGCGCTCACGCGCGAGCGGGTGCAGCCGGTTCAGGAGAAGAGCACGCTCAAGCAGGATCTGAAGGATCTGGCGAGCAACGTACCGTGGCTTATCCTCTTTTCCATGGGGACACTGACTGTCTGCGCGGTTGCGATCCGCAGCGGGGCCATTCTCTATTACTTCAAGTACTACGTGGGCGAACAGTCCGTGTACTTCCTCCATTTCCATCTGGGTAATCATCTTTTCCAGCACAATGTGGCCGGAAGAGAACTGCCCGGTCTCTTTATGGTTGCCGGCACCCTGCTATCGCTTCTGGGAACGCTTGTGATTCAATACGTCACGCGATTTGCCGGAAGGAAGGCCACTTACATCAGCTTGGCGTCGCTCGGCGCGCTCTTTCTGGTGGTTTCCTACTGGGTAAGGCCGGAGCAAGTCGCGCTGATGTTCGTCTTTCAGGTGCTTTACAGCGCGGTAACCGGGCCGACATCCGCAGTGCTGTGGGCCATGTTTGCCGACTCCGCCGATTACTCCGAGTGGCGCACTGGCCGGCGGGCCACCGGGCTGGTCTTCTCCGCCGCCGGCATGTCGAACAAACTCGGCTGGAGCATCGGCGGGCCGGTGATTGTGTGGCTGCTTGCGATCTATGGCTATCAGGCCAATGTGCCGCAGACGCCGCATGCCCTGCAGGGCATCCTGCTTCTGTTTACTTTCATTCCCGCTGTCGCTTTCTTGCTGACTGGAGTGGGACTGCTCTTCTATCCGCTCAACGAAGCCAGGATGAAGAAGATGCAGAGCGAGTTACAGACAAGACAAGTGAAGGCTGAAGCGGCGGCGCTGGCCTGAGTCCCGGCTGCGCGAAAGACAGATTCGATCTGAACGGTGCACTTCGAGGGACATCCCGAACTGCTCGTTCTTTCTGGACAATTCTCAAGACCATAAGAGGAAGACGATTCTATGCAGTTCGGCCATTTTGACGATGCAAACAAAGAGTATGTAATTACTCGGCCCGATACTCCCAGGTCGTGGAGCAATTACCTGGGCTCGACCGAATATGGCGCCATCGTCACCAATAACGGCGGCGGCTACAGCTTCTACAAATCGGCGGCTGTCGGGCGCTTCATGCGGCTGCGCTTCAACGCGATCCCGATGGATCAGCCGGGCCGTTCTATCTATCTGCACGACCACGACAGCGCGGACTATTGGTCGGCCTGCTGGCAGCCGGTGGGCAAGCCGCTCGATAAATACAAGTCGGAGTGCCGCCATGGCAGCGCCTACACGATCATTTCGTCAGAATATGACGGCATAGGAACCGAGACCACTTACTTTGTCCCGCTGGGAAGGGACTTTGAATGTTGGCATGTGAAGCTGACGAACCTGAGCGGAAGGCCTCGCCGGCTGAGCGCTTTCACCTATGTGGAATATGCGGGGAACTGGTCGGCTTTCGACGATCTGATCAATCTGCAGTACACGCAGCACACGGTAAAGATGGAGGTCGAAGGCAACATCATCGACCATGGAACCAATGTCAACATTCCCCAAATGCCGGACAACTTTGCGGAGAAAGACCAGGGACGCCATACCTTCCAGGCGCTGGTGGGCGCGGAGGTGGTTGGCTATGACACGGACCGCGCGGCTTTCATCGGGAGTTATCGCGGCTATGGCAACCCCGCGGTTGTCGAGCAGGGAGAATGCACGAACTCTCTCGCCGTCGGCGACAACGCCTGTGGCGCTTTGCAGGCCAGAGTAAGTCTTGCGCCCGGAGAGACTAAGGAGTTTCTTGTCCTGATGGGGATTGGCCGGGGCCGAGACGAGGGAAGACGCGCGGTGGCGGAGTTCAGCAGCATGAACAAGGTCCGCGAGGAACTTGCCGGGCTGAAGAACTACTGGCATGAGCGCATTGCGGGACTCACCGTGGAAACGCCAGATGCCGAGTTGAACAGCACGTTGAATATGTGGGGCCCCTTTAATTGCCTGATCACGTATGCCTGGTCGCGCGCGGCCAGCTTGATCTACGCGGGCGAGCGCGACGGCCTGGGTTTTCGCGATACGGTCCAGGACATGTTAGGCGTGATGCATACCATCCCGGAAGAAGCGGGCCGGCGGCTGGAATTGATGATCACGGGCCAGGTTTCGACCGGCGGGGCCATGCCCGTAGTGCGTCAATTCGATCATCACCCAGGGCGCGAAAGCGCTCCGCGGGAAGAAGAATACCGCTCCGACGACTGCCTGTGGCTCTTCAATGCGATTCCGGCTTATGTGAAGGAGACCGGCGACGTATCCTTCTTCAATAAAATGCTGCCGTATGCCGACCGGGGTGAGGACACGGTCCTGGGCCACATGAAGCGCGCCATCCAGTTCAACGTGGAGCGCTCGGGAGCTCACGGCCTGCCCTGCGGCCTCTCCGCCGATTGGAACGACTGCATTCGCCTGGGGCAACAAGGGGAATCGATCTTCGTTGCGTTTCAATTGCGCTACGCCCTGCAGGTCTATCTGGAGATCTGCCAGCTCCTGGCCGCGAAAGAGGAAGATAAATGGGCGGCCGAGGAACTGGCGAGGCTGGACGCCCGGCTGGAAGAGGATGCGTGGGACGGCGAATGGTACTTGCGCGCCTTTCGCGCCGACGGTTTCAAGTTCGGATCAAAGGAAAGCGAAGAAGGCAAGATCTTTCTCAATCCGCAATCCTGGGCGCTGATCAGCGGACATGCGGATTCCGAGAGGGCTGCGCGGACGATGCAGTCGGCGCGCGAGAGGCTGGCCACGGAGTTCGGCCTGATGATCTGCGATCCTCCCTATATCGACACGGACTTTCACGTCATGCGCGCGGCGCTGTTCAATGCGGGGTTGAAGGAAAATGCCAGCATCTTCACCCACACCCAGGGCTGGGCGGTGATGGCGGAGACGCTGCTCGGCCACGGCGATCTGGCCTATCAGTATTTCAGGGCTTATCTGCCGGCCGCATATAACACATGCGCGGAGGTCCGCGAGATTGAGCCTTATGTTTACTGCCAGTTCACTCACAGCAGATACAGTCCACGATTCGGCGCTTCGCGCGTTCCCTGGCTGAGCGGCTCCGCGGCGTGGTCGTTCTTTGCCGCCACCCAGTACATCCTCGGGCTTCAGCCGCAGTATGACGGCATCAGAATCGATCCCTGCATACCTTCCGCATGGAAGGAATTCAAAATGACCCGCATCTTTCGCGGAAGGAAATTGTCTGTCGAAGTCAAGAATCCATCCGGCGCGCAAAAAGGCGTGACGAAGCTGGTTCTCAACGGGAAACTGATGGAAGGGAATCTGATTCCGGCGGAGGAGTTACTCGCGGAGAACCAGGTGGAAGTTGAGATGGGGTGAGGGAGCACGGGCAAACTTCCATCCCGCGTTCGTCCTGGAAGTCTGGTAATGCAGGTGCAGGGTTCAGGTTCATTTGCTGGCTGAGGCCGCGCCAGATTGACCGTTCGTAATGCAAACCGGGGAGCGAGCAATGCTCGCTCCCCGGTTTTGGTTTGGGGTTTCTCAGTGGGCCGTCACGGTGAAGTACTGCGAGACCGTCGGGGCCAGAGAGTAGGTTGCGTTGCCCGCCTGCGTGGCGTAGATGATGCAGTTGCCGGTTGCGCTCACCGAGGCCGTTGTCCCCGTCACCGTGCAGACCGCAGGCGTGACCGAGGCGAAGCTGACCGTCAGTCCGGAACTGGCCGTGGCCGACAAAGTCACATTGGCGCCGATCACCTGGCTGGCGATGGGTGGGAAGTTGATGCTCTGGGTTTGGTGATGCACGGTGAAGCTCTGCGAAATCGAGGGAGCCGCGAAATAGGCGCCATTGCCCGGCTGTGATGCCAGAATGTTACAGGTTCCCGAAATCAGCAGCGATGCCGTGCTGCCGGAGACGGTGCAGACTGCGGGCGTGGTGGAATTGTAGACGACCGCCAGGCCGGAGCTGGCCGTAGCCGGCAAGGTTAGCGTGGTGACCGCGTACTGGGTTGAGTTGATCGCCGGGAAGCTGATGAGCTGGGTATTGCGATGCACGGGAATGTCCTGCGAGACCGTCGGGGCGAGCGAATAGGCGGCGTCGCCCGCCTGCGTGGCGTGAATCACGCAGTTGCCCTGCGAAAGCAGAGAGACCGTGCTGCTTGACACCGTGCAGTTTGCGGGCGTGATGGAAGCGAAGGTGACTGTCAGCCCGGAGCTGGCCGTGGCAGTCAGAGGCAGTTGCGTCAAGGCGTACTGCGTTCCGGTGATGGGCGGGAATTCGATGTTCTGGCCCTGGTGATGCACGATGAAGCTCTGCGAAACCATGGCTGCCGCGGCAAAGGTGCCGTCGCCGGCTTGCGTGGCCTGGATGGTGCAATTCCCCGCGGCGAGCAGCGAGGCGGTTGTACCAGAGACCGTGCAGGTTGAGGGAGTGGTGGAAGCGAAGGCGACTGTCAGGCCGGAGCTGGCCGTGGCGCTCAGACCGAGCGTCGTGGTGGCGACCTGGAGGCCGCCGATGGCCGGGAAGCTAATGCTCTGCGCCTGTCCGGAGGTGGCGAAGGAGGTGCTGGATGCCGTCAGATTCAGCGACGAATTCAGAGCCAGAGTGGCCGTCAGCGTGTCACTGCTGGTCGGCGCGGTAAGGATGAGGTTGCTGAAGGTAGCCGAGCCGCCGGCGAGATTGGCCGAGGTTGTCCCGCCCAGCAGCGCGGCGCTGTCAGTCATCGAGATGGAGCTGGTGGCGGCGGCCGCCGCAACGCCGTTCTCCGTCAGACTCACGACCGGCGAGGGCGAGATCGCCGCGCCTGGGGTGACGAGAGCAGGCGACGAAGGCGGCTCCGTGGTGAAGGACAGCACGTAATTGGTCTGAACCGCGCCCGAATCAACCGTGCCGGAGCCGGCCGGGCAGTTGGGATCGAATCCAAAGCCGCGCTGATCACCGCTCAATCCGGCAGCGTTGGTCTGCGTTCCCCCGCACAGGGCCGGCGAGCCCGGCAGCGGAAGCATGGTCTGCGTGGGTCCGCCGTAGTTGCCAAGAGGCGCAAGGTTGACGGTAGGGGTGGGCGCGGCCGCCTGGGGATTGTTGTAGTAGCCCAGAACATTGCCTCCGGCCCCGGTGTATGTCGTATTGCCGGTGGTATCGTCGAAATCATCGTACACGTTGACGGTCGAGGCGGTGCCCAGCCAGTTCCCGTCGACGATACTGTTGGCCAGATTGACTGTGCCTCCGCTGTTGCCGATGCCGCCGCCGCCATTTACCGCGTAGTTGCCGGAGATGGTGCTGTTGATGACCGTCACCGTTCCGCCGCCCATCGCGATGCCGCCGCCGCCGTTGCCGGCTGAGTTGCCGGAGAGCGTGCTCGATGTCACCGTTACAATTCCGCCCGGCTCGTCGATGATGCCGCCAACAGCCCCGGAGTTGCCGGAGAGGGTGCTGCCGGTCACGGTGAGCGTCGCGCCGTAATCGTTGAAGATGGCGCCGGCTCCGTTGGTCGACGTATTGCCGGAGATGGTGGAGTTGGTGATGGTGAGCGAGGCCTGGTAGCCATTGGAGATGCCAGCGCCGGTCCCGGCGCTATCACTTCCGTTGGTAATCGCGAGGTTGGCGATGGCCGCGCCGGCGATGCTGGAGTTGGTGGTGAAGACCGTGGAGGACGCGTTGCCGTTCACTGTCACCAGGTTGGTGAGCGTGCTGCCGCTTCCCGTCGTCGGCCCGGTAATCGTCGTAATTGAGGGAATGTTCAGAGTGCCGTTGGTCAGCAGGATGCTCTGTGCGCTGCCGAAGGCCGTCCCGTCGAAGGTGATGCTGCCGGAGCCGAGAGTGCCGGCCTGGAGCAGGGCGTCGCGCAGGCTGCAGGAGGGATCCGTGCCCGTTCCCGGCGTAGTTTGCACGTTGCAGTTGCCGGCCGCGCCCGCGTCGTCGGCTGCCGTGGTCACCACCAGATTCGGTATGGTGACCGTGGTTCCGCTCGACGTAGCAATCAAGAGGTTCACCGAGTCGGTGGCCGTGATCGTCTGCGTGCCCACTGTGTTGAATGCGGCGCTGAAGGTGTGACTGCCCGCGTCACCCGCAAGGAACGTGTAACTGGCCGGCAGCGATGCCGCAGCGTCCGAACTGCTGAAGGCAACCGTACCGCCGTAGCTGGTGGCGACGTTGCCGCAGCAGTCATAGGCCGTTACCGTGAAGTTGAAGGGCGCTCCGGCATAAACAGCCGAGGGCGCGGTGACGTTTGTAATAACCGCCGGCCCTGGACTGACGGAAACCGTAGCCGAGCCTGTGATCGATCCCGTCACCGTATCGGTTGCCGTAATCGATTGCAGTCCGGCCGTGACCAGCGTGACGGGAATTGTTATGGTGCCGGCATTGCCGGCGCCGAAGGTGAAGTTGGCGGGAATCAACCTGCCGGGTCCCGCATCCGAACTGGTGAAGCCAATCGTGCCCAAGTAGCCGGTGGCGGTGTTGCCGAAGGCATCCAGGGCTGTCACTGTGATGTTGAAGCTGATGCCCGCAATGGCCGAACCGGGGGCGGAGACCGAGAAGTGCGTCGCCGCGCCAGCGTTATTGGTCAGCGAGAAGCTCGCCGGGGCCAGGCTGGCGGCGGCGGCGCTCACGCTATAGCCGCCCGCAACGGAATTGGCTGTGAACGATTCACTGGCAATGCCGCTGGCGTTGGTGGTTGCCGTGATGGTGTTGCTGCTATTGCTGAAAGTTCCGCTGGCTCCCGAGGCGGGCGCGGTGAAGGTCACGGTAACTCCCGGAACCGGGGTGCCTCTGGCATCCTCCACGGTCACCGAAAGGGGCGCGGCGAAGGCCGTAGAAACGGTCGTTGATTGTGTTCCGCCGCCGCTGTTGGCAAGGAAGGCCGGAACCTGGACCACGGTTACGTTGTTGTCGCTGCCCACGGCTGCGTTTCCACTATTGGTGTGGATCAGGTCGCCGCCGCCCCAGGACTGCGCTGTGTTGCTTACCGTAACGGGTGAGTTGGCCGGCACATTCACGATCACCTGAATCTGCGGGAAACTGCTGCCCCCGGAGATCGCCGAGGCGGAGGTGCAACTGAGCGCGGACGAGCCCGCGCCGGCGCAACTCCAGGAGACCGAGTTCCCGAAGTTAACCACTGAGTAGCCCGAGGGCAGGGTGTCGGAGACGGTCACCGTGCCGGAGGTCGTGCTGCCCGATGCCGTGTTGCTGACGCTGATGTCCCACTCGGCGGTCTGGCCCTGGGTAAAGGTTCCGGGATGGGTCTTGGAAACCGCCAGCACCGGAGCCGGCTGGATGGTGATTGAATCGGTGTTCGAACCGGTGGAAGCGACTCCAGCGCCGCTCGCCGTGAAGCTGTTGTTGATCGGCCCCGTAGCTCCGCCAGCCACGTTTACGTCGATGGTCAGTGTCGGATAGCTGCTGCCGTCGGAGATTGCGGAGTGATTGGTGCAGGTCACCGTCTGTCCCGCCGCCCCGCACGACCAGCCTGAACCCGTTCCGCTCGCATACGTGAAGGCTGAGTTCAGCGTGTCAATGACCGTCATCGGGCTGCTTCCCGTCGGGTCGCCGGTAGACCCGGGCCCGTTGTTGGTAACGACCACTGCGAGTTGCGCGTTCTGCTGGCCCTGCGTAAAGCTGCCTCCGTTGTGCGAGGCGTCCGCCGTCACGGAAGGCAGATTCTCGGTGAGATTCACGCACCAGCCGCCGGCCGCGCCGAAGGTGGCGTTCGGAAAGCCCGAGCTGAAGAACAGGGCCCACGCGCCGTTGGCATTGCTGCCGTTGTTGAAGACGCTGGCGAAGGTCGAAGAGCCGTGGCTGGCGGCATAGCTGAAGGCGGGCACATTGTAGAATCCGCTGGAGCTGGAGGTGAATACATCGGGGTTGCCGAGAAAGTCCAGGTAGGCGGTCGGCTTGTAGGGGCCGGGAGAGATGTTTGTATTCCCAGATGACACCAGACCGCCGGCGCTGTCCTCGAAGATATAGTTGCCGGACGAAGCGGTGGCGTTGCCGTTGGCGCCCTGGGTCGTATTGGAAAAGAAGTCCAGCGCGGCGCCGGTCGGACTCTCCACAAGCGAGGCGAGCTCTTCAAGCCCATAGGTGGCCGAGACGGAGAAGTTGGTGAGCTGAACTCCGACGGTGTTGAGGGTGCCGGGAAGATTGGCCACGGAGATCACCGACGGATTCGGCGTGAAGGGGCCGGCCGCGGTTCCACCCTGAATCTGGACCGCTCCCGGGTTGCAGTACTGCCACGTGTTGCTATTCACGTTCGTTGTGGTGGTCGCGGTGTTGATGCGCTGCCACAACGCCCCGAAGCTGGCATTGTCGGAAGAAGTGCCACTGTAATTGGCCGTGATCTCGTGGTCGCCTTGGGTCAGCGCGGAGGTGGAAAACGACGCCTGTCCGCTGCCGTTCAGCGTCACGTTGCTGGCCAGCGTCACCGGCGTCGAGCCGGTGGTGTCGGTGAAGGTCACCGTGCCGCCCGAGGTCACCGGATTCCCGCCGGCCGTCACCGTCGCCGTGATGGTGACGGATTGCCCGGTGGTCTGGGGATTCTGGGTGGAAGTTACAACGGTGGTGGTCGAGGTGCCGGTGTTCAGCGACAGCGTGATGCACCAGCCGGAGTTCAGGTTCACGGCACCGGGAGCAACGGAGTACAGCGCCCAGGCACCATCGGCCGGAGCGCCATTGAAGGCCTCTCCGAAGGTCAAGATGTTGGTATGGGCATAAACCGTCGTGTCGCCGCCGTAGGGAGGCGCGAAGTTGAGTGTGCCCGGAACCTGGGGGATGCTTGAATCGACGGACGACGAGGTTGAAGACGGCATCGTGTCCGGGTTCACCTCATTACTGTTGTCGGTGGGCAGGTATGTGCCGCTGGTAGGCGTTCCGGTATCGTATGGCACGGTCTGGCCGGCCGAATCTTCAAAGGTCAGGTTCACCGCACTGCTGGCGCTGGTGTTCTCAAAACCCTGCTGGAAAAAGAGGAGGTTTTTGGCTCCTCCGCCGGGCGCAACCAGAAGGTACTGGCCGCCGATGCCTTCGGAGAGCCCTTGAACCCCTTCCAGCTCGACTTCGACATTGGCGACCGTCTTGCCGGGGTAGGCCGTGCTGGGGATCTGGATGACGGAGGGATAAGCCAGCCCTGGGTTATCGTTGGTCGGCACTGAGACCAAGCTGTTGTTGCACCATTGATCCCCGCTGGGGTTCGCCGGTGTGACTTCCACCAGTTGATTCATGGAGGCGCCGCTCTGCCCGTAACTCCCGGTCGGCGTGAAATTTGCCACAATGGCGTTATTGCCCTGAGCCAGGGACGTTGTGCAGTGCGCGGCGCCGCCGCTGACCGCGACGGCGCTGCAGATGGTGGAGCCGTTGGCCTGGAAGGTGACCGTGCCGGTTGCTGCGCTGGGGGTGAGAGTGGCCGTGAAGGTGGTCGAAACGCTTGAAGCGGAATTGGCGTAGAACGCCGGGTTGCCGGCCGAGCTGCTGAGTACTGTCGTGGTGGCGGTCGCCGTGCCGTAGGTCAGCGTGAGCGTCCAGCCGGTGATCGAAACCGGGTCGACCGGGGCGTCGTTGTCGATCAGATAGAGCGTCCAGGTTCCGTTGGCGGCGACGCCGTTGAATTTGCCGTTCAACGTGGCGCTGCCATCGGTCTGCGGGTAGTCCGACGTATTTTCCGCCGTTGGGAGCGGGGGAGGGCCGTCGCCGTTGGAGAAATAGTACGAACTGGGTTTTATGGTAAACGAGGAGGTGTTTGCCCACGCAGGGCCGTTCGGCGCTGCGGCCGCGCCATCTTGGATGGTGATATTTGCGTTCACCCCGTCGCAGGAGAAATTGCCGTTTTCGTCGCAGCCGTCGATGCCATCGCCCGTTTGGCCCAGCAACACGAACTGCTCGCCGGTGGGCGACTGCAGCATGAACTCCACATACGCCATGCTGAGGCAGCAGTTCTCGCCATCCGACCTGACTCCATCAAGTTCCACCTTCACCGTCGCCACCGGGCCGGGAGCGCCGCTCACCGTAACGGTGGAACTTTGAGCCGAGGAATCGCTGGCTGTAAAGCTGATGGCCCCGCCGGGGGAGATGGTCTGCGCACGGCCCGTTCCAGGCAGCAGCATGGTGGCCAGGGCAAGAACGAACAGGCTAAAGTTCAGGCGAGCGAACCGCAGGGGCATCGCAGAGAGGAGGGGAGACATCATGATGGAAACCTCGCATCGTGGGGGAACCGTTCGGCGCCCTTATGGAAGAGTGAACTGGTTTGCCGGCTGAGAGACCCATGTCCCGTCGCCGTCGCAGAGTAAGAGAGTTCGGCTATGCTGATGCTCGCGAGCCTCCTACAGCGGGGAATCCAATTGTTCGAGAGGCTGCGATCTTCAGTCCCAGTGGGTTAGGTTTACCGCGCCGAGGCTCTGCCTGTCAACTTTTTTCCGCCTCATTCTTCAAGAATTTGCCGGGTTGTCATCGTCCTGACCGGGATGCCCAAGGCTTAAGTCATTGAGCAAGCAGTTGCTAAAATTGGTTCTTTGCCGATTGATGACAGACAACGGCCGGTGGCACACCCGTCAAGCAGCAGAATTGCGGGTGCCTGGCGCACCATAGTTCCGACCTGAAATGCCTTGCATCGTTGCAATCGCAATGGAAATCCAGGTCTGAAGCTTTGCTCCAGTGACTGATCCGGAATGAGAAGAGGTACTAACACTGAAGCCAGCCAGGGAGCGCTTTGCGCTTCCCAGCATGGGGTGAGTGGTCAACTCGCGGCCTTCACGTTGAAGCTCTGCGAGACAAGCGGAGTTGCCGAATAGTTGGTGTTGCCGGTCTGAGTAACCTGAACGCTTACCGATCCAGCGCCCGCAATGGTAAGTGTGCCGCATTGTTTTCGAAATCGGCGACGAAGAGGTTCCCGCTCCCGTCCACCGCCACGCCATTGGGACCGCTGAAGTTGCCGTCGGTAACGGCCAGCGTGTTGACGGTGGTGTAACCGGCCGCCGCCAAAATCTCCGTCACCACATTGTTGCTGCTGTCGACAACATAGACGTTGCCGCTGGTATGGTGCTCTGCTCGAACGGTGTAACCGAGCGGCTCGAACAGCCGGTTCAGGATGTCTTCTCCGCCCCGGCAAGGCAACACGGTAATCCTGGCAACCAGCGGCAAAGGCTCGTCCACGAGTTCTGTACGCCCCTTGCTGGCGCCGCCGAGCGCGCTCGCAAGAACGCGGGCGATGGCGAAACTCAGGAAAGACGAAGCGACATAAGGCCGGTCGTTAACGTACTGGTCGAGAGTGCCGCCCTCGCCTGATGGCCCGCGGCGCGTGCGCACCAGCGCGACTGGGTCCACATCGAGCAGCAGCGCCGCTGTGCAGCTTTCGTTCGTTGCCTCGGGATAGGAGACGTGGGCTTTTCCGAACGAAAGATCGAAGGACTGCACTCGATCCGGGTTCTTATGAAGCAGGTACCCCAAATCCTTAGCGGGCGGGTGTTGTTAATCGTTATCAACATAACCATCCATCGTATGTGATGCGCTGGGGAAGAGAACTTGCCTCGGTCCAGCGAAACTGGTTGCGGAGAGGAGAGTCGAACTCCTGATCTCTCGATTATCAATCGAGTGCTTTGAACCAGCTAAGCTACTCCGCAATGGAGCCGAAAAGCGGAATCGAACCGCTGACCTCCTGCGTACCGGGCAGGCGCTCTTCCAACTGAGCTATTTCGGCGTTGAATTTGGTGCGGACGGCAGGACTCGAACCTGCGATGAACTGGGTGTAGGCCAGCCGATTTGGCCGCTAATCTACGTCCGCAAACTAGGGTCCGCAAACCTGGCGCGCGTGGGCAGACTTGAACTGCCATCTCAAGCTTCGGAGGCTTGTGCTCTATCCGTTGAACTACATGCGCGGAAACTTGTGGTCAACCCGCCCGGATACGAGCCGGGAACTATGCTTTAGGAGAGCATCGTGATCTCCAGTTTCACCACGGGTTGATGGAGAGCCTACCCGGAATCCAACCGGGATTCGCGTTTTAGAAGAACGCCGTCTTGTGCGTTAGACGATAGGCT
>Ga0302278_10002028_pt1 | contig 23947 bp, 18 predicted proteins | sample III_Bog_N3_2_FD_194543 | JGI IMG/M metagenome (GOLD analysis project Ga0302278, IMG submission 194543) | Peat permafrost microbial communities from Stordalen Mire near Abisko, Sweden - III_Bog_N3_2 | ecosystem: Environmental > Terrestrial > Soil > Wetlands > Peat | place: Sweden: Abisko...
GGGCCGGTGGCGATGTCATCGCGGTTGATGCCATCGGCATTGAGGCCGAGAAAGGCGGGGGCATCGCTCGGCTGGCCGTTGGGACCGTTCAACTGGAGTTTGAAGTCGAGGTCGGCGACGACCTTGCCGGTGTCGAAGGCCAGGCCCCAGGCGGGGAGCAGTTTATCCAGCGTCGAGGACGCCGGCGTCGGGCCGCCGCCCATCATGGGGTTCTGCTGCTGCTGCTGCTGGCGGCTGTCCACGATGGATTGCGCGTCCAACAGGGCGATCACCTTGCCGCCGCGCAGGATGAACTGGTCAATGGCGTATTGGGCCTGATCGGAAATGTCCTTGGGATGAATGAGAAGCAACACTTTGACATCATCATCAATTTTATCCGCCGTCAGCTCGATGTGTTTGAGGTTGAAATCGTCCTTCAATTCATCAATCAGCGTCCACGCCGGCGGCCCGCTCTGGCCGGACTCGGCCATCATGGGATTGACCGGCGCGCCAAACACCGGGAGGGCGCTCATCACCCCCACGGTCGGTTTTTCCGGCGCAAACACCTGCGCAATGGCCCGGGTGAGATCGTATTCCAACTGGCGCTCGCGGCTGGGATCGAGGAAGGGGATGGCCACGCGCTGATCCGCCAGCCCGACCGACAGGCCCAGATAAAATTCGTCATTGCCCGGCAGCGTCTGGGGTTCCAAACCATCGAGCCGCGCGGAATCTTCGGCGTCCGAATCCGGCTCCGGGTCATACTTCTCCACCACCAGGTTTTTGCCCGCGATCTGCCCATATTCCTGGAGGAGATCCTCGACGGTGCGCGCGTAGCTCTTGAGCGCGACGGTCTCCGGTGTGGCGGTTTCGCCCTGGGTGCAATAGAAACGGATGGTCACCGGCGTGTCCAGCTTCTTCAAGACCGCCTTGGTGCCCGCCGAAAGGGTGTAGGCTTTTTCGCGGGTCAGATCCACGCGGGCGGGCTTGACGCTGAAAATGACATTGACGGCAATGATGATGGCGAGCATCACCAGGATGCCGGCCGAGGAATAGAACAGGGTGGCGAGGGACTTTTTTTGCATCGTGAAACTCCGTTCAGGTGGTGCGGTGCGTCCGCAAAATCACGCTCGTCGTGAACAGCGAGAAGACGATCACCGAAAGGAAAAAAAGAATGTCGCGCGAATCCAGCACGCCCTTTTGAAAACCCTCGAAGTGGGTGATGACGCTGAACGAAGTGACGACTTCCACCAGCCATTGCCAGTGGGGGGACAGGTTGGGCAGCAGATTGATGACCGGCGGAAACCCGGCCAGAATCAGGAACAGGCAGGCCACCACGGAAATGATGAAACTGACGACCTGACTGCGGGTGAGGGCCGAGGTGATGCAACTCACCGCCAGATACGCCCCCGCCATGAGCCAACTGCCCACGTAAGCGGCCAAGATCACCCCGTTATCCGGGCTGCCCAGATAATTGACGGTGAACACCACGGGAAAGGTCAACACCAGGGCCAGCCCGAGGAAAAGCCAGGAGGCGATGAATTTGCCCACAATGGCCTCCCACGGTGCAATGGGCAGCGTCAGTAACAGTTCCAGCGTGCCCACGCGGCGCTCATCCGCCCACAACCGCATGCCCACCGCCGGGACGAGGAACAGGTAAAACCACGGGTGCCAGAGAAAGAAGGAACCCGCCAGCGCGGCTTCGCCCCGTTCAAAAAAACCGCCCACCATGAAGGTGAAAAATCCGTTCAAGAGCAGGAAGATGACGATAAACACATACGCGACCGGCGAGGAAAAATACGCCCCGAGTTCGCGTTTGGTGATGGTTTGGACATTGCCCCAGGCGTTCATAGTTTTGCCTCCTTGCCGGTGTCCGGCAGGGTGATGCTGCGGAAGACTTCGTCGAGGCGGCCCTCCTCGGTGCGCAATTGTTCGAGCGGCCAGCCTTTGACCGCCTCGCCGATGGCCGCGGCCAGCGCGCCGTTGACTCCGCCCGGTTTGGCGAAGGCCCGCACGGTGACGCCGCCGGGGCCGGATTCCAAGACCACAATTTTGCCGACGCCGGGCACCGGTTGCAGGCGGGCGGACACTTCCCCGGCGCTGACGCCTTTGAGGCGCAGCGTCACCGCCCCGGCGAATTCGGATTTCTGCCGCAATTCCTGCGGGGTGCCGTTGGCCACGATGACGCCGCGGTCAATGATGATCGCCCGGGTGCAAACGGCATCCACTTCCTCGAGGATGTGCGTCGAAAAGATAATGGCCTTTTTGCCGCCCATCTGGCGGATGAGCTGGCGAATCTCGTGCTTCTGGTTGGGATCCAAACCATCCGTCGGTTCATCCAGGATCAAAACCTCGGGGTCGTGGATGATGGACTGGGCAAAACAGGTGCGGTGCCGGTAGCCCTTGGAAAGCGTGTCCACATTTTGGTGCAGGACGGATTGGAGGAAGCACAGCGAAACGGCGCGCTGAATGGCGGACTTTTTGGCGTCGCCGCGCAGGCCGCGCATGGCGGCCGCGAAGTCCAGGAAACCATAAACCGTCATGTCCGTGTAGGCCGGGGCGTTTTCGGGCAGGTAGCCGATGAGTTGCTTCGCGGGAATGGGCTTTTCCAGCATGTCAAAGCCCCCCACCGTCACGGTGCCGCTGGTGGGCGGAATGAAGCCCGTGATCATCCGCATGGTGGTGGATTTCCCGGCCCCGTTGGGCCCCAGAAACCCGAGCACTTCCCCGCGCTCGACGGTGAACGACACTCCGTCCACCGCCCGTTTCGTCCCGAATGTTTTCGTCAAATTCGCTGCTTTAATCATGGCATCAACCAACCATTCAACCCGTCACGTTGTGATTTTGGACAAATTATCTGAAAAACGTTCAAAAATTCAACCCGAAATCCGAAATAAAAACGGCCCGGATGCGTCCAGAGGTGGGCGCCGAAACGCTTTGCAAAAATCGCCGCCATACCCGCAGGGTCTGGTGCGATTTTTGCAAAGCGTTTATGCCCGGGAGATTGCTGCCGCCTGGCCGTTTTTATTTCGGATTTCGGGTTCAAGCTTGATCCAGCACCTGGCGGACTTTTACCGGCAGCGTCTCGATGGTGAAGGGTTTGGGCAGAAAGCCCGTTTGCGAGGCCAGCACGCCGTAACGCGAGAGCGTCTCATCGGCGTAGCCGGAAATAAACAGCGTCTTGATCGCCGGATGCAGCGCGGTCACATCCCCGGCCAGCCGGTGGCCGTTCATGCCCGGCATCACCACATCGGAAACCAGCAGGTGAATGGGGCCGGGATATTGTTGCGCCACCGCCAGGGCGGCTTCGCCCCGGTCGGCGTCCAACACCGTATAACCCCGGCCTTGCAGGATTTGCCGCGTCAGCCGGCGCAAATTATCGTCGTCCTCCACCAGCAGAATCGTTTCCGAACCGGTGGGCAGGCCGCGGTCACCGGTGGCCGTGTCGGGCGGCGCCTCGGTCTCGGGAAGATGAATTTTATACGTTGTCCCCTGCCCCGGCTCGCTCAGGATGGCAATGTGCCCGCCACTCTGTTTGATGAACCCGAACACCATCGCCAGGCCCAGCGCGGGCTCCCCGCCCTCCTCCCGGGTGTTGATGAACGGTTCAAACAACCGGGCTTGGGCCGCTTCATCCAGGCCGTAGCCCGTGTCGCTCACCGCCAGGAGGATGTAACGGCCGGGTTTAACCCCCGGATATTTGCGGCAATAGGCTTCGCCCAGGGTCACCCCGGCGGTTTCAATGCTGAGTTTGCCGCCCTGCGGCATGGCGTCCCGCGCATTGATGGCCAGGTTCATCAGCACCTGTTCCAACTGGCCCGGATCCGCGTCCACCATCCCCAGTTCCGGGGCCAGGACCGTGCTCAGCTCCACATCCGCGCCCAGGAGCCGCTTGAGCATTTTCTCAAAGTCGCCCACCACCTGGTTCAGATTCAGCGGCACCGGCTCGAGCGGCTGTTTGCGGCTGAACGTAAGCAACTGCCGCGTCAGCGAGGAGGCGCGTTCCCCGGCCTTTTTGACTTCCATCAGGTAATCCCGCGTCACCTCGTCAAAGTCCGCCGCCGTCAGGAGAATGTCGCTATACCCCAGAATGATGGTCAGGAGATTGTTGAAATCATGCGCCACCCCGCCGCCCAACCGGCCCATGGCCTCCCATTTTTGCGCCTGCTGAAACTGGACCTCGAGGGATTTGCGCTCCGTGATGTCCAGGTGGCAGCCCGTCAGCCGGACCGCCCGGCCCGCGTCCCGCAAAATCCGGCAGTGCGCCTGCATCCACCGGTAGGCTTGGTCCTTGTGCCGCAGCCGATATTCAAGGTCCAGACCCTCCGCCGGGCCCGCCAGGGCGGCCGTCACCGCCGTCATCACCCGCTCATGATCTTCCGGATGCAACCGGCCTTCCCATTCCGACACCGCCGGGCTTAACGCGGCCCCGGCCAGGCCGAGCTGGCCTTTCCACTCCGGCGAATAATGACATTCCTGGGTGACCAGGTTCCAATCCCACAAGCCCGCCTGTGCGGCTTGGAGGACCAGGCCCAGGCGCGACTGGCTTTCCCGCAGCGCGGCTTCAGCCGGACTCAACCCGGCGGCCGGCGCGGACGCGGACGGTGGCGGTGCTTCAGCGGACATAGTTTGCAATGACCAATCAACCGGGTTCACCTAAACGGCATACTGGTGGACGTTGAATCCCAAGAACGATTCAAATTGTAAATTGTGTGAGCTTAAATTGCTCTGCGCCAATGTTTAGCGGATGGAACCGGATTAATCAACCCGGTTCTGTGAACAAAATTGGCCCCCCAAAAGTGGGGGGAGCCCTCCCCCAAAAGGGTGCGGCCCCAAAAACACCTTCGCCTGCCCCTGAACCTTGACGTGTATGAGGGCGCTGCCGCTCATGGAGTGCGCCGGGAAAGCGGAGCGGCGACGGCGCTTCCGACACCCGAAACCATGGCCCGACTACTGCAACCCCCGCCAGCACCCGAGTCGGCCGAACCCTTCCCCTTCTCCCCGGCTTGTCGCGCCGTGGCGCCAGCGGAGAAGCCCAGGATGAGGGCGGACCTATTGCGCCGCAACTTTGTCCCGGCAGGGACAACCCGAGAATAGCCTGGCGTTTCAACGCCAGGGAACGCTTGGCAAGCCCCAAGTCCCGACCGGGACGGCTGAAATTTATCCCACCCACACAGCCCGCCCCCGCCATCAATGTGCGTAGGCGACACGTAAGGAGTCTCGGTTTGATGGCTTCCAGGGCTGCAAGCCCGGCAGGTGACAGCCCGGGCTGAAGGCCCGGGTCAACCGCCCCCTGAAACCCATCCCCGGCCTGCAAGGCCAAAACCACCTCTCCGATTAAACCCAACCACCTCGGGATGCCCCCGGTTGCCCCCGCTTTCCCCCAATTTGCTTGCGATTCGAAGATGATTCCGTTTACATCCGTATCATGAAACCGGTGAAGGCGGCCAAAACCAACTGCTAAACCTTTAATGGAACCACGCGCATCTCAATGGGCCTACACAGATTCCCTTTTCTGGAAGGAAGTGGAGCGCAGCGGCAACCTCAATCTCCAATCGGCGGTTAAAGACATCGTCCAAGATTCCACCGAGCTGGCCAAACTGGCTGGCAAAGCGTTGCCCACGTTCACGCTCCACGACGACACCCACCTCCGCAACGTGCTTTACTGGATGGAGCAATTCGTCACTGACGAGGGATTGAATGAACTCGGGCCGGTGGGGTGCGCTTTGTGCATGGTGCTGGCGTATGTCCACGATCTGGGCATGGTTCCCGAGCCGGACTGGGAGGCCGAACTGGCAGATTCAACGTCTTCCGAACACGCCCGCTTTCACCGCTTCGCCTCCGAGCGCCATGCGGATTTGCTGAATCTGCTGGACAAATGCCGCCGCAGCCCCGGGCGGGAAGAACAGCGGCGCGCGGCCTGGATCGAAGGATTTCTCCGGGCGGATTATCTGCGCGCCACCCACGCCAGCAGCGGGGAAGACGGCCGGGTGGGACGCCATCTGAGAGCCTTGGGCCAAACCAGCGCCTTGAAAAAGCTCTATGAATTTCTCTGCGCCGAAGAGGCGGCCATTTGTTTGATTGCCGAACTGGCCGCCAGTCACAATGAATCCGTTGACTGGCTGGCGCGCCGCCGACAGGTTGCGGACAATGACGCTGCCCAGTATTGGAGGTTTAACGGCAAGGCGGGAACGACCAACATCGTGCTGCCCGTGCTGTTGCTGCGCCTGGCCGACCTCTGTGATTTCGATGCCTCGCGCACGCCGCGCATTTTGTTTCACCAGTTGGGCATCGAGGGTTTTGCCCCGCTGGGCATCCAAAAATTGGACGAGGCACAAACCTTCACCCACGGGGAATGGATGAAACATTTGGCGGTGAACCGCTGGGAATGGAACGCAGCGGAGGGCGATAAACTGTCGTATATTGCCTCGGATTGCCCGCACCCCGCCGTGGAAAAAACCATCCGCCAGTTTTGCCGGACCATCGAAACCGAAATCCAGGGGGTCCGCCGGGAGTTGGATCGGGTTTTTCAAGCGCAAGGCCGGGCCTGGCTGCGCCTGCCGGAATCGGTCCAAGCGGTGGTGAAGCCGCGTGGCTACGTTTATCACGACGTTGAATTTCAGCTTCAAGCGCACGAGGTCACCGAGTTGCTCATGGGCACCGCCCTCTACGGCAATCCCGAACTGTGCATCCGCGAACTGCTGCAAAACGCGCTGGACGCCGTCCAACTCCGGGATATGCGCCAACAACTCAAGCAGAAGTTGGAGGATGCGGGTCGTGGCCACGAATTGCCCGTGCCCGTGGAGGCTTGGACCAAAACCGAGCGGGAACAACCCAAAATCAAGCTGGATTGGGGCCGGGACGCGGCGAGCCAGTGCGAGTGGCTGCGGGTGTCTGACCTTGGCACCGGCATGACGCTGGACCAAATCCAACGCTACCTTTCCGCCCTGGGCCGCAGTTACTATAAATCGCCGGAGTTCGATGCTGAACGGCAACTGATGCGGCGGCACGGATTGGTCAGCACCCCCATCTCCCAGTTTGGCATCGACATTCTCTCCTGCTTCATGCTGGCGGAATGGATTGAGATTCACACCTGCCCCTGTCAAAACCACAATCCCGACCGCCAGCACCACGACCCGGCTCGCCAAGCCTGGCACATTCGCATCACCGGCCCCGGAGCCTTGTTTCATTTTTCGGAATCGGGAGACGCGCTCCGCCCCGGCACCCAAGTGAAGCTTTATCTCAAGCCCGAATTCGCCATTCAGGAGATTCAGAAGGTTGAGTTAATCCAGCAGCTCCGCGAAGAAATGGACTACGTGTTAGAAAACCGTTCTAACCAATCCGAGGCCAATAAAGACGATGGGGTCCGCCGCTTCAATCCCGCCCGGGTTGCCGCCCGTCATGTCATCTGGCCGCGCTACGATATTCAAGCCGGTCCCGTGGACCAACCGCCGTTGTTGGTTCTGCGTGACCGCTGGCATTTTGACGAATTAATTCCCCTCGATGGAGGGAAACTGCAGGACAAGGCCCGGGAATGGGATTGCCCCCCGGAGCGGGTCGCAGGGGTTCAATGGCATGTGTGGGACTGGCATGACGAGGTGACCGGCAGCCGCATCCGTTTGGCACTCCCCCAATGTGATCGGCCAGTTCCCGGTGAAGGAGCCGGCATCCTGAGCCAGAGACGGGACCGCCTTCGGGCGTGGGAAATTGCCGTCATGACCGAGCCGCAACTAAACCTTCAGAATCGTGAGCGCTACCTCGTCCGGGGCATGTGGGTTCCAAATACGGATCAAGTGAAGGGGCTGATGACATCAACCATCGGTTCCGGTTTGGGATCCTGGGTTTGGGTGGACGTCTGCGGGGAAACCGCGCCCCGGCTCACAGCGGATCGTGCCCGGGGACTGGTGGCATCTGGAAACGCGAAGCTGGAATGGGAAAAGGCAACGAATGAGTTGTTTGCCCGTTGGATTCAGCACCTGGCCAGTGAAACCAACCGGACCGACAACCGGACGCAGTTATTATCCCTGATGGTGAGTCTGGCGGGATCAGTCCGTCAAAACATTAGACCGCCGGCACCCACGGAGCCGAAATGGAGTCTGTTTAAATCCAGCCTCAGTTCTTGGTCGGTGGACACCGAGCGGGTGGCCTTATGGTTATTGGCCGTATTTCTCATTGAAATTGGCAAAGCCCGCGCCCTCGACCGCGACCGCGACCGCGACCTCGCCCTCGGCCTCGCCCGCGACCTCGCCCGCGACCTCGACCTCGTCCGCGCCCTCGCCCTCGACCGCGCCCTCGACCGCGCCCGCGCCCTCGCCCGCGACCGCGCCCTCGCCCGCGACCGCGCCCTCGCCCGCGACCGCGCCCTCGCCCGCGACCGCGCCCTCGACCTCGACCTCGCCCTCGCCCGCGCCCGCGCCCGCACCCTCGCCCTCGACCGCGCCCGCGCCCGCACCCTCGCCCTCGCCCTCGCCCTCGACCGCGCCCGCGCCCGCGCCCGCGAACTCGCCCTTGGAAAAAGTTTCAGCCATTCCTTGCAGCTCTCTTTTCTGAACGAGGCATTCTGGCCTTCCCTGCCAGAAAGTTTTCCCCCGCTGGAACTGCCCGCTCCCCCGGAGGGTCTCTCCGCCGCATTGCATCTGGCCCCAACCGTGCTGTGGTTTGGCACCGGTGATGACGCTGAAAAGCGGGCGGCGGCCCATTGGCAGGAAACGTGGGGCTACGATTTGCTCATGCCGTTCTCCGCCGTCGCCGGTCCGCCCTTGCTCCGCCGCTTTTCCCAATGGGTGCAGGACCGCTATTGGCGGTCGTTACTGACCCTGCCGTTTCTGATACCAGATGAAGAACTGGTGCGGGAAATTTCCGAAGCCGTCCGCAAGGACGAAGATTGCGACGCCTTGGTGAAAGCAGGGCTATACGCCCTGCTGCCCCGGCCTGATCTCTGGGAGAAACCGTTCGCCGATTGGACCGAAGAAGATTGCCGTTGGGGCGGTTACTCGGTCTGGTGGGATATTGCCAACGGCCGGACCCTTTGGGCCGTGGGCACCGTAAGCCGGGCGGAAATTCCCAAAACCGGACTACCGCTGGAGGTTTTTCTTAAATCTCCGGAACTAAGGGCCTACCGGCAACATTCGCCCGGGCTTTTTGAGGTGGCTTGGGAGTGACCCCCGTTCCCCGCTTTCCGCCTTGGTATTCCGAGGCTCGGTCCCATCCGTGTCCATCCGAGAAATCCGCGGTCAAAAACTCCCCGTCCCGATTCGGCCTCTGCGCCCTTAAGAAACATCTATGGAACGTGTTGATTGGCAGCCAGTTGCATTCAGGGCCAAAGGCCCGCCTTTATACCAGCCTGGGGCCCTCGCCCCAGGTTCCGTGCCCAAAGAATAACCAAGGGCTGAAAGCCCGATCCAATGCCCAGTCGCCCGTCTGAGGAAATTTTCTTCCTAAATCAGCACCCCCAGGGCGTCCCCGCTCTGCGCCTCTGCACGATCCTCACTTTCCCCCTTTAACTTTGTGCCTTGGGCCTTTGTGCTTGCCTCATTCCCGTTTCCGCTTTGGCCTTCCATGGTTCGGCCCGTGGTTAACGTTCCACCTAAAAAAACGCAACTATCCGCTTTAAACTATTGACAAACGGCATAATAATGCGTATTGTGAGCGTGAAGATAGCGAATGCACGCATCAGCATCAGCCTCAGCTTCCTCCATGAAATGGCGGTCGGCGGTTCGTCGGCGCGGTCCGCCGCGATGCCGCCCGGCTCTACGGCAAGCGGGACGCCCGCCACCACCCCAACCCCCGCACGCCGCGCCTTCTTCACTCGCCGTGCCGAGGTTCGGGCCGCCTTCACCCGGCTTGTCCGCCGTAGCTTTAGCGAAGGCGGATTCCGCTCGTGTCGCGCCGACTTGTCCGCCACCGTCCCGCCTCGCGAGACCCGGGTTCGGCCCTTTTTCCGCTATTGAAACTCTGTGTCTCTATGGTTCATTCTTTCCATTCTGTCATTCTGTCAAAAATGCGTTCCGGCGAGGTCTGACGGTTTCTACCGCGCAAACCCAGTCAAGGTCAGTCAAACCCCGGTCAAGCGTGGCCCTGTCGCCCGGTGCCCCGGACCCGAGACCCGAGACCCTAAACCCAAGACCCCAAAATAAAAAAAATGACCTGTTGACTTCAAACCCGGCTTTGCTAGTATTTCCGTCCCTTTGTTCGGGATAAAAGATGAAAACGTATTTGCCGAAAGTAAATTTAGATCAGCGCAAATGGCATGTTATTGATGCCGACGGCGCCGTGCTGGGCCGTTTGGCCGTTCAAGTCGCCGATATTTTACGCGGCAAAAATAAACCCGTTTACACGCCGCACCTCGATGCGGGTGATTTCGTGGTGGTCATCAATGCGGAAAAAGTCCGCCTGACCGGCAAGAAAGAAACCGCCAAGACCTTCATGAGCTACTCCGGCTGGAAGGGCGGCGAAAAATACACCACCGTGGCCCAGGTCCGCGCCAAGCAGCCCGAACGCCTCATCATGCACGCCGTCAAGGGCATGATCCCGAAGAACCGCCTCGGCGACGTGCTGCTCACCAAGCTCAAAGTTTTCAAGGGCGACAAGCACGACCATCAGGCCCAGGTGCCCACCCCGCTCAAAGCCGCCAACTAACCCCTTTCCAACTGCAACGCTGAACTAACATGGCTTCACCGAAAATCACCGAGTATTTGGGCACCGGCCGCCGCAAGACGGCCATCGCCCGCGTTCGTCTCGCCGCCGGCACCGGTAAAATCACCGTCAACGGCCGCGCCTTCGAAACCTATTTCCCCCTCGAAACCCTGCGGTCCACGGTGTCCCTGCCGCTCACCGTCACGGCCACGTCGGACAAGCTGGATGTGCGCATCAACGTCGTCGGCGGCGGCCCCAACGGCCAGGCCGGCGCCGTGCGCCACGGCATTTCCCGCGCCCTGCTCAAATTTGACGCCAACCTGCGCCCCGCCCTGAAAGCGGAGGGTTTCCTCACCCGCGATCCCCGCATGCGCGAGCGCAAGAAATACGGCCAGCCGGGTGCGCGCAAGCGCTTCCAGTTCAGCAAGCGTTAAACCGCCCTGGATTTTTCCAAAACCCCGCTGGTTCAATCCGGCGGGGTTTTTGCTTTGTTGCCCCACTGCTTTGTAGTTCAATTTTGGTCCTGATATCATGAACCTGAAAAAAGTCGCCATCGTCGGTGCCTCCGGTTATTCCGGTGAAGAACTGGTCAAACGCATCCTGCATCATCCGCAGGTGGAACTGGTCGCCGTGACCTCGCGCCAATATGCCGGCCAGACCCTGGCCCAGGTGTTCCCCAAATTCGCCGGCCATCCCCTCACCCGCACCCTCCGCTTCAGCGACCCGGACGTCAAGGCGCTGGCGGCCCAGGCCGAAGTCGTGTTTCTCGCCCTGCCCCACGGCGTGGCTGCGGAATATGCCGTGCCCCTGCTCGATGCCGGCTGCACCGTCATTGATTTGAGCGCGGATTTCCGGCTGCGCAGCGCGGCGGTTTACCAGGAATTTTACGGCCACGAACATCCCGCGCCCGAACTGCTGGCCCGGGCGGTTTACGGGCTGCCCGAAGTTTACCGCGCGGCCATCAAGGTCTCGCCGCTCATCGCCTCGCCGGGCTGTTATCCCACCAGCATCTTGCTGCCGGTCATCCCCCTGCTCAAGGCCGGGCTGATCAAACCCAACGGCATCATCGCCGATTCCCTGAGCGGCGTCACCGGCGCGGGCCGCAAGCCCGAGGTGGATTATCTGTTCTGCGAATGCAACGAGAGCGTCCGGGCCTACGGCCTGCCCAAACACCGCCACTTGTCCGAAATCGAGGAACAACTCTCGCTCGCAGCGGCCGTGCCCGTCACCATTCAATTCACCCCGCACCTCATTCCGGTCAACCGGGGGATTTTAACCACCCTCTATCTCGCCCCCGCCGAACATTTTTCCACGGCGGTCGGGGCCGGGGCGCTGAACGCGAAAATTGCGGATTGTTATGCGGCGGCCTACCAAGACGAACCGTTCGTGCGGGTGCTGACCGGCAAAGCCCTGCCCGATACCAAGAATGTCACCGACAGCAACGTCTGCGAATTCGCCTGGCGGCTGGATTTGCGCACCGGCCGTTTGATTGTCGTGAGCGCCGAGGATAATCTGGTTAAAGGTGCCGGCGGCCAGGCCATCCAAAGCATGAACCTCCGCTGCGGCTTCCCCGAAACCACCGGCCTGCTGTGAGCGTCCCCGCCGCGCCAGCCCCCCAATGGAACGCCGCCGATTACGCGGCCCATTCCGCCATCCAACTCGCCTGGGCCCGCGAACTCATGACGCGCCTGGACCTGCGCGGCGACGAACACATCCTCGATGTCGGCTGCGGCGACGGCAAGATCACCGCCGAACTCGCCCGGGCCGTCCCGCGCGGTTCCGCCACCGGCCTGGACGCCTCCGCCGCGATGATCGCCTACGCCCGCGAAAAATTCCCCGCCCTGGAATTTCACGTCATGGATGCCCGGCGCCTCCAGTTCCCGCGCCAGTTCGATCTGGTGTTCTCCAACGCCGCGCTCCACTGGGTGGACGATCACGCGGCCTTTCTGCGCGGGGCGGCCGCCGTGCTGCAACCCGGCGGCCGGCTCATCGTGTCTTGCGGCGGCAAAGGCAACGGCCAGCCGGTGGTGGCGGCGCTGCACGCCGTGATGCGCCGGAAACGCTGGCGCGACTATTTCCGCCAAATGCCCCTGCCCTATTTCTTCTACGCCCCCGCCGATTACCGCAACTGGCTGCAGGACGCGAACTTCCGCCCGCAGTCCGTGGCGCTGACCCCCAAGGATGCCGCTTACGACGGTCTCACCGGACTGGCCGCCTGGTTGCGCACCGCCTGGCTGCCCTACACCCAGCGCGTACCCGAGTCCGAACGTGGGGAATTCATCACCGCCGTGGCCGAACGCTACGCCGCCACCCACCCCCCGGACCCCCAGGGCCGGCTCCATGTGCGCATGGTCCGCTTGGAAATTGACGCTGCGAAAAAGTGAGCCGTTTTGGCCTCGTCGTTGAACCCGCGGGGTTTAAACCGGGGACGGCAGGGAAATTCGCCAATTCCCGAATCTCCAAACCGAAAGGCCGATGAGGATTGACTGTATTTCCAACCGCCGGACTGAAGTTGAATCCCAACGCCGCCGGCCCGCCCCGGGGTTTTTACCACGTGCAAAGCGCCGGGGGCGATTGACCTTTAACCGGGCTCTCCTAGATTCAATTCATGAAACAGATGGCTTATGTGGTTTATCGTGAAGACGAGTTCATGGTGGCGCAATGCCTGAACGTGGACGTGTCCAGCTTCGGTGCCACTCGCGCGGAGGCGGTGGCCAACCTCAAGGAAGCCGTGGAACTTTATTTTGAGAACGAGCCGGATTCAGCCTTCACCGTGGTTGCCGATTTGAACGTGGGTGAGGAGTTGGTCAATGCCTAAACGGCTCGGCTCGGTTGAGGTTATCGTCACAATTTCTCCCCGCTCGCCAGCACCGTTTGAAAATGCGGCGGTTGTTCTTCCGCCGCCACGATGCTGATCTCGATTTTCTTAAACCCGGCGGCTTCCAGCCAGCGGTGCAGATCGCTTTCGGCAAAGCCGGGCCAGCGGTCGCCATAAAGTTCGCCCGCCTTCTCAAAGTTGTGGCTGAGCAGGTCGAGGATCATGATTTGGCCGCCCGCGCGGAGAATGCCGTGGGCGCTGCCGATGGCGGCGGCCGGTTCGACCGCGTGATGCAGCGCCTGGCTCAAGATCACCAGATCCACGCTGTCCGGCTCCACCGGCGGATTTTGCAGGTCGCCCTGCCGGAATTCCAGGTTTTTCAGCCCGTTCTTTTTGGCCTTGGCCGCGCCAAAGGCGACGATTTTTTCCGAGTTGTCCACGGCGATGACTTTTTTGCACCGGCGCGCGAGGAGTTCGCTCAGCAACCCTTCGCCGGCCCCCAGGTCGGCGACCACGATGGGCGGCAGGATTCGCAGCAGCAGATGCCCGAAGGCCTGCCAGGAACGACCGGGGCCATAAACCCGGTCGAAGCGCCCCGCGACCTGGTCGAAATACACCCGCGCCTGTTCGCGGCGGCGGTGCAGCACGCGCTTGAGGTTGATTTCATCGCCGTCGCGCTCGGGCAGTTCCCGCGCGCCGCGAATGGCCAGTAGGATGAACTCGCGCGCCACGGTGTCGGCGTCGGGGTTGAGTTTGTAAAAACTACGCTTGCCCTCGCGCCGCGAACAGAGCAGACCACAATCCGCCAGCAGGCCCAGGTGGGTCGAGATGCGCGACTGGCCCAGCCGCGTAACCTCCTGCAGTTCGTTCACGGACAACTCGTTGTTCTCCAACAGCGCCACGATGCGCAGCCGGGTCTGATCCGACAGCGCCCGCAGGGATTTCAGGGTTGAACTCATCAGTTTTTTGTAAAAAGCAATTGACGCCCGCCAGAACTCTTATATCATCTTATCTTGATACGTCAATATGTCATTGGCGAAGATTGAAAAAATTGACCGAAATTACATGAGCAACAACTACATCTTCTCATCCGAATCCGTCGGCGAGGGCCATCCGGACAAAGTGGCGGACACCATTTCGGACGCCGTGCTGGACGCCTGCCTCACGCAGGACAAGTTTTCCCGCGTCGCCTGCGAAACCTACGTCAAATCCAACATCGTCATCATCGGCGGTGAGATCACCACGCAGGCGAACCTGGATTTCGTCAAGATCGCGCGCACGGCCATCCGCGAGATCGGCTATGTCAATGACGATGACGTCTTTCATGCCGACCGCGTGTTTGTAAATGTAATTGTCACCCAACAATCCCCCGACATCGCCCAGGGCGTGGACGCCCGCAAAGCCAAGGGTAAGAAGACCAACAAACAGGGTGCCGGCGACCAGGGCTTGATGTTTGGTTACGCCAGCAATGAAACGCCCGAACTGATGCCCGCGCCGATCATGTTCGCCCACCGCCTCGGCCGCGAATTGACGAACATCCGCAAGAGCGGCAAAGTCTCGTGGCTGCGCCCGGACGCCAAATCGCAGGTCTCCGTGGTGTATCAAGACGGCAAGCCCGTGGCCATTTCCAACGTCGTCATTTCCACCCAGCATGCCGCCAACGCCGAACACGCGGAAATCGAAAAATTCTGCATCGAGAAGATCATCAAGAAGGTGCTCCCCGCGAAATTGCTCACCGCCAAAACCGAGTTCCTCATCAATCCCACCGGCCGTTTCGTGGTCGGCGGACCCCAGGGCGACACCGGCCTGACCGGGCGCAAGATCATCGTGGACAGCTACGGTGGCACCGGCCGTCACGGCGGCGGCGCGTTCTCCGGCAAGGATCCCACGAAGGTGGATCGCAGCGCCGCCTACATGGGCCGCTGGGTCGCCAAAAACGTCGTGGCCGCCGGCCTCGCCGCCCGGTGCGAGATTCAATTTGCCTACGCCATCGGTTATCCCGATCCCGTCAGTGTCCATGTGGACACCTTTGGCACCGGCACCGTTCCCGATGATAAAATCATCAAGGCCATCAACAAAGTTTTCAGTTTTCAACCGGCGGACATCATTGAACAATTGGATTTGCGCCGCCCGATTTATTCCAAAACCACCAACTACGGCCATTTTGGCAAAAACGACCCCGACCTCACCTGGGAAAACGCCGACCAAGTGGACGCCCTCAAAAAAGCCCTGTAACCCTTTTAACTTTTTTAACGCTCTTTTAACGCTCTAACCCTCATTTATGCCCGCCATCAAACTAACGCCCCCCCGTAAAACCGCCAAGCCCGGCGGCAACCGCACCGCCCAACCGGACTTCCACGTCAAAGACATTTCGCTGGCCGATTGGGGCCGCAAGACCATTGACGTTTCCGAACAGGAAATGCCCGGCCTCATGTCCATCCGCAAAAAATACGCCCCCGGCAAGCCCCTCAAGGGCGTGCGCGTCACCGGTTCCCTCCACATGACCACCGAGACCGCCATTCTCATCGAGACCCTGGTGGACTTGGGCGCATCCGTGCGCTGGGCCAGTTGCAACATCTTCTCCACCCAGGACCAGGCGGCGGCGGCCATCGCCAAAGCCGGCGTCCCGGTCTTCGCCTGGAAGGGCGAGACGCTCGAGGAATATTGGGATTGCACCCTCCGCGCCGTCATTCACCCCGGCGACCTCGGCCCCGAACTCGTCGTGGACGACGGCGGCGATGTCACCCTGCTCATCCACAAGGGCTATCAACAGGAAGACGGCGACAACTGGGTCAACACCCCGAGCGCCTCGCACGAGGAACAGGTCATCAAAAACCTGCTGCTCCGCGTGGCGAAAGAAAAGCCCGGCATCTGGCACCAGATCGTCAAAGATTGGAAGGGCGTGTCCGAGGAGACCACCACCGGCGTTCACCGCCTCTATCAGATGCTCGAAGCGGGCAAGCTGCTCGTGCCGGCCATCAACGTCAACGACTCCGTGACCAAGTCCAAGTTTGACAACCTCTACGGCTGCCGCGAATCGCTGGCCGACGGCATCAAGCGCGCCACCGACGTCATGATCGCCGGCAAAGTCGCCTGCGTGTGCGGTTACGGCGACGTGGGCAAGGGCTGCGCGCATTCCCTGCGCGGCTTCGGCGCCCGTGTGATCGTCACCGAAGTGGACCCCATCAACGCCCTCCAGGCCGCCATGGAAGGCTTCCAAGTTAACACCGTGGAAAGCACCCTGGGCACGGCGGATATTTACGTCACCACCACCGGCAACTGCGAAGTCATCACCCTCGAGCACATGCTCAAGATGAAAGACCAGGCCATCGTCTGCAACATCGGCCATTTCGACAACGAAATCCAAATGGACCGGCTCAACGCCCTGCCGGACGCCAAGAAGCTCAACATCAAGCCGCAGTATGACAAATATACGTTTGCCGGCGGCCGCAGCATCTACATCCTGGCCGAAGGCCGCCTGGTGAACCTTGGCTGCGCCACGGGCCATCCGAGCTTTGTGATGTCCAACTCCTTCTCCAACCAGGTGCTGGCGCAACTGGACCTGTGGAAGAACAAGGGCGCCTACAAAGTCGGCGTCTATCGCCTGCCCAAGAAACTGGACGAAGAAGTCGCCCGGCTGCACTTGGAAAAGATCGGCGTGAAACTCACCAAGCTCACCAAGAAACAAGCCGCCTACCTCGGCGTCCCCGTGGAAGGCCCCTACAAGCCCGAGCACTACCGCTACTGAGCGGACCTCATTTTAACACCAAAGGCGGACGGGCAACCGTCCGCCTTTTTTGTGCGGCCGGCCCGCGCGGCTGGAAATGCACCTCTAAGCCGGAACGATGCCGTTGAAAAAGCTTAACCGCAGATGGCCGCAGATGGACAAGATGGGGAGAGCAGGCAACGCCCGAAGAACCAAGGTGCCAACGGGTGCCCGGCCTTGGCTGGACTGGATCAACTTTTCCGCCCGGTTTTATCTGCGTTCATCTGCGTCCATCTGCGGTTGAAAGGCATCGTTCCGGCTAAGCGGAGGCGGTCCCCGGCTTCAGCCGTTCTGGTTCGGGGGCGTTGCTTGAATGAATCGTATAGTCCTCCCCCGACTCGAATCGGGGATAAAGCAGCGGCAAAATAAACAGGGTCAGCACGGTCCCGGTGATCAGTCCGCCGATGATGACCACGGCAAACGGACGGGCGGTTTCCGCGCCCACCCCGTGGGAAAGCGCCATGGGCAGCAGACCCAGCATCGCCATTAACGCCGTCATCACCATTGGCCGCACGCGCGACGCCGCGCCTTCCCGGATGGCTTCCGCCATCCCCCGCCCCTCCCGCCGCAAATCACGAACCCGCGAAACCAGAATGACGCTGTTCTGGATGGAGACGCCGAACAGGGCGACAAACCCCACCAGGGCGGCCACCGACAGGTTGAGCCCCGCCACCGGCAGCGCCATGATCCCCCCGACGGCGGCAAAGGGCACCGTCAGCAGGATCAGCGTGGCAAATTTCCCCGAGTCAAACGCGATGAACAATAAAAAGAAGATGGCGGCAATCGTGATGGGCACCACCAGGGCCAGGCGCTTTTCCGCGCGCTGTTCGTTTTCAAACGAACCCGTCCATTCCAACCGGTAGCCGGTCGGCAGGTGGACCCGGGCTTTGACTTTTTGCTGCGCCTCCGCCACCACCGAGCCAAGGTCGCGTCCGCGCACCGAAAGCTTGATGGCCGTGCGCCGCTCGTTTTCCTCCCGGTCAATCAACGCCAGGCCGGGGCGCATCTCCACCGCCGCCACGGTTCCCAGCGTGATCCGTTCCCCGTTGGAGCCATAAATGGGGATGTTGCGAATGGTTTCCGGATCCGCCACCGCCTTGGGGGCCAGGCGGACAACCAGATCGAAGCTGCGCTCGCCCTCCAGCACCTGGGTGGCCGCCTGCCCGCCGATGGCGGTGGCGACCACGGTCTGCACGTCGTTGACCGCCAGACCATAACGCGCGATGGCCTCGCGGTCCACGGTGATTTGAATCTGCGGCTGGCCCAGCAGCAGGTCGGTGCCCACATCCGTCGCCCCCGGCACCGTCCGGACGACCTCAACGATTTGGTTGGCGTAGGCCTGCAGCTTGAAGGGGTCGTCACCGAACAATTTAATGGCCAGTTCGCTCTTAATGCCCGAGACGGCTTCATCCACGTTGTCTTCAATATACTGGCTGAACTGGGTGTCAATGCCGGGAATGGACGCCCGGATTTTTTTGTTGATCGCATCGCACAAATCCTCGCGGTTGTGCGCGGTGGTCCATTGATCCCGCGCGATCAGGCCGACGCTGTATTCGGTGACGTCCCAGCCGTTGACATCCGTGCCGTCATCCGGCCGGCCGATCTGACTGACCACATACCGGACCTCGGGAAAGGACGCCATGATTTTGCGCACCTTCTGCGTGATTTTGGCCGATTCGGACGGCGAAATGGATTGCGGGGCGAAGGTGCGCACCCACAGATCGCCTTCATCCAGTTTGGGGAGGAATTCACTGCCCAAAAAAACGTAGGTGACGCCCCCGGCGACCAATAACAAGACTGCCACAAGATACACGACCCTGGGCACCCGCAGCGCAAAATCGAGCGCCGGGCGATAGAGCTGCAGCAACCAGCGCACAATCCAGGTTTCCTTCATGCCGATTTTGCTCTGGACGGCGAAACTGGCCAGCGCCGGAACCACCACAATGGCAAAGAACGTGCCGGCGATCAGGGCGAAGGTCAGGGTCAGGGCCATCGGTTTAAAGATGCGGCCCTCCACCCGCTGCATGGTGTAAAGGGGGATGAACGCCGTCAGCAAGATCACCTTGGAAAACAAAATGGGGCGGCCCATTTCCGTGGTGGCCTCCATGACCGAGGACATGACGGAGCGCATTTTACCCTTTCGTTCCTCCAGAATGCGCAACAGGTTTTCGATGACCACGACGGCGGAGTCCACGATGATCCCGAAATCGATCGCGCCCATGGAAATGAGGTTGGCGGGAACCCCGCGCAAGTCCAGCATCAGAAAGGCGCCCAGCAGCGCAAACGGCACCGCGAGCGCCACCACCAGGGCGGAACGCCAGTTGCCCAGTCCCAGAAACAGCATCAACACCAGCAGCACCAGGGCGATGCCTTCGATCATGTTATGCCCCACCGTATGCAGCGTGCGCTCGGTCAGCCCCGTGCGATCATAGTAGGGCACCAGCTTGACGCCCGCCGGCAGATACCGGTCATTGACTTCCGCCGCCATTTTCTCGATCCGGGCGCAGACTTGCAGCGGGTTCTCCCCGCGCCGCATGACGATGATGTCCTCGGTCACGTCATCCTCATCCCGGGCTCCCTCCGTCCGGCCCACCCGACCCAGCCGGGTGGCATGGCCAATGACGACGGTACCCACGTCGCGGATGCGGATGGGGGTGCCGTTGACGGTGGCCACCGCAATGTTCTCGATGTCCGCCACACTGCTGACCAGCCCCAACCCGCGAACCACATAAAGTTCCGAGCCATGCTCCACATAGGACCCGCCGGCGTTGGCGTTGCCGTTGGCCAGGGCGGTGAAAATCTGCGCCAGATTCAGGCCGTGGGCCTTGAGTTTGTCCGGATCAACCAACACTTGATACTGTTTGGTGAGGCCGCCAAACGGGTTGACGTCCACCACCCCCGGCACCGAGCGCATCTTTTTCTCCACCACCCAGTCCTCGAGCGCGCGCACCTCTTCGGGCGGATAACCGGGCGCGGCCCGCATCGTGTAACGGTAAACTTCCCCGATGGGTGTGGCATCGGGCGACAGCGAGGCCTGGGCGCCCGGCGGCAGATTCACCGTGCCGAGCAGTTGATTGGCCAGGTTGCGCACCACTTCATTGAGGGCGTCATCCTCGAATACCAAGGTGATCTGGGACAGGCCGAACTCCGAAATCGAGCGCATGGACACGCGCTTGGGGATGCCATTCAGCACGTTTTCAATCGGAATGGTGACCATCCGCTCCACTTCTTCCGCCGCATGCCCCGGAAACAGGGTTTGAATCTGGATGGTGACGTTGGTGACATCTGGATAAGCCTCCACCGGCAGTTCGTGGAAAGCCTGAACGCCGACCAGGAGAAAGACAGCGGTCAACAAGATCACCACGCCCCGATGGTGCAGAACCAGGTTGGTCAGTGAATTAATCATACGCAGTCGGCGGGATCAGTCATGCGGTTAGGAAGCGGGTTCGACCAGGGCTTGGAGCAGCAGCGCGCCTTCCGTCACCACTTTTTGACCGGGGCTGACCCCCTCGAAAATGGGGATTTTACCATCCTGTTCAATGCCCACCCTGACTTGCTTGCGCTCAAACACCCCGGGGGACATCTCCACAAAAACATACGAAACGTCCCCCTTCATAAACAAGGCCTTGGACGGAACCTCCACGCCAAGCGTCCCCGCCCGGGCCGCATCCTGCACCACGTCCACCAGCACATACATTTCCGCTTTGAGCAGCCGGTCGGGGTTGTTGACCAGCCCGCGGACCTTGATCGTGCGCGTGCCGGGATCCATCGTGTCGCCAATTTTTTCAACCACCCCGTCAAACACCCGGTCGGGAAAGGCCCGGGTGGTGACTTGCAATCGTTCGCCGGCTTGCAGCCGGGTCAGATCGGCCTCGGTCACATCCACCTGCAACCACAATTTCGAGGGGTCACTCACGGTGAACAGGGGCGAGAACAAATTGGGCGCGTTGGCCAGCATGAGATCGGCGCGGAGTTCCTGGCCGGGGTTGATGTTTTTATCCACCAGCGTCCCGGCCATCGGGCTGCGCAGGGTGTAAATCGCATTGGTGCTCCGGTCGCTGCCCCCGTAATTGGCCAGCACCTGCTCCGAGCGGTCGCGTTCCGCCAGGGCGGCCACATACGCGGCTTCAGCGGCCTCCACATCCTTGGCGGCGGCCGCACCGTGGGCCAGCAACTCTTTGCTCCGGGTGAACGCCTTGTCCGCCGCCGCCAGGGCGGCCACGGCCGTGCGGGCGTTGGCCAGGGCCTGGGCGAAATCCGGCGAATCCAGCACCGCCAGCGGCGTGCCCGCGACCACCTCCTGGCCGAGGTCGGCCTGCAGGGAAAGCACCCGTCCGGCCACCGGGGTGAACACCCCCACGGTCACGTCCCCATCCCAGTAGAGGCGGCCCGTCGCATGTGTCACCGCTTTGGTCCGGGCCAGCGCGGGTTCCGCGGTGACGGACTCCAATTGCGGGGCGTTGGTGGCAAAACTGACCGTCACCCCCGTCACCGTGGGTTCGGGCGTGTTTTCAACCACCGGAGCCTGCTCCTTGCCGCAACCCGCCATCACCAGGACGGCGGCCAGATAAAACGGTAATCGGGTGCCAAACCGGACGTGGGTGTTTGGTTTCATGACGCTGGGTGTATTCTTCATGAGGGCGGTTTCAATACCATTTTAAATCCGAGTCCGTTAACGCCGTGCGGGCGGCCGTCAGATCGGCCACCGCGCTGGCGGTGTCGTTCATGGCTTGGGCGAGCGCCAGCCGGATGGTGTTGTCGGTCTGTTCCGCGTTGAGCAAATCCACGAGGCGGGCCGCGCCTTTTTCATACTGGAAGGCCACCGCCGCCCGGACCTTCGCGGATTGGGGGGCGATTTCATCCCGATATCGCTGCCAGCGTTGGCTGGCTTCGTCGTATTCGGATTCCGCAGTGGCCGCGTCGGCGGCGGCCTGCGTGCGGATTTTGCCGAGCGCCGCCTGGAATTGATCCACCGCCGCCCGGGCCGCCTTGATGTTGCCCGCGTTGAGGTTCCACAGGGGCAGGGGAAAGGACACGCCAAAATTGAGCGTGTTCGCCGCCGGCCCGGTGTCGGGCGGTTCGTGTTCCAAACCGATGCTGAAGATGGGATCGGGAATCCGGATGGCCTGCTGCAATTTAAGTTGGGCCTGGCTCCCCTCCAAATCGGCTTCCGCCGCCAGCACATCCGGGCGGGTGGCGCCGGGTTGGGTGGCGGGCGTCGGGGCCGGCGCGGGCGGCGTCATCAAATTCGCCAGGGAATCCCCCGGCGTCCAATCGCCCCGGGGTTCCCGGACGCCCATCAAAACTTCGACCGCGATGCGGGCTTGGATCGCGGCGGCTCGGGCGGATTTGGCCTGCAACTCGAATTGTTCCGCATTAATCTCCAGCGTCTTGGTGTCCGCTGCCGAGAGGTCGCCCGCCGCCAGTTGGGCCTCCGCGATCTTCGCCTCATGCCCCATCAGGCCGGCTGATTCGGTGAGCACCCGCTCATTTTCCATCGCCAGCAGCACGGCGATGTAGGCCTTGGTCACGCCCTGATCCAGCGTGCGTTTTGCGTCGTAAAAGCGGGCTTTGGCCCCCAACACCCCGGCCCGCCCGGCCGCCTGCCGGTCACGGCGTTTGCCGGCGATCTCGATCAGTTGGCTGACCGCCGCAATGCTGTCGTAACTCCGGCTCCAGACGCCGTTGCCATTGACCGTAGCCGCGTCGTGTGAACCAATTTTAGCCGTGGAAAGGCTGGCGGTTGGGTTGGGAAACTCCCGGGCGATGATGAGTTGGGCCGTGGCATTGTCCACGCCGCTCCGGGCCGCCAAGAGATCCCAGTTGTTTTCCAAGGCGGTATTCCGGGCATCCGCCAGCGTCAGCACATTGGGCTGGGCGCCAACCCATTGCGCCGCCGCCAACCAGAGGATGAGCCACAAGCTTTTCATCCCGTGGAGGATACCCCGGCCCGGTTGGGATGTCTGTGGAGTGACGCCTATACTTTATGTAGGGTAATACCCTACATCATATAAATTTGGGTGGTCGGAGGCTGGCCGGCTTAATTCTGCCAACCCGCATCAAGCCACATCAATGACCGAAACCGGCAGATTCCGCTCATCGCGAACCACCCCGGGGGCATGGGGATCCAGCACCGGCTGGTTGTCCACCATAAACCGGTAATAATGCAGGCCATACCGCAGGTGGGTCTGAACAAACCACCAGCCATCGTCCAAACGCTGCAATGGCAGTGGCTGCCATTGGTTGAAATCACCCGCGATCCCCACCAATTTGGCCCGCGGCGCCGCGTAGTAAAAGGTGATCCGCCTCAGCGGCACCTGGGGCTCCGGATTGGCATTCCCGGGATTAAACAGCATTTTTTCATAAATGCTTTCCTTCCATTTGTGACTGTTTCTCATATTGCCTCCTCATATTGATTCCAAAGAACGTTTATGTTTTATTCCAAAGAACTTGAGTTTGGCCGGGTCATTCAGTGCCGCCCACTGATTGATCAGTCCACCGAAAGCATTGACATCCACCGCGCCGGTCACTGGGAATATTCCCTTTTCACCCCCGTTTCCCAACGCTTTCATTATCCTGCATCTTACTGGCTTACTCACCGCCACCCGAGTCCGGTCAGCCACCGGGCGGGGGCGAAATTTTACTCGTTTTTAAAAAACGCCGGGGGCGACTTTCGTCACCCCCGGCGCGTGGAGAACGGCAGCGGCTTAGCTGTGGTAGCCCTCTTCGCCGTGTTCGGCGAGGTCCAGGCC
>Ga0302278_10002036_pt1 | contig 23893 bp, 16 predicted proteins | sample III_Bog_N3_2_FD_194543 | JGI IMG/M metagenome (GOLD analysis project Ga0302278, IMG submission 194543) | Peat permafrost microbial communities from Stordalen Mire near Abisko, Sweden - III_Bog_N3_2 | ecosystem: Environmental > Terrestrial > Soil > Wetlands > Peat | place: Sweden: Abisko...
TGCCGCAGCACTTCTTTCTTGCGAGAGAGGAAGCGTGGGTATTGCGTGCTGACTCAGGCTTTGGGGATGACTTCAAAGGGGCGCATCATCTCGTTGGCGGCGTGTTCGAGGAGATGGCAGTGCCAGACGTATCGGCCAACATACCCTTCAAAACGAACGATGATGCGGGTCACAGTTTCGGGATAGGTCTGCACTGTGTCCTTCCAGCCACGCTCTCCGAGCGGGGGCAGGGAGGGAGCTCCGCGGTAGTTGAGCTTGCCAGACAGGAGGTATTCATCTGCATCGAAGCTCTGGCGGTCGAGGACCTGGAAGCGGACGAGATGGAGATGGATGGGATGGATGTCGGCGGTGGTGTTGGCGAAGCTCCATATCTCTACTGAGTCGAGCTCGGGGCGCTCGGTGATGGGCTCGTGCCAGCGGGTGGCGTTGAGCAGCATGAGCATGCGTTTGGGGGCGATGTCCATGAATTCGCGCAGGATCATGAGACGGGTTTTGACGGATTGGGATTCGGGGATAGGAGAGATGGAACGGAGAAACGAGGGAACAGGGAACAGGGAATAGGGAACAGGGACCGGTGAAGCAGGGACTGAGGGACCAGGGACCAGGGACTGGGGGGTGCTGCCCGCTACGCGGAATTGCATGAGTTCCCAGGATTGATTGTTCAGGGTGAGGCGCTGGCCTCGGGCTGAGGAGAAGTCGATGATGATGTCGCCGCGCTCGCCGGGGGAGAGCTGAAGCTGGTTGAGTTCGACGGGCGCGGACAGGAGCCCCTGGTCGGAGCCGATCTGGTGGAAGCTTTGGCTGTTGGAAAGAGAAAAGATCCAAGTGCGTGAGTTGGCCGCGTTGAGGACGCGAAAACGATAGGGGCGGGGTTCGACTTCGAGGTAGGGCGTGAGCTTGCCATTGACGAGCATGGCGTCGCCGTAAAGCTCGGGAATCCAGGGAGCGGCGGGGTCGCCGGAGTCTGGGTAATAGAGGGAGCCGTCTTCTGCGAAGAGGCGGTCGGCGAAGGCGAGGGGGATTTCGTATTTGCCGCTGGGAAGGCCTAGCTTGTCTTCCGCTTCGTCGCGCAGGATGAAAAAGCCGTAGAGGCCCGCGTACTGGTTGAGGCGCTCAATGCCCATGGCGTGGTCGTGATACCAGAGTGTGGCCGCGTCCTGGTCGAGGGGGTAGACGGCCTGATAAGTCTGGCCAGGAGTTTGCCAGTCTTCAGGGAAGCCGTCGTATTGGGGTGGGACTTTGGCTCCATGGACGTGGACAGCGGTGCGGACTCCCGGCTGATCTGCGGCTGCGCCGTGGAGGGTGTGGTCGATGGGGAGGAAGTGGGAGGTGGGAAGGGCGTTGACCCATTCGACGAGGATGGGGTGGTTAGTGCGGGACTCGATGGTGGGTCCGGGAACGGTTTCGCCGTAGCTCCACATGGGGGTGGGGGGGACGTCACGATGGATTCTGGTCGGGACCTGACGCATGGTGAGGCGATAAAGGGGGATGGGGTGGGGGGATTTTCCGGTAGGATCGAGGCGCGCACCGGCAGGTTTCGCGACTGGAGGAATGGGGAGTGGATCGACGAATGGCTCCAGCGAGTCTACGCGGAGCGGGCGATGTACGGGAATTGCAGCGGGCGCAGTGGAGCGGTCCCTGCCGGACATGACGTGGTTGTGGGTAAGGCCCGCGGGCTGCTGAGAGAACGCCGGCTTGAGGGCACCGATTTGGGACGCGGCCAGGGCGGCGGCGCAGCGGGCGGCTTCGAAGAGGAGTTGTCTACGCGTGGTTGGCAAGAGTGTTTTTCGTTTCCGATGGGATGAAAATAGCCGATTCAGGATGCCATGAAAGGTGCGGGCTTCCGCCTATAAGCCCGCGCGGTGAATTGCGGGAGATCGGCGGAAGCCCGTTGGATGTCTATGTCAGAGTAGACGGACAGTGTGAATTTACTGTTACTGGCCGGACTTTCTGCCGGTGACGGGGTCGAGCAGAAGCACCCTTTCGTTGGCATTGGGCGTGGTGGCGGCGAAGGTGAACATGCTTTCGATTGAGCCGGCGATAGAGTCGTAGGAGCCGCCGGGCTGGACTCTTTGTCCGCCGAGCCAGTTGTCTTCAATGAAGCGGATGACGGAACTCTGGTCGAGGAGCGTGTGGTCAATGTAGTTGGTCTTGGCGTAGGGGGAGATGACGACGAAGGGAACGCGAGTTCCGTAGCCGCAGCGGCCCAGGGCTGGGTTGCCGTCGTTGCCGAGAAGCGGGGTGGTGAGGGTGGTGATGCCCTGCTGCGAGGCCGCGCCAGCTGTACCCGTGCAGGAGCCAGCGCCGCTCAGCGCGTCGACGAGCGGGGACGAGGACGGGTTCACGATGGGAGGCATCTGGTGGTCGTACCAGCCGTCGGAGTCGTCATAGGTGATGACGATGGCAGTGGAAGACCATTCCGGCGATGCCATGACCGCGTTGACGACCTGAACAATGAAGCGCTGTTCGTCGATGGGGTCAGAGTAGCCGGGGTGGCCATCTTCAAACCCGGGAGCTTTAAGGAAGGAAACGGCGGGCAGGTTATTGAGGGACAGCGCGGTGAAGAAGTCGCTTGTGTCGTACTGGTGGTTGGCGGGGTCGGGGTTGGTCGTGCCTGGAATGTTGGTGTATCCGATGGCCAGTTCGGAACTCGGGCGCAGATGCTTCAGGTTCTGCGTTGACTTGTAATACTGGAAGGGCTGATGGTGCTGGATGTAGTCGGGATCCGTTGAATTGTTCGACTGAGTGCCCGTGGTATTGCGGTTGCAGCCGTAGCTGCCGTTGGAGTTGGGTTGTGCGCCGAGATTGAATCCGCCCTCAAACCAACCCCAGGTGACATTCTGGGCGTTGAGGAGATCGCCGATGTTCTTGCCGGCCATGGAAACCTCGATGGTCCCGGTGGAACACACATCACCGATAGGGTCGGCGTCGCCGACGAGGGTCAAGCCGCCGTTGCCATCAGGAACAGCGGTGCCGGCGCTGTTGGTGCAGGTGTTGGTGGCTGAGGGTGTGCAGCGGCCGCCCTGGACTCCGGTGGTTCCGGGAATGAGGTTGAGCGTGGCCGACAGGCCGTTGGTCTGTCCGGAGATGAGGTTGATGGCGCCGGGTGTGGAAGGACCGAATTGCGAAGTGTAGGCATTGTCGTTCATCGCAAAGCTTTGTGAGTAGTTCCACATTGCCGTGACGGTGGTGCCGTCGAAGTATCCCATGACCTGGGCCTTGCCGAGGTCTGCCGGGCTGTCGCTTGAGACGGGCGCGGGAACGGTGGAGGTATTTCCAGTGGAGCCGGGGAACTGGTCCATCAAGCCGTTGTCATATGCGATTTGCTCGGGCTTGGGGGAGTGGTTCATATCGGCGGTGCCGGCCTGATTGGGCCAGAAGAGGAAGGGATTGACCGCGTTAGCCCCGTTATAAGCACCGCCCGAACCGGTAGCGCTGTTGGGATTGGCGGTGAGCAGGGTGGGATTCGGAATCGCTGCCCAGGTGCTGGGGTTCAGCGGCGCCAGCAAGTTGTTGTTGGCGGGGGCGGTGGCTGTGGCGGGAAAGTTGGTCTGATCGATTTCCGCGGAATTGGCAGGGTTGGCGCCGGCATAGGCGATTTTCGGATAGGTGCCGTAGTAGTGATCGTAGGAGATGTTCTCGCCGAAGATGACGATCACGTGCTGGATGGGCGTGACCGGCGTGCCGAGCGCTGTGGTTGGGTTAGTTGGAGTCGGCGTGGGGGTGGGAGCACCGGGGTTGGATGAGCTCGAGCAGCCAGCCATGGCGAGAGCCATTGCTGCCGCAGCCGCGGAAAGAAGCATCTTGTGTGTCATGGCCGACCGTCCTCTGGGGAGTTTGGGAATAGGCTTTGAGGTTTGTCCGCAAGGGGAAGCGAACAAACGAGAAGCGACTCCCACAGTAGGCAATCCTCATTAACAGGAGTTGACAGCCATGTTTCTATCCTGCAAAAGAGACGGGCAGCAAAAAAAGGAGGACATTGCCTGGGCAATGTCCTCCTTTTTGAGAAAGGTTGACTGAGGTGTTGGGCGCCTGGGAGGGCGAAAGGCGAGTTACTGACCTGCGTTGATGCTCATGCGCTCGGAGGCGGCGGTCTTCTTGTCGAGCCTGGAGGTGACCAACGGGCCGGATTTGACCGAGTTCAGGATGAAGGTATCGCCCTGCCGGTCGAACTTCAAGGAGACCCAATCGCCCTTGCCGGCCGAGGGGGAAGCTGCCCAAACAAAGCTCTGAGATGTCTGTTGAGACTGCAGCTTGACGAAACTGCCAGCAGAATTACTCTGAACGGAATAGGCGCCTGCGGGGAGGATCTGGCCGGCGACAGCGAAACTGAAGGGGACGTTGACGGTAGTTGTTTCGGCCATTGCGGGGATGGTGGCCAGCGCGGCTGCCGCCATGATTGCCGGCGCCAGGATGAATTTGGAGAAGGTGTTTCTCATCGGTGTGTCCTCCTGCTACGAAGACCACTCTAGCGATGGGCAAGAATTAAGTCGTCAAGTTCCCGTGGAGAAACTGTCAAACTTTCGCGGAGAGATTTTCTTCGAGCAGGAGGCTCTGAGTGAGCAATTGACGGGCGGCGGAGAGCTCGGAGCGAAGGTCCACGGCAAGAGAAGTTTGGTTGGCAGCGTCGAGATTGGCAGGGTCGAGAATGGCAGTGTCGACATTTTCAAGGAGGCGCAGGGCGCGTTCGAGCAATTCGGCTGCGTCCGCGTGCGCACAGCGATTTTGCGCGTGGCGTGCGGCTGCATAGAGCGCGGCGGCGGCGCGGGACCAATCGCACGCAGCCTCATAATGCATGGCCATTTCTCGGGAGACGCTGGATTCGCGTCCGGTAAAGAGTCGGCCGAGGCGATCGGCCATGCGGATGTGGCGGCGGGCGCGGCGGGCTTCCGGTTGGCGTTGGACCAGCACCTCGCGATATAGGCCGTGGGCAAAGATGTAGAAGCCGGAGCGGGACCCGTCGGGAAGCTCGTCTTCGCCCGCGCGCTCGACGAAATAGAGGCGGCGCGCGAGATCATCCAGGGCTTCTTCGATTTCGGCCGGATCTTTCTCGAGAGCCGCAGCGACGGCCCAGGCAGGAAAGGCGACGTTGAGCAGGCTGCCCGCTTCCAGCATGTGCTGTTCAGCGGGAGAGAGGCGCTCGATATCGAGCTCGATCATCTGCGCAAGCGCATCGGGGACGCCGGATTCAATTTCCTGAAAGGGGGTGCGCTGCTCCCAGGCGGTTGCTGCGCCGGTGCCACGGCGTACCAAAAAGCGCAGCGCGATAAGGTGGTGCAGGGTCGCGATGACGAAGAGCGGGTTGCCTTCGGACCTTTGGTAGACGAAGGCGTCGAGGCCGTCGGGGACAATTTCCTGCTGCAATTCGCGGCGCAGGAGTTCAGCGACGGACTTTTTGGCGAGGGGAGCGAGCTGGATCTCGATGCAGAGGCGGCGCATCAGCAGGTCCTGCTTGAGCGGCTTGAGGGGGTGCTTGGCGGCGGATTTGCGGGAGCGATAGGTGGCAACCACCATGAGGCTGGCGGGGGCGCGGCGGCGGGCGAGTGCGGAGATGAGATTGAGCGTGGAATCGTCGGCCCAGTCGAGATCTTCGAAGACAAGAATGAGGGGGGATTCCGCGCTGAGCTCTTCGAGGGCTGCGCAGAGGTCGCCGATGGTGCGTTCGTGGGAGGGGCGACCGTTGGGGTTAGCTGCGGCTTCCGGCTCGTGGCCGCTGGCGAGCCATGCGGGTGCGATGCGGGATAAGACGCGGCAAGCGGTTTCCCCGTGGGGTGAGGCGCATAGGCGGCTGAGGGCCTCCGTGACCGGGTAATACTCTTCCTTGCTGCCGATGCCCTGAACGCATTGGCCGCGGGCGATGGTTCCGGCTTGGGTTGAATCGACCTGACGGCAGAACGCGTCAACCAGGGCGGTCTTGCCGATGCCCGCTTCACCCGCGATGAAGACTACGCGCCGTTCTCCAAGGGTGAGCGCAGGCAACTGCGCGGTGAGGACGGCTAGTTCGTCTTCGCGGCCAACGATGGAGGGAGGTAATGGCAGTGTGGAGGTAAGTGGATAGGCTTGCTGCGGAGTGGAAACGGCGGCGCGTTTGTTCGGCGCTTCGATGGAATCGACTACTGGGGCGACGAAGCAGTAGCCGCGTTTGGGAAGGGTTTGAATGTAGCTTGGGTGACCGGCGTCGTCGCCGAGGAGCTTGCGAAGCTCAAGCATGTAGGTGCGCAGAACCTGTGGCTGGACATAGGTTTCCGGCCAGAGTTTATCCAGGAGCTCGTCGTGAGTGATCAGGCGTCCGGGGTTCTCGACCAGGTAACGCAGAACCGCGAACGGCTTGGGCGGAAGAGCCACCGTGACGCCGTTGTGGATCAGACATTCGTTCCCTGTATCGAGCCTGAACGGCCCAAACTGCTTCATTCCGACCGGACCTCCGGGTAAAGATAACTCTACTTGTTGAGCAATCGGCTTTCCATCAATTTGGAACGTTCGCGACTCTCGATTGTCAATCTTTGCTTGGGGATAAGCCGTCTGTGCACGGAATCCGGATGCGACGAGCCGTCCGTTTTTGGAACTATGTGTTCATCTGCGAACAGGCCTCCGCCCAGCGCGTGGGTGGTTTTAGCGAGCATGGAAAGATACGCGGGGCGTTGGGGTTCCGTTCCGGACATTGAGTCTCCGGCGGTTGGACGGAAGGATCGTCGAATGGGAATCGGAGAAGCCAGAGTTGAAAGCGTTGCGGAGCGGGGCTGGCGGGTGCAATGCCCCTGAATGGAGCTGAATTCAGGCTATGATAAATCTCTGTGAATATCCCCATCGACCCAAAAACAGGCCCGGCGTTACTTCCGGAGGACGGTGAAGGTGTCGGCTCGTTGTCGGCGCCTTCGGCCTTGAGTGTGGCAGACGCATCAGGCGACGGGATTGACGATTTTGAAGGCGTTCCGCGGCTGATGGCCTTTGGGCTGCAGCATGTGCTGGTGATGTACGCGGGGACGGTGGCGGTGCCGCTCATTCTGGGCAGTGCGCTGCACTTAAGCCCCAGCCAGATAATTGCACTGATCAGCGCGGACTTATTTACCTGCGGGCTGGCGACCCTGCTGCAGACGATCGGGTGGTGGAAGTTTGGCGCGCGGCTGCCGCTGATTCAGGGATGCTCGTTCATTTGCGTGCCTCCTATGATTCTGATTGCCGGACAATATGGGATTCCTACCATGTACGGGGCGGTAATTTGCAGCGGGGCATTTCTGATTGTGGCCGGGCCGGTGTATAGCCGGATGCTGCGGTTCTTTCCGCCGGTGGTGATTGGGACGGTGATTACGGTGATTGGACTGTCGCTTCTGCCTGTTGCCGGTGGATGGCTGGGGGGCGGGGACAGCAGCGCTGCAGATTTTGGAAGCTTTGGACACTTGGGACTGGGCGCGCTGACGATCGCGCTGATTGTGGGGATTCGGCGATTCGGGCGGGGGATGATTGCGAACCTGAGCGTGCTGCTTGGATTGCTGGGCGGAAGCGGCGTTGCCGCTCTGACGGGGCAGACAAGCTTTGCGCAGGTGGGATCGACCCCGTGGCTGGGGATGGCGCGCCCGCTGATGTTTGGGTGGCCGCATTTTGCGCTACTTCCGGCAGTGGTGATGAGCGTGGCCATGCTGGTGGTGATGACGGAGACCACTGGAAACTGCCTGGCGATTGGGGAGATTGCCGGTCGGGAGATTGGGCCCGCGACGCTGTCTGCTGCGTTTCGGGCGGATGGTTTGTCCACGATGCTGGGCGGGGTGATGAACAGCTTTCCTTACAATGCTTACGCGCAGAATACCGGGCTGTTGACGCTCTCGAAAGTGAAGAGCCGGTTTGCAGTGGCAGCGGGTGGCGCCATCCTGGTGGTGCTTGGATTTCTGCCCAAGCTGGCAGCAGTGATTGCGGCGGTTCCGCGGCCGGTGCTGGGTGGGGCGTCAGTGGTGATGTTCGGAATGACGGCGATGGCGGGGATTGAGGAGCTGGCGCGGGTGCAGTACAAGGGAACGAACAATGGGGTGGTGGTTGCAGTGTCCCTGGGATTGGGCGTGCTGCCCATTGCGACGCCGGGGTTATTTGCCCATGCGCCGGACGAGGCAAAGCTGTTTTTGAATAGCGGGATTTTTCTGGCGGCGACGAGCGCGGTGCTGCTGAACGTTTTCTTTGCGGGCAAGGCGGAGGTTTGACGAAGATGGCGAACGAGGCTGTAAGCGAGCAGGATCTTTCTTTCCTTAGGCGAGCGATTGAGTTGGCGCGGCTGGCGCGGGCAGACGGGCGGCATCCATTCGGGGCGCTGGTTGTGAATGAGCGCGGCGAGACTGTGGTTGAGGGATTGAACAATGCGGTGCGGCCCAAGGGCGATCCGACGCAGCATGCGGAAACGGTGGCTTGCGCGGCGGCGGCGCGGCTGCTGGATGATGCGGAACTGGCGAAGTGCACGCTGTACACAAGCACGGAGCCATGCGCGATGTGCGCAGGGGCCATTTACTGGACTGGCATCGGGCGGGTCGTTTACGCGCTCGCGGAAGCGGGGCTGTTCAAGTTCACAGGGAATGACGCGGAGAACCCGACGCTTGATTTGCCCTGCCGCGAAGTGTTTGTCCGGGGGCAGAGGCCGACGGTGGTGGTGGGACCGCTGCTGGAAGACGAGGCGGCGGTGGTGCACGAGGGGTTCTGGAGGCACGGCCAGGTTTAAACATTCGCGGATGTGATGAGGCGCACTGCCAGGTGTGCAGGTGGATGCGATAAGAGAAGTGGGCGCTCTTGGGCGTTTTCAACTTCGAGGGCCCTGTTTTTCCGAAAAACACAAGAAAGCGAGTGTACCCATGACCACCGCGACGGCTGTTGAGACTGTTGTCGATTTTCAGTCCTGCTGGGCGGAGTTGGACCTGCCGCCGGCGGTGCGCGAGGTGCTTGGCGCGGCTCCGTTGGTGCAGGCTCCGGAGACGCGCACTCAACTTCTGGACTGGGCGCTGGGCCGTGCTTCAGGGGAAACCGATTGGACGCTGGGCAATCGCGAGGACCATGGAGTGTATGAGGCGGTGTTTCATGCGCCGGATGTGGGCCGAATTGTGGAAGCGGTGATTACCAAGGCGCGGAATGGTCTGGCGATCAATTTTCCCGATCCGGCGATGCGGCGGCGCGATCCAGATGCAATGGTGATTGGAGACGGGCTGCCGACCGACAAGCCTACTTATGCAGAGCGGTTTGGCGAGGGCTTCGAGGGGACGCGGGCTGCGACGCTGGCCTGGCTGAAGACGCAGGAACTGGTGGCGATGCCGTTTTATGCGGGGACAGATGCGTTGGGCTATGGAAGTCTGCTGATTGTTCCGCGGCAGGCTGCATTCTTTGCGGCGGCACTGGCTGATTTGCAGGGGATGATTCCCCGCAGCCAGACTCCGGCGGACTTCAAAGTGACGGGCGGCGTGCTGTTTGTGGCGCCACCGTTCCGGCATACGCATTTTGGCGGCCGGCAGGTGGTGGTCCACGACCGGCAGGAAACGCATCAGGAGATATTCGCTTACAACCTGTACCCCGGACCGAGCGCAAAGAAGGGCGTCTACTCCATGCTGCTGGACAAGGGGGAGCGCGAGGGCTGGACGACGAACCATTGCGCGGCGGTTGCGGTGGTTACGCCTTATGAGAACCAGCTGATCCTGATGCACGAGGGAGCGAGCGGCGGCGGCAAAAGCGAGATGACCGAACATATCCACCGTATGGAGGACGGGCGGCTGCTGCTGGGCAGGAACGTTGTGACCAACGAGGAGCGGACGCTGAATCTGCCCGAGGCTTGCCATTTGCGGCCGATTGCGGACGATATGGCTTGCGCGCATCCGTCGAATCAGGGGACGAGTGGAAGACTCACGGTGGCCGATGCGGAGAATGGGTGGTTCGTGCGTGTGGATCACATCCACAGCTACGGAACCGCGCCCAATCTGGAGCGGCTGTGTATCGATCCACCGGAGCCGCTGATTTTTTTGAATCACTACATTGTGCCTGGCGGCACTTGCTTGACGTGGGAACACGTCGAGGATGCGCCAGGGAAGCTGTGTCCGAATCCGCGCGTGATTTTGCCGAGACGGATGCTCGAGGATATTCTCGATGGTCCGCAGCGCGTGGACGTGCGGAGCTTTGGTGTGAGGTGCCCGCCAACGCATCGTGATAGCCAACTCTATGGAATTCTAGCGATGATTCACGTGCTTAGCCCGGCACTGGCTTGGCTGTGGCGGCTGGTAGCGCCGAGGGGGCACGCGAACCCGAGCATTCAAGCGCAGGCCAGCGTGGAGATGCAGTCTGAGGGTGTTGGATCGTACTGGGCATTTGCCACTGGCCGGCGAGTGGACCAGGCAAACCTGCTGTTACGGCAGATTGTGGAGACGCCGGAGACGCGCTATGTGCTGCTGCCGAACCAGCATATCGGTGCGTGGAAGGTTGGCTTCATGGCGGAGTGGATTGCCCGCGAGTATCTTGCCCGGCGTGGCAGCGCGAAGTTTGGGCGCGACCAGGTACGTGAGGCGATTTGCCCGTTGCTGGGGTACATTCCGCATCAGTTGCGCATTGAGGGATCGATGATTCCGCGCGTGTTTCTGGCGGTGGAGGAACAGATCCAGGGCGGCATGGATGTGTATGAAGAAGGCGCGCGGCAGTGGCGTGAATTCTTCGCGAAGGAATTGAAGCAGTTCCTGGTGCCGGATCTTGATCCGCTGGGTAAGAGCATTGTTGAGGCATGCCTGGATGGGGCGCATCAGGAAGATTATCGGCGGCTGATTCCTCATCCGATGTTCCGGGACGACGCGTAACGGACAGTGGTCAGTGAACAGTAATCAGTTGTCAGTTCCCCCGCGTGCAGTCCGCGCCGCAGGGAGGGATTTGCGGGCGCGGCGGCGTGGACTGCACGCGGGCTGGACGTTCCATCTACAATACGGTGTTCACAATCCGAGTTGTTTATTGGATGTCTAAATGGAAAGCACAATTTTAGTTCGCCGTCGTGTCTGCCAATCTCTAAGATCCACAGTTCTGTGGAGATGCATTCAAACCGGCCTCATGCTGGCGATTGCATTCTCCGCAGCGGCGCAAACGGATATCTCCTCACAGTATCTATGGCAGCCTGTTCGCATTGGCGGTGGTGGATGGGTGGTGGGCATGGTTGTGCATCCGCTGGACCCTACGGTTCGCTATGCGCGCACTGACGTTGGGAGCCCGTATCGGTGGAATAACTCGACTCGGCAGTGGATCCCGATGCGGGTCAGTAATACGAACGGATCGGGCGTGCTGTCGGCTCCTGAAACCGACGCGCCGTCGAGTTATGGGGTAGATAGCATTGCTGTGGACCCGACTAACACCAGCGTGGTTTACATGGTGTTTCCCACCGAACATAGCACCGACATACAAGCGCCGACTAACTATGTGGAGTTATACAAGAGCGTGGACGGTGGGAATAACTTTACGCCGGGGAGGATGACTGCGGCTGCGATCCTCGGCAATCCCAACGGGCCGAATCGCATGTATGGCGAGAAGTTTGTCGTCGATCCTGCGAATACGGCGGTGCTGTATTACGGGAGCGATAGCCAGGGGTTGTGGCGGTCGCTGGATGATGGAATGACATGGACACAGTATCCGCTGAGTGGCGCCGCTGGCCCGCCGACTAACATCGAGTTCGTCAATATCCAGTTCGCAAAGGGGCCAGGCTCGGTGACGGTGAATGGCGTGGTGGTGAGCAAGACCATCTATGCCGTGAGTATCCGCAACAACGGGGATGCCGGGGGCGATGCTTACCAAAGCACGGACGGCGGACAAACGTGGAAGGATATTTCGACAGGTGTGACGGATGCGACGAGCGGGCAGAGCCTGAGCCACCAGGCGCTGAGCTCGAGCAATGACGGGACGGATGCGCTGTATGTGGTGGAGAATTCCGCGACGGATGGCGGACTTCGCGCCTATTGGAAGTATGCGGCGGGGACTTGGACGCGGGTTTCATTGCAGGGTTCGATTGGGCAGGCATTGACCAGCGTTGTCGTTGATCCTACGAACGCGCAGCGGATCTATGCGATGGGTGCGGACACGGGGCTGGCGCGGTCAGATAACGGCGGTGCGACGTGGATCAACCTGGGTTCGCCGCAATATGCAAACACGCTGGGTTGGCTGCCGCAGACGGTGGGAATGAGCGGAGGCCAATGGCATAGCAATGGCGGGCTCAAAGTGGATTCGGCCGGCAATCTTTGGACGCCAACCGGGCAGGAAGGGATTCTCACGATTGCGGCGGCAACTGCAAGCGCGGCGACGACGGCGAATCCGCCGAAGTGGACGATCGAGTCGACAGGCATTGAAGAATTGGTGGCGATGGACATGGTTGTTCCCCCGGGTAGCAACGACACCATTATTGCCGCGGCGATGGATACGACCGGCTTCGTTATTCCTAACCCGGATAACTTCAGTGCGGTGCAAATTCCGCTGCAACAGGAGATTATTTCGCAAGGGACGATGGCGGCTTATGCGCCGGACGTGCCGAGTTACATCGTGATTACTACGAGCAATGTATATACCAATGGAACTAACTACTCCGGTTACTCGACTAACGGTGGCGCGACATGGACGCGGTTCGGTCCGGCTCTCAAATACACCTGCGGAAGCGGTCAGTGCGACATTCCCGCTGGGATGATTGCGGTGAGCGTGCGGGGAAGCAGGACGTTAGGGAGCGACCATATTGTTCTCTATCCTCCGAGCGATTTTGCGCCGGAGTACAGCCAGGATGGTGGCGCCACTTGGCATGTAACTCAATCATTTCCGCTGAATTCCGATGGAATGACCATCAATACGACAAGCTACAACAGCTTTCTGTATCCGCAACTCGCTCAACATTTATTAAAGGCCGATCCATTTATCGCGGACAAGTTCTATCTGAAGTTCACACACGCGCCTTACCTGCTTTATATCTCAACCGATGGAGGCCAGACGTGGCAGGGGCAGGCGAATGCGAATCTCCCGGACTGGGCGTGGGACGGGCAACTGGTTGTGAACAGCAAGGTGAAGAACGATCTTTGGTATGCGGATGGGTACCAGGGATCATCGCCGCATGGGGTTTTTCACTCGACCGACGGCGGACAGACATTTCAGCAGCTTCCCGGGATCAGCCATGCGATTCGAATTGCAATTGGTGCGGGAAGTGGGAAGGCAGGAGATGCAGCGTATTCGGCTTACTTCTATGGGCTGATGGCGAGCAATCCGGAGTGGGGCATTTTCCAATCGACAAATGGGGGCACGAGTTGGAATCGCATCTCGTATTACCCGACGGGAATTTACGATGTTCCACGGGCAATGGCGGCGAGCCAGGATACTTTTGGCAAGGTCTATGTTGGGTCCAGCGGAAACTCATTTGTGTATGGACAGCTTGTGCCTACTAGCCCAGCGCTTCCGGGAGCACCGACGGGGCTGACAGCCACGGCTGCTTCGGGGACGGAGATCGATTTGGTTTGGACGGCGGCTACGGGGAGCGCGATGAGTTACAACGTCTATCGGGGGACGAGTGCGGGGGGCGAGGCCGCGACTGCGCTGGCGTCGGGCGTGATTGGGACGAGTTATGCGGATAAGTCAGTAAGTGCGGGGACGGAATATTTCTACAAAGTAGCTGCGGTGAATGTTGCGGGGCAGGGGCCGAACTCGAACGAAGCGAACGCGACGACGGTGCAGCCCACGGTATCGCTGGCTCCGGCTGCGAGCGGCTCCTTGACAGCAACGGTGACGGCGGGACAGATGGCTACTTATCAGCTTGTGCTGACATCGAGCAGTTACTCGGGGACTGTGACGTTCTCATGCACGGGAGCGCCAGTTGGTGACACGTGCACTGTGCCTTCGCCGGTGAACATTATTGCAGTGACAAGCGCGACACCGGTGAACGTGACGGTGCAGACGAGCAGTGCTGTTGCCGAGGTAAACAGCGGAGTGGGACGGGGCCTGGTCGCGCTGGTGGCGGGCCTGGTCTTGCTGCCGATTGGTTGGCGGCGCAGGCGGTGGATCACCGTTGCGCTGGTGATTGCGGCAGTGGCACTGCTGACGGCGGCGAACGGATGCGGAAGCGGTGGCAGTGGGGGTGGAGGGAGCAGGAGTCCCGTGACCTCGACACTGACGGTTTCCGCTACAGGGACGGGATTGACGACTGCGACTGAGACGTTGACGCTGACCGTGCAGTAGCGCAGTCGGCGTGGATGGAGCGAGCGGCTATTCTTATCGGGACAGCATGCCTGGTCCTCTGCGCCAATTCGATGTGATCGTGCTGGGCGCAGGAGCGGCGGGGATGATGTGCGCGGCGACGGCGGGGCAGCGCGGGCGGCGCGTGGCTCTGCTGGAACATGGCGGGCAGGCGGGCAGGAAGATCCTGATCTCCGGTGGCGGGCGATGCAATTTTACGAATCTGCACTGCGGCCCGGAGAACTTTATTTCAGAAAACAGGCATTTTGCGAAGTCGGCGCTGGCGGGGTATGGACCGCGCGATTTTATTGCTCTGGTGGAGCGGCACGGGATTCGATGGCACGAGAAAACGCTGGGGCAGTTGTTTTGCGATGGATCAGCGCGGGCGATTGTGGAGATGCTGCTCGCGGAGTGCGGGCGGGCTGTAGAGTCGGGCGGAGCGGTTGACCTGGTGCTGAATGCGCAAGGTGTACGCGTGGAGCGGGATGCGGCGGGCGGGTTTAGGGTGGAGTGTTCCGCGGGGGAGTTTGCGGCTGAGTCGCTGGTGGTGGCAACGGGCGGGCTCTCGATTCCGAAGCTTGGGGCGACGGGGTTGGCTTACGAGCTGGCGGTGCAGTTTGGGTTGAAGGTGATTACACCGCGACCTGCGCTGGCGCCGCTGGTGCTGGGCGGGGATGAGGCGGCGTGGACCGAGATTCCCGGCGTTGCGGCGGAAGTGGTGGCACAGGCGGGTGCGGCAAAGTTCAGGGAGAAGATGCTGGTGACGCACCGGGGAATGAGTGGGCCGGCGGTGCTGCAGGCTTCGTCGTACTGGCGGCCCGGGGATGCGCTGACGCTGGATTTTGCGCCGGGGTTGGAGCTGCTGGCCGGGCTGCGGGCTCCGACGGCACGGCGGGATGCCGCTGCGCTGAAGCAGGCGCTTCGGGAGGTTTTGCCGCAGCGATTGGCTGCATTTCTATTGGAAACGGATGGGCCGGCGGGATGGGGGAATGCGGCGCTGGAGGCGTGGGAGCGAAGGCTACACGCATGGGAACTGCATCCGGTGGGAACAGAGGGTTTTGCCAAGGCTGAAGTGACTGCCGGGGGCGTGGACACAGCGGGGCTGCAGGCCCGCACGATGGAAGCGCGGTCGGTGCCAGGGCTATTTTTTATCGGAGAAGCGGTGGATGTTACGGGTTGGCTGGGCGGTTTCAATTTTCAGTGGGCATGGGCTTCAGGGGTGGCGGCTGGGAAGGCTGTTTGAGAGGCAGATTGCAGATGACAGCTTACTGATGACGGCGAGCCGCTGACGGTGGGTGAAAGCCGTGGTTAGTCTTCAGCGGTCAGATTGCTTCCCTGGGGGTGGAATCTTCTTCGGGCAACTCCAGGTTTCCGTCGGCGGGACGGATACGGCTCAGAAAATTGTGGAGAACTTCGGGGCCGGTTCCAGAGACTTTTTCGCCAGGATGGGCTTCGGCCTTCATCCAGGCAAAGAGAAAGACGAGCGGGATCCAGCCGCGCGTGTTGTTTTCGACCTCGGCTCCAATTTGATTGAGGGCGGGCATCAGGCGGATGGGCAAGGGCACCATTTCTGTCTGGAGGGTGGCCGGATCGACGCAGTGTTCAGGTGGTGATGTGACAAGATATTCGCGGCAAATGAGCGGACGGATGGGATGGATGGAGCAGGACTCGTCGACAAGGAACGGACAGGGAACACGCTGGTAGTGATAGTCGACGGACAGGCTTTTGTGGGCTTCGTTCTCCGGGTCCCAGAACTCTTTGCCGGAAGCTACGAGGCGTTCGAGGATGCCGCTTGCGGCGAGTTTACGCAGTGTTTGGTCGAAGCGTTGGGCGATTTCCTGCTGCGTAGTGGCGGGAAGGGTGCGAACCCAGGTGGTGAGGGCTTCCGCTTCGAAAATGCTTATGGGAACGAGCTGGCGGCAACAGGCGCCGCAGCCTGCCTTGCAGGAAATGGTGCGCCCCGCGGCGACCGCTTCGGAAGCCGCTGCGCCGACCAGGGAGCTGTCGAGGGCCTGCAGGATCGGGAGGAGCTGCGTGAGGTTGGTTCGGCCCGCGGGCACTTCTGCGGTGGCCGTAATTTGCTCATCTCCCCAGGCCAGACTGAACTCGACAGAGACGGTTTCCGGGGGAGCGGAGGGCTGTGCGTCCATAGAAGAGGAATTGTACCCGAAGCGCCGGTGCGCGGCGGGAATTACTGCGGGACTGGCGCGGGTGCAGGCACGGGTGGAAAGGTTGGGGTAGGAGCGGCGGGGGGCGGAGTGGGTGGCGCGCCAGCTTTGGCGGGCGGTGTGAGCACGAAACCATTGCGGACGAGTGCAAATCCATTCTGCGGGAGCTCGGCCTGGAGCAGCTGGTTCTGCGGACCGGAGAAGAGGTCAGTGGTAGCGCCGGCGATGGTGGCGACGATGTGGTGGACGGTGATGGGCTGTGTGTCGAGCGTCCCCTGCTCGTCGGCGTAGGTGGCGAGGATGACCGGCAATTCGGAGCCGTTCTGCTTGGGGATGATGGCCCAGACGCCGGCATTGTTGTGCGCTGCGGCAAGGGCTAGAAGAGTGTCCAATGCGCCTGGGTCAAAGTCTGGAAGCAGGACAGCATTGAGATGCAGGGGGAGCTGGTTGGTGGTGCTTTGGCCGTTGGCGGAGGTGTTGAGGAGAACCTGGGAGGCATTCGTACTGACCGTTACGTTGACGGCGGAGTTGTTGACGGTGGCGCTCAATTGCGCGTGTTTCAGGCGATTGGCGGGTGTGAGCCGCTCTGTCTTGGAGAGGCTGTAGTTGAGGCCCTGCATGGAGACTTTGATTACGGTCGTGTCGTCGAGGCCGGCAGGGGTCCCGGCTGAGGTGACAGTCGCGGTGCCGACGGAGTGGCCGTGTTGGGAGATGATGAAGCTGCCCGATTGGCCAACAGTGTGCAGCGGGGGTAGGAACAGAAGCGCGAAAAGTGCGAATTTCGAAATACGCAGATCGATCATCACAACTGCTTAGACGTGGGGTGGATGGGAGTAGTTGCGGTGGAGAAAGTGGTCAGTGGTCAGTTGTCAGTGATCAGGTCCCATTGACTATTGGGGAACCCTCGTTATCTGACAACTGAAAACTGACAACTGAAAACTCCTCTTAACCTTTGGCGGTGGCGAAGCGCTTGTTGACTTCGTGCCAGTTGACGACATTCCACCAGGCGGCGAGGTAGTCGGGACGGCGATTGTTGTACTTCAGGTAGTAGGCATGCTCCCAAACGTCGTTGCCGAGGATGGGGTAGAGGCCCTGGGTCAGCGGCGAGTCCTGGTTGGGGGTGGTGATGATCTTGAGCTTGCCGGTCTCGAAAACGAGCCATCCCCAGCCGGAACCGAACTGCTTGGCTGTGGTCTCGTTAAAGGTCTTCTTGAAGACTTCGAAGTCGCCAAAATCGGCATGAATCTGGTCCGCAATGGCGCCGGAGGGTGCGCCGCCGACACCGTCAGAGCCTACGGGGCCCATCAGGTTCCAAAATGCGGTGTGATTGGAATGGCCGCCGCCATTGTTGCGGACGGCGCCCCGAATGTCTTCAGGGACCTGGGAGAGATCGCGGACCAGGTCGTCCACAGACTTTGCGGCAAGGTCGGGGTGGTTCGCCAGCGCGTTATTCACATTCGTGATGTAGGTCTGGTGGTGCTTGTCGTGATGCAGGTGCATGGTCTCGGCGTCGATAAAAGGTTCGAGAGCCGCGTAGTCATAAGGCAGCGGTGCTAGTTCGTAAGCCATAGGGGAAATTCTCCTTCGTTCGGATTGTACTGTGTGGGCCGGGTTCCGGGGTGAGCTTGAAGGGACGGGGATGCAGTCCCGGCCGGTGAAACATAATCTTCACACTCGGCGTCGTACCCTTGTGTTTGGATGGATGCCTGAGTCGGAGCGGAAGTTGCGGGAATCTCAGAAGGCAGTTCTATGACGTGAATTGGCAGCGAGAAAAGAACCAGGCGGGAATCGAAACTTTCAGGTGGTGGGAAACATCGGTAAGATGGACGCGACGCGCGGCTTCTCCAATCCTGCGCGGTGTTTTGAAATCCCGAACAGGAAACGGGTCGTGCACGGATGAGCGAACAGGCGAAACTAGGGGCGGACCAATATCGTTGGCTTGATCAGCAGGGTGAGGCTTTCGGCGGTCCCGGCATGGAGCCGCGCTGGACTTCAAGCGTGAAAGATGCGGTGGGAACGGCGTATGCGGCGTCGAGCCGCATCTGGTTTACATGCAGCCACGGGGTTTTGAACGAGGTCTATCATCCCACAATCGATCGCGCGCAAGTGCGGGACATGGAGTTCCTGGTGACGGACGGAGAGACGTTTGTTCACGAGGAGAAGCGCGATCTGCTCACCACGTTTGAGTACATCCATCCGGAGGCGCTTGGCGTCCGCTATGTGAATGCCGATCCAGCAGGCCGTTACACGCTGACGAAAGAGATCATCTGCGATCCGCACCACTCCGTGGTTTTGAATCATGTGCGCATCGAAGGTGACAAAGAATTGCTGCCGCGGCTGAAGGTTTATGCCTTGCTGGCACCTCATCTGGATGGGGGCGGCGCTGGTAACTCGGCGCGGGCGGTAGACCTAGCTGGGCGCAAAGTTCTGTTGGCATGGAAGAACACGTGGTCGCTGGCATTGGCGGCCCATTGCGGTCCATCCGGGACTGGATTCTCGCGGGTGAGTTGCGGATTCGTCGGCGTGAGCGACGGCTGGCGCGACATCATGGATAACTTCCAGATGGATTGGCAGTTTGGCTCGGCGACGGGAGGCAACATTGCCGTGATGGGCGAGTTGGACCTCGACGGGATGGGGAAGGACGAGGTGCTGGAGTTTACGGTTGCCTTCGGCATCGGCGTGGGCCATCATACGGCCGCGCAAAAAACCGTGGGATCGCTGGCTACTCCATTTGCCGAACTCCGCGAGCGCTACATTACGCAGTGGAAACGGGCGGCGAATCCGGCATGGCTGGCAGCCAAGGCCAGTGATGGCGGCAAACTGATGGGCGCCAGCCACAATGTGCTGCTGGCACACGAGGACAAGACGTATTCCGGCGCGTTTGTGGCTTCGCTATCGATTCCCTGGGGACAGGTGAAGGGCGACGACGACCTTGGTGGCTACCACCTGGTGTGGACACGAGACATGGTGCAGACGGCAACGGCTCTGCTGGCCTGCGGGCGCGCGGAGACAGCGCGGCGGGCGCTGGTTTACCTGGCATGCACGCAGCAGCCCAGCGGCGCGTTTGCGCAAAATTTCTGGATCGACGGAACCCCTTATTGGACCGGGCAGCAACTGGACGAAGTTGCCTTTCCGCTGATTTTGGCGTGGCGCTTGTGGAAGGCGAACGCGCTTGGCGAGTTGAAGATGTTTCCGTTTGTGGAGCGGGCGGCGGGGTTCCTGGTGCGGCACGCGCCGATTACGCAGCAGGAGCGCTGGGAAGAGAACTCGGGCTACTCCCCGTCGACGCTGGCGGCCGTGATCGGCGGTCTGATTTGCGCTGCGGAGATTGCGCGGGCACAGGATTCGCTGGAACTGGCGGTCTTTCTTGAGGAGTTCTCTGACTGGATCGCCTGCCACCTGGAAGACTGGACAGTGACCAACAGCGGGGTGCTTCATCCGCAGATCAAACGGCACTACATGCGCATCCGGCCGCCGGAGTGTGGGGAGGCCTATGCGCACGAGAGCTGTGGGAAAGAGACATTGAGAATTGCAAATCGGCCGCCCGGCACACGCTACGAGTTTGAGGCGCGAGAGGTTATCGACGCGGGGTTCCTGGAACTGGTTCGGTATGGAGTGCGGCGAGCGGACGATCCCCTGATTGTGGATTCACTGGCGGTGGTGGACTCCGTACTGAAGCGGGATTTGCCGCAAGGACCGGGGTGGCTGCGCTACAACTGGGACGGTTACGGAAACGGGGCGGACGGCGGGCCGTTTCAGGGCTGGGGCCAGGGCAGGGTTTGGCCACTGTTGACCGGCGAGCGAGCGCACTACGAGCTGGCGGCGGGTAAGGATATATCCGATCTGATCAAGACGTACGAACGGTTTGCCACCTGCGGGCAGATGATGCCGGAGCAGGTTTGGGACACTGTTGACCTGCCGGAAGCAAGCATGCGGATAGGCCAGCCGGCCGGCTCGGCGGTGCCGCTGGTGTGGGCTCATGCGGAGTATTTGAAGCTGCTGCGCTCGGCAGTCGACGGCAAGGTATTCGACCGCATCGACCCTGTCTATACGCGTTACTGCGACACGGAAAGCGACGAGCACCAATGCCGCATGCGGCGGCGCAAGCTGGAGATTTACTCGCTGCGGCGGCCCATCCAAACTATCCCGGCGGGGAGCTCGTTGCGGATTCTGGACGAGAAAGGCTTCGAGGTGACCTGGACCGCGGACGGCTGGAACACGAAGCACACCACCGCGAGCCGCAGCTTGGGAAGCGCGGGTCATAGCGCCGACATTCCGGCGGCGCCCGGCGGCGGTGTGCTGCAATGGACGCTGCGCTGGACGGAGTCGGACAGCTGGCTTGGATACAATGTTGACGTGAAGGTTGAAACAGACGAAAAGGGAAATGGCCAAACGCATTCCTGAACAGATGGACCGGCGCGAAGCGCTTCAGCGAAAGGATTTGAAATCATTATGGCCTCAAGCCTGGCAGGACAGTCTCTCGAATCACAGACACTTGACCAATTGTCGATCGACACACTGCGTTTGCTGGCAGTGGATACCGTGCAAAAAGCCAATAGCGGCCACCCAGGCGCGCCGCTGGGCTGTGCACCCATTGCCTATCTGCTTTACCACAAGCTCATGAAGCACAACCCGTCAAACTGGAAATGGGCGGACAGGGACCGTTTTGTGCTGTCGAACGGACACGCATCGGCTCTGCTTTACGGATCGCTCTTTTTGTCTGGGTACAAGGTGACGCTGGATGACTTGAAGAGCTTCCGGCAATGGGAGTCGATTACGCCGGGGCATCCGGAGTATGGCGACACGGAAGGTGTGGAAGTGACGACCGGGCCGCTTGGACAAGGCATCGCAATGGCGGTTGGCATGGCGATGGCGGAAAAGCACCTGGCGTCGATTTATAACAAGCCGGGATATGAGGTTGTGAACCACCATACGTATGCGCTCTGCGGTGACGGCGACCTGATGGAGGGTGTGAGCCACGAGGCGTGTGCGCTGGCCGGCACACTGGCACTGGGCAAGCTGACGATTCTATACGACGACAATTTGATTTCGCTCGATGGTCCCACGGAGTTGAGTTACAACGACGATGTGCTGGAGCGCTTCAAGGCGTATCACTGGCATGTGCAGCGCGTGCATGACGGCAACGATCTGAAGGCCATTGAAGAAGCCATTGAGAATGCCAAGGCCGAGACCGAGAGGCCATCAATCATTGCAGTGCGGACGGTGATTGGGTACGGCAGTCCGAAGGCCGGAACGAACAAGGTGCACGGCGAGGCGCTAGGCGCGGAGGCTGTGGCGGAGACGAAGAAGTTTTTCGGATTCCCTGAGGACAAGAGCTTTTATGTTCCCGACGAGGCGCTGGAGAACTGGCGCAAGGCCGTGGATCGCGGAGCCGGTCTCGAGGCTGAATGGAACGAGAAGTTTGAAGGCTACAAGGTCGCGAATCCGGAACTGGCTGCGGAGTTTGAGCGGACACAGAAAGATGTGCGCAAAGCCGACTGGGAGAAAGCGATTCCCAGCTTCCCTGCGGGCAAGCCGCAGGCCACACGCAATGCAGGTGGGGCGGTGATGAATGCGATTGCCGACAAGGTGCCCGAGCTGTTTGGCGGCGCTGCGGATTTAACAGCTTCGACTAAGACAATCTTCAAGCCAGGGGCGAGCTTCCACGTGGATCCGGCGGGGCGGAACGTGTTTTTCGGAGTTCGCGAGTTTGGGATGTGTGCGGCGGTAAATGGGATGGCGGCGCACGGCGGGCTGATTCCTTTTGGATCGACGTTCTTCACGTTCTCAGACTATTGCAAGCCGGCAATCCGGCTGGCCGCGCTGATGAAGGTTCGGTCTCTGTTCGTGTTTACGCACGACTCGGTGGGACTTGGCGAAGACGGGCCGACACATCAGCCGATTGAGCACTTGATGGCACTGCGGGCGGTTCCGGACTTGACGGATTTTCGGCCTGCGGATGCGAATGAGACGGCTGCAGCATGGAGACTGGCGCTTGAGCGCAAAGGTCCGAGCTGGTTTGCGCTAAGTCGCCAGGATTTGCCGGTGATTGATGCTGCGACAGTGGATGTGCTGGGCGGGGTGAGCCATGGCGCGTACGTGCTTGAGGATGTCGCGGATCCGCAGGTGGTGCTCATCGGCACGGGATCTGAGGTGCAGCCGATCGTAGAGGCTGCGAAGCTGCTCGCGGCTGAAGGCATTCGGGCGCGCGTGGTGAGCTTCCCAAGCTGGAAGATATTCGAGGAACAGACAGCGGAGTACAAGGCAAGCGTACTGCCACGGGATGTGCCGAAGCTGGCTGTTGAAGCAGGTGCGACGCTGGGCTGGTGGAAGTATGTAGGGCTGGATGGGGACGTGTTGGGAATCGATCGGTTTGGTGCTTCGGCACCGGGACCTGTTGTGTTGGAGAAGTTTGGATTTGGAGCTGCGAACGTCGCGGCGCGGGCGAAGAAGCTGGTGAAGTAACAAGACAGTTGTCAGTGGTCAGTTATCAGCGATCAGTCTCCTTTTTCGCAGCCATCGGGTTTGCGGTTTAGACCGCAGCTCAGGTTGGGTTTTGAAGACTGAGAACTGATAACTGACCATTGATAACTCTTCCGAAAGGAACTTATCGTGAAGTTAGTTATCAGTGCGGATCATGCGGGGTTTCCTCTCAAAGAAGATGTGCGAGGGTATCTCGCAAAGGCAGGACATGAAGTTGTGGATCTTGGCGCTTATCGTGGCGACTTGCCGGATGACTATCCTGACTTTGCCGAGAAGGTAGGCGACGCAATCAAGGCAGGCGAGGCGCCGCGAGGGATTTTGATTTGCGGCTCCGGTGTGGGCGTGTGCGTGGCGGCGAACAAGATACCGGGGATACGGGCGGGGATGTGCCACGATACTTATTCTGCGCACCAGGGCGTGGAGCATGACGATATGAATGTGATTGTGCTGGGGGCGCGGATTATTGGGACGTCGCTGGCATATGAAGTGGTGGATGCGTTCATTGGCGCAAAGTTTATTGCGAATGAAGAACGGTTCACGCGACGGTTCAAGAAGGTGCTGGCGATCGAAGCGAAATACATGTGTGGCGATGGGTCGAATAGCCCAGCGTAATCTCTGTTTTTGCTATGACGTATGCGCGGAGTTGAAAGAGAGGCGCCGATGTTTCCCTTCGACGTAATCCTCTTCGACGTGGGCGGAGTTCTGCTTACGAACGGGTGGGACCATCGCGAGCGCGCGGTGGTTGCGAAGCAGTTCAGTCTCGACATTCCGACGTTCGAAGCTCTGCATGCGGCGCACTATGACGCGTGGGAGCGGGACTCCATCAATGTGGCTGAATACCTTGATTTGACTGTGTTTTATGAGGTTCGAGGGTTCTCGAAGGAGGCATTTTTCGAGGCCATGTGCGCGCAGTCGGTGGAGCTGCCGGACGGGGCGCTGGGTGTGTTGCACGAGGTTGCGGCGAGCTGTAATTGCATTGTGGGGGCGCTGAACAATGAGGCGCGGGAGACCAACGATTTTCGGTTCGAGAAGTTTGGATTGCGCGATCTTTTCGA
>Ga0302278_10002037_pt1 | contig 23883 bp, 20 predicted proteins | sample III_Bog_N3_2_FD_194543 | JGI IMG/M metagenome (GOLD analysis project Ga0302278, IMG submission 194543) | Peat permafrost microbial communities from Stordalen Mire near Abisko, Sweden - III_Bog_N3_2 | ecosystem: Environmental > Terrestrial > Soil > Wetlands > Peat | place: Sweden: Abisko...
ACTCGGGGTCTAACTAAGCACGCTATACATCCTGGAACGAATCCAAACATCTCATACGCAGGAGAGCTCGCATGCCACCCCAATCCGAGCCAGCCGGTCCCATCGGCTCCGCTGCGCAGGGCGTCACGAAAACGCCCGGCGCTCCAGTGGCTCCTCCATCCGCAAGCCCAGTGTCCGATACGGCCCTCTCTCCAACCAGCAAAAGCCTTTTGCCCTGGCTGGTGGCTGTAGCCATGTTCATGGAATCGCTGGACACCACCATCCTGAACACGGCCGTTCCCGCCATTTCAGCCGCACTAAAAGTCGGCCCCCTGAGCATGAAGGCCGTCCTCGCCAGTTACACGCTGTCGCTCGCCGTCTTCATCCCCATCAGCGGCTGGATGGCTGACCGCTTTGGCACCCGCCGCGTCTTCGCATCCGCGATCGGAATCTTCACTCTCGGCTCGCTGTTATGCGGCATCTCCACCAACATCCACGTGCTGGTTGCCTGCCGCATCCTGCAGGGTTGCGGCGGCGCCATGATGGTCCCGGTCGGCCGGCTCACGCTGGTCCGCGCGTTCTCCAAGTCGGAACTCCTCTCTGCCATGAGCTTCATCTCCATTCCCGCGCTGGTCGCTCCCATGCTTGGCCCGGTTGCCGGCGGCCTCATCGTTGGCTATCTGCATTGGCGCTACATCTTTTTCCTCAATATCCCCGTCGGCATTGCCGGGCTGATCATGGTTTACCTGCATCTTCCCAACTACCGTGAAGAGCACGTCAATCCGCTTGACGTGGAAGGCCTGATTCTCTTCGGCTCCGGGATTGCGTTGCTGTCCTACGTCCTTGAAATCTTCGGCGAACATACTCTGGGCGCGTTCGAAGTCGCGGGTCTGCTTATCCTGTCCCTCATCCTGCTCATTGGCTACGTAATCCACGGGCATCGTGTACCCTTTCCCTTGCTGAACCTTCACTTGTTCCGTATCCGAACGTTTCGCGCAGCGGTCAGTGGCAGCTTCTTTTCGCGGCTCGGGATGGGCGGCGTTCCATTTCTTCTCCCGCTGCTTTACCAGCTCGGCCTTGGCTTCACCGCCATTCAATCCGGCCTCCTCATCATGCCCCAGGCCCTTGGAGCCATGGGCATCAAGGCAGTGCTGAAGCGCATTCTCAATACTCTTGGCTACCGCGGCGTGCTCATTTCAAACACCATCATCGTCGGCATTCTCATGATGCTGTTCGCCACCATCGGACTCAGCACACCAATTTGGGTCATTCTGATTCTGGCCTTTGTCTATGGGGCGTTTTCATCGCTGCAATACACCAGCATGAACACGCTGGCCTTCGCCGACACCACTGAAGCCGAAACCAGCAATGCAAGTTCCATTGCCAGCACCACGCAGCAAATGTCCATCAGCTTCGGAGTCGCCATCGCCGGCCTCACCACCGCATTTTTTCTTCCGGGCACGACACACACCAACCCGCTCGCGGCGATCCATGGGCTGCACAAGGCGTTTCTGCTGCTCGGAGCCCTCACGATTCTTTCAACGTTTGTCTTTCGAAGGCTGCAGAAGGGTGATGGAGACGACGTCGCCCGTCACAAGGCTATTCACTCCGGAGAGTGACCAACCTTGACGCGTAAATTGGAAGGCAGATGAATTCCCCCCGCAACAGCATTAGAATTGAACCTGAAGCAGTAGATTGCAGCATCAAATGCACGCGTGGCAATTGCTGCAAAGTTTAACGGAGAAGTCCCATGGCACTGATGAAGACCTCGAATCCTGCACTTGGCGAAAACACGTTCCGCAACCTCTCCGGCGGCGGATATGGCGGCATGGTCGACGCCGCCAACCGCATGTCGTTGAATGGCACAGTGAACAAGACCGGCTTGCTGCTTGTCTGCGCCATCGCCACGGCGGCATGGACCTGGCACTCGTTCCTCGAGACGCGCGATTTCAGCGACGTGGCGCCGTTAATGATCGGCGGAATGCTCGGCGGCTTCGTCTTCGCTATGATCACCATCTTCAAGAAAGAGTGGTCTCCGGTCACGGCACCAATCTACGCGCTGCTTGAAGGTTTGGTGCTGGGCGGCCTGTCTTCCTTGCTCGAATTGCGCTATCCCGGGATCGCAATCGAGGCGGTCAGCCTCACCTTTGGCACGCTCTTCGTCATGCTGTTCCTCTACCGCACCGGCGTCATCAAGGTAACGCAGAAGCTTCGCATGGGCATCTTCGCAGCCACCGGCGGCATTGCGTTGTTCTACCTGCTTGAGATGGTGCTCAGCATGTTCGGCGTTCGATTCGCGGCCGTCAATAATTCAAGCCCCATCAGCATTGGATTCAGCCTGTTTGTAGTGGCTATCGCCGCGCTCAACCTGGTCCTCGACTTCGACTTTATCGAGCGGGGAGTGCAGTACGGCGCGCCCAAATACATGGAATGGTACGGCGCATTCGGCATCATGGTCACGCTGGTCTGGCTCTATCTCGAGATACTGAACCTTCTGTCGAAGACTCGCAGCAGAAACTAGCCGACTACAAGTCTCGCCAGTTCGCACCGAACCCAAGGTCCGCCACCAGCGGAACCTTAAGTTCCACCACGCCTTCCATCTCCGTCCGAACCAGTTCTTCGATCTCCGCGGTCTCGTCCGCGGGCACTTCGAACAGCAGTTCGTCGTGCACCTGCAGAACCATGCGCGTCTTCAGCTTTCGCTCGGTAAGTTTGCGGTCAATCGCAATCATGGCCAGCTTGATCAGGTCGGCGGCAGTCCCCTGTAGCGGCGTATTCACAGCCGTACGCTCGGCAAATCCCCGCTGGTTTCCGTTGCGGCTCTCGATATCCGGAATTGGCCGCACCCGCCCAAACATCGTGCGTACGGAGCCATCCCGACGCGTCTGCTCCAACGTGCGTTCAATAAACTCGCGAACACCCTGGTAGCGGGAAAAATACCGCTCAATATACGCCTTGGCCTCCGACTGCGGAATGCCTAGTTGTGCTGCAAGCCCAAACGCCGAGATACCGTAAACAATGCCGAAGTTCACCGCCTTGGCACGCCCGCGCGTCTCCTTATCCATGTTCTCGATCGGCACGCCGAAGACCTCGCTCGCCGTCATCGTGTGAATGTCGATTTCCTCCGCATAGGCCTTGGTCAGCAGAGGATCGCCACTGAAGTGCGCCAGCAGGCGAAGCTCGATTTGCGAATAATCTGCGGATAGCAATTGCGTGCCGGGCGCTGCTGTAAACGCGGCGCGAATTTCGCGGCCCAGCTCCGTGCGAATAGGAATATTCTGCAGATTTGGATTTACGGAAGACAAGCGCCCCGTGGCCGTAGCCGCGGCCTGAAACGTTGTGTGCACACGCGATTCCGCATCCGCAAGAAGTGGCAGCGCATCAATGTAGTTCGATTTCAGCTTGGAAAGATGCCGATACTCAAGCACAAGCCTCGGCACATCATGCTGCGCCGCCAACGCCTCAAGCACATCCTGCGCCGTGGAAACAGCCTTGCTCTTTCCGCGGCTGGCAGGCGCTGGCAGTCCCAGGTGCGTAAACAACACTACGCCAAGCTGCTTCGGCGAATTGATGTTGAACCTCTGCCCTGCCAACTCAAATATTTTCTCGCCCACCCGCTCCAGTTCCACGCTGAATCGCTTCGAAAGCCCGTCCAGCGCACCCTTGTCGATGCGCACTCCAGCCTGCTCCATGCGAAACAACACCGGTGCCAGCGGCAGGTCGATATCGCGATACACGCGCTCCACCTGCGTTTTATCCACTTCCGCTCTCAGCACCGGAACCAGTGCATGAAGAGCAGCCGCGGCAGCAGGCAGGGAGGCCGGAGCACATTGCCCATGACGCGCGGCCACATCCGCCAGCGCCTGCGTAGCATGCGTCGGATTCAGCGCATATGAAAGCAACATCGTATCGTCGACAGCGCCTCGCAGGTTGACTCCTAAGCCGCTCAACACATGCAGCGCAAGCTTCCAGTCGTGAATGCTTTTAGGAACCGCGGAATCCTCCAGCAGCGCGCGCAATTCCGCCGTGAGCGAGAGGCACAATGCGGTCCCCTCTTGCGCACACACACCAATGCTCGAGCGCGTCTTCCTCTCTGCTTCCTCAACCGCATCCAGCAGCGAGAAGTTCATCGGTTGCTGAGCTTCTTCCTCTTCCTCCGCGGCCTCAGGCTCTTTGGCATCCAGCGCGAAGGCGAACCCGTTCTCGCGGGCGGCTGCGTAAAATGCGGCCACCTGTTCCTCTGTGGGCGCATCGAGCAACTCAATCGCGGGCCCAACTTCCGACGGCGCAAGATCCCGCAGCATCGAAGTAAATTCAAGCTCAGTAAACAACTCGCGGCACGCTTCAACGTCCGGCTGCTGCGTCTCCATCGCGGCGAGATTCAGTTCCAGCGGAACATGGCAATCAATCGTCACCAGTTCCTTCGACAGCAGCGCTGCCCCGCGGTTTAGCTGGAGGGACTCCCCGATCTTGCCCCCAACCTCGGCGGCATGGTCGAGAACCGCTTCGACGCTGCCGAATTGGAGAATCAGCTTTACGCTGCCCTTGTCGCCGATGCCGGGAACTCCAGGAATGTTGTCCACCGAATCGCCGCGCAGCGCCATCACATCAACAACTTTTTCCGGAGGCACACCCAGCGTCTCAGTCACCTTGGCGGGATCAAGAATGAGATTGTCTTTCTGCGGGTTGAGGATCCTCACCTGCGGCGTAACCAGCTGCATCATGTCCTTGTCGCCGGAGATGATGAACACCTCATGCTCCTCCGCGGCAGCCTGGCGGGCAAGCGTCCCAATCACATCGTCGGCCTCGAAGCCTATGGCTTCCAAGATGGGTATGTGCAGGGCTTCGAGAGAGCGCCGAATGTAGGGAATTTGTCGCCGCAGATCTTCGGGCATCGCCTCGCGATTGGCCTTGTATCCCTCGTAACTCACCTCAACGAAACTCTGCGTCCTGCTGTCCCACTTGCGTAGCGGGCCCATGGTGCGGGCACGCTCGTCGCGGAAGACTTCACCGCTCATATCGAACACCGCGGCAAAGTAAAGGGGCGAAAAATCCTGCCGCAGTTTCTTGATCATGTTGACGAAAACGTAAATGGCTGCGGTGGGCAGTCCTCCGCGCGTTGACATGGGGCGGCTGCGCTGCATCGCATGATACGCGCGGAAGATGAACGACATCGTGTCGAGAAGAAAAACGGGCGGCTTTGTTTGTTCGGTCACGCTAGAGAGTCTATCAGCCGACGGGAACCGTCGCGCACTTCGGCTTCTCCTGCGCCGGGCCTGGAGCCCTTTCCAGCAGTTCGTAGACGCCTGCTCCTGTACCTTCGCGCTCCAAAACCCTCCACCCCGGCGCGTCTTCCAGCATGATCGAAAGCGGCATATTTGCGTGGATCAATACATGGTCGATCCGGTACTTGTCGAATATGTCTAGAGGCTTGAAAAGGTGCGCGACCCCGAGATAGTCCGAAAGCACATGGTGGTGTTCGAACGTGTCGTAGCGTGTGTCGTAAAAACTCGACTTGGCATCGAAGTCCATCATGCCGCCAACCGCGTCCTGGTTGAAAGTGCGCCACCCGGGCTGAATCGAAGCGATCAATTGCAAGGGATATTGCTGCGCCAGGCTCTTCTGCAAACGAGCTTCCGACGGGAAGAAATAGACCACGACACCAAGTATGACGGCGACGAATAATGCGTTCATGCCCGGAATCGTTCTTTCATCGGGCGGGCCGGCAAAGCTGCGCGCCACATCCACAGTTAGCATCGGGATCACCAGCAGGCATGCAAGAAACGTAAACCGTACATGATTGAAGGCCTCGAAAAATGCGAAGAATAGAATCGCTAAATCATAGATCCTCCACTTTCGTCCCCGCAGGCAGTTGGCAACCACAAAGAGACCAATCGCCAGCCACGACGCGTAACCGGCAATAGTATTCAGGCTCAATGACTGCCATTCCTGCGCAATCGACATCATCTGCTTCTGGTTCAACATCATGTCAAACGGATTCCAGATGAGCCGCCAGCCATAGGGATTGATCATAAGCACCAGCGTTGAGGCCACGAAGACCCGCACGAACCGTCGCCGCTCAGCACTGGTCCATGCTTGCTGCTCAAACACGCCCCTGCTGAATGGAAACCATCCGCAAAGGATATAGAGACCGAGCACACCCATTCCGATAATCCAGCTTCCATGCAAATTGATCCACAAGCAGAACAGCGGCGGCAGCAGCCACAGCAGATAGGTCTTGCCTCGCTCCATCGTCTCCAGGATGGCCAACTCGGCGCACAGCGCAAGGTAGGCGACCAGAATGGTTCGTGGACCGGCACTGATGATCATCATCAAAAAGCCGAGCCCAGCCGTGCCCAGCGCCGCTCCTGCATGGCCTGACTTTCGATAACTCCGCCAATAGACGAACAGAATGTTGGCGCAAAGAACCATAACCGTCACAAGATAGATGCCCCTGAGTCCCAGCGCCTGGTAGCCATACCAGAACGGCATCTCAGACAGCCATTCAGGATTGATCCAATCGTCGCCTGCAACCGAGAAAGAGTAGGGCTCTATGTGAATGAAGCTGTGCGTCGTCGAGAGAATCCGTGCGTTAGCCAGGTGCCACCAGATGTCGCTATCGCCCTGTGGCAGTTCCGGCCGCGTCAAAAAACCGGTTGCATACAGCGCAAGCAACACCAATAACGCTGCATTCAGAATGTGCCGGCTGAAAATGCGTGCAAATACGCGGGCGCCGACGCCGGGATTTCCAGCAGCGGCCTTGCTTTCCAAAGGCAGGCCCGGCACATGCTCAGGAGGATTCATGCCCTAACAATACATGCCGGAAACGCATCGTGGGAAGTAACGCGGAAGGCGCACCGAAACTGGCGAAAAGGCCGCGTAATGCGGTTCAGGATATCCACATGCAATCCCCATAACTGAAGAATCGGTACCGACTCTGGACCGCGTGGCGATAGGCTGCGAGCACCGCCTCGCGCCCGGCAAACGCGCTTACCAGAATGAGCAAACTCGACTGCGGAAGATGAAAATTCGTCAGGAGCGCTCCAACGAGGCGGAAGTTGAATCCCGGCGAAATGAATATCTCCGTGACGCCGGAATGCGCTTTGAGTTCGCCGCCGCCCGCCTGCACTGCGCAGTGCTCCAGCGTCCGCACCACCGTTGTCCCAGCAGCAACAATGCGGCGGCCCTCTTTCGCCGCGCGATTGATTGCCGCGGCAGTTGGTTCGGACAGCGTGTAGCGTTCACGGTGCAGCCGAATTTCATCCAGGCGGGAAACCCGAAGCGGCGCAAACGTGCCCAGCCCTACGTGCAGTGTGACGCGTGCGATTTCAACGCCTCTTGCCTCGATGGCTTCGAGAATTTCCGGCGTGAAGTGGAGGCCAGCCGTCGGCGCAGCCACCGATCCCGGTTCATGCGAAAAAACCGTCTGATAGCGGCTCCGATCCTCGCTCGCGTCATGGCGCCGAATATAGGGCGGAAGCGGCATGTGGCCAATACGATCGAGTGCCGCGAAGAAGTCGTCGACCGGTTCAAAGCGAATCAGACGCTCGCCAAACTCGCCTCGCTCCAGAACCTCGGCTTCGAGTTCAACGCCGCCTGAAGCAGATGGAAAGACGAGCCGCTCACCCACGCCAACTTTTTTTCCCGGCTTCACCAGGGCCCGCCAGCAATTGTCCCCGGCAGGCTCGGTCAGCAACACTTGCACCTGGCCCGTCGGCTCCTGCCGATCGCGCACTGCAGTGCGGCGGGCGTAAAGCCGCGCCGGAATCACCCGGCTATCATTCAATACCAGCAGGTCTCCGGGATTCAGCAGCGCAGGAAGATCCGCAAACCTCGCATCGCGCAGCGCCCCGGTAACTCGATCCATGGCCAGCATGCGGCTCCGGCCACGCTCCTCCGGCGGTTGCTGTGCAATCAACTCCGTCGGAAGTTCGAAATCGAAGTCTTCAACAAGCAGCCCTGACACTTCGGCGCTCATCTCTGCACCTTCTTGAAGTGGGAATAGGCATTGAGCCGCGCGCGCTCAATCGCGGCATTCAGATCTGCGCGCTTTGATTCGAATTCCTCAGCAGGCAGATCGGTGGGAACATACGTCCACTGCGCCCAGCTCACCACGATCCGCGTAAATGGCTTCGGAACCAGAAAGTGATCCCACGATCGCATCACCCACGCACGCTCCGGTTCAAGATGAAAGCTGCCAATACGAGCTCCTGTCATCTGCGCAAGCTTGATGGGGCCCATCTTGGTTTGATAGATCGGGCCACGCGGGCCATCCGCGGTAAAGATAGCCGGCTTGCCGCTTTCGATCACCTGCTTCAGTCCCAGAATTCCTTCGCGCGCGCCGCGGGAGCTGGACCCGCGCACCGCATGAAATCCGAACATCTCAAGAATGCGCGTGATCAGTTCCCCGTCAAAGCTGCGGCTGATGAGGATTGTGCCATGCGTGCGGCGAAAGTAGATTGTGCAGGGCAACACGCATTGATGCCAGAAGCAGAATATCTCCGCACCCGCGCCCAGCCCCAGCAGAAGCGGCGCGGCGCCTTCTTCCGCAATCACCTCAAAGCGCCATGTCAGGCTCACCACGCGGAGTAGAGCCCACACAATACGCGGAGCAATGGCGAGCACAATGCGCTGGCTGACGGTGAATCTGGAGTTGGCTTCTGCGGTCACTCCATCAATTTTAGAAGACTTTAGAGGGCGCACACGCAATAGAGATCATTCGCCCGCTCAGCTGTACCTCAGCCACCGTACCAGTTCCGGCAGCGTAGCGCGCTTGCCATACATCAGGATGCCAACCCGATAGAGCCGCGAGGAGAACCACAGTGTGCCCCAGGTCGTCAGCATCAGCAGGATCAGCGAGAGCGCGATTTGCCAGTACGGAACCGTGGCCATGCCCATGCGCGAAATCATCACGTAGGGCGAAGTGAGCGGAAACAGCGTTGCGGCAACCGACCACGCCGAGTTGGGATCCTTGATCATCACCGGAAGAAAACCCATGGCGGTGTAGAGCGGGACTATTGCCAGCCACATGAACTTCTGCAGGTCCTGCGAAGTCTCGCAAGTAGCGGCGAGCCCCGAGAAAATTGAGCTGAAGAGTGCGAATCCCAATACAAAGTAAATCGGGAAAAAGATGCCCTCGGCCCACGTGAAATGGATGGAAATGTCGCCGGTGAGCAGAGATGCAGCAAGCGCCGATCCCATGAAAGCCGTGGCGCCAATCACCCAGATTGCAATCTGCGTCAGGCCAACACCGCCCACGCCCAACAGCTTGCCCGCCAGCAGATCGCTGGGTTTCGACACCGCCAGCATCACCTCGAATATACGCGACGTCTTCTCTTCGATAATCGCGCGCGCCATGTCCAACCCATACAGCATAATCGGCAGCGAGAGCATGATCAGCATCAGGGTCGCTTTAATAACCGTTGCGCCCCCGTTGCTCTTGCCGACATTCCCGTCCTTGTCCAGTTGCAATGCATCAATCGAAACTCTCGCGAGCATGGCGTCAGCATCGGCCTGCTTAATGCCTTTGCCTATCATGCGCTCGTGGATCACGCCCCGATTCAAAGCACTCTGCATCCCACCATTCGTTGAGACGTCCGCCACTGACAGCGATGTGAACGTGGCAGTGATCTTTTCCGGATCGGAAGAATCGATGGCCAGCACACCATCAATGGCCTTGGCGCGCACCTGTTCCTGCCACTTGGCGCGCTCCTCAGCAGTTGCTGGCGCTGTCACGTCCACCGTGTAATGAGCATCCTTGTCGTCAAGCATTTGCTGACGAACATCGTTGGCAAGGGTCGCATCCTCGGCAACAATCGCAATGTGCTTCCCCGTATTCGCCTTGCGATCCATGTAGTGGCTAAAGGCAAGCAGCGCGGCAATCAACAACGGCAGCGCAACGGTGGAAATCTTGAAGGCGCGGCCCCGAATCTGTTCCATGTATTCGCGTCTGGCAATCAAAATAACATTACGCATTGGCCTTGCCTCCCACCGTCTCAATGAAGATTTCTTCCAGCGAGGGTTCGACCAGCTCGAACCGGTAAATCCTGGCCACTGCCGCAGCCTCGTGCAATAACTTCTGCGCATCGCCCTGCGGTTTAAGCTTGATCTCAGCGTGGCCGGAGTAGTTGGTTGCCTCAGCAATTTCATCGCTGTTCAGGAACGAGGCGCTTCCTTCAAACTCCACAATCACGCGGTTACGCTCGTAGGTCGCCTTAATCTCGCGCACCTTGCCGGCCAGCACAGCCTTGCCGTTGTTGATGAGACATATCGAGTCGCAAAGCTTCTCTACCTGGTCCATGCGGTGAGTCGAAAACAGGATTGCCTTGCCCTGGTCTTTCAGCTCAAGCAGGGTCTTTTCCATGAGCGCCGCATTCACCGGATCAAGACCGCTGAATGGCTCGTCCATCACTATCAGGCCCGGGTCGTGCATCAGCGTCGCAATAAACTGGATCTTCTGCTGCATTCCCTTGGAAAGTTCTTCGGTCTTCTTGGCAAGCGAGTCGGAGATCTCCATCCGCTTTGCCCAATCCGTGGCGCGCCGGCGCGATTCCTCAGCCGCAAGACCATGCAACTGGCCAAAAAAGACAAGTTGCTCCAGCACCCTCATTTTCTTGTAAAGGCCGCGCTCCTCCGGCAGGTAACCAACGCGGTCCAGGCTCGTTCGCTCAAAGGGTTTTCCAAAAAGGCTTACCTTGCCCGAGTCGGGAATGGTAATGCCCATCATCATCCGAATCGAGCTGGTCTTGCCGGCTCCATTCGGCCCCAGAAGACCAAACATCTGCCCCGCGTCGATGGACAGACTCAAATTATTGACGGCGACCTTGTCTTCGTAGGCCTTTGTCACTCCCGCAAGTTCGACTACTGGCATGACTTCTCCCGCCGGTTCTTCTAGCACTCAGCTTACCCTCGATCGATTCGAGCGTGCGAACTGCCTTGGCGACACTGCGAGAAGTGTAGCAAATGCCCGCCACGCTCACGAAAGTGCCGGAATATGTGCACCATCGTGACTAAGGTGATTACTCCCGTACCTCCTGCAGCCCTTTGCAACCGGCTCAGCATATAGTTGCAAGAGGAGACATAACCATAAAATGAGTGGCATGCAGCCGATGCTCCAATTTATGAAAACTGATCTATTCGCAGGCCCTGCGCAACGGCCCCAATCCCTCACAGGAATGGATGTGCGCGCGGGAATTATTGAAGATCTTGCCTTGAAAATTCTCTATCTTTCCAGCTCCCTTTCCGTTATCGAGCTTGCAGAGAAGATGCGCCTCAGTTTCGAAGTCGCAAACGAGCTTTTTTTTAAAATGCGCGCGGAACAGTTTTGCCAGGTCACGGGCATGGCCGGGAACATCCCCCATATCGCCATCACTTCAAACGGCCGAAACCGCGCCATGGAGTTGCTCTCGCACAGCCACTATGCCGGCGTGGCGCCTGTCTCGCTTGAGAGCTACGTGAAGCAGGCTCGCAGCCAGGGCGTGCAAGGTGTTACTGTTCGGCCCAACGACGTGGAGCGCGCCTTCACTCACATGGTGCTCGATGAAAAGACGCTGAATCAGCTCGGCACAGCTCTCAACTCCGGCTCCGCAATCTTCCTCTACGGGCCGCCCGGGACCGGAAAAACCACCATCGCCGCCGGCCTGTCGCGCGTCCTCGCCGAAGACGCTGTCTGGATTCCGCATGCAGTGGAAGTCGATGGGCAGATCATCACCGTATACGATCCCGCCATTCACAAGCGTGCGCCCGAACTCGAGCCGAAGGAACGCGACGAGCGTTGGGTCCTTTGTCATCGCCCCGCAGTGCTGGTCGGCGGCGAACTTACTGTAGACATGCTCGACCTGCAGTTCAATCCGATCACAAAGTTTTACGTTGGCCCGGTCCAGATGAAGTCCAACAACGGCGTTCTCATCATCGACGATTTCGGAAGACAGCGGCTCAGGCCGGAAGAACTGCTGAATCGCTGGGTCGTTCCCCTCGATCGCCGCATCGACTTCCTCACCCTGGCAGGCGGAAAAAAGATTGAGATTCCCTTTGAAATGCTCGTGGTCTTTGCCTCAAACATGGACCCGGCAGCGTTGGTCGACGCCGCCTTTCTCCGCAGAATTCAGACCAAGATCAAGATCGGCGCGGTCACAGACGAACAGTTCTGCGAGATCTTCCGCCGTTACGCACGAGACAACGGAGTGGGGACCGAACCCGACATTTGCAACGAGCTCATCGATTTTATTCGCACCACTCTAAATCAGGAGTTGCGTTCCTGCTACCCGCGCGACATCGTGAACCAGGTCTGCTGGGCAGCCCGGTATGAAGGCGTAAAGCCACATATGGATCGCCCTTCGTTGATGCGCGCGGTCGACGCCTATTTCCTTCCTAAAGCCTGAACGAGCGGTCCCCGTAATGCGATAGCATCCAAAGTGTGGCTGGGCTCGATACTCCGATCATGTACGTTCGCGGCGTGGGGCCGAAAGTGGCGGAGTTGCTCGTCCCCAAAGGCATCGTCGTCGCTGAAGACCTGCTCTACCATCTTCCCTTCCGTTACGAAGATCGTCAGAACCCGCGTAGCCTCGACGAACTGAAGCCCGGCGAGATGGCCAGCGTGATCGCAGAGGTGCGCGGCTCCATCCTGCTGCGGACCCGCAAGGCGCCCATCTTCGAAATGACCATCGGCCAGGGCCGCCACGCCATCAAATGCATGTGGTTCAACGGCAGCTACCTGAACGGAAAATTCCTTCTCGGGCAGACCGTGGCCGTATTCGGAAAGGTAGAGGCCTCCCGGTCCACCAGCAATCTCAAAATGATCCAGCCTCAATTCGAGATCTTGCCGGACGCCACCGACGACGCCGAAACGCGGCTCCTTGAAGTGGGTCGCATAACGCCGGTCTACGAATCTCTCGGGGGCAGTCGTCTGGCATCGCGCTGGCAACGCAAAGTCATCTTCAACCTGCTCGAAGGAATTCGCGGAGCGGTGCCTGAGACGCTTCCAAAGGAAATGCTGGAGCGCCTTGGCCTTCAAGACCGGGAGACTGCGCTCCGCGAAGTTCATTTTCCTCCCGAGGGCACCAAGATCGTGGATCTACAAGCCTCCTCAACCAAAGCTCACCGCCGTCTCATCTTCGAAGAGCTCTTCTTCCTCGAATTGGGCCTCGAGCTAAAGCGCCGGCGAATGCGAGAGCGGGTGGGCATCGGCTTCACTGCCACCGACAAGGTGCGTGAAGCGATCCGCGAAGTGCTTCCGTTCCACCCCACAAAAGCGCAGAAACGTGCCCTCGGCGAGATTGTGACCGATATGCGCAGCCCCAGCCCCATGCGTCGTCTGCTCCAGGGGGATGTGGGTTCCGGCAAGACCATCGTGGCGCTGCAGGCCATGCTGGTGGCCATGGAAAACGGCTACCAGGCTGCCTTGATGGCGCCAACGGAAATTCTGGCCACGCAGCATTTTCTCGCCGCGCGCAAGCTGCTTGAGCGTTCATCCCGCCGCTATCGCATCGTTCTGCTCACCGGTTCGCTTGACGAAGACCGCAAGCGCCAGGCGCGCGGCCTGATCAATCGCGGCGAGGCACAGTTGGTCATCGGAACGCACGCGCTGATTGAAGAGAAAGTCGAGTTCGATAAGCTAGGCCTGGTGGTGGTCGACGAGCAGCACCGCTTCGGCGTATTGCAACGCTTCAAGCTGATGAAGAAGCCCAACCAGGCCGAGCCAGACGTATTGGTGATGACCGCAACACCAATTCCGCGAACGCTCGCGCTCACTCTCTACGGTGATCTAGACGTGAGCATCCTCGACGAGTTGCCCCCCGGAAGAACGCCGATCGTAACCCGCCGGGTTCAGGGCGAGCGCTCCGCCGAAGTGTGGGACTTTGTCAGAAAACAGGTTGCACAAGGGCGTCAGGCCTACATTGTTTATCCCGTCATAGAAGGAAAAACCAGCGACCAGCCCGAGCTGGACTTCAGTCACGACGAACTCCAATCCGCTCCGGAATCGCCCGTTGCCGAAACTCCCAAGCCTGCGCGCAAATCGGCGAAAAAGGGCAAGACGGCCAACCTCTTTCCGAAGGCCCAGGATGAAGCGCCCGCTGCCGTGAAAACTGAGCTGAAGTCCGCTGTAGAAATGTATGAAAAACTGCGAACCGGCGCCCTCTCCGGCCTGCGCGTTGGCCTGCTCCACGGCCGCCTCGATGCAGACAGCAAAGAGATCATCATGCGCCGCTTTCAGCGCGGAGAGATTGATGTCTTGGTCGCCACCACCGTCATCGAGGTCGGCGTCGACGTTCCCAATGCAACAGTAATGGTCGTCGAGCACGCGGAGCGGTTCGGTCTCGCTCAGTTGCACCAGTTACGTGGCCGCGTCGGCCGCGGAGGCGCCAAGAGCTACTGCATCCTCATCACAGGCCAGCGAGTTTCTCCCGCCGGCGAAGAGCGCCTGAACGCCATGGTGCGCACCCAGGACGGATTTGAGCTCGCTGAGCTTGATCTGACATTACGCGGTCCGGGAGAGTTTTTTGGGACCCGGCAAGCCGGATTGCCGGACTTCCGCGTGGCCAACCTGGTGCGCGACCGCAAGCTGCTGGAATTGGCCAAGCGCGAGGCCGCGCAGTTCGCAAACGCGGGCGCAGCAGACAAAGCGGCCAATAAGGAAGGATCTGACGCGGAACGGGCGCGCGTCTGGGCCCGCCTCAAAGACGCATGGCAGCGCCGCTATGGCCTGGTCGAAGCGGGTTAAATCCCAATGTAAGGGTCAAGGCAGTTACGAGGCCGGCGAACAGCGCGCCATCTCCATAGGAAACGTCTGCACCTCGAGATCAATGCTGGCAATTTCCGCGCCACAATCCACCTGATTGCTGCGTGTGCACTGGCAAAGTTCAGTGAAGCGTAGGTGCCCGCTCTGACTCAACTCCAAACCGGCTGCGACCATCAGGATATAAATATCCACACAGACCTGGCGCTCGAACTCGAATAGGATGTTGACTATGCCCGTATCGTTTGAACCGCGGCCCAGAACCCATCCTCCGCAGCCCAGAATGGCTCCGGTTAGCGTCTGTACCAGGTGGCGTGGGTCGTCGTTGGAGACAGCAGTCATCTGCATCGCCCATGGAACGCTCATCGATTGCCTAGCGTGTTTCTGCAGCATTGTCTGCCTCACGCTGGGGTTATCGGACAACCGCTGAACGGGTTCACGGCTGTTGCGGAGTCGAACGAACCATGCCCAGCTTTGGAACATCCTGCTCCGCCGTGTCGGACCACTCGCTTCGCTGGTAATTGGAGCCGCTCTTATCCAACCTGAAATGTCGGAATCCAAAGCGGACATCCCCGGAAAACTTCATGTAGCTTGATACACAGGATGATTATTGGCTCGGGAATCGATTTGACGGAAATCGGGCGTATCCAGCAGTCGATGGACCGCTATGGAAAGCGATTCCTCAACCGCGTCTATACGCCGGCGGAACAGGCCTACTGCCTGCGCAAGCGCAATTCCGCTGAAAGCTTCGCGGCGCGCTTCGCAGCCAAGGAGGCAGCCGCGAAAGCTCTCGGAACAGGCATAAGCCACGGCGTCAACTGGCTGGAGATTGAAGTGGTGCGCGAACCTGGTGGACGCCCCAATGTCCAGTTTCACGGGCGGGCCGCGGAAATTGCTCAGCGCCTAGGTGTTGCACATGCAGCTCTTTCCATCACCCACACCTCCAGCCTCGCCATGGCCAGCGTGCTCCTCGAAGACTGATCCTGGAGATTCTTCATGCTTTGGACCGATAATGTCCCGCCGATTGGACCGGCAAGTTTCCCAGCGATTACTCTGTAGACTCCAAGCCACGAGGTCTGAGTACCCACACTGGCCGTTTGTCGCAGATTGAGAGTCCGCGCATTGAAAGCCTCTGACTCCTTACCTACCGCTCGCGCCCTTTTCCGCAAGCCAATTCTCGCTGCGGCGCTATGTCTCGCCGTGCTGTCCACGTCCCAGGCACAGACCATCGCCATTCAAAAAATGGGCCCGGAAGTCATCGTGCAGGTTCGCGCCGAATCTACCGGCGAAGTCTCCGTCAGCGCATGGTCCCTGAATCGCGACACCGAATTTGCTCCCGACCTTGCCGCGGTTCTTCATTGCCGCGGCGGCACCAAGCCCGATTCCAACGGGACTCTCGCCCTGCGCTGCTTGAACGCCCTCCATCGGAACGGCCTTGCGCTGGAAGGCGTCATCGACCTAGCACCCATCGCGCGTAATCACGACGTGTCCAATGGGATTCAACTCTGGCTCAATACGCCCCAGCTCGGATTCGCCTCCACGTCCATCCCCATGCAGGAAATGGAAACGGGAATGCGCGCGGCCCACACCGTCCGCTTCGACGCCGGCGCAAATCCCCCGCCTATCCAGATTCGGTTCGGCTATCGCCCAGACCAGTTGGCCGGAATTTATCTTCCCCTGCTCGCCCTGGCGCTGGTTCTCACCCTCGCTGCCTTCCTGCTTGGCCGCGCCGGTCTGGCTGGCCTGAGCCGTTCCCTCGTCTTGCTCGGCACAATCCTATGGATGGGCGCAGCCTCTCAGCTGCAGGTCCGGGCGCTGATTCAAATACTGCTGTTTTCAAGCCCGTTGGCCACTCCCGCGGCACTCCTGGTCGAGTTCTGGCCGCCGCTGCTTTGCATTGCTATCGGAGTTGCTCTCGGCAGCGCCATGCGGCCGGAAAATAAAACCGGTGGAGCTTTCTCTCAAGTCTTCTGGGGATTTTCCGCTATTCCTCTCATCCTCACCTGTGCCATCGGAGCCCTGCCATTCCTAATGACGTCGGACTGGCCTCTGGCTGCCGCCTGGCTGGCCGCCACACCCGTTGTCATCCTGCTTCGCCGCGCGTGGGTCCGCTCCACCGCCAAAGCCCGTGTGCAGCAGCTCACCAGCGGTGAGTTGAAAGACCGCATCTCTCAATTGGCTGCCAGGGTTGGACGTCCCCAGATCAAAGTCCTGATTTCCTTCTCGGCGCGCTCACAAGTTGCGGCCGCCTTTGCGTTGCCTGGAAAGATCATTTACTTGACTGCACCCTTGGTTCGCTCTCTCAGCAAGCGCGAAGTCGATGCAGTTGCCGCACACGAACTCTCGCATTTCACCAATTCGCAGCGCGGTCAGTGGATGAGCCTGGGCATCGCCATGGTCTTGTTTGAAACTCCCATTACGGAAGTCTTCCTCTCTTCAACGACCGCATTCATCCTCGCGCTGGCCGTTCCTCTTGCTGTACTCTTCGGTGCCCTCTCCTTGTCGCGTCGCCGTGAATTTGCCGCGGATGCAAACGCAGTGATTCTCACCGCGGACCCGCAAGCCATGATCAGTTCCCTCGCAAGGGTCACGCGCAACAACAACTGTTCGCTGGATATGAATCGGTTTGCGGAGTGGATCTCCTCGCATCCCTCCATGCGCAAGCGCATCCGCTCACTGGCCAATGCTGCAAGGCTCTCAATAGCCGAAGTAGAAGACCTCTGCGCCAGCCCCGACCCAACAGACTTCTACCAGATTCCCGAAGAGCAGAAAACCGGCACAATCTTCTCGTCTGCCTGGCAAACAACCAACGCCGGAATCTATGGCTGGACGGCACTTCTTGCCACCTCTGCCTTTGGCTTGCTCATCGCGTGGCTGCTCCATAACTATCCCCACGCCGGCCCCTTTGCCTTCATCGCAGGAATCGTGCTCGGTTGCCTGCTCACTAAAGCTGCTTCTGCAACCGTAATGTACCTCAATTACGCCATCCTGGGCCGCAGGCTCGCTGCCAAACTTGGCTGCGGCGGCAAGGTCATGGGACTCGCCATCGGCGACGAGCCACGCCTCTACAACGGCTTCCGCTTTGCCGATGTCGGCCTGCTCCGTTTCGAAAGCGGCAGCCTCATCTACAAAAGTGAACGCACTGAAATCGCCCTCAATCCCGCAGACGTCGTCGAAGTAACCATGATCTCTGCCTCGCCCGCACTCTGGTTCCGGAACCAGCCAATGGTGCGATTTCGCCCGCCCGATTCCGGCGACATCAAAGCCTTCATCCTCCATCCAGTGGATTGGTTCGCAACCCAGCGGCGTCTCTTGCGCACCATCCAACGTTGGAGAGCCACTGCCGCATCAGCCGGCGTCTCGTCGATTCAAGGTTTTGATTCGGCCGCCGGTCAGCCCGCCCGCAACATGGCGACCATAGCCGGTGTAGCCCGCGCATTTCTTGTCTCCGGCGGAGTCACTCTGATCGCGGCCCTCTTACTCCTCAGGACCGATTGGGAGTACATTGTTTATGCGCTCCTAATAACCGCATGTGCCCACATCTTCATGTTTCTGCCCGCCATGCTCTACCGGCCACCCGCGCCCAGTCCAGATCCGAAACCTGCGGACGTTGCGGATTAATGTCGTTTAGCGAACAGAAGGTACACTTACGTCAGATGTTTATTGGTCATGAACGCTCCTGAATCCTTCCAGACCGCGCGCCTGCTGCTCCGCAAGCCGGTCCTCGCCGACGCCGAGGCCATCTTCGGCCGCTACTCCTCCGATCCCGAAGTCACGCGCTATCTCAGCTGGCCCACCCATCACTCCATCGAAAACACGCGCGCATTTCTTGCCTGGAGCGACTCCGAATGGGAACGCTGGCCCGCCGGCCCCTACCTGGTCTTCGCCATGGACTCCCGTCCCGAGCCACTGCTCGGCAGCACCGGCCTCGCCTTCCAGACGCCGATCCTCGCCATCACCGGCTATGCTTTTGCTCAGGATTCCTGGGGGCAAGGCTTCGCCACGGAGGCTCTCCGGGCGATGGTGGAACTGGCAGGCCTCACTGGCGTTGAGCGCCTTGAGGCATCCTGCCACGTCGATCACAAACCCTCCGCACACGTCCTGGAGAAGTGCGGATTCCAGCTAGATACAGACCTGTGCGAATCGTTCTTTTTCCCCAACCGCGCAGGGGGAACCCGCGCGGCTGTTCACTCTTATAGCCTGAATCTTCACAAGCCTCTGGCCCTTTGAGCGACTGAATGCGGAGAGCTGCCTACTTCTCCACTTCAACCCCGCGCCAGAAGGCAACATAGCCCTTGATCTTGCGCGCCGCCGGTTTGGGGTCCGGGTAATACCACGCTGCGTCGGGGTTATCCTGCCCGTCAATCAGCAGATTCAGATAGCGGGCCTGGCCCTTCCAGGGACAGGTCGAGGTCGTGCTGCTCGGGCGAAAATACTCGCGCTTGAGGCTGGCTTCGGGAAAATAAACATTCCCCTCCACCAGCTCCGTCGTGTCACTCTCGGCAATCACTTTGCCGTTCCAGGTTGCTCGCGCCATGTTCCCAATCCGTCATGTATCCCGCAATCTGTCTCGAACACGGGATTACCTATATGACGGATAAGACACTACCAGAGTTTGCCGCGCGTGGCGAGTCCAATTGTGCCTTGAGTTTTCGTTGGGAGCCCGCGGCTCGCGCCGCAATCCTATTTCGCTTCGGCAATCCCGCTAATGTGAACGCTCTTCTTGTCCGCATCCGCTGTCGCGGTCACCGTCACGTGGTCGCCGTAGAAACCCTTCACCGCATCCGGGTTATCGATGGTCCAGACCGCCTTCTTGGCCTCGTCCACAAACACCGGCGCCGAGCCGCCCTCAATGCACTTCTTCGCGCACGCCGCACCCGTTCCCGCATGCTTTGCAGCACACATCGAGTCGGATATCCAGCCGTTCAGTTTCGAGGAATCAGCAGCGCTCGCCGCAATCGTGCCGAATGCAAATACAGCCATCACAAGAGCCAAAGTACGTTTCACAAACAACCTCCGGGGATTGGGGAATCATGAATCTCATCCATCATGCTCCAACGCATCGTCCTTCGGCAAGAGCAATTCAAATTACTACTTCACCGGATAAGCATACTGTCCATGCTGTTCCTGTTTCGACGGCATGCTGTTCCGCCTGGCTTCCACATTTTTAAGCGCTCCCTCATATCGCTTTTCGGCCGCAGAAAAGCGGTTCACCAGTTCCGAAGTCTTCGACATGAAATGAGGATTCTTCTCACGGATCCCGTCAAGGATATGGGAAAGCTTGGCCAGCAGAAAGAACCCCTCGGCGTTGCAATCCACAAACAGCTCAGCGGATACCGCCCCATGCAGCACCATCGCCGCTGCCATTTCCCAGTAGGTAAGCACCTGCCGCAACCACGCGTTGTGCGGATCGGCCGGGTTCGATGCCACCGCAAAGAAGTCTTCCGCGGTAGCTGGCCAGAACTCGCCCGTTATCCACGCGCGCGCCTTGCGCATCTCCGCTTCCGTACGCAACTCGTAAAGTTTCAGGATGATTTCAGCATCTGCAGGCGTCGCAAGCATTCGTTCCATAAGGGCATTTCTCCGCTGTCCCATACTACCGGATTCGCCCCTGGCGCCGCTGTGCAGTCGGGACCGCTCTAATCCGCGCTAGCCTTTGCCCGCATCCCGGCAGGCAGTTTGCCGCCAGTGGCCGCGCCAGCAGCCAGTTCCTCGTCCGAGTAATACCGCCCCGAACCATCGAGTTCCCCCGACTCCAGCCGCCGGGAAACCTCGGCCAACGCACGATCAACCGCAGTGAGCTCTTGCCGCGACGTCATTTCCATAAAGTCAACTCCTCAATTCTGGACCAGCGTACCTGATCGTGTATTACCAGCTGCCCACCCGACTCCCGGTCGGCAATCAAAATCCGCTGTCGCTGACTATTATCGTAGATCGCAGCAGTATCCGCCAGAGGCAAATAGAGATGAAGCATATTCCAAAGCCCGGTCCTGAAACGTCGAAATATGACTTCGTCCGAAATTGAATGGCCGCCCTGACGAACCCGATTAGCCACGCGAGCTATCGAGTGTTCAGGTGTTGGAAGCCAAAAATAGTACAGAGAAATGGTCCACCCATCTTCTTTGCAACTCTTGAGGAGCGGAATATACGACTTTCCCGAAAGTGTCGTCTCGACCGCAAAACTGCTGCCTGCCTTCACTTGCGCCCGCATTTTCTCAATCAGCAGACGTCCGGCCGCCAATGCTGCAGCTTCAACATTCTGCGGTGAGATGCCGCGCGCAATGTCATCCGCATTGAGAAACGGGTGCAACTCAAAAAACTCCGGCAACAAAACCCGCGCCGTCGTCGTCTTTCCAGCCCCATTGGGGCCGCCGAGCAGAATGATTCTTTTCACAATCGCTCTTTCAATCGACCCCTACGCCGGCACCAACTCCTTCTTCCCGCCCTTCTTCTCCGGCTCAACAATCGGCACCGGCCCGTGCGTCTCCACCGTCGGCGGTGGCGGCGCATCCCCAATCCGCTTCGAATAGCTGCACACCACCGCGCCATCCTGAGCAGACGCCGCAGAAGCAGCCTTCCCCTTGGCCGTCTTCTTTGGCGCAACCTCGTCCTCGGCGCCCTTCTTTTTGTTCGGGCACTCCAGGAAGATCCCCGACTTCAGCACTTTTTCCACCAAATACGGGCTTCCGCACTCAGGACACTTCTTCGCCACCGGCTTGTTATTCGATGTGAAATCGCACTTCGGATAATTCGTGCAACCCCAGAAGATATTCCCTCGCCGCGCCTTCCGCTCCGCAAGGTCGCCGGTCCCGCACTTCGGGCACTTCATCCCCTCAATCAGGTTCTGCTTCACGTACTTGCACTTCGGATATCCCGAGCAGGAAACAAACTCCCCATACGACCCTTGCCGCAGCACCAGCGCCTTGCCGCATACCGGGCAATCCTCGCCCGTCGGCACCGGCGTGTTCTGCTTCTGCTGCTGCTTCGAACTCAGCTTGCGAATCGTCTTGCACGGCGGATCTTCGCTATACCCCGGACACGCCATGTACGGACCAAACAACCCGCGCTTCAGCACCATCACGCGGCCGCAGTTGTCGCAATACTCTTCCTGCTCGCCCGCTGCTTCCTGGCCTTCAGGAGTATTCAAGTCAGGCTTGCTCGCCGTGTTTTCCTTGGTAAACGTGCAGCTAGTCGGATCTTTTTTGTTGTATGCGGAACACGCAAAGAATGTCCCGAATTTGCCCCACTTCAGCAGCAACGGCGACCCGCACACATCGCACTTCTCCCCGGTAACAATCTCCATCCGCTTGATGTTTTCCATCTTCTCGCCGGCATCTTTCAGCTCCTCTTCAAAATGCCCGTAGAAGGCGTTCATCAAATCGGTCCACTTCTCCTTGCCGTCCTCAATATCGTCCAGCTCTTCTTCCAGCTTGGCCGTATACGCGGTGTCAAAGATGTATGGAAAATTCTTCACCAGCAAATCGCAAACCACCACTCCGATCTCGGTCGGATAGAACCGGCCGGTTATCTTCGTTACATACTCGCGATCCTGAATCGTATTAATGATCGAAGCATAAGTCGACGGCCTTCCAATCCCCCGCTCCTCCAGCACCTTCACCAGCGAAGCTTCGTTGTAGCGCGGCGGCGGCGACGTGAAGTGCTGCTCATCCTCAAGCTTCTCCAACTCGAGCTTCTTCACGTTGTCCAGGTTTGGCAGCTTGTTGCTTGACTCGTCGTCCTCGTCTTTCTTGTCTTCAAGCAGCTCGTAAACCTTCAGGAAGCCGTCGAACCGCACCACGGATCCGCTCACCCTGAAGTCATACGTCTTGCCAGTCTTCGCACTTACCGCGGCAATCTTCGCCGTCGTCACGTCAAATACCGCAGGCGTCATCTGCGAGGCCACAAACCGCTGCCAGATCAACCGATAGAGCTTCAGTTGCTCCTCAGTCAAATAGCGCGCAATCGACTCCGGCGTCCTCGAGGCATCCGTCGGACGAATCGCTTCGTGCGCATCCTGCGCGTCCTTCTTGCCCTTGTACACATTCGCCGATGCCGGCAGATAGTGCGCACCCAGCGTCTTGCCAATCCACTCCCGCGCCCCGGTAATCGCGTCGGGAGAAACACGCGGCGAATCGGTACGCATGTAGGTAATCAAACCCACCGTGCCCTCAGCGCCCACGTCAATGCCTTCATACAACCGCTGCGCCACGCCCATCGTCCGCCGCACATTGAATCCCAGCTTGCTCGACGCATCCCGCTGCAGCGTACTGGTGATAAACGGAGCCATCGGCTTGCGCTGTTGCTCCCGCGACTGAACCGAAGCCAGCGACCACTGCGCCTTCTCAAGCGCCGCCACCACTTCCTTCATCCGAGTCTCATCCCCCAGCGCGTTGGCAATGAACTGCTCTTTCCCGTCCTTGTCCTTACCGGTCGACACGCGCACCGGCTCGCCATCTATGCCGACGAACCGCGCCTTCAGCTTCTTATCAGCCTGCCGTTCAGGATGCAGCATCGCATCCAGCGTCCAGTACTCCACCGGACTAAACGCGCCAATCTCCCGCTCCCGCTCCACAATCAGCCGCACTGCCACCGTCTGCACGCGGCCGGCACTCAATCCACGCCGTACCTTATCCCACAGCAGCGGAGAAATCTGGTACCCCACAAGCCTGTCCAGCACCCGCCGCGTCTGTTGCGCGTCCACCAGGTTCTGGTCCACGGCCCGCGCGTGCTTGAATGCTTCCTGTACAGCCTTCTTCGTAATCTCGTTGAACGTTACACGCTGAATCTTTTTCCGGTCACTCGCGGTCTTCCCTAACTGCAGCGCAAGGTGATACGCAATCGCTTCGCCTTCGCGGTCGGGGTCAGGCGCCAGAAAAATATGGTCCGCCGTAGCAGCGGCCTTCTTGAGTTGCGCCACAACCTTCTCTTTGCCAGGAGACACAATCAGCGTCGGCTCAAAGGTCCTGTGTTCCAGCTCCACGCCAATGTCGTTCTTCGGCAGGTCCATGATGTGGCCTACCGAGGCCAGCACCTCAAAGCCCTTGCCCAAATACTTCTCAATCGTCTTCGCCTTGGCGGGGGACTCGACGATAACCAGTGATTTGCTCATTTCCATCCTTATTACTCGGACAACTCTACACTGTCCGGCCTGTTTGACTCACTTCTGCAAA
>Ga0302278_10002045_pt1 | contig 23846 bp, 22 predicted proteins | sample III_Bog_N3_2_FD_194543 | JGI IMG/M metagenome (GOLD analysis project Ga0302278, IMG submission 194543) | Peat permafrost microbial communities from Stordalen Mire near Abisko, Sweden - III_Bog_N3_2 | ecosystem: Environmental > Terrestrial > Soil > Wetlands > Peat | place: Sweden: Abisko...
CCCGTGGCCGCGCCCGGTTGCCGTTTCGCCAACACCCTCCTGCGCGTGAGCGGCGACGCTTTTCTGGCCGCGCCCGAAAAATTGCAGACCGAGGCCTTCGGCAATGCGTCGCTCTTCGTGATCGCACGGGATGCCGCCCAAGTCGCCGACGTCCTCGAACATCTCGAGGGCAACCTCACCGGCTGCTTCTACTCCGACACCGGCGGTGCGGATGAGGCGCTGTATCAGACCCTCGCTCCATTGCTGCGCCGCCGGGTGGGCCGGTTGATCAATGATAAAATGCCCACCGGCGTCGCCGTCAGCCCGGCCATGAACCACGGCGGCCCCTTTCCCGCCACGGGCCATCCGGGCTTCACCGCCGTGGGCATTCCCGCATCCCTGCGTCGCTTTGCCATGCTCGCCTGCTACGACAACGTCCGCCCGGGCCGCCTGCCCGCCGCCCTGCAAAATAAAAACCCCAACGGAAAAATGTGGCGGCTCATTGACGGTCAATGGTCGCAGGCTGATGTCCCTGCCTGAGCATTCAAACACCCCCGGATGAAGATGAAAACGTATATGACTATGAAAGCCACACTGGCATGGTTCCTGGCCCTGGGTCTCTGGGGGCCGGTCCCGCTCAGCCGTGCGCAGGCAGTTTCCGGCCCGCCCGCGATTTTTGTCTGCGGCGACTCGACCTCGAAAAACAACGGCACCGGCAAGAACGGGCAGCCGCTCGTCGGCTGGGGGACGCCCCTCGCGGATTTCTTTGACCCGGCGAAAGCCGTCGTCAAAAATGTCGGTCACGCGGGGAAATCCAGCCACACTTATTACGATGGGGACTGGCCCAAAGTGCTGCCGCAAATCCACCCGGGCGACTTTGTCCTCCTGGTGTTTGGCATCAACGATGGTTCCACCCCGCCCGGGCTGGGCGACGAAACCGTGCTGCGGAACAACGTGCCCGTCCATACCTACGGCTGGTATATGGCCACCATGGTCACCGACGCCCGGGCGAAGGGCGCGCGGGTCTTTTTGCTGACGGTCACCACGCGCAACATCTGGAGCAATCCCAAGGTGAAGTTTGCCGATGCCCGGCCCCTCGGTCCGCTGCCCGCCGATTATGACCCCAAACAGGATAAAATCGAACGCGGCACCGGCCTGGGCCAGTTTACCCAGTGGACCAAGGAACTCGGCCAGAAGCTGCACACGCCCGTGCTGGACCTCACCGACCTGTGCGCGGATCAATATGAGGCCCTCGGCCGCGAACAGGTCAATCAGTATTACAGCGATCATAATCACACCTATGCCGCCGGGGCGAAAGTGGTGGCCACCGCCATCGTCTCCGGGCTGAAGGCGTTCCCGGACAGCCCCTTTCTCCCGCTGCTTTCGGATGCGGGGAAAGCCGTCCCCGCCGCCGACAGCAAATATGTCAGTGACAACCCCGCGCCCGCGAAGCCAACCAACTGAACCGACCCGCGCCACCCACCCCGTATCATCATGAAAACCATATTCCTCCCCGCCGTCTCCGCCCTGTTACTGGCCGGCCAACTCCTCGCGGCGGATGCCCCGGCCACCGACCCCTGGCGGGATCCAAAACTGCCGGTGGACGCGCGCGTCGCCGATCTGATTTCCCGCCTGACGCTGGAGGAGAAAGCCACCCTGCTTGATCATGTCGGGCCGACCCTTGAACGTTTCAACCTCCGGTCCGACCAATGGAACCAGTGCCTCAACGGCGTCCAATGGGACCGGCCCACCACCCTGTTTCCCTCGTGCCTGGCCATGTCCGCCACGTGGGACACCAATCTGGTGTATAACATCGCCACCGTGCTTTCCGATGAAGCCCGGGCGATCTACAACGGCTGGCATCTGAACCCGAACGCCCCCGGCCAGCACAAGGGGCTGATTTACCGCGACCCGGTCATCAACATCGAACGCAATCCCTACTGGGGCCGCAACCATGAGGCCTGGGGCGAGGATCCCTGGCTCACCGGGCGCATGGCCGTCACCTATGTGCGCGGGTTGCAGGGGGACGATCCGCACTACCTCAAAATCGCCGCCACCCTCAAGCATTACGCCGTCAACAATGTCGAGACCGACCGCCAGAAACTGAACGCCGTCGTGTCCGAACGGATGCTGCGCGAATATTTCCTGCCCCATTTCCACGACGCCGTGGTCGAGGGCGGGGCCGCTTCGCTCATGGCCAGTTACAACGCCATCAACGGCACCCCCAACAACATCAACCACTGGCTGCTCACCGACGTGCTCAAGGGTGAATGGCGCCATGACGGTTTTGTCGTCTCCGACCTCGGCGGCGTGCGCACCATGGTCGAGGGGCACGAGAAAAAGCAGATGACCTACGAGGACGCCGTCGCCCAAAGCCTCATGGCCGGCTGCGATTTTTCCGACAAGGAATTCATGGACAACATCCCCGCCGCCGTGCGCGATGGCAAACTCACCGCCGCCCGGCTGGACGACGCCCTGGCCCGCGTCCTGCGCGTGCGGATGCGGCTCGGCGATTTCGATCCGTTCGACGCCGTGCCCTATAGCCGCATTTCGCCCGCCGTGATTGACAGTGCGGCGCACCGCGCGGTCGCCCGGCAAACCGCACAGGAAGCCATCGTCCTGCTGCAAAATCGCGGCGGCCTGCTGCCCCTGGACAAGACCGCGCTCAAACGCATCGCCGTCATCGGCCCGCTGGCCGACCGCATCATCATGAATAATTACAACGGCAAAGCCGGCGTCACCGTCACCGCCCTCCAGGGCATCCGGGACGCCGTCGCCCCGGGCACTGAAGTGCTTTACACCCTGGGCGGCCTGGTGGGCGGCGACACCACCGGCCGTTGGAAACAGCAATCCGCCGAGGCCGCCGCCGATCCGGCCGCCGAACAGGCCAAAGCCGTCGCCCTCGCCCGCTCGGCCGATGTCGCCATTGTGTTCGTCGGCACCACCGCCGCCGTGGAGCAGGAGGCCCGCGACCGCAAAACGCTGGCCCTGACCGGCTCACAGGAGGCGCTCATCGAGGCCGTTTTCGCGGCGAACCCCCGCACCGTCGTCGTCGAGATGAGCGCCGGCCCGCTGACGGTTCCCTGGGTGGCGCAAAACATTCCCGCGCTGTTGCAAGCCTGGTGGGCGGGCGAGGAGGGCGGCCATGCCATTGCCGATGTCCTCTTTGGCGACGTCAACCCCGCCGGCCGGCTGCCGCACACCGTCTATGCCTCCGAAGCCCAGGTGCCCCCGGTGAATGAATATGATATTACCAAGGGCTTTACCTACATGTATCTGAAGGGCGAACCCCTGTTCGCCTTTGGCCACGGACTGAGCTACACCACCTTCAAATACAGCAACCTGAAACTTTCGGCCGACCAAGTCAAACCCGATGGCCGGGTGACCGTTAGCGCCGACATCACCAACACCGGCCGGCGCGCCGGGGACGAGGTCGCGCAGATCTATGTGCATCAGGTCAAAAGCAGCGTACCGCAGCCGGTGAAGGAATTGCGCGGGTTCGAACGCCTCCACCTGCAACCCGGCGAGACCAAAACCGTCACCTTCCCCCTGGCGGCGGCCCGCTTGGCGTATTGGGACGAGACCACGCATGGATTCGTGGTGGACCCGGGCGCATTCGACGTCCTGATCGGCGCCTCCTCCGCCGACATCCGCCTGCAAACCCGGCTGACCGTGACCCGCTGATGGGGGTGGCCGGTTTGACCGACCTTGACTGACCTTGACCAGGCTTGACCTTGTCGGGCGGAGGTCGGGCACAGGTGCGTCCGTCTGCCGTTCTGCCGCCCTTCAGGGTTGTTTAACCTTGTTTAACCCTTTAACCCGGACCAACCTTGACCTGGTTTGACTGACCTTGACCCTCTTTTCGGGTCTGGGGTCTGGGATGCTTGGCGGCAGGGCCCGGTTTGACTGAGTTTGACTCACCTTGACCCGGCTGGACGGGGAGCGGGTTGTAACCGCCGAACCCGACCGGAAGGGATTGTGGACAGAATGACAGAATGGACTGGAATCCCAAAGCTGAAAGCGAATAGGTGGAAAGCGGAAACAGGGGAAGTCAACCACAGACACAGGCATAGAGTTAAAATGACCCAGGCTCCATGCTACCGCTGTGACTTCCGCGCCTCCCTGGCAATAATCCCCGGCAGCTTCCAGGTGCTTCAAAATAATATTTCAAAGAGCAGTTGCCTTCGCCCAACGAGCCGGGACTATGGCGGACAAATTCAACGGGGAGGGGTAGTGCCGCAAGGTTAAATCATGCTGCCAACCGATTCGTTACCTTCCTCAGCCGCGTCTGGTGTTTATGGCGTAAATATGCCAATTAAGCTCTGCAATTCCAATGTAATATGGAAAAAGCATTTTTTCAAATATAGCGTAATTCTGCTTAAATGCGGCTTGGCAAGAGGAGAAGGTTTGGAGCGTGGGGCGCGGAGGGGAGGGGCAAAGGGTGGCCGAAATTATCCGGGCGGTGGATAAATTTCGGGTGGGCAATATCGGAGTCTCGTCACGGGCGTGTTGCCCGCGTCAAAAGCAGGGGAATCTTTGCATCCGGGAGTGGGAAAAGGGCCACCGATCACGTCTCATCGGCTGGGGTCATAATGCGGCGCTCTGCCGAAACGCCGCTACGAACGATTTCGACGCGCTGCGGCAGGGGACTGCCGCAGTCCGGGGGCTGGGCAACACGCCGTCACCTCGTTGGGTGCGGGGGGAAAGGGTTCGTGGCGGCCGATTTGGCTTTTGACAGCATCAGCCGGAACACTTGGTGATAGAGGTTCTGCATATCCGCGCTCACGCCGGCCAGTGCGCGGGCGCGGCCGGGATCCGGCTCGTGGTCGGCGGCGACTTGCGCCATATGCCAGGCATAGTTTAACGCTTCGGTCTGGGTCAGGAGCAGGGTCAGTTCAAATTCATTGCCGGTCTGATGCAACAATTCCGTTTCCTTGGTGGACGCGATGGCGGCACGCGCGGCCACTTCGCCCGCCGGCAGCCGGGTCTCGTCCAAACGGATGGTAGGATCGTCCCTGGCAAAATCCTCCAGCAGCCTGGCTCCGGTGCCGGAAGCGGTGGCAATGCGTCCCACCAGATTTTTCACATCGCCGGGTTCGGATTTGATGAAGTGCAACAGGTTGACCTCCTTTTGCTCCGCCAGCAGTTGGTGAAGCAGGCTGTAGCAATTGTTGCGCACCGAAGCATCACCCGGGATCGGAGCCGCCACCGGGGGGGATTGACAGCCCGTCAGCAGGGCGGCGGCCAAAAACAGGCCGCTGAGCCACGGAAACAAGGGTTTACGCTTCATGGTCGTGCCGGTGGCCTGGGGCTTACCCCAAGCAGTCAGGCCTTATGCTGGCTGACGATTAACGACGGCACCTGCCACCGGCCGGTAAACACAAACTCCTTCAGGGGTTTTCGCTGGCGGGGGGTCAGGTCGCGCTCCTTCAGGGCGTCGGGCAGGGTGGCCGGGTCGGCGTGGTAGCCAATGGCCAGGGCGGTCCAGGCCTCGAAGTGGTCCGGGATCTGGTAAACTTCCCGCGCCTTGTCGGGGAGAATGCCGATCATCTGATGAACCGAGAGCTTGCGCACGGTGGCTTCCACCAGCAGATTGCCGGCGGCCAGCCCCAAGTCGTGAACGGCGGCCCGGTTGTCCTTGTGATTTTTTTGAAATTGCAAGCTGACCACCCCCAGGACCAGCACCGGAGCGGCCTTGGCCCAGGCCTGGTTGGCCTCCAAGAGGCAGGAGAGGAGCCGGTCAAATTCGAGGGGGTCGGCTTTGGCCGCCACCAGATAATACCAGGGCTGTTCATTGTAGGAAGAAGCCGCCCAGCGCGCCGCTTCGAACAGGGAACAGAGGTCCGTTTCCGCCACCGGCCGATCTTGGAAACCATAGGGGCTCCACCGCTCGGCCAGCGCCGGTTGGATGGGATAATCCGTCACTGCTTTTTTTATGTTCATGATGTTTCCGATCAATTTGGGTTTCGTCCGGAACCGCTTTTTTTGCCGCCGCCGGAGAGCTTGTTGACGGTGGCCCACGCCCGGGCCTCCGCATTTTTCGGGCTGACCCCTTTTTGTTCGTAACCCGCTTCAATGTGGGCCGCCTGACGTTTCTGCTTGTCGGTGTAACTGGATTTATCGCCTTGAGGCATGGGGGTTTTCCTGGGTTAAAGGTTAAGCCGGCGGGGGTTCAGTCTGCCACGGCAAAGCCGATTTTGATGGTCACCTGCCAGTGATGCACTTTGCCCTTTTCGATGTTGCCGCGCGTTTCAATCACTTGAAACCAGCAAAGGTTCTTGATGGTTTTGTTCGCGCGTTTAATGGCGCTGTCCACGGCTTCTTCAATCGAGGTCTCGGAAGTTCCGGTGAGTTCGGTGAGTTTATAAACGGGATTTTTCATGTTAATTCTTGGGGTGCATTCCCCCCGGTTTGACGGCGATGTCGCCGCGGAGGGTTTGGGAATACGGGCGGGTTTGGCGGGCGGCGAGCCGGAACTGCTGCGCCTGGATGTCAGCCATTATTTCCGAGCGTGCGCCTTGGGAAATCGCTTCCGCCGTGAGCCATGTTTTCATAATGACATTCGGGGTCGGCTGGGCGGCGGTGCCGGGCAAAACCCGGTCCACCGCCCCGCCTGACCTCGGCATATACATTAACCGTTTCCACCGGATTGCCCATGGGGTAAAACCCCACCCGGGGGTCATTCGGCCCCGGTCCGAGGGAACCGGGTCGGAACCGGGTGCCCGTCCGGGCTTACTGCACCACCAACCGGTAAAAGCCGGCGGCTCCGGTCGTGGTGACGGGCCAGGGCGAAGTGGCGCCGGTGACGGCGGTCCAGGGCCCTTTCAGACTGGTCGCCTGTTGGAGCGAGACGGTGGTCGTGGAGGGATAAGGCGAGGTTTGGCTCAGGTCATCCCAGCTCAAATTTTGACCGTTGAAACGCAGGGTCGGACCGCCCGCTCCCGCGAAGTAGAGGGACAGCAACTGATCGGTGGTCAGGGAATAGTTGAAGATGGCCACATCACTGATGCTGCCCGCAAAGGTGCGGGTGTTGCCGGCGGAGTCCAGGCCGATATAAGTGGTGCCCTCGAAGAGCTGGTTGGGGTTGGAAACGCCATTGTTGCCATAGCCTTCGCCGGCCGCGTTAAACAAGTAAACGGTGGCGTCATTCGCCGTGGTCACCAGGGCCGCAAAAGACCACTGATTCGTGGGCGGAAACAAGCCCGAGGTCTGCCAACCCCAGGTGCTTTGACTGTTGTTCCAATTATAGCCCAGACTCTCGCCGTCGTCGTTATAGCACAATCCGGCGGTGGTGCTGGCATAGCGGCTGAAAACAATGCCGGCGTCACTCGCCACGGCGGTCGGAAAAATCCAGGCGGTCATCGTCACCGTGTTGGTGTTCAGATTGAGCGCGGGGAGTTTGACATATTGACCGCTGCCGGCCGCCAGGGAGACCGCCCCTTCATGGCCGGGGAAGCCCGGGAAAAAGACCCCGGACGGTCCCGTGATCCCATCAAAGGCGTTTGACGCCGTGGCGGCATAGACGCCCGCAAAACCGCCCACGGGATCATAGGCCGGCGAGCCGGTGGCGGGATTGTTGGTTTCATTGAGTTGATAAAAGGCCACCGGACTCAGGGCCACCGTGGTGACGGCCTCCGCCCCGGTCGGATGCGTGATCGTCAGGTTGGCCACGCTGCTGGTGATCGAGCCGAAGGCATTCGTAATCACCAGGTGATAAGCCCCGACATCCGCCGCCGAGACGTTCATGACCGAGAAGACGTTGCTCAGGGAACCGGTGTAAACCGAACCGGAAACGTTGGTGCCATCCGTTAACGCCGCCGTCCCCTTGAACCATTGGAAGGACAGCGGTTGACCGCCGGAAACCGAGACGTTCCAGTTGGCTGGCGCCCCCGGATATAATTGCTGGCTCACGGGCTGGAGATTGATCCCCGGCGAGGGGGCCTTGGCCGTGAACGTCAAATTGTCAATGTAGTAGGTGCAGGGCCCATTGGGCTGGTTCGGATACGTGGAGCCATCCCAGTTCTGAAACCAGAAGGCGGGACCCGTCCAGGTGCCAATCCCGGCGGGGATGGCCATGCTGACATGATACCATTGGTTGGTGGCATTCCCGGGGACGAGCCATTCCCCCAGTTTCGTGGTGTTATACGAGTTGAACAGATACACTTGCAGCGTACCAAAGTTGCCGGCATTGTTCGGCGTGCTGTTGGTGTCCACCAGAATATCAAACGATTCGGTGGCATAATTGTCCAGATTCACCGGGTTGGCGCTGCCATCCGGGTTGAAGCCGGAGAAAAATACGCACTGGGAATTGTTCCCATTGCCATCCATGCCATACGGAATATACACCCCCAGCGAACCGGAGGCGGGATTCGTGGCGGCGTCATAGGACGACCAGGAAAAGGTCGGGATTTGATTATACCAGCCATTCCAAGTGGGGATGGCGGTGTCATAGGTATAGACGATATTGGTGACCGTCTGGGCCGAAGCCGGGCCGCCACTAAGGGCCAGGGCCACGCCCGTCAAGGCGAGCCCGAGATGTTGAATGAGGTTTGTTTTCATGGATGGTTGGTTTTTACGGGTTCGTTTTGGATCGTATTTGGGAAATGGGGAATGTTGAGGTGGCTCCTCGGTTCAGGGCCGTCGTAAAAGACTCAAGGCCCATCCCCCCATGCCTGCAATAGTCCGGCCGGGCGGTGGTCGCACCGCCCGGAGGAACCTTACGGACCTGGCCAAAAAGGCATTTCACAACGTTTTTTGGATTACGCCCGCAGATTAACACGCATTAGCAACTTGGTATTGTCCCATAAATTATTGTCACTCATTTTAGGGACAAGTGAAGTGGGCGGAAACGGTGGGACCCGGAGCCGGAGTTGGCGGGAGTGACCGGCGGTGTCACTTGGAAGATGCGCCCGACGCTTGCTTGGCGGGAAAAACAACCTTGTATTCATGGCGCTTGATGGCTTAATTGCAAGGATGTTAAACGCCGCATTCATCGCCGCATTCATCGCCGCATTCATCGCCGGATGCATTGCCGGGCATCGGGAACAAAGAGAAATTGCTGGGGCAGCCGGTGGCGGGACCGAGTTGGGAAAGTTTTGTGACGGAATCCCTGCTGGGGCTGGTGCCGCGCGGCACGGAGGCGAGTTTTTATCGAACCGGAGCCGGGGCCGAAATTGACCTCGTCCTGGCCCTGCCCGGCGGGAAATTATGGGCGGTTGAAATCAAGCGCAGCTCCGCCCCCAAGCTGGAACGTGGATTTCACATTGCTTGCGATGATCTTAAACCGGATCAACGGTTTGTCGTCCATCCCGGCCAGGATCGTTTTCCCTTGGATGCCCGCACCGAAGCCATTGGGTTGCCGGCTTTGGGACGGATTTTGCGGACGGAAAATGGAACCCAATGAGGTCGGGTGATCGGGGGTGCAATGTTGCCTTGTCAACCGACGGTCGGGATGGCCGCCGCCATGCTCCGCCAGACTGCGCGCGTGAATCCGCAACACTTGCTCCTGCGTTAGAAATATGGGTTCACTCACCGGGCCAGCAACCCCAGCAATTCCCGGTATTCATGATTAGGTTTATGACAACCGCAAGCTCAGGCCAATTTCGGCTCCATCCGGGCGGAGGCGGCCGGGGGGGCTTCGGCGGGTTCGGGATGGAAATGCTCGAGTTCCTCGCCCTTGCGCACGAGGCGCGCGCTGTTGAAGATCACGATCAGGGTGCCGACCACGTGCAGGATGGCCGCCACGATGGCGTTGATGAAACCAAATGCGGCGGCGGACAGGCCGACCACGATAAAGAGCAGGCCGAACAGGAAGTTTTGGTTGATCACGGTGCGGGTGCTGCGGGACAGGTTGACGAGGAAGGGCAGGCGGCGCAAATCGTTGTTCATCAGGGCGATGGTCGCACTATGAATGGCCACCTCGCTGCCGGCCGCGCCCATGGCGATGCCGATGTCCCCCGCCGCCAGCGCGGGGGCGTCATTGACGCCATCGCCGATCACGGCCACTTTATAGCCCTTGGCCTTCATGGCGCGCACAAAGGCGACCTTGTCCTGGGGCAGGCAATCGCCCCGGGCTTCTTCGCAGGCGATGTCGCCCGCCACCCGGGTGACGACGGCCTGGCGGTCGCCGGACACCATGGCCACGCGGCGGACGCCGGCGGCTTTCAGTTCCACCAGCGCTTCCTTCGCCTCGGCGCGGGTCTGGTCCTGCAAGCCCACCCAGCCGATGCAGACGCCATTGCGGGCCACAAACACCAGACTCCAGCCTTCGGCCTCGTTCAGATCCACGGACTTGAGGAAATCACCGGCCACCCCGTTGTCTTGGAGCCATTGTGCGCGGCCGACCAGCACGGTCCCGTCGTTGATGCGGGCCTTGACGCCGCGCCCGGCGGTTTCGGAAAAATCCTTCGGCTCGGCGAGCGGCACCCCGGCCTCGCCGGCGAGTTGGGCCAGGGCTTTGGCGGTGGGATGGTTGCTGTATTTCTCGGCGGAGGCGGCCAGCAGGAGCAATTCGGCGGGCTTGGTTTCCCCCAGGGGCACCAACCGGCTCACGGCCAGTTGCCCGGTGGTCAGGGTGCCGGTTTTATCGAAGACGAAAGCGTTGATTTTGGCGGCCAGTTCGATGTCCGCCACGTTTTTGATCAGGATGCCCAACCGGGCGGCGGCGGAGAGCGCGGCCACCATGGCGGTGGGGGTGGCGAGAATGAACGCGCACGGACAGGAGACGACAAACACCGCGATGACCCGGTCCAGGTTGTGCGTGAATGCCCACACCAGCGCCCCGATGACGAGCACCAGCGGCGTGTAAAAGCCCATGTATTGGTCCACGATCTTCATGATGGGCAGCTTGGTCTTTTCCGCCGCCAAGATCAGTTCCCGCACCCGCCCCAAGGTCGTGTCGGTACCGGCGCGGCTGACTTTGATCTCCAATACGCCCGTCAGATTCTGGGTGCCGGCAAACACTTCGTCGCCCTCCTTTTTATCCGCCGGCAGCGATTCGCCGGTGATGGTCGCCTGGTTGAACGAGCCGTGGCCGGCCACGATAAGTCCGTCCGCCGCCACGTTGTCGCCGGGGCGGATGCGGATGACATCGCCGACGGCGAGTTCGCTGGCGGCCACCTCTTCCTCGGATTTGTCCGCGCGGAGCCGGCGGGCCTTGGTGGGGGTGAGCTTGATGAGGGATTCGATGGAATTCCGGGCGCCTTCGGCGGTGCGGGTTTCAATCAGCTCGCCCATGAGCATGAAGAAGGCGATGATGCCGGCGGTTTTATAATCGCCCAGGCCAAAGGCCGCCGAGGCGAAGGCGGCGAGCACCGCAATGGCCACGAGTTCATTGATGGTCAGGCGGCCGTGCTTCAGGTCTTTGACGGCCGTCGCCACAATGGGATACCCCAGAATGATCGCCCCCAGACAACCGCTGAGGCTGGCCACTTGATGGCCGGATTCAAAAAAATAATCAACAATGAACGAGTTCAGCACCAACACCGCGCCCGCCACCGCCTGCCACAGATGGACCGTGGAATGTTCATGGTCGTGCCCGCAACCGCACTCCGGCCCGTGTTCATGGTGGTGATCATGCTCGTGCTGGCTTAAAAGGGAGGTGACTTGCATAGGGGTTATGGGGTGGCGGCGCCGGTTTTGGGGGCGGGCGGTTCACGATTCACCATCAGCCGGATTTCCCGCGGTTTGCCATCCTCGCGTTCCGGCAGGAACATTTTGTCCTCGACGTTGGTCAGCGCTTCGGTCATGGCCTCGGCCACCTTTTGCTGGGCAAACAGGGCGGGATACTTTTGATATTGCGGGAGCAAATCGGTGAACCGCTTGGCCTCGGCTTTGAGGGATTTGACGTAATTATCCCGGTCCGTGGCCGCCAGGTTGGTGATGCCCACCGCCTGGGCGACGGCCGCGCTCAGCACCTGGTTGGTTTGACTCTGGGCGTCTTGGAGCGCTTTGGTGCGGGTTTCCCGTGCGGTGGTCACCGCCGAGAAAACGCCCGCCAACTGCCGGGGCGGCACGCTTTGCACCTCGCAATTATCAATGGAAACCCCGAGCTTCTCCGCCTCCGTCAGCTCGGTGACCCGCAGCAGCACGGCATCCTTGAAGCCGGCCTGGTCGCGCAACAGAATATCATCCACATTGAATCTGGCGGCGGAGGAAATCAGCGCATTGTTCAGCGCATTCTGCACCGTCACCGCCGCATTCGTGAAATCGAACACGTAGCGCAACGGATCATCAATATGATAGTAGAGCGTGGCCCGGGTGTGGATGATGTTGCGGTCGGCGGTCAGCACGTAGCCGTCCCGCGCCGGATCCAGCGACTGCCCCGGCGGCAGTTCCTCGCCGCTCAAATCCTGTTCGGGCGTGGTGAAATACCAACCCACGGTCGAGGTGATTTTTTGAACCTCCGTGATCGGGATGTGGACCACTTCATCAATCGGATAGGGGAAGGACCAGTGCAGGCCGGTGGTCAACAGGGCTTTCTGCCCCTCGCCGACCGGTTTGCCAAACCGCAGAATGACCGCCTTTTCCTGCGGCCCCACCGTGAAAAAGCCCGAGCCTAAAAACACCACCACCATGACCGCCATCGCCACCTTGACGATGACAAAACTGCTGCGCAAGGCCTCCTCGAGGGCTTGGGAACCGGCATCCACCGTCGCCACTGGCTCCGGCGGTGCGGGCGGGTGACCGGACTCGCCGTGACCATGGTCATGGTCGTGGTCGTGGTCGTGAGGATGATCGTGATCGTGCTTCATGTTACTGTCCGGGCGGATTGGCCGGCAAATTGCGGAACAAATCAAACGGCGGCGTGCGTTCGTCCAAAATCAGCGTCGCCCGCTGGTTCAGCGCCGCCTTGATGGCGTCCACGCGCAACAGGAAATTCGCCAGTTGCGGATTTTGCTCAAACACCGGCAGGGTCTGGGCGGCTTCGGCCTCGCCCTCGGCCCGGATGCGCGTGGCCGAGGCGACGGCGTTGTTGATCATTTCGGAAGCCTGCCGGTCGGCGCCGGATTTAATGATGGCCGCCTGGGCCACGCCGTCGTTTTGCAACTTGCTGATCAACACCTGCCGCTCGGAGGTCATCCGGTCGAACACATTCTTGACCACGTTCTCGGGCAGGCCCAGTTTCTTGATGCCGAGGAACTCGATTTCGATGCCGTAATTATTGGTGTGCAACTCGTTTTGCACCGACAGTTCGATTTCATTTTCAATCTCCCCGAACTTGAGCTCCTGCGGATTGGCGTTCACGAACTCGGACAACGGATGTTTGCCGATGACCGCGCTCTTGGCGCTGCGCAACATGCTTTCGAGCATGGATTGCGCGGCGGGCACGGAGGCGCCGGGGATTTTGCGGAAGAACGCCGAGGCGTCGTTGATCTTCCAGCCCACATAAACACTCGTCAGGAGATTGTTTTGATCCGCCGTGAGGGTGGGGCTGAATTTATCCTCAAAATTTTGGACGCGCTGGTCGAATTTATAGACGTTCTGCACCGGCCAGGGCCATTTGAAGTAGGCCCCCGGTTCGGTGAGGTTGGCCACCGGCCGGCCGAAGGTGGTGACGACCGCCACCTCGGACTGGCGGACTTGGAATACAAACAGCAGCAGGGCGAAGATCACCACCAGCACTGCGCCGATAATCAGGGTCAGGACATTACGTTTCATGGCGTGGAATCACTTTTTACGTTCATATTCAGCAGGTCTTCGCGGATTTTATCTTCGAGATCAAAAATCACGACATCCTGGGTGTTGGTGACCAGCAGGACATATTTCCGCGCATGGGCGGTGGCGCTGGCAAACATTTGGTAATAGGCGCGCTGCCGGTAAACCGAGGGCGCGGCGGCGTAGGCCGGAATCTGGTTGGTGAACAACGCCGCCCGCGCAAAGGCGTCCACCTCGAAGCGCTGACGGGTGGCTTCGGCCACATTGGTGGTGGTAAACGCCGTGGCGCGCGCCAGGGCGTTGGTGCGGATGGCCTCGGCCTGGGCGTTCAGAATGGCGGCCTGCCGGGTTTCTTCGGCCCCCACCACTTTTTCATAATCGCCCGCCACCTTGGTGGGGGGATGAATGTCCTGCAAACCGACAAAGATTATTTTGACGCCCAATTGACGCCCGTCGGCGGCGGCCTGGATCCGGTCGCGCAAAACCCCCGCCGCCTCCAGCCGGGTGTGCGACATGATGTCGTTCATGTCCACGGAGGCGAGATACCGCACCACCTCGCGGGTGGCCAGGTCGGCGAGCAGGTTGGTGGGTTCGTTGTTGTTATACGCCCAGTCGAGCACGCGGGCGATCTGGTAATGCACCGGAATGCTGACCGTAATCAGGCTCACCGGGGGCGCCTTGAGCACGTCATTCGTGTCGCCGGTGTCGTTTTGCAGGCTCGGGATTTCGCGGTTGGCCACCAGAAAGTTTTGTTCATTATTGTGGGGTCTAGTCCACAGAATGACCGGATCGGCGTCGCTGGCGGCGTCGGGCGTGAAGCCGATGGAGAACGACTGGATTTGATCGGTCCGATAGCGATAGACCCGGTCCACCGGCCAGGGCAGCTTGAAATGCGCGCCCGGCGACAGCACCCCGTCGGCCACCCGCCGGCCGCAGCGTTCCAAAACCCCCTGCTCCCCGGCGTCAATGAAGACCACGCAGGTGGATAACAGCAGAATCGCCAGTTGCGCGAGGATCAGGGCCGGGAGGCTTTGCTGGAGGAGTTTGAAGAACCAGGTTTCCGAGACCTTGAAGCCAAATTGATAGTCCAGTGCCTGCGCGGCGGTGGTGAACAACCCCTCGGGCTGGCCGAGCAGGCCCACGAACCGGCTGTCATACAGGGGCCGGGCCACCCGTCCCTTCAAGCGCGGCCGGTAGATTTCCAGCAGCAGCGTGATCAATAGTTCCGCCGCCATCAACCCGAGCAGCACGCACAGGGCGCGCGCCAGGTAAAAATCCGCCCGGGGAAAGCCCGCCTTGAACCCCGCCACGGCGAGCGCGGCCAGGAAGCAAATATAGGCCCCCGCCAGCAGGAAACTGGCGCTGGGCCGCAGCAGCCGCTCATTCCCCAAACGGGCGATGGTCACCGAGAACCGTCCGAGAACGAACAGCAGGAGGGAAAACACCGCCAGCAGGGCCAGGGCGGGCAGCGCGCTTTCCGTGCTGATGGGCGGGGTGGTTTTGGCCGTTGCCCGCCAGAACAACCACGCGCCCCCGGCCGCCAGCAGACACAATAACACCGCAAAACCGGGCACCAAAAACCGCTCGAACTGCTCCCGCGCCCGCCGGGCCGGAAAAACTTCCGAATCCTTCGTGTCAAACAGGGTGGATTCGCCCCGGGTGCGGGCCAGTTCCTCCACCTCGAGCTTTTCCAGCCGCTCGTTTTCCGCGAGGCGCATCTGAAACCAACTGATGAAGGCCACCAGGGTGCTCAGCCCCAGAAACACGGCGGCCAGCCGCCCGGCCAGCGAGTTGACATAGGCGGCCACCGCCAACACGGCGATGAAACCGATTGCCGCCGCCAGTAGATTAACCAGACCGTTTTTTTGGACGTTGCGTTCCATTTTAACTCAATTCCCGTTCTTCAAACAAGGCGGCGCCCACCGCGAGCGCCGCACCGGCGTAGCCCGCCATGTAGAAAAACGCCTTGCCGACATAATCCCATTGAAACGTGCTCTTGCCCGTTTCCAGTGCGTCGGCGAGCCAGAAAAGCTGCCAGTTTGGCATCAGCGTGTAAAGCGTGGAAGCCCACCAACTGCCGGTTTCCGCCCGCCGCCCGAAAAAATAATCCGACATCAACCCCGCCAGAAAGAACGCCGTGCAGATCGCCAGCGTGGGGATGATGTCCAGCCGCGTGGCACAGGCGGTGGCCAGCGCCGCCAGCATCCACAGGGCGAACAGGATCAGGATGCCCGCCGGCAGCAGCCGCCAATCCACCTGGGCCATCACCCCGACCGTCGCCTTCTGCGTGGTGAACGTAAAAATCACAAACGCCGCCACGGTGATCGTGAGCACCAGGGCGAAAACCGCGTCGCTCACAAAGTTCCGCCGCAGAAAAAAGTTGCTGAACGCCCCGCCCAAATACGCCAGCGCCACCGCCCCGCCGATGATCGCCAGCGCCACCACATCCGTGCTGCCGTAGGCGTCAAACGCCATCCAACTGGCGAGCAGAACCCCCGTCAAATTGACGTAGGCCAGCAGGGTCAGGGCCCCGGCCAGACCGGCATACTTCGCCAGCAGAAAGCGCGTCCGGCCCACCGGCTTGGACAGCACCGCCAGCGCCGTGCCGGACCGGATTTCCCGGGCCAGCGAGGCGGAGGCGCTCAACACCGCCCCCAACAACCCGGTCAGAAACATCACCGCCAGCGCGCTGTTTTCCACCAGCTTGGGTTCATCCCCAAACGCGAAGTAATACGGCACCGCCAGAAAGATTTCAAATAGCAGCGACCCGGTCATCAGCAACAGGAAAACCGGTTGCCGCACCAATTCCATAAAGCCGTTTGTGGCAATGGTCAAAAATTGTCGCATGTCGTTAAACTCCGGAGAATACCGGATGCACACCTGAAATCAAACCGATAATTCCATTAAACGGTTGGGCCCATGCTATGAAAACCGAAGGTCGCATCAATATTGATTGCCAAAATTGAAATTCGTTCAATTTTTGGTGCTCGCGGTCAGCGGTCGAGAACGGCCCGTTGAAAAACCGACAACCGCAGATAAACGCAGATAAACGCGATGAAAGCCTGTCTTTTGGAAAGGTTGACTGGCACCAAGTGGTTTCCCGTCAGCGCCTGGGAGCCGGATTCAATAGCAGCCTCAAAATCTGCGGCCATCTGCGCCCATCTGCGGTTTGAATCGAATGGTTCCGGCTGAGGATTCGGATTTTGTCTCCCCCCCGCCAATATTTAGTTGACAAATCCGTATTTGCGCCGAAAATGGCCTTAAGCTGGGTATTGAAGGCCATTTTATGATCTCAAATGAACGACCATCGCCTTACGGGCGGAGTGCTTACAGTCAACCCAAACCGCCGGTCAACGAAGACACGTTGCACTCGGCGGAATTACAAATTGAGCGTAAAACGTTCATTTTCACCCTCAAGGAAAATCCCCGGGGCCGGTTTTTGCGCATCACCGAAGATGTGGGCGGACGCCATGACACCATCATCATCCCCTCCACCGGCTTGGAAGAGTTCAGGAAACTGCTGGATTCCATGCTCAAGGTTTCCGACGAAATTCCGCCCAAAAAAGGCTAACCGGCGGTTTTTTTCACCCGCGCCCGGGCGTTGCCGGCTTTGATCGCCTTGGGTTTGGCGACTTTTACCCGGGCGGCATCCCGCCACAGGCCGTCCAAATCATAGTGGTCCCGCGTATCCTGCCGCATGACGTGGACAATGACATCAAAGAAATCCAGCACCACCCAGGCCCCCTGGCGCGTGCCCTCCACCGCCCGGGCGCGCACGGCATGTTCCTCGCGCAGTTTCGCGGTGATTTCCTCCACAATGGCGCGCACATGCGGCTCGCTGGTGGCCGAGGCAATCACAAAAAAATCCGTGACGGACGACAGCTTGCGCACGTCCAACACCGCCAGTTTCTCGGCTTTTTTATTGTCCGCATAATCACGGCACAAGTGGGCCAACGTTTTTGAATCCATAATTTTCAGGCCGGAGGTTAGCACAATCCCCGAGGATTTACAGGGATTTAATTTGATAACCCGCAAATTTAACGCTTTTAACCAGGCCCCCCTTAACGATACACCCCCGCATTTTTAATGGCTTCCGCCACGGCGGGGGGTTCCAAAAGGTCAATCGGTTGGCCGGCTTTGATGCGGGCGCGGATTTGCGAGGAGGAAACCCCCAGCGGGAACCCCGTCAGCGTCCGGCCCCGAAAGGGCGGCGGGAAGTGTGCGGCCGCCCCGCCGGGACGCGGCACCACCACGAATTCCGCCAGCCGCGCCAGTTCCGCCGGTTCGCGCCACAGCCTCAATTTGGCGGCGTTATCCGCGCCAATCAGGTAAAACAATTCGGCTTGGGGAAAACGCCCCGCATAGGCGCGCAGGGTGTCAATGGAGAAAGAAACGCCGCCCCGCCGGATTTCCTGGTCATCCACGTCACAATCCGTTTGTCCGGCCAGGGCGAGCCGCAGGAATTGCAGACGCGCCGCCGCCGGGGCGTGCTGGGAATCCACCTTGAAGGGCGATTGCGCGGCGGGAATAAAAAACAGGCGGTCCAACCCCAGCTCCTCCACCGCCGTGCGGGCCACGAGCAGGTGCCCCAGGTGAACCGGATCGAACGAGCCGCCATAAAGTCCAATTTTCATAAGGCTAACAGCAACGCTTCACCCCGTTGAACCGCTGTTCGGTGACCTGCACGTAAAGGGCGGCCTCCCCGGCCGGGGCACAGGCGCAGATGTGCGCTTTGGCCCGATCCAGTTGCGACTCGCCGGACCACTCCCGCGCCAGCGCCAGTGCGAGTGCCGCCGCCCCCGCCAACCCGGCGGCCCGGTGTTCCTGCACCGCATAATCCGGCAGCCAGACCGGGGGCGTCTCGTGCAAAACATTGGCCTTGGCACGCGACCATAATAGAACCCACTCACGCAGGCTGATTAGGACAATGGCCGTCACCAGCAGCATGAAAACCCCGGCCACGCCAGCATCCAGCAAATTATTAAAATACAACGCGCGGTTGGCGACCAAATCCGCCTGGGCGGCCGCCAGTTGCGGTTGGGCCATTCCTTCCAGGGGCGTGGCGGCGGTGATTTTCTCCTTGAGACCCCTGGCCTGGGCCAGAAACCCGATGCGCGGGTCCGGGCTGTAAATTTTCTCCCAACCCGCCGAGAACGTCACCGTCAACAGCCAGACCAGGGGGATGAGGGTGACCAGTGCGAATGCCGGACGGCCCCGGCGCGTCCCCTGCCCCGCCGCCGCCGCGGCGGGTGGCAAGTGCATTTTAAGAATAATCGTCGTGCCCAGACAAAGGGCGATGGCCGCCAGCATTTGGTTCGCAATGCCAAAGAGCGGCCACAGGGAATTGATGCCGCCCAGGGGATCACGAACGCCCTGGATCAAAAAATAACCCCACGCGCCGACCATCAGGGCGCTGGCGAGGGGGGCCACGCGGAAGTTTTTCACCTCCCCGAGCGGCCGCCAAACCTGCCCGAGCAGACTGTGGAGCAGATACCGCCCCACCCGCGTGCCGGCATCCAGCGTGGTTAGAATAAACAGCGCCTCAAACATGATCGCGAAATGATACCAGAGATCCAGCCAGCGGCCCTGGACCACCCGGGAGAAAATATGGGCCATGCCCACCGCCAGTGTCGCCGCCCCGCCGGTGCGCCCGAACAGCGTTTTTTCCCCCAGCTCACCCGCCAGATCATTCATCTGCCCGGTTGTCACGGGATACCCGAGGGCGTTGATTTTGGCGACGGTGTCCGCCGGTTTGCCCTTCACGTTCATGCTGAAGTAAACCCCCGGTTCGAGCGTACACGCGGCAATCAGCGCCATGATCGCCACAAACGATTCCAGGCACATCGCGCCGTAACCGATGGACCGCGCATACCCCTCGCGGCTGATGATTTTCGGGGTCGTGCCGCTCGCAATCAACGAGTGAAAACCGGAGATGGAGCCGCAGGCAATGGTGATAAAACAGAACGGGAAAATTTTGCCCGCCACCACCAAACCCGAACCATCCACAAACTGGGTCAGCGCCGGCATTTGCAACTGGGGCAGCGTGCAGAGAATCCCCGCCGCCAGGGCGGTGATGGTGCCGAGTTTCATGAAGGTGCTGAGGTAATCCCGCGGGGCCAGCAGCAGCCACACCGGCAGGCTGCTGGAAATCAGACCGTAAACGATGATGCACCAGGCCACTTGAATGTCCCGCAAACCGAAAACGTGCGACCAATGCGCGCTTTGATAAACCAGTTTGCCCCCCCAAACCGCCAGCAGCAGCAGCGCCGCCCCCAGCACCGAGGCCTCCAGCACCCGGCCGATGCGCACAAACCGCAGGTAATTTCCCATCAACAGCGCGATGGGCACCGTGGCACCCACCGTAAAAATGCCCCAGGGACTTTCCGCCAGCACCCGCACCACCACCAGGGCCAGCACCCCGAGCAGAATGGTCAGGATGGCCAGGATCGCCAGCGTGGCAATCATCCCGGCGGGCGAATTCAATTCCTCCTTCACCATCTGCCCCAGCGATTTGCCGTCCCGCCGGATGGAACAAAACAAAATCACCATGTCCTGCACCGCCCCGCCCAAAACCACCCCGATCAAAATCCACAGCGCCCCCGGCAGATAGCCGAATTGCGCCGCCAGCACCGGTCCCACCAGCGGTCCGGGCCCGGCAATGGCCGCAAAATGATGCCCGAAAACGATCCATTTGTTTGTTTTGCAGTAATCCTTCCCATCGTCATGCGTCTCGCAGGGGGTGGCCCGCCGGTCATTCAACATCAGCACCCGCACGGCGATCCACTTGGAGTAAAAGCGGTAGCCAATCGCATACGTGCAGACGGCGGCGATGAGCAGGCTGGCGGAATTCACCGGTTCCGCGCGCCGGAACGCCAGCGTGAGGTAGGCCCACGCCCCCAACAGCGCGGTCAGCAACCAGATTATTTGAAAGGCGATTTTTCTCATGTGTCGGCCGCAAAGGTTTTACTCCACAAACGGCCCGGAGGAAACTAAAATGCCGCCATGACCAGACATTGTCATCAATGCGGTGAACCGTGGACCCTCAGCGGACTGCCGGGGCGCGGCGAGGTGTGCATGAAATGCCGCGCGGATTTGCGCGTGTGCCTCAATTGCGTCGCCTACGACCCGCGCGTGGCGCAACAGTGCCGGGAGCGCCGGGCCGAACCGGTGCTGGAGAAAGAAGTCGGCAACTTTTGCGAATACTTTGACTTCGCCCGGCGCGTCTGGACCCCCAAGGCGGTGTCCGGCCAGCGCGCCGAGGCCGCCCGCGAACAATTGAAGAAACTGTTCGGGGATTAAGGACCGGGCCGCCATGACATTTTCCTTCTTTCCGGAATTGAATCCGCGCACCTTGTGACCATGAAAGTCAGCGGCTTCACCTTTTTGCGCAACGGCCAGAAACTGGGCTATCCGTTCGTGGAATCCATCCGCTCCCTCCTGCCGCTGGTGGATGAATTTATCATCGCGCTGGGACCGTGCGATGATCAAACCGAACCCATGCTGCGCGCCATCGGCGATCCCAAAATCCGCATCATCCCCACCCAGTGGAACGAAAAAATCCAAAGCGATTACAGCGTCAAAGGTTTCGTCTATGGCCAGCAAAAGTCCATCGCCCTGTTCAATTGCACCGGCGACTGGGCGTTTTACTTGGAAGCCGACGAAGTGGTGCATGAAGACGACCTGCCCAAAATCCGCGCCGCCATGGAGCGGCACCTGAACGACCCGCGCGTGGAAGCGCTGGCGTTCGACTACCTGCACTTCTACGGGAACGCCAACACGTACGCTTGGTCCCCCCGCTGGTATCGCAGCGAGGTGCGCATCTTGCGCAACACCATTCCCGCCTGGGGGCCGGAGGGGTTGTTTTTCGTGGTGCTGGACAGCCACAAGCGCGGGCATTACCCCCGCGCGGCGCACACCGGCGCGACCCTTTATCATTACGGCTGGGTGCGGAGCGAGGCGCAGATGAATTTAAAGTCCGCCAGCGTGGAAAAATACTGGAACAACCGCCCGCCCGGCGGCATTGACTACGCGCAAATTGACGCCGCCACCTTGAAACTCTTTACCGGCGCGCACCCCCGGGCCGTCCAAGCCTGGCTGCCCCCCTGCGCGGGGCTGTTCCAAGCCGATCCCCATTACCGGTTGAGTGCCCGCGATAAAAAACACCGCCGCATGTTGAAACTGGAACAATGGTTTGACTTCCGGTTCAACAAAAAGCATTACCGCTTGGTGCGCTGACGCCTGCCACCGGCACCGCCGCTTTTCGGTGGGGGGCTCCGGTTCGTCTGCCCGCCCCTTGACCGGGGAGATATTGCCTGGGAACGGGAACGGCGCGCCCGGACAGGCCCGCCGGTGACCGGCTGGAAGCCCGTCCCACCTTTAAACCAACCTTATGTTGGGGTAGACGGGTTAGCGAAGAGGGAAGCTTTAGCGACGGCGGATGTGGTTAAGTTTCTTTGTGCCGCCCCCAACTCCAGCAAAATCCAAAACGTCGCCGCCGTGGGCAGCTTGAACAACCCGCCATCAAACCAGAACCCCACCAGCAAAACCACCGCCCCCGCCTGACACGTGGCCGACAAAAGCTCATCATTAAGCCTCGTAGCCGCCGAGGTAACGAGGCTCTGAACTGTCCTCTTCTCCCGTCCTTCCGGCCCCGCGCCCCGCGCCCCGCACCCCGCGCCTTCCCTTCCCAGCGTCAGCCACACATACATCCCGAAGCAAAACAAGGCCGGCACGCCCAGCGCCGCCCCGAGCAGCAGATAATCGTTCATCTGAATCGCCGCGCTCTCGGTCAATTTAGGCGATAGGTAATAATGCTCGTAGAGCGGCTCCGGCTGGTTCCAACCGGTGCCGAACCAGGGATGCTCCGCCATGATTTGCCAATCCCCCTCCCAGGCGGCCACCCGGTTGCGCCAGGAGAAATCCTCCGTCCGCGCGACGGAAAAGGCGCGGCGGGCCGGATGCCAGTCCGTCCGACGAAACTGCCAGAAAAAGAGCACGGCGACGGAAAGCAGAACCACAAAAGCCGTAATCCAACTACTATTTAAACGTAAAAACGGCGAAATACAAAAAGCGTTGCTCCATGGTAGCAGCCGACGTGAGGAGGCTCTGTCGGTCTCCGGTTTTAATAAATGAGCCTCCTCACGTCGGCTGCCACCGAGGCAGTCGCTTTCGCATATTGGGCGCGATTTGCGGTTGATCCAGCGCCACAGCCAACACGTTCCACCGCATCCCGCCGCCAGCCACGCCCCGCGGCTGTAGCTGTGCAGCAAGCCGCGACCCAAAAGCACTGCGGCCAACAGGCACAATAACGCCCCAAGATATTTTCCAACCGTCCGGCTTATCCCCCCGGCCCGACCGCCAATTGAAAATTGATAAAGGTAAACCGTGCCGCCGATGGCCAGCAGGAGGCCCGTTCCCATGAGCAAACCAAACAGGTTGGGATTATCCCATGCACCCGTCCAGCGGGCGTGAGCCTGATACGAGTAAGTTGGGCCGAAATCCCCGTTCCAAACCGAAGCCCAGGCCAGGAGCAGAACCAAAAAAAACGGGATTTGGAACGAGAGAGACGAAAATGATGCGGAGCGGATTGGCTTCCTGATCTGGTACGCACCGACAGGTGACCGCCCCCCCATGCCGCCAGCTTCGAGCTGAACCCAAAAAGCCGCGCCTTGACCGAGGACGGCCCCGGCGAACAGCGTCAGGGCCGGTGCTGAAGTGGAAGAATGAAGGGCGTAAAGTCCCGCGCTGAGGCCAAAGGGATAAACCAGCCAATAACTTGTCGCTGTGCTTCGAAGTCCCGGCGGGAATCCCCTTTCAGAACGCCAACGAAAAAACAAAATAACGATGAAGTAAAATCCCAGACATAGAAACACCATCCTTTGTGATCCGACATCCCTCAGTACCGCAAGCAGTTCGCTTAAGATCGAACCAATATAATTAGCGGGCGCCCAGCCAAAACAATCACCGAATAGAAATAAAAACTGCAAAACTGCCAAACCGCCGATTTTAAAAAGTACATCAAATGATTTGCAAACCATGCTGGAACAATGACAGCCCGAGCAAGTAATGTAAAGAGTTACGAGGCTGGACCAGTTGATGCTTCTGATACGATAACGCCGTCTACGGATTGCGTTTTTGCCGCCAAAACCAGAACAAGGCGCCAAAGCTGCCGATGAGCATATATGCCAGAACACATTTCATAGCCGAATCGG
>Ga0302278_10002046_pt1 | contig 23846 bp, 17 predicted proteins | sample III_Bog_N3_2_FD_194543 | JGI IMG/M metagenome (GOLD analysis project Ga0302278, IMG submission 194543) | Peat permafrost microbial communities from Stordalen Mire near Abisko, Sweden - III_Bog_N3_2 | ecosystem: Environmental > Terrestrial > Soil > Wetlands > Peat | place: Sweden: Abisko...
CTCGGCCAGATCGAAGAGTCGAATGTCTTCGCGCTGGCAAAAGTACTGGTCGCGGAACAGCTCTGGCAGGCAAACGATGTTTGCGCCCAGCCGTGCCGCCTCGCGCACGTGCTTCACCGCAGCGGCGAAGTTGGCCTCCGGATCGGCGCCCATGCGCATCTGCACCAGGCCAACCACGTATCTGCGCGTATTTCCCGTCATGCGCTCATCCACTCCCAATTCATTCAGGTCTCACGCAGCAAGGCCAACCCCGTCGCGTGGGATTGGCCCTCCGTTTCAGCTCGACCCGACGGTCCGCAGCGTGCAATGCCTACTCTTGGAGAATCAGCACGGCAGCGGCGATGGTCGTCGTCCACAGGCCGCGCTTGTCGCCCACGGCCGACTGGGTCACGTTGCTGGTGCGGACAATCTTGTTGGAGATACGGTAGATCTCCTTCTTCTCATCCCAGCTCTTGTCCGGATCGAAATCGACATCGAGCGTAGTGGCCAGCATCTCCGCGGCGAGCTCCTCGGCGTACTCGCCGGCCTGGTCTTCGGTCTCGCCAAAGCTATGGTGTTCGCTCAGGTAGCCGTAGGTGTCTTTGTCGGCGGGAATGGCGACGCCGATGCTTGAAACCACCAGCCGGTGCGGCTCGCGCGTCGAGTTCTCGGCGATGACAGCAAATACCACCTCGCCGTGATTCAAGTAGGTCAGGCCTTCTTTGCGCGTGATGACCTTGCAGCGCGGCGGAAAGATGGAAGAGACGCGCACCAGGTTCTGCGAGGCGATACCCGCATCGCGGAGGGCGAGCTCAAATGAGGTGAGCCGCTCCTTGTGCGTGCCCTTGCCTTTGGTGAAGAAAAGCTTCTTCGGGACCATGCTTTTTCCCAATTCCTATGTACCCTCCGTGAGTTTCAAGATTGTGGTCGTATTTCAATGTTCCCGCCTGAGTTTATCGCATCTGGGCAGGCAGAAACGGGACCCGCACCATTTTCATCGCCTTTTCATACCCGGGCCTGATCCCAAGCCGGGCGACCGCCATTGCCACCCTCAATTTCAAGGTGTTAGCCTCTAGTGTTGACGCTGTGCAGAAAGGAAACACTGAACGCGATGCCCAACTCTTATAACGGCCTGGATCTACCCAAAGACGGACAGCCCATTCAATACCGTGACGGCAAGTTCGAAGTGCCCGACAATCCCATCATTCCTTTTATTGAAGGCGACGGTACCGGCCGCGACATCTGGAAGGCCTCGCAGCGGGTGTTTGACGCCGCGGTCGAGAAGGCCTACGGCGGCAAGCGCGCCATCAAGTGGTTTGAGATTTTTGCCGGTGAAAAGGCCTTTCGTCAGTTTTCAACCTGGCTGCCGGATGAGTCGGTGGCCGCGGCGCGCGATCTGCGCGTCTCCATCAAAGGGCCGCTGACGACTCCGGTGGGTGGCGGCATTCGGTCCTTGAATGTTGCGTTGCGGCAACTACTCGATCTCTACGCCTGCGTGCGGCCGGTGAAGTACTACCAGGGCGTACCCAGCCCCGTGAAACATCCGGAGAAGGTCGACATTGTCATCTTCCGCGAGAACACGGAGGATGTGTACTCGGGCATCGAGTTCAAGCAGGGTTCGGCAGACGCGGCGCGGATCATCTCGTTCATTAACGATGATCTGCTCAAGGGCGGCAAGAAGAAGATCCGGCTCGACTCGGGCGTCGGCATCAAGCCCATCTCCATCTTCGGCACCGAGCGGCTGGTGCGCTATGCCATCAAGAGCGCCATAGAAATGGGGCGCAAGACGGTGACGCTGGTGCACAAAGGGAACATCCAGAAGTTCACCGAGGGCGCGTTCCGCGAGTGGGGCTACGAACTGGCGATCCGCGAGTTCCGCAATGAGATTGTCACCGAGCGCGAGAGCTGGATTCTCGGTAATGTCGATGTGAATCCGTCCATTACTGTTGAAGAGAATGCGGCGCTGATTGAGCCGGGCCTCGAGTTTGGGAATCAGACTTTCCGCGACGAGATTTATGCGGAGATCAAGGGCGTGATCGCCGCGATCGGCAAGACGCACGGCAACGGCGCGTGGAAGTCGAAGATCCTCATCAACGACCGCATCGCCGACTCCATCTTCCAGCAGATCATCATCCGCCCCGCCGACTACTCCATCCTGGCCACCACCAACCTCAACGGCGACTACATCTCCGACGCCGCCGCGGCCCAGGTCGGCGGCCTCGGCATCGCGCCGGGAGCCAACATCGGCGACGGCTACGCGGTATTTGAAGCCACGCACGGCACCGCGCCCAAGTACGCCGACAAGGATGTGATCAATCCCGGCTCGGTGATTCTGTCGGGCGTGATGCTGCTCGATTTTATCGGCTGGAAGGAAGCCGCCAAGCTGATCGAGACGGCAATGGAAAAAACCATCCAGCAGAAGTTCGTGACGTACGACTTCGAACGCCAAACCGCCGGCGCAACGAAAGTTGGAACGAGCGAGTTTGCCACGCGCATCATCGGAAACATGTAAGTAGCTAGTGGTCAGGTTTCAGTTTCGGAGCATCCGCATGCACGAAGATAGGCGCCTCATCCATCCGATGCACTTGTCGGATGGGTGGAAAAGCACGAACTCCAAAAGGGTTTATATGAGTCCTCCATCGCCGTTGCAGAAACAAGGCTGGAGGTCACAGCTTGCATTGTTCTCCCGTAGGGAGAATTGATAATAGCCCAGGACGAAGTCCTGGGAAAACGTCCCCCCCTGGGCCTCAGTCCCGTAGGGACAGAACGAATTGGTTTTTCAGGGCTTGTGGAACATCCCAGAAAGACTCGCCGAGAAGCGCGAGAGAGCAAGTCGGACAATGGAAAGTTTATGGACAATCCGCGCCGAAATTGAGATTGAGAGTGGGGATCTCAATCTCGAAGTCGGGTATACGAGGGGCTTCATGAATGTAGTTACTTGGGCAAATTCCGATCAATCAGCTCGAGACAAGCTAAGTGGATACTTAACGACATTCGACTGGAGACTTCTCGGGGTTGAAGAATCGGCTGCGGCGGACCTGAAAAACCTCACGCCAGATTCGGAGATCAAGATACTAATTGAGCGAGCCATTGGAAATCCCAACGCAATCATCCTCGGAACCTTCCATTCGTATCAGGAAAAGTGAGGCGGTCAGCTTCACAGTCTCAACCTTCGAAACAGCCGCGATTCTGTCAGCATTCAATAAGGAGAAAAATATGCGAAAGAAAGTTTCAATTGTCGGCGCCGGCAACGTGGGCGCTACCGCGGCCCATTGGATCGCTTCCAAGGAACTGGCCGATGTAGTCCTGATCGACGTTGTCGAAGGCATTCCGCAGGGCAAGGCTCTCGATTTGCTAGAAGCCATGCCTATTGAGAAGCGCGACGTGAACGTCACCGGCGCCAACGACTACGCCGCCACCGCCAACTCCGACATCGTCGTCATCACCGCCGGCATCCCGCGCAAGCCCGGCATGAGCCGCGACGATTTGCTGCATACCAACTTCAAGATCATGTCCGACGTGGTCGCCAAAGTCGTAGCGCAGTCGCCCGAGTCGATCCTGATCATCGTCTCCAACCCGCTGGACGCCATGGCGCAGGCGGCGTTTCGCCAGGCGGGCTTCAATCGCGAGCGCGTCATCGGGATGGCCGGCGTGCTGGACTCTGCGCGCTTCCGGACGTTCATTGCAGCGGAGCTGAATGTGTCTGTCGAGAATGTTACGGCCTTCGTGCTTGGCGGGCACGGCGACACCATGGTTCCCTTGGCCCGCTATTCGACCGTGGCCGGTATTCCGCTGCCGGAGTTGATTGCGCCCGAACGGCTCGAGCAGCTGATCCAGCGCACGCGCGACGGCGGCGCGGAGATTGTGAAGTACCTCAAGGCGGGCAGCGCCTATTACGCGCCGTCTGCCGCAGTCACTGAGATGGTCGAAGCCATTCTCAAGGACAAAAAGAAGATTCTGCCTTGCGCTGCTTACCTCCAAGGCGAGTACGGCATTGATGGCTACTACATTGGCGTGCCCTGCAAGCTGGGCGCGGCAGGACTGGAGCAGATCATCGAAATCAAGCTGACGGCGGAAGAAGATGCGGCGTTGAAGAAAAGCGCCGAAGCGGTGAAGGAACTGTGCGCTGTGATCGGCGTGTAGCGGGCCCCACAAACGACTGAATTCCCACGTCAACTGAAGGGCCGTACGCATGCGGCCCTTTTTCATTTTTCTACGCCATTTCATTGGTTTTTCGCGGGCTCAGGCACCGTCCCAAGGCGATAGAGCTGTTCTCCAATTGCTGTGCACCGAAAGCACGATGATAAGTCGCTTTTCCCTTCAGAAAAAGCCGCCTTGCACGGAACTCAATAGAGCAAATGAATTGGAGAACTGCTCTGGCCGCGATCATTTTGGGCCGGCAAGATGACAAATGCCTGATACTTTGCCGCATTTCAAGCATGTAGACTGCACTTGACAGCAGGCGCGGCAAGCGCCGCTCCATCGAGATGAGCGGGAATGACAACAGCCTTCATCAATCGCATTGCAACCGCAGTTCCGCCGCACGACGTTCACCACGCCTTCATCACCTTTGCCACCGGGATGCTCCCGGAGGGAACGATGCGTAATTTGTTTCGCCGGATGGCGCGCCTGTCTGCGATTGAACACCGCTACTCGTTTGTGAATCCGATTGCGACCGATGACGGCACGTGGAAGGATGCGGAGCAGGTGTATGTTCCCGGCGACTTTCCTGTGACGGCGCGGCGCATGCAGTTCTTCGAACGATTTGCTCCGCAGCTTGCGCACTGCGCTTTGGACAAGCTGGCGCTTACGGAACACGAACGGGCCTCGGTCACGCATGTGATTGTGACTTCGTGCACGGGGCTCTACGCGCCGGGCCTGGATTTTGAAGTCGTGAAGCATCTGGGGCTGGACACAACCGTGGAGCGGACGATGATCGGCTTCATGGGTTGTTATGCGGCCATCAACGCTCTCAAGTCGGCGCATCATATTGTGCGGTCTGTACCAACGGCGCGGGTGCTTATTCTGAATCTGGAACTCTGCTCACTCCATTTCCAGGAGACGACGGAGTTAGAGCAGGTGCTCTCGTTCCTGGTATTCGCGGATGGATGCGCGGCTACGCTGGTCAGCGCCGAGCCTCGCGGCCTGGCGATCGACAGTTTTCTTGCGCTGCAGATTCCGGAGACCAGTCACCTGATTACGTGGCGGATCGGCGAGCTTGGGTTTGACATGCACCTGTCAGGACAGGTGCCGGGCGAGATTGGCAGCGCGCTCAAGCGGCTGGGCCGCCAGGTTACGCGCGGTATCGATCCACTCGGCATCGACCTGTGGGCTGTGCATCCGGGAGGTCGCTCGATTCTGGACGCCGTGGAGAAGGGCTTTGCACTGCCGGCCAGTGCGCTGGCTGATTCACGCAGTGTGCTGGCGCAGTTCGGCAACATGTCTTCTGCAACGGTGATGTTTGTGCTGCACGAGATCATGCAGCGAGCGGAGAGCGGGCAGCAGGGATGCGCAATGTCGTTCGGGCCGGGGCTGACAGCGGAGACGATGCTGTTCCATACGGCCTGACGCAGAATCGACATTTCGTCTGATCAATGCTGGAGAAATGCCACCACCGCGGGAGCCATTTGTGCGGCGCATCCGCCGGGCGCAAGGTGGCCGCATCCGGGGAAGACATCGAGTTCTGACTGGGGAAGGAGCTTGTGCATGGCGTCGCCCTGGCTGAGGGGGATGATCCGATCGTCAGCACCCCACACCAAGAGCACCCGCATCTTGAACTGCGGAAGCATGGCGTCGGTGGCGTCTTTGCCGGTAAGCATGGCGTCGAGAGCGCGATGGATAATCCAGGCGCGGTGGTCGGAGACGCGAAGAATGTCGCGGGCGAGAAACGCGGGCAGATTAGGCGGGTTGGGCATGAGCAGGGCGTCGAGCTGGTCGAGTTCGGCCGCCGTGGACGGGGTAAAGAGCTTGATGTCCCAGGCGGGCAGCACGTAGAGGCCGGCCGAGTCGAAGAGCATCAACCGGCGGATGCGGTCAGGGTGATTGAAGGCCACGTGCTGCACGATCGCACCACCCATCGACCAGCCGCCGAGGTCGACCTGCTTGAGATGTACGGCATCCAGAAAATCGACGACGATCTTTGCCTCATCGCGAACAGAGTAGGAGAAGTCGCGCGGCTTCTGGCTGCGGCCGTAGCCGACCAGGTCAGGCAGGTAGACGCGCAGGCCGGCTTTGGCGAGAAAGGGCGCGAGGTCGCGCCAGTCCTCTGCGCGGCCACCGAGGCCGTGGACGAGCACGACTACGGGACCGTTGGCGGGGCCCTCGGTCTCGTAGTGGATGCGATAACCGTCGACAGTCGCTTCGTGGTTCTGCACGCCGGAGAGCGAGTCGCGCAGATACATCGACTCGTTGAAGTAACTGACGGGGCGGCGCCAGAAGCCGAACGCTCCAACGATGAGCAGAAGCACCACGATTGCGAGCAGTTTCTTGATCAATCTCAGCGATCCTCCCTGTCCATCGCACAGTTCGTCGCGTTTTGCCAACCTGCCTCAATGACGCGCACGGCTACCGGATCGAGCTCGAGGTCGCCGGGGGTGATCCACTCGGCGCGCTCGACCCAGCGGACCGCGTCGGCGTCGGAGGCAGCGTTCAGCTCTCCGCCGACGACGCAGCAGAGGTAGTCGGCAATTACATAATGGTAGCGAACGCGGTCCCCTTCGAGATGAATCCGATCGAGCAGTTCGATCAGGTCCAAGACCTGGACAGAGAGGCCGGTCTCTTCTTCGACCTCGCGCACGACGCCGGCGGTGAGGGACTCGCCGAGCTCGAGCATGCCGCCGGGGAGCGACCAATGGCCTTTGAGCGGTTCGCGTCCGCGGCGAACAAGAAGCACGCGGCCGTTCTGAACCACCACGGCGCCCACGCCGACGAGCGGCGCTTCAGGATACTCGCGCTGCATTGGCTCTCCTGTGGGTGCAGCCGTTGCCGCCGCACCACGACTCACTTTTACCATAGTGCCTTGACCTGGCCTGGCGGCAGGCTGTGCCCAACAGGCAGTCTCCACCCAAGGTTGGATCCAGCTGCATCGTTGCGCTGCGCGGTATCATCGAACGAGTGAGGCAAGTCATGTCGGAATTTACATTGAGAATCGACAACATGCACTGCGGGTCCTGTGTGCGGCGTGTGAGCCAGGCTCTGGGCTCGACGGAGGGCGTTGAGGTGAAGGAAGTGCGCGTGGGTGCGGCGCGGCTGGCCACCTCACTGACTCCTCCGCCGGTGAACGCAGCGCTGGCCGCACTGGCCAAGGCCGGATATCACGCACGACTGGAAGACTAGGTGGCGACTCCTTCTGCGCTCACGCTGCCGGTGCTGGGGATGACGTGTGCGTCGTGCCAGCAGCATGTGGAGGCAGCGCTCAAGGGGACGACAGGGGTCCAGGCGGCGCGGGTCGACCTGATGGCCAGCCGGGCGAGCGTGGAGTTTGACGCGGCGGTAACGACGCCGGCGAAGCTGGTGGAGGCTATTCGCGCGGCTGGCTATGATGCGGTGATTCCGCGAGCCGGCACTTCTCAATCACAGGCAATCGGGGACGATGGAGCGTCGGCTGCGGCAACGCGGAAGGCCTGGATCACGCTGGCGGCCGGGGCAGCCGCGATGTTGTTGGCTATGCCGCTCGATTCCAGCATGGGCGCGCTGGACCACAGTCTGATGGAGCTGATTCCGCGGCTGTATACGCTGCCCGCTGCGCCGCTGCGATGGTTTCTGCTGGTGGCGACGGCTGCAGTGGTGAGTTGGGCTGGGCGCGGCATCTACCAGAATGCCTGGCGGGCGCTGAGGCATGGCACAACCAACATGAATACGCTGGTGAGTCTGGGAACCAGTGTAGCCCTGGCGTGGAGCGCGTATGCCACCATTGTGCCGGCGCCAGGGCGGCAGGTTTACTTTGACGCGGTGCTGCTGATCGTCGGATTTCTGCTCCTGGGGAAGAGCCTGGAAGCAAGTGCGAAGCGGCGGGCCCTGGCGGCTCTGGACTCGCTGGCTCGGATGCGGCCGGTGACAGCGCGGCGAGTGATCGACGGCGTACAGACCGTTGTTCCTCTCGAAGAGATTGAGCGCGGTGACCACGTGCTGGTGCTGCCGGGCGAGCGCTTTCCCGTGGACGGTGTGATCACGCAGGGGCGCACGTCGGTGGACGAGTCGATGCTGACCGGCGAGCCGACACCGCTTCCGCGCGAGGTGGGCGGGCCGGTGTTAGCCGGGTCGCTCAACTATGACGGAGCCGTGACCTGCCAGGCACAATCGCTGGGCGAGGCAACGGTGCTGGCGCAGATCACACGCATGGTGGGTCACGCGCAGGGATCGCGCGCGCCCATGGAGCGGCTGGCCGATCGCGCCAGTGCGATTTTTGTCCCCGTGGTGCTGGGACTTGCGGCGATCACGTTCTGCATATGGCTCTTGACCACTCACGCAGTTGGTCCGGCGCTGGCGGCGACGGTTGCGGTGCTGGTGGTGGCCTGCCCATGCGCCATGGGGCTGGCGGTGCCGGCTGCGCTCACCGTGGCAGTTGGGCGCGGGGCGCAACTGGGGATTCTGTTCAAAGGCGGCGAAGCGCTGGAACGGGTGGCGCACCTGGACGCCATTGTTCTCGACAAGACAGGAACGCTGACAGTGGGCCGGCCGGTGCTTTCCGGGCTTCGCTCAATGACACCGCGGTTGGCGAATGACCTGCTGCGCCTGGCTGCGGCGGCGGAGCAGCAATCGAACCACCCGCTGGCGCACGCTGTGGTGGATCACGCCCGGGCGCTGGGTTTGAGCTGGGCTCCTGCCCAGGATTTGCAGATTTATCCTGGGCGCGGGCTGAGCGCAAAGGTCGAGGGGCAGGAGTGCCTGCTGGGCAACGAGACGCTTTTCAGCGAGTTTTTTGTGCCGCTTCCGACGCAGGTGCGCAGACCGCAGCCTGGGGTAACCCGCCTGTGGATGGCGCTCGACAACGTGGCTGTCGGCTATTTTGACGCCCGCGACGCGCTGCGCCCTGAGGCGGCAGAGGCCATTGCCGCGCTGCGCAAGATGCAGATGGGAGCGGCCCCCATGCGGGTGCTGATGCTGACCGGCGATACCGCTCTCGCCGCTGCGCCGATCGCTGAGCAGGCGGGGATCACCGAGGTGGAAGCCGGCCTGGATCCGGCCGCCAAGCTGGCCCACATCCGTGCCTTGCAGAGCGAAGGGCTGCGCGTGGCCATGGTGGGCGACGGCATCAACGATGCGGCGGCACTCGCACAGGCGGACGCCGGGATCGCGATGGGCTCGGGGGCCGACCTGGCGCAGGAGGCGGGCGATGTGCTGCTGCTGCGCGCGCAGCCGGCGGCGATTCCTGATGCTCTTGGCCTGGCACGCGAGACGGTACGCGTGATGCGGCAGAACCTGGGCTGGGCGGTGGGCTACAACCTGCTCGGGATTCCTCTGGCGGCAGGGGTGTTTTACCCGGCATTTCACCTGCTGCTGACGCCCTGGCTCGCCGCGGCGGCCATGGCGTTGAGCTCGGTGTGCGTGCTGGCAAACAGCTTGCGGTTGCGGGGATGGCAACCAACCGTCCTGGCCTGAACAGGATGGGCAGATGATTGAGGAACGCTCCCTCAGGGGCTGAAGCCCAACAGTTCATCGGACGTTTCCATCGGTGTGGCTGACGCCGCGCCCTTTTCAAAGCAGTCCGCTCTCGGCTCTGAAACGGTAGACTATAGCTGTTCTCCAATTGCTGTACACCGAAAGCACGATGTTAAGTGGCTTTTTCCTTAAGAAAAAGCCACCTTGCACGGAACTAAATAGAGTACATGAATGGGAGAACTGCTCTAAGGACGGAGCCGCCGCGTGCGCATTTTGACCCGCTACATTCTCGGTGAGATTCTGTCGCACACGCTCATCGGGTGCGCGCTGTTCACCTTCATCCTGTTCATGCGCGACCTGCCCAACATTCTCAACATGCTGGTGCGGGGCGGTTCCACCTTTGCCACGGTGCTGGAAGTGGTGCTCTACATCATGCCCAACTTCTTCATGGTGACAATCCCCATGGCGGTCCTGGTGGGTGTGCTGCTTGGGTTGAGCCGGCTGGCGGCGGACAGCGAGATCATTGCCATGCGCGCCTCGGGCCTGGGCATTGGCTACTTCGTGCGCGTGGCGGCGATTGTGGCGGTGGGCGGAACGCTGATCGGCCTGGGCAACTCCCTGTGGGTGGCGCCGCGCGCCAATCAACGTATTCTCGAACTGGACAAGGCGCTGGCCTCGCAAGCCACCTATGAGATTCAACCGCGCGTCTTTTATGAGGACTTCAAAAATACCGTTCTCTACGTGCAGAACGTGATTTCCGGAACCGGCGCCGCGAACTGGCGTCAGGTCTTCATGGCCGACATCAGCGACCCGACCGCCCCCAGGATCACAACCGCAGCGTCGGCGACCGTGGTAAGCGATTCCTCGCAGACGCTGCTCATGCGGCTGCGCAATGGCACCGAGCATGACCCGGTGGCCGGTCATCCTGAGCAGTACAACGTCTCCACGTTCGCCATCGACGACCTTCCATTTACCGCCGGGCAGCAGAACGAAGGTCATCTGGGGCGCCTCGATACCCCGATACTGGCCCTGCCCTTAAATGAACTCATCGAGCGCACCCACGGGCCGGATGGGAAGCGCTTCCAGATCGAACTGCAGAAGCGGTTCTCCTATCCGGCGGCCTGCCTGGTGCTGATGCTGGTGGGCGTGCCGCTGGGCGTAACCTCGCGGCGCGGCGGCAAGAGTTCGGCATGGGTCTTCACCATTCTGCTCGTCGTTCTCTATTACTCGCTGTCGCTGATCGGGATCGCGCTGGGGCGGCAGAACTGGATTCCCACCTTTCTGGCCGTCTGGTCGGCCAATATCCTGTTCGCCGTCGGTGGAATCTTTCTGCTGTGGCAGATGGCCAGCGGCGGGCAGTTTCTGAGCGCGATTGCCGGTTTTGCGGCACGCGCGCCCAAGCCGGAGACGGCGCGGCCGGCAAAGCCCGCGGGGGCACCGCTCGGCGGCCTGCTCGGCGGACTTTTGGCCCGTTACCGCGGGCGGCCCCAGCGTAAAGTTTCACGAGGCACCTTTCCCCGCATCCTGGATGAATATGTCGTGGTTGAGTTCCTCAACATGTTCATCGTGGTGCTGCTCGGGTTCGTGCTGCTGATGCTGGTGTTCACAGTGTTTGACCTGCTGAGCGACATCCTGCGCAACCGTATCAGCATGTTGACGGTCGGCGACTACCTCATCAACCTGACCCCGCTGTTCCTTTATCAGCTTGCGCCGCTGGCGGTGCTGATCGCTGTACTGGTCACCTTCGGTGTGCTCAACCGCAACTCGGAGATCATCGCCATGAAGGCTACCGGCATCAGCCTCTACCGGCTGGTGGTTCCGGTTGTTTCCATCGCCGCCATCCTCGCAGTGAGCCTGTTTCTGTTTGACGAGTTTTATCTGCCCCAGGCCAACAAGCGCCAGGACGCACTGCGCAACGTGATCAAGGGCAAGCCGGCGCAGACGGTGAACCACCCGGAGCAGAACTGGATCTTCGGCCAGCCTGCTAAGGGTGAGCCTGGCCGCATCTTCTACTATCGTTTTTTCGATCCCGACACCAGCGAGTTCGCCAATATTTCCGTCTTCGAGTTCGATCCTTCCACGTTTGCACTCACACGCCGCATCTTCGCCGCGAAGGCGCTGTGGAATCCGGCGACCGATTCGTGGAGCTTTGAGAACGGCTGGGTCAATGACATTGCCGGCGATCACACCACGGACTTCAGGCAGTTCGCGCAGACCTCGTTTTCTGAGATTCATGAGGACCCCGGCTACTTCAACAAGGAAAGCCTGCAGGCCCAGGAGATGAACTTCGGCCAGCTGGACCGCTATATCGGCGACCTGCGCCAGAGCGGCTTTGACACCATGAAGCTGCGCGTGGCGCTGTGGCAGAAGCTCGCCAAACCGGTGGTGGCGATCATCATGGCCGTGCTGGCCATTCCCTTTGCGCTCTCCATGGGCCGCCGCGGATCGCTCACCGGCATCGCTGTGGCCATCGGCGTGGCGCTGTCTTATTTTGTGATTGAGAGCCTGTTTGGAGCGCTGGGCAACGTGAATTACCTGCCCGCCGCGCTGGCTGCATGGGCTTCAGATATTCTGTTCGGCCTGGTGGGCGGGTATCTGCTGCTTCGAACACCGACATAGGTTCGGAGGCAGCAGCGGCATTCATGCCCCTGAAAACCGTTCCCGATGAGACAGGGCTTCAGCCCCGGGGGCCCCGCCCCATACAATAAAACCATGCTGAGCGAGCTGCAGCCCCTCTTCGTCTACATGCGACGCTACCGATGGGGATACCTGTGGGGCACGCTCTCCTGCATTGCCACAAACGCCGCGGCGGTGCAGTTTCCGCGCGTGCTGGGCTGGGCCGTCGACAAGCTCGAAAAACACCAGGCCGATCGCAACGCCATTCTGCTGTTCGCCGGCCTGCTTGTGGCCATCTCGCTCGTCAAGGGCATCTTTCTCTACGCGCAGCGCTGGATCCTGATCGGCATCTCGCGGGAGATCGAGTTCGACGTGCGCAACGACCTGTTCCGGCACCTGGAAAAGCAGGACTCGGGCTTCTATCAGCGCTATCGGACCGGCGACGTGATGGCCCGCATGACCAACGACCTGAACGCGGTGCGCATGCTGCTGGGGCCGGCGCTGATGTACTCGGCCAATACCGTCTTCTTTACGATTTTTGCGCTCTACTTCCTGCTCCACCTGAGCCCCTGGCTGACACTGGTGGCTCTGGCGCCCATGCCCCTGGCGAGCATCCTGGTGCAGTATCTCGGCCACCGCATTCACGACCGTTTCGAACGCATCCAGGCCAGCTTCTCAGAGATTTCAGCGCAGGCCCAGGAGAACTACTCGGGCGCGCGGCTGATCCGCGCCTTTGCGCGCGAGGAGTCGCAGATCGGGCTGTTCGAGAAGCTCAACCGCCAGTACATCGCGCGCTCGCTTCGCCTGGTGCAGCTGATGGGCATGCTGTGGCCAACGCTCGAATTCATCCTCGGCGTCTCCATGGTAATCACGCTGCTGGCCGGCGGCCACCAGGTGCTGGCTCACCGCATCAGCGTAGGCCAGTTTGTGGAGTTCAACACCTACATGATTCTGCTCATCTGGCCCATCATCGCCGTGGGCTGGGTCATCAACCTGTTCCAGCGCGGCACCGCGTCCGTGCAGCGGATTGATGAGTTGCTCCAGGCGGAACCGGCGATCGACGACCGCGAGGCCGATGATTCGATTGCACCGGACGCGACCCTGCACGGAGCGATCGAATTTCGGCATTTGGATTTCAGCTATGGCAACACGCCGGTGCTGCGCGATATCTCGCTCAAGATTCCGGCCGGCTCGTCGCTCGCCATTGTAGGCCCCACCGGCTCGGGTAAAACCACGCTGGTGAGCCTGCTCGCGCGCCTGTATGAAGCGCCGGCCGGCTCGCTGCTGATCGATGGGCGCCCGGTACGCAACTATCCCCTGGCCGTGCTCCGGCGCAACATCGGCATGGTGCCGCAGGAGACGTTTCTGTTCAGCGACACGCTGCGCGAGAACCTGACCTTCGGCGCTCCGGGAGCAAGCTCGGAGGAGATGCTGGAGGCCGCAGAGGCGGCGCATATCCGCGTGGAGTTTGCCGAGTTTCCGCAGGGATTCGAGACCATGGTTGGAGAGCGGGGACTGACTCTCTCCGGAGGCCAGAAGCAGCGCGCAGCCATTGCCCGCGCCCTGCTGCGCCGGCCCGCGATCCTGATCCTGGACGACGCGCTGGCCAGCGTGGACACCTACACGGAAGAGCGGATTCTGGGCGGCCTGGGCAGCTACACTGCGGCTTCAACCACGATTCTGATCTCGCACCGGGTTTCGACCGTGCGCAACGCCGATCAGATCGCCGTGCTTGACCACGGCCGCATTGTCGAGATCGGGCGCCACGACGAGTTGCTGGCCCTGGACGGCTACTACGCCGGGCTCTACCGGAAGCAGCAACTGGAAGAAGAGCTGACAGTGGCCGGATAGGCTGAGTATCGCCTTCGCATTCAGGCGTTCCAGCGCGAGCCGGTCACGACGCCTGCGCCGTATTCGTCGCTGTCGAAACCGGCTTCCCCGCGCCGGCCCGAAACCTGAGAGGGGGCGGGGTTGACGGTTGGGTCGCGCGCCACCTCGCGCCAGGCGTCGCGCACGTTTTTGACGCACTCGATGGCGTGCTCGAACTTCTGCTTCGAGGCCGATTGCGAAGCCTGCAGGATTTGCGCGAAGATGGTCGCGTAGAACTCGCTCAAAGCCTGCGCCGGTCGGCCGCCGACATCCATCCGCAGCCGGGCCTGCAGGTGAATGATGATGTCAAGCGCCCGCTTGGCCGCGAGCCGCCGGCCCGCCTGATCCCCGCGCTCCACAGCGGTACATGCGGCGTAAAGAAAACGAATGATCCCGTCATAGAGCGCAACGACGAGGTCAACCGCGGATGCGCTCTCCAGTGCGTGTTGCTGATAACTTCCCATCGCCGATTGCTCCTTGAGGCCGGGCCGTGGATCCGAGGCCCGGTATGCTCGGTTTCTAATCCGGACTCAGTGTTGCTCGTTCAGGTTCAGGGTTGTTGCTTCCTGGTGGCCGCGCGGTGATGGCACTGTTGCTGCTGAGCATCCGGCATTGACAGCGGTTCTAGTTGGAGTTCTGGTTGTAGCCGGTGATGGCCGAATAGAGCTCGTTCACACCGTCCAGCTGGGAGGGGAGTTGCTGCATGATTTCATTGGCGCTATTGAGCTCCGCAGTCAGACTTGTCTGCTCCGCGGAGATGTACGTCTGCTCTTTGGAAATGTCTGCATTGAGGGTGGATTCGATGTTGCTGTTGGAAGTCGATGCAAGCGACAATATGCCCGTTCCCGCGGTGCTGCCAGAGTTTGTCAGCATGGTTGAGAAAGACTGGCCCCAGCCGTTCGAGTTCTGGAAGAAGCCGACGACAGAGCTATAGTCGGAGTTCAGGATGGAATCAAGCGACGCGGCGTCGAAGGTCAGCGAGCCATTATTGTTCACGCTGATTCCAAGTCCGGTCAGGTTGTTCAGATCGGAAGAGTTGGTGTAGTTGAGCGCCGTTGTTGTCGGCGCCGATATATCGCCGACAGTGGAGGTCACGGTCATGGCGCCTGCGCTGCCGACGGTCGCGGACGTGAGCGTGAGCACGGTTCCGGCGGCATTGCTTCCCACCGCCGCGGAGTTCAGCGAGGCGGTAACGCCGAGATTGGCGGCATTGATGGCGCTGGCCAGGCCGGAAAGCGTGTTGTCCGACGAGGTCAGTGTGATGGTCTGGATGGCGCCGCTGGGAAGCTTGATGGTCACGGCGCCGGTCAACGTATCGCCGGCGCTGGCCACGGCGGTGAGTGTGCCGAAGTCGGCGGTGGTGCTGGTATACCCGCCCGTATCGCTGTAGTAAAGCGGGGTGGGCGCGGAGGCCACGATGCTGGAGCTGACGCTCAGCCCTCCGCTCTGACCCTCTGTCTGCGAGAGCAGGGACAAGGTCGACTGGCCACCACTTGTAACGATGCTGGCCGTGACCCCGATATTGGCCGCGTTAATGGCACTTGCCAAGCCGGAGAGGGTGTTATCGGACGAGGTCAGGGTGATCTTCTGCGCGGTGCCGCTGCCCACTGTAATGGAGATCGAACCGGACAGCGTCGCACCAGCCGAGGTGCTGACCGGTGTCAGAGTGCCGTTGGGGTTGCTGGTGTTGAGCCCGCCCAGCAGCTGCTGCTGGAGGAGCGACATGGTCGGCGAGCCAAACAGCGGCTCCGGTGTGCCGGAACTGGTGTTTCCATCCTGTGCATTGATGGCGCTTATCAAAGAGTTATAGTCGGTCACGAACTGGTTGACCGTGCTCTCTACCGCCGTGTTGTCGTTGCCAATGACCACCTGCACCTGCTCTCCGCTGCTGCTGGGCGCCAGTAATTGAAGAGTGATGCCGGGAATGATGTTCGCCACGGTATTGGAAGCGCTCGTCAGGTTCACGCCGTCAACAACAAGGCTGGCATCTTTGCCGGCCACCGCGCTCGTATAGTCGAGGGCTGTGGCGCTGTCGGAGATGCTGGAATTGACGGTCAGTGTGCCGGCGCTCCCCGCCGTATCGGAGGCCAGCGCAAGACTTGAGGTGCCGTCGCTGTTGGTCACAATCGAGGCCGTGACTCCGATTCCGGTCGTGGCGTTGATGGCGTTCATCAAGCCGGTCAGCGTGTTGTCCGAAGAGGTCAGCGTTATGACCTGGGCCGCGCCGGTGCCAACCTGGATGGAGATCGATCCGGAGAGGGTGTCGCTGGTGGTCGAAACCGGTTCGAGGGTGCCGGTCGAGTTCACCGTCGCGCTTCCGGCGGTACCGGAATAGGCCAGCGTGTTTGCAGTGGCAGCAGTGATCGAGTTGGCGCTCACCACGATGTCGCCACCCGCGCCCGACGTGCCCGATGCCAGGCTCAGGAGCGATCCGGATGAGTCGGTCAGCACATTGGCGGTGATGCCGACGCCGGAGGCATTGATGGCGGCGGCCAATCCGGACAGCGTGTTGTCGGATGAGTTCAGAGTGAGTGTAACTGACTTTCCGCCGCCAACTGCCAGCGTAACTGAGCCGGAGAGTGTCTGATTTGCATTTGAGATCTGAGCCAGGTAACCGCTCGAAGTCTGAGCCAGGTTGTTGACCTCAACCGAATAGGTTCCGGCCACCGCCGAGGCGTTTGCCGCAGTGATCTGGACGACGTTGGTATCAGAACTGGAACCGGTCTTCTCCGCCAGGATACCTTGAAAATCCGTCAGCGCGCTCATGTCATTGGACAGGCTGGAAAACAGCGTACCCAGGCTCGAGATGGTCGAGTCCTGCGCCTCCAGCGAGCTCAATTGTGTCTTCCACGGCGTCTCGACGTTCTGCAGGTTGGCCACAATCGCGGAAACCGTGCTGCTGACATCGAATCCGGTGCCGCTGGTCGGTGATCCAAAACTCAATCCCACTGTACCCATCGGGAAGCTCCCTTGCTTCAACTCAAGCAGCCGTATACCCATTAGCCACTGAGCAGGATGTGAAAAGCCTCATTGAGACAAGCAAATTTCCGCCGCATTACGCCAGAAGGGCGCCCCAAGATGGGCGCCCTTCCGGTTATCGGCATGTTTCCGGCTGACTTTATCCGGGCGACGCAGACCTGCCGCCCGGACGTGGTCCAAGCCTCTCCTGATTACTGGAGCAGTTTGGTGACTTCCTGAGACATGCTGTTGGCCTGCGCCAGGGCCGAGATGCCGGTCTGGCTCAGAATTTCGTACTTGGACATGTTGGAGGTTGCCGAAGCGTAATCGGTAGCCTGCACTGCGTTCTGCGCCGATTGCACGTTTTCAGACTGCGTGGCGAGTACCGAACTGGCCGCGTTCAGTTGGTTGATCTGCGCTCCGACATACCCGTCCTGCGCCGCCACGTCGCTGATAGCCGCGTTCAGGCTGGTCAGAGCCGTCTGAGCATTGCTCTGGCTGGTCAGATCGGTCTTCGCCAGCGACTGGCCCGCGCCATCCGAGTAACTGATGGTGGCGATGCCGTTGGTGCCGCTGAGATCGGAAACCATGCCGGTGTTCGCCTCAACTGCTCCGGATGCCGCATTGACGCCGGTGCCGCCGTAGGTCAAAACCGGACTGCCGACTGTGCCTGTATTGACTACCGTGCTGTAGTCCACGATCCCGGTGGTGCTGGAGATTCCCACGTTATAGTACGCGGAAGAGGAGGTTGCCTGGTTGCCCGGTTCCGCAGCCACGCCCAGGGAGCTGAGTGTGGTGTTCTGGCCGGTCAGGGTTGGGCCCGCGCCGGCGTTGGTTGTGTCCGCCAGTGGGTTCGATCCCGTGGCGCTGCCGTCCGTGATGACGATGCCGGAGTTGGAAGAGGTAAAGACGATGTCCTTGTTGGCCTGGCTATAGGTGGCCGTTACCCCGTAATTGCCGGAGTTGATGGTCGACGCCAACGTGGAGAGGGTATTGTCGGCCGCGCCGATGGTGATGGTTTGGCTGCCGATTGTCAGTTCCTTCCCGGAGGTCAAGGTGTCAGAGTATGCGCCCGAGGAACCGATGCTCAAAGTGCCCACCGTGGCCGAGAATTGAGCGCCGGGAGTTGGAGTTCCTGTGAGCGTAAGACTGGGCGTTGCCGCCTGGATGGCGTCCGTGCCGACCGGTCCGGCACTGGCGAGTGCCGACGGCGCAGTGGAGCTTGTCTGGGTGAAGAGGATCTCGTTGCCTTTGACAGTGGCAGTGATTCCATCGCCCGTCCCGGTCAAGGTGGTGGCTAGACTTGTCAGCGAAACGGCAGCAACACCGCCGCTTGCCCCGGCGAAACCCATTGCGATCAGCTGCGCCTTTGAGGCGGTGATCAGATCGGTTGCCGAGTTGAAAGCGATCGAGCCCATATAGGCCCCCGCCCCTGCAGCCGCAGCCCCGGTGGTGTTCACCTCGCCGTCGGTGGCCGAGATCGTAGCGTTGGCCGATGCGATCGAGGACGTGACGCCAGTGCCGGAGACGGTCACCGCGGAGTTTGCCGAGGTGAAGGTCAGAACCGTGCCTGCGCCCTGCCCGAGAGAGGTTTCCGCGGAATTGACGCTGGCCGTAACGCCATAGCCGGCGGCGTTGATGGTTGCCGCCAGATCGGCAAGGTTGTCCGTTGCGCCGGCCGTGCCCAGGGTGACACTGTGCGACTTGCCATCCGAACCAACGATGTTCAGGGTGCCACCGGTCAGCGAATCGCCGGTTGTAGCTCCGACAACCATTTGGCCCACTTCGCCCACGGTGTTGCTGCCGGTTCCAACTCCCACGCCGGAGATGATGATGCCGGTATCGCTGGCGCTGCCGCCGCCGAAGTTGGAGGAGTTGGCCGCCGCCGCGGCCCCGGTTCCGGCTTGCTGCGCCGTACCGAGCGAGGCAGTCAGACCAAGACCCGAACCGTTGATGGCGTTGATCAATCCTTGCGCGGTATTCGCGTAGGCGGTGCCCTGGCCAACCGTTACCGTTGCTGTATTGGTTGTGGGAGCGCCGGCAGCTCCCTGCGTCAGATAGTTGACCTGAATGGAAGTGCTGGTGCCGGAAGCGCCGAGGCTATCGCCGAGCTGCGCTTTCACGCCGTCGTTCGACAGGTCGATGAAGACGTTGCTCTGGGTTGCGCCGCTGCTATAGGCCATGGTGCCGCCCGTGTCGCCCACGTTGTTCGAAGACAACGACGCGATATTCAGATCGTTGATTGCCGCGCCCTTCGCGGAAGAGTCACCGGTGTAGATGTTGGTGTTCGAGCCGAAAACGGTCTGTTGGTTGAATGTGGTGGTGGTGCCGATGTTATTGATTTCTGAAAGAATCGACTGGTATTCCTGGTTCGCAGCCGTATCCTGCGAGCTGTTGAGGGTGCCGTTCGAGGCTTCGGTAGCCAGCGTCACGGCCCGGTTAAGCAGGCTTGTCACTTGCGAAAGAGCACCGTCTGCAACCTGCAACAGGCCTACGCCTTCTGTTGCGTTCGTCTTTGACTGGTTAAGAGCCATTTGGTTGGCCTGCAGGCCGTTGACCAGCGAAAGCCCGGCAGCGTCATCGGCGCCGGAGTTGATCTTCGATCCGGAAGACAACTGCTGCAGCACGGTTGAAAGGCTGTTGCTGGTGTTGTTGAGGTTGTTCTCGGCATAAACGGCATTGATGTTATTCAATACACCCAGGGACATGGGGTACTCCTCGTGTGATGCGTTGATTTACGGTTCCTCACGCGGAAGCGCTCCCGTTTTTTGTGCTACATTGGGTAGCTGTTTCCGGCATGGTAGCCGTCGCATCTGGCCCCTTCTTCGGCTCCCCGCATGGGGACTTTATCCCCAACTGGAAGTGTTCCACGGGCGGACAGATACCGATTTGCGTTTCTAATTCTTTAACTTCTTGGAAACTGCGCCGATAACTCCCGCAGAGGAGTTTTGCCAGCCATGATTCAACTGACGCGCCTCAATGGAATCCCCATCGTGCTGAACAGCGATCTGATCAAGACAGCTGAATCGTCCCCCGACACGATGCTCACGCTGATCAACGGCGAGAAGATTATTGTCCGCGAGCCGTGCGAACTGGTCACCGAGCTGGTGCTGGCTTATCGTGCCCGTCTGCTGTGCCAGGTGACGCGGCGGATGCCGGACTTTGCCGATCTGCAGCGGGTCGTGTCGATCACCAGCCTGGATGTTTCCGGCGAGCCTGGGAGCACTGCGCCTGCAAAACCCGGAGTGAACCGTTGAGTGTGGTTGCGCGCCTCTTCACGGAGAGCCTCGGGAGGAGTTCGACATGGACAAATCGAGTGTAGCCGGTGTTTTTCTGGCGGTTGCCGGCATTGTGGCGGGGCTGCTGATGGAGGGCGGAAACCTGGGTCAGATTCTGCAGCCAACCGCGGCTCTGATCGTGTTCGGCGGCACCATGGGCGCGGTGCTGCTGCAATTTCCGTTAGCCACCGTGCTGGCGGCATTCGGCCGGCTAGGACACCTGTTCGCCGCGCCCCGCAAACACAACGATGAGCTGGTGGGCCTGCTCGTGTCATTTGCCAACAAGGCCCGGCGCAACGGCGTTGTCTCACTGGACAGCGATCTGAAGTCCATTGAGAATCCCTTCCTGCGCCAGTCTCTGATGCTGGCAGTGGATGGCACCGAGCCAAGTGAATTGCGGCGCATCATGCAGGTGAGCCTTGACTCGGCAACGGAGAATGAGGAGCGGCTCCCGGCGGTGTTTGAGTCCGCGGGCGGCTTCTCGCCAACCATTGGAATTCTAGGCGCGGTGCTGGGGCTGATCCAGGTGATGCAGCATCTGGACAACATTGACGAGGTCGGCAAGGGCATTGCGGTCGCATTTGTGGCGACGATCTATGGGGTGGGCATTGCCAACCTGTTCTTTCTGCCCTTTGCCGGAAAGATGCGCATCCGCATCCGCGAGGAACATTTGAGCCGGGAGATGATGCTGGAGGGCGTCACTTCAATCCTGGAAGGGATGAATCCGCGGATGTTGGAGATCAAACTGGCCGGGTTCCTCGACGATCCCGCGCAGGTGAAGAAGGCGAAGGCAGCATGAGGAGCCGCCGCGCCCAGAGCCACATCAATCACGAGCGCTGGCTGGTGTCCTATGCCGATTTCATCACGCTGCTGTTCGCGTTCTTCGTGGTGCTCTATGCGTTTGCCAAGGCCGACCAGAAGAAGCAGGTACAGGTAACCGAGTCCATTGATTCTGCATTCCGTTCACTTGGATTATTTCCCGACTCAAGCCGTCACCCCGTAGCCGGACCGGCCACGACAGCGGGCGCAGAGAAGGCCCCGATGCCGATGAATATTGTGATGGGCGACGATGTTCTTTCTCCCGCTCAGGTCAAGACCGATCTGGAGCAGGTGCGGCGCGAACTGGAGCAGACGCTTTCAAACGAAGTGGCTACGCACACGGTCTCCATCCACATGGGCCGCGACGGATTGGTGATCAGCTTGCGCGAGGCCGGCTTCTTCACTTCGGGTTCCGCAGACCTGGAGCCGGCAACGCTTCCCACGCTGCGGCGGATCGCCGCCTCGCTCGGGCACACATCGTACGACTTGCGCGTGGAAGGACATACCGACAACATCCCCATCCATACGGCCCAGTTTGACTCCAACTGGGAGCTGTCGACGGCGCGCGCCACACGGATTGCCCGGGATTTTCTGGATCTGAAGGCCATGCCGCCGGAGCGCATCTCGGCAGCCGGCTACGCCGAGTTTCATCCGGTGGCGCCGAACGACACCGCGGCCGGCCGCGCAGAGAACCGGCGCGTGGATCTGGTGGTGTTGCCACGGACGAAACTGAACCTGGGCGCAGACGATCCTCGCAAATCAACCGGAAAATGGCGCAAGATCACTGAGGACAATCGACTTGGCGGCATTGGTCCTGGGTGAGGAGAAAGCTCAGAATGTTGTTCTCGGTCGAATGGCATGATCAAAATGTGCATTATTTGTGGCCATTTCTTTTTTTATTTACAAAAATATTGACTATTTGATCATTTAGCTCGTAAGCTTAACCCCGTAAGTCATCCGAGGCCTGAAGTGCGTTGCAAGATCCGACGCCAGATCCGGTACAGTTCAACCTCCGCAGTCCACCTGACAAAGTTGCCCACTTGCAGACGCCCATGGGGAACGGACCGAATCCAGGCGTTTCCGGCCTCCGTCCAGTCCGCTGAAACCAATGCCCGGGTGTTTCACAACAGGTTTACCAGCAGCCAGAATCCTGACGGCGTGGAATCGATCCCATTCGCCGCAGTCAAAAAAAACAGACGGATCAGACACAGAGAATCAAGTGAGGCCCTAATGAAAAACAATTTCCTGCGGCTACTCTTTGGATGCATATTCGCCTTGGTGGCATGCATCTCCATTGCCCACGGCCAGACGGTAACCGGCTCAATCACCGGCCAGGTTACGGATCCCACGGGTGCAGTAGTTCCCGGCGCACAGGTGACGGCACATAACCTGGATACCGGGGTCAATACCGCCAGCACGGCCAATGAGACCGGCCTGTTCCGCATCGAGTTTTTACCCATCGGCCACTACCAGGTTTCAGTCACGGCCAACGGGTTCACCACCGAGACGCTGCCGGCCTTTGTTCTTGAGGTTCTACAGACGGCCAACTTCAACGTGAAGCTGACGGTGGGAAATTCATCGACGACGGTGAGTGTTTCAGCCGCCGCGCCCATCCTCAACACCACCGACCCGACCATTTCAAGCACCTTCACCGCCAACACCATCGAGAACTTCCCTCTGAACGGCCTGGATTTCTCGGCTCTCACGCTGTATGTACCGGGCGCAGTGACGACATATGGAACCGATGGCCAGACCAGCATCGAGCGCAGCACATATAACTCCGACACGCCCAATTTCAACGGCAACCGCGCCCAGGCCAACAACTACACCATCGACGGCATCGACATGAACGAGACCTATAACAACCTGATCTCGTACAGTCCCGCGCCGGAAGCGCTCGAAGAGATTCAGGTCATCACAGCGGATTCGCCTACCGACTACGGCAACGTGAACGGCGCCGGCGTGGTGGCCGTGCTGAAGACCGGCACCAACCAGTTCCACGGTTCGGCATACGGCTACGTGCAGGATTACCGGTTCGATGCGAACTCCTACGGAAATGGCCAGTCAACACCAGTGACCCCAATCAACCCCTACTCCCAGACGCAGTTCGGGGGCTCTGTAGGCGGACCCATTCTACACAACAAGCTGTTCTTCTTTGGCGATTATCTTGGATCGCGCCATCACGTTGGCGGATTGGGCAAGGCGAGCGTGATCCCGGATGCGATGCGCAACGGTGATTTCTCAGCTCTGCTCGCCGCCGCCAATCCCATCCAACTCTATGACTCGTTAAACAACTTTGCACCCTATACCAATAACCAGGGCGTTCCAATCGTGAATCCGGTCGCCAAATTCCTGTTTGCCAATCCGACTCTCTATCCGGATTGCGGTGGCGCCACCCCTACCACCCCCAGTAGCGGCAAATGCTTGACGCCCACAGATGGAGTTGCGAACAACAACTACGAGGCCCCTTCGCGCAGCTTCAACGCCAACAACCAGGGCGACGTCAAGATTGAATACGACCCCCACGCAAACGACAAGATCACGGGATTCTATTCCATCTCCCACGCCTATGACGGATCGACCCCGGTTCTGGCCATCACCTTTCCGGGATTCAATCTCTATCCCACCTGGATCACCGGCCTCAACTGGGTTCGCACCTTCTCCACGTCTTTGATCAACTCGGCGCGCATCGGCTTTTCGCGCACGGATTGGAATACGGGCTTCCCT
>Ga0302278_10002047_pt1 | contig 23836 bp, 18 predicted proteins | sample III_Bog_N3_2_FD_194543 | JGI IMG/M metagenome (GOLD analysis project Ga0302278, IMG submission 194543) | Peat permafrost microbial communities from Stordalen Mire near Abisko, Sweden - III_Bog_N3_2 | ecosystem: Environmental > Terrestrial > Soil > Wetlands > Peat | place: Sweden: Abisko...
GCCGCCAACCACACTCGGCACCACGGAGCGGAAAACAATCTCCAGCACATGGGCACGCTGCGCCCCCAGGGCCATGCGAATTCCAAATTCATTCGTCCGCTGCGCCACCGAATACGAAACCACCGAATACAACCCAACCGCCGCCAGCACCAGCGCCAGCACCGCAAACGCCCCAAACAGCCAGCTCACAAACTGTCCCTGCGCATACTCCGGCTCGTTCTGGATCCACTGCTCCAGATTCTGCACATTGCCGCTCGACTGCTGCTCGGCGTTCACCGAGCTGATCGCCAGTTGGATGGTGTGCAGCAGCGTCAGCGGCGGCACTTCGGACCGTACCAGAATCTGCGTTCCCATCCGCATATTCAGCGTGTATGGCATAAACAGCTCCGGCAGCACAGGCCGCCGCAGCCCATCGTCCCGCTTGTCCTTGATGATGCCCTCAACCCGCAGCCAGCCGTCGGCCCCCGGCGCCATCAGCCGGAATGGCGGCGCATCCTGCAGCGGCAGCTTGAGGGAGCCGCCGATCGCGTCTCCCTTGGGAAAGTACTTCCGCGCCAGCGATTCGTTAATGACCACCACCTGCGCCGCATGCAGGGTCTCCGCCTCATCCCAGAACCGCCCCTGCGCCAGCGGAATCCGCAGCGCCGGAAAGTACCCGGGACTCACGAAGTTGATCCGCGCCGTCTGCCCCTGCGCCGCCGGATGACCCAGCACCTCGAAGTCCGAGTCGTACCCATTCGAGGGCGGCGTGGCGTTAGTTGAGATTGCGGCGATGCTCACACCGGGCACGGTCGCGACCCGGCTGCGCAGTTGCTCAAAGTACGCCGCCCGCTCAGCCCAGGTCGAGTAAGTACCCTCATGCACCGGAATCCCCACAGACATGATGTTGTGCGGGTCATACCCCAGCCGCACATTCGCCAGCCGGATGAACCCCTCCAGCGCCGCCCCGGCGCCGGCCAGCAGCAGCAGCGTCAGCGCAATCTGCCCAGCAATCAGCGTTCCGAGAGTCCGCCGCCCACGCACACTCCCCGCCACGCGCCGGGTCCCAGCCTGCATGATCTGGCTCACCTCCGGCCGAGAAACCTGCAACGCCGGCCACAGGCCAAACAGAACGCCGGTGAGCACCGCAACCGCCACTGTAAAACACAATACGGGCACGTTAATCTGGATCGCCGCCTCATGCGGAAAGGAGTACTGCGGCATCGTCTCCACGATTTTGGCCAGCGAAGCGTAGGCCAGTCCTATACCAAAGGCCGCCCCGGTCAGCGACAGCAACAGCGCCTCGGTCAGCAACTGCCCAATCATGCGCCCGCGGCTGGCCCCAATGGCGGATCGCACCGCGAACTCATGCCTCCTGGCGGTGCCCCGCGCGAGCAGCAGAATGGATACATTCCCGCAACCAATCACCAGCAGCATCGCCACGGCGCAGAACAGCAGTGCCAGGGTACCCCCAAGCTGCTTCAGGAAGTCGTCATTCAATCCCCGCACATTGGTTCGGAAGACACCCTTCGGGAAATGTTTCGGCGTCTCCTTTTGGAATTGCTCCAAAAGCGGCTGCAGTGCGGCGTTGGCGGCTGAGTGCGTGACGCCGGGTTTGAGGCGGATTTCCAGCGCAAACGAGCGGACCGGGTCGTTGGTGATCTTCTGGGGGACATACACGTCGGCGTCACCCCAGGTGAAGCGCTGCGCGGCGACGCCGACAATGGTGTAACTCTTGCGCACCATTTCAATCGACTTGCCGATAACCGATGGGTCAGAGTTGAAGTGGCGCTGCCAGAATTTGTAGCTCAGGACCACAACAGGCTGCGGGTCCTGGCCGTCGATCGCATCGGAAGGCAACAGCCCGCGCCCCAGCGCCGGGGGCACACCCATGAAATTGAAGGCGTTGGAGGAAAAGAACATTCCCTCCACATCTTCCGGAACGTCTTTGCCGGTGACGGTCAGGCTCCAATCGTCGTCGATGAACGCATCTTCGACGACGGGCGATTTGCGAAGCTGCTGCCATTGGCTCGCCGTAATCCCAAATCCATCGTCCTGTCCCGCGGCGTTGATCAGGCCGGGGTGGACCATGCGGTCGGAGTTGGCGTAGGGGTAGGGGTCGAGGAGAATCGCGTAGACCACGCTGAAGACCGCGGTTGTTGCCCCAATCCCGAGCGCGAGCGAGAGTACTGCGGTCAGAGTAAATCCCGGCGATTGGCGGAGCTGGCGAAGGGCGTAGCGTAGGTCTTGAAGCAGAGGTTGCATCGGAGCCTCCCGGCCTGAGGGCGTTTCAAGCTTCTTGTCAGCACCCGAGTGGCCAAAGGTTGGTCTCTGCAAAAGCCTCAATTGTCTGTACTTAAGGCGCGTCAACTCTGCACGGAACGGAGATACTTGTCCGAAATCGCGATTTCTCTGTCCGCGAATGAACAGCCAGACAGTGCCGGCAGCATTCTATCGTTGGCCAGCGCTGAAAAGACTTGGTCCTTTTGGTCTTGACTAGCTGAGCCGGCCCCGGGTCGGTGCTGGCAGAGCCGGCTCGGCTTTGCGCAGGGCGCGAATCCGGTCGACCGCGCTTGCGACGGTGCTGCTGTCGCGCATCGACTCGAGCCCCTGCTCAATCAGCGACTGGACAAACGCAAAGACAGGAATGCCCCGGTTTGCGGCCTCCCGCTGAATTTCGGCGGAGACCTCGATTGAAATCTGCATGCAACACCATCCCTCCCCAAAACGCTCTCTGACTGTTCATCGGACGAAAGCCGCTGAAGTTGAGTCCGCCGTACCGAAAAGAGGATGAAACGCGAGCAACGGCCGATGCGCATGCCAAAGGCTCGCTCAAAGCGGGTTCGCCGCTTGCCCGGAAGCCCAGCTAGCCGTTACGCTGAATGCATGTACGAAGACTTTCACGTTGCCGACCGCTGGACCGGCGAAGACCTGCACTGCCGCTGGAAGGGCACCATTGTCGCCATCGCGACTCGCCACGCGGACGCGGTCGATGTCCGCTATGACGTGAACGGACGTCCGATGTGGATCGCACTGCCTTGCCTGGCGTGGGTGGAGCAGAAGAAGCGCAGCGGCAAGGTGATTACCGACGCTCTGGCCGCCCAAACTGCCGGTCATTATCTGAAGGCGCTCGTCGAAGAAGGCTACGATACGGCCCGCGAAATTTATACCATGAGCGTCGAAGAGGTGCTGACGCATCTGGATGCTGTGCTGGCTGAGCTGCATGAGAGCCACGAACTGCCGGTGCTGCCGATCATGGCTGGATGAGGCGTCCTTCCACGCGAGTTTGTGAGCGCCATCCGAAATTCCAAATGAGAAATTTATTCCCATCGGGTGCGAGGAGGGGGGGGGAGGGGGGGCTCTTTCGCCCCTTAATCACCCAAGTTGCTTGAAATGAATAACTTAGCTGAAAATGAGGGGCGCGCCCCTCGCCCCGCGAAACTGCAACCCATTTAATATCAAATATTTACGAAATGCCACGGGGCGCGAGCAGGAGCCCCTGGAGCCCTCAGGGGGCGAATCGTGAGCCCTTTTTGCCTGAATTGCGCCCTCCAAAGGCATTTCCGCGCGGAAGCGGGCTCGTCGCGACGCTTCTCCCTCCAGCCCTTTTTGGTTTACATCTCCATTGTGCGCCAGAACTGAATAATTATCTGCAAAGGCGGGATTGGCGAAAAATCGGATCGCCCGTGCCGGGCATTACGGGCGTCTGTCATTCATGGCGCAGAGCCTCCATGGGCTGGACGCTGGCGGCGCGGCGGGCGGGGAGCCAGCTTGACGCGAGGCCGACGGCGATCAACAGTCCCGCGCCGGCGAAGAGGGTGGCCGGGTCCCAGGGTTGCAGGCCGTAGAGCATGGACTTGACCAGGCGCGCGAGGCCGAGAGCCGCGCCGAGGCCGACGACAACCCCGGCGAGGGAAATCCAGGTGGCCTCGCGCAGGATCATGGACAGTACCTGCCGGGGCAGCGCGCCGAGCGCGAGGCGAATGCCGATTTCGTTGGTGCGGTTGGCGACCGAGTAGGCCATGACGCCGTAGATGCCGACGGCGGCCAGGGCCAGAGCCAGGATGCCGAAGCCGGAGGTGAGCGCGACAAAGATGCGCTCCTGCTGGGTGGCGGCTTCAATCTGCTGCTGCTGGGTGCGGACCTCGACCAGGGGCAGGTCGGGGTCGAGCCGCTGCACGACTTTGCGGAGAGTGGGGATGATCGAGGCGGGCTCCCCCACGGTGCGCATCTCGTAGGTCCAGGTTCCTTCCGCGCTCGGCTGCTGGACGAATGGGACAAAGAACTGCGGCGGTGGTTCGTCGCGAAGGTTGGAGTAGCGGGTGTCGGCGCAAACGCCGACAATCTGGATCAAAGCGTGATGGTCCCCGTAGAAGCGGCGTCCGATGGGATTTTGGTTGGGGAAGCGTTCCTTGGCCAGACTGGCATTGATGATGCCGACCTTGACCGAAGTGGACGTATCCTGCGGCCCAAACGCGCGCCCCTCGAGAATGGGAATGCCCATCATGCGGAAGAAGGTGTTGCCGACGATGTTGTAGTATTCGGCATCGTCCGCATCCTTTTCGGTGGTGACTCCCTCAGGCGTGAAGTTGGTGCGATTGGCGCTGTCGGAGATATAGGCTGCGGCCGACGGCGAGACGTCCTGCACGCCGGGAACGGCCGCAATGGCCCGGAGCAGGCTCTGGTGGAACTCGACGTCTTTTCCGGCGGGATATTGACTGGGTGGCAGGCTAAGCTCGGCCAGGAGCAGGTGGTCGGTGCGAAAGCCGACATTGACCGCGTTGAGGCTGGCCAGAGTGCGCAGGAAGAGACCCGCGCCGATGACCAGCAGTGTGGAGAGCGCAATTTGGAAGCCGACCAGCGAGCGCCCACCCCAGCCCTTGCGGCGGCGGGTGACCGACTGCGATGTTTCCTTGAGCCCCGTGCTGACTGCAGCGCGGGAAGCGGCGAACGCGGGCGCAAGGCCAAAGAGGATTCCCGTAGCCAGGGTGATGGTGGCAGTGAAGGCCAGGACCTTCCCGTCGAAATGCACTTGAAAGTCGTCACTCGACCATCCGAGCTGGGTCAGTTTTGGAGCTAAATTGCAGCCCGCGAAGCCGAGCGCCGCGCCTCCGGCTCCGCCGAGCGCGGCCAGCAGCAGGCTCTCGACGAGCATTTGACGGGCGATACGGCGGCGGCCCGCGCCGAGGGCCAACCGCACAGACATCTCGCGCTGCCGTTGAGTGCCGCGCGCCAGCATCAGGTTAGCGATATTGGCGCAGGCGAGCAACAAAACAAAGCCAACCATGGTGAGCAGCACGCGCATGGGCTTGCCGAAGGAACGCTCCTGGCGGAACAGACCGCGGCTGCCGTCGCGGAGATCCATCCTGGGTAGATCTTCATTGGGACGGATGGTGAGGGTGGCGCGGGCGGCCGCTCCCAGCTCGGAGTCGAGTGCCGCTTGCGCGGTTTCGTCCGAGACGCCTGGGCCGATGCGCCCCATGACGTTGACCCACCACTCGTTGTTGTCCGTGAGCAGCGAGCCGCGATTTCCATTGGGCCGCACCAAGGGCTGCAACGCCAAAGGAGCGAAGAGGTCGGGCGACTGCATGGTGTTGGTTGCGCCGGTAAAGCCCTTTGGATTGACCCCAATGATAGTCAACGGAAGTTCATTGAGCTTGATGACCTGACCCAGCACGGAGGGCGAGCCGGCGAACTCGCGCTGCCAGAGGCCGTAGCTGATGACGGCGACGGCTCCGTTGGCGGTGGGGACGTCGTCGGCTTCGGAGATCGCCCGGCCGAGCACCGGGCGCACGCCGAGCTGGCTGTAGTAGTTGCCGGAGACGAGTTCGCCTTGGGCCTGCTGGGCGTGGCCGGCGATGGTGGCGTTGCCGCCGATTTCTTTGAAGGCGAATAGCTGCCGCATTCCACTGTTTTGGGCTCGAAGCTGCTGGTAGACGGGGAAAGAAAATGAGCTGCTGGTCACGCGCCCATCGCCTGCCGGGGCGTAGTCGCCCCAGATGCTGTGCACGGCCACATGCTTGCGGGTGCCGGTCCAGGCCAGCAGGCGCAGTTCCGATGGCCGCTCGACGGCGAGACGCTCATAGAGAATCTGTTTGGCGATTGAGAAAATAGTTGTATTGGCGCCGATGGCGAGCGCCAGAGAAACTGTGGCGACGGCCGTGAAGCCCAGGCTGCGGCGTAGACGGCGCGCGCCATAGCGGAGATCGGCAGCGAACTCGTCCCACAGCCGCAGGCCGAGCGAGGCGCGCATCGCGTCTTTGTGGGCCACGGGCGAGCCGAGGGCGATGCGGGCCTGGCGGTAGGCGTCGGCGGGCGAGTGGCCTGTCCGCATCAGGTCATGCGCAGCGCTTTCCAGATGCAGGGCGAGTTCAGCTTCCATCTCGGTTTCCAGGCGATTGCGCCGGGCGACGGCGGTCAACCAGGACCGGGTGCGACTGACGAGGCGGGTGAGGAGCAGGTAGATGCGCTTCATGCTCGGCCTCATACACGCTCCAGGGTGGCCGGGGTGGCCAGCAGGATGTCGTCCATGATGCCGGCCATGCGATTCCACTTTTCGGTCTCTTCACCGAGCCGGATGCGTCCGGCGACGGTCAGTTCATAGAACTTGGCCTTGCGGTTGTTGTCGCTTTCGCCCCAATCGCTCGAGATCAGGCCCTGCGCTTCCAGGCGGTAGAGCGCCGGATAAAGCGAGCCCTGCTGGATGACCAGCGCCTGGCCGGAAATCTGCTGGATACGCAGCAAAACGCCGTAACCGTGGAGCGGCCCAAGCGAAACGGCCTTCAGGATAAGCAGGTCCAGGGTTCCCTGGAGGAGGTCGAGCTGTTTTTCCAAGAGTTCTCTCCTTGACAGTCTAGGAGAGATTAGCAATTCTCTCCTAGACTGTCAAGGAGAGAAATTTGCGGCCGGACGTCTGCCAGGCGCCGGCGAGCGCAGCACACTGGACGCGAAGCGCAAGTCCATCCTTGTCCATGACTTCTGTTTTACACAAGAAAAAACCCTGCCAGGCGCGCGAATTGGGAGTATATTTTTGTGCATCCGCTTCGCGCTTCGTTGCGCCGCGCGGAATTTGGGGCCCAATTGGAGTCACGCCGATTCGCCTCTAATCGCCTTGGCGGGAACTCGATCGGGCTCACAACTTGCCTGTGCTGTTTTTGAACCTTTCCCCCATGCAGCCTGGAATTAGATCGATTCATGACTGCGTCTGAGCCCGGTCCGCCCAATCAGGACCCGTTACTGGAGAGGCCGCCTGGCCCCGGGGCTTGAAGCTCCCTGGCCTTCGATTCGACTCTCATCGCATACGCTCCCTCCGGGCCATGCCCACGGGAGTATGTGACCACAAACCGCGCGCGGTGCCGCGGCAGTTCGGCTCGGTCCATTCCATTCGACGATGTCCCGATTCCCAGGAACGGTCATTGTCCGTGGAAAATGTGGTCTTGCGGCTGCCAAAACGGACACCGGCAGTTGGCTTCCGCACCATTCACAAAAGAAGGAGAGACCTGTGCCGAATTCCCCAAAAATCTCCCTCAAGGGCAGCGAGCGTGTGGCGCTCGCTGGAGCGCATTCAACCGGGGCGACCGACCCCCATCAGATCATCGAGATTTCGGTTGTCCTGAAGCAGCGAACGCCGGTGAAGGCGGATCAGTCGCGCGACCGATTCCTCACCCATCATGAATTCGCGGCCCAGCACGGCGCGCAACCGGAACACGTCGAGCTCATGCGCAAGTTTGCCCGCGAAAACAATTTGCACATGCTGGAGCGGGGCGACGAGATTGAGCGCCGCACCGTCACCCTCTCCGGAACGGTGGCCGCGATGGAAAAGGCCTTCTCTGTGGAGCTGCGCGATTATGAGCATCCTGAAGGGACCTATCGTGGCCGGGTCGGCTCGATTCAGGTTCCCGAGGAGTACGCCCAGTGCATTCAGGGCGTCTTCGGGCTGGACGACCGCCCGGCAGCCAAGCCGCACTACCGGTACAAGACCGTGCAGGGAGCCTTTGGCGCGCGCGACACCAGCACGTCGTATGCGCCTTCCACGGTCGCTCAGCTCTATGAATTCCCCAACGCCAACGCCGCCTCGTCCGGACCGGCCATCGGCATCATCGAGCTGGGGGGTGGGTACCGGCCGGCGGATTTGAAGAAATACTTTGAAGGACTGGGTCTCAAGACGCCCCAGGTCAAGGCGGTTTCAGTGGACCACGCCAAGAACCGCCCCACCACGGCGCAAAGCGCGGACGGCGAGGTGATGCTGGATATTGAGGTGGCCGGCGCGGTCGCCCAGGGAACGCCGATCGTGGTTTACTTTGCCGAGAATACCGACCGCGGCTTTCAGGATGCGCTGAGCACGGCGATTCACGATCAGCTCAACCGGCCTTGCGCGATCTCCATCAGTTGGGGCGGCCCGGAGTCGAGTTGGACCCAGGCGGCGATGGAAAGCATGGACCAGATTGCGGCCGAGGCCGCCGCTCTGGGCATTACCATCACCGTCGCCTCCGGAGACAGCGGCTCCAGCGACGGGGTGAGCGATAACGCCAACCATGTGGATTTCCCCGCGTCGAGTCCAAATGTCCTGGCCTGCGGCGGCACGAGTCTGGTCGCGGCCGGGAACGCGATTGGCTCCGAAGCTGTGTGGAATGACGGCGCGCAGGGCGGCGCAACCGGGGGCGGATACAGCAGCGTCTTCCCGATCCCCACGTACCAGGCGAATGCGGTCACAGGAAACATGCGCGGGGTGCCGGATGTGGCGGGCGACGCCGACCCCGACACCGGCTACAACGTACGCGTGGACGGGCAGGCGATGGTGGTGGGCGGCACCAGCGCCGTGGCGCCGCTTTGGGCCGGGCTGATCGCCGTTCTCAACCAGAACCTGAACCGGAGGCTCGGATTCGTCAACCCGCAGCTTTATAGCATGAACCAGTCGGCCGGCTTCCACGACATCACCCAGGGCAACAACGGAGCCTACTCCGCCGCGCCCGGCTGGGATCCGTGCACCGGGCTCGGCTCGCCTGACGGGGCCGGGCTGCTCGCGGCGCTTCAGAGCGCCGTATCCACCGCGCAATCGAGGAATGCATCCGAGAAAAGGGAACAGGCTCCTTCGCACCACGGACAAACAACCTGAATCGGGGCCCCGATGCGAAAGGGCCAGCCCTCGGCGGCTGGCCCATTTGCGTTGAACGTCTTCAATCCAGAGTCAACGGGCGGAAGTGGCTGGAATCGGCATTTGCGATGACGTTCCGTCTGGATCCCGGGCTACGCCGCCTCGGAGACGCCTTCCAGACGGCCGGCCATGGCGTAGGTGTGGATTTCAATATCCACGCTGACAATCTCGCTGCCGCACTCCTCGATATGGTTGCGGGTACACTGGCAAAGTTCGGTAAATCGCAGATGCGCCTGCTGGCTCAACTCCAGCCCCGCGGCAATCATAACTGTGTAGATGTCCACGCAGTGCATCCGCTCGAACTCGAAGAGCATGCTGACCACGCCGAGATCGCTGGCGCCACGGCTAAGAACCCAGCCGCCGCTTCCAAGCAATGCGCCGGTGAGGATTTGGATCACACGAGAAGGTTCGTCCATCGTGGTCGCTTTCATCTGCAGCGCCCACGAGGTGTTCATCTTTGCATCGGCCGGTGGTAGGGTCATTGGATTCACAACTCTTTTATCGGACCCCCGGGCATGGCCATGACGACTGTTGCGGTGTGCGACGGGTTTGCCCTGAGACGATACAGAGGGAGCATCTCACCTTCCGCCCCGTTCCGCAACGCTGGAGGGCAACGGCCGTATTTGAACAGCCGCGACTATGGTAGCCTCCTTCCAGCATGATCGTTGGAACCGGAATCGACATTGCCGACATAGCGCGCATTCAGAACTCGATCGCCCGCTTCGGCGACCGGTTTCTGGACCGCATTTACACGCCGGGCGAGAAGGCTTATTGCCTGCGCAAGAAACGGAACTCCGCGGAAAGCTTCGCGGCCCGGTTTGCCGCCAAGGAAGCCGCCGCGAAGGCTCTTGGCACCGGGATCAGCTTTGGAGTGACCTGGCTTGAAATCGAAGTGACTCGGGAACCGGCTGGCCGCCCCGGACTGCGCTTCCATGGCCGCGCCGAGCAGATTGCCGCGCGCCTGGGAGTGGTCCGCGCCGCGCTTTCACTCACGCATACGGCGGAGATTGCCATGGCCAGCGTTTTGCTCGAAGGGGACGGCTCGTCCCGGGAGAGCGATCTCCTTCCGCTCGAAAACGCTTGAAGGCGGCATGGAATGCAATTTCGCATGAGACCGGTTTTTATTGTCTGATATTCTCAGTCCAACGAGGGTAATCCGCTTTGCCGAGCCAATCTGAAATCAAATGGTCCCAGCTCAAGGTCGGATTGCTGGTCGTCTCCGCCATCGCCGCCCTTGTCGTGCTCATCTTCCTCATGTCCAATTCGTCCGGGGGGTTGTTCACGCGCAAACTCAACCTTCGGGCCTATTTTGAGAACGCGAACGGCCTCAAGGTCGGCGCTCCCGTGACGCTGGACGGCGTGACCATCGGTAACGTGACACAAGTGCGGATCGTTTCGCATCACGAGCCGCACGCTGTCGAGGTGGTCTGCCGCGTCGGGGCCCAATATCTGCCTTCGCTGCACACCGATTCCACGGTCGCCATCAACCAGGCCGGCGTGCTGGGCGACTCGTTCGTCGACATCTCTTCCAGCGACGCCTCCGGTCCTGAACCGGCCAACAACACGGTTCTCAATGTCTCCACCACTCCGGGAATTCAGGATGTCGTCCGCACCAGCAAGTATTCGATCGACGAGGCCACCAAGTTCATCCAGAAGGCCACCGTCACGGTGGACCAGCTCAACTCCGGCAAGGGCACCCTCGGCGTTCTGCTGAACGATCCGGTCATGGCGAAAAAGCTCATCAATACCATCAACCAGCTGGAGACTGTGTCCACGCAGATCTCCGAGGGCAAGGGCACCCTGGGCAAGCTCATCGTAGACGACTCGCTCTACAACCAGGCCAGCTCAACAATCGTCAAGCTGAACAACATCGCCACTCGACTCGACAGCGGCGAAGGCACCGCCGGCAAGCTCCTCAAGGACGACACGCTCTACAAGAACCTGAATTCCGCCGTCGATAACACGAACCAGCTGCTGAGCCAGATCAACTCGGGAAAGGGTTCGCTGGGCAAACTGGCCAAAGATCCGGTATTTGCACAGAAGATCGAGGAATCGGTGACCCGCCTGAACGAAATTCTGAAGAACCTGAACGAAGGCAAGGGTACGCTGGGTCAGCTGATGGTGAATCGATCCCTTTACGACAACGCGGACGAAGCTCTGAAGCAAGGGAGCACGCTGATCACCGGGGTGCGCGAAGACCCGAAGAAGTATCTGACGGTGCGGGTCAAGCTTTTCTAGGAAGAAAAAAGGGGTCAGGGGTCAGGGGTCAGTCGTCAGGGGTCAGGGGTCAGTTTCATGTCCCGCGGGTTGGGAACGCCGGTGGGGAACCAAGGCGGCGCAATCGGGCTGCCCGCCCGTGATACCGTTTTAGTCAGCCGCCTATCACTGCTGGCGCAGCTCCAGTTTTCGCGGTCCGGCGCAGAACGCTCAATGCGCCCCGCACACATAAAGGACACCCATGAATTCAATGCGCAGACTCCTCTTCGTGCTTTTTCTCGTTTTCCCGGTCGCCGCCCTGGCGCAGTCCGATGCGGCTCCGTCGGCACCGGTTCCGGTGAAGAGCTTCGATCTCAGCGCGATCGACAAGACCGCCGATCCCTGCACCGACTTTTACCAGTACGCGTGCGGCAACTGGATCAAGGCCAATCCCCTTCCCGGCGACCAGGTGCGCTGGGCGCGTTCGTTCTCGCTTTTGCAGGAGCGCAACCGCTATCTGCTGTGGCAGGAGCTGGATCAGGCGGCCAAGGACCCGAAATCGCCCCTCGAAAAGAAATACGGCAACTACTACGCCGCCTGCATGAACACAGGTCTGATTGAGCAGAAGGGTATTTCGCCCCTGTCGCCGCTGCTGAAGCGGATCGACGGTTTCAGCGATCCAAAGACGCTTGCCACCCTGATGGGCGATTTGCTGGCTGACGGTGGCGCCGCGCCGCTGTTCCGCTTCAACATCACACAGGACGACAAGGACTCCAGCAAGCAGATTGCCGAAACCAGCCAGGGCGGGCTTTCGCTCCCCGACCGCGACTACTACATTGTCGACTCCGCGCGCTTCAAGACCATCCGCGAGCAATACGTTGCGCACGTGACGAAGATGTTCACCCTGGCCGGCGACTCTCCCGAGACCGCCGCGAAAGAAGCCGCTTCGGTTCTGCGGATCGAGACCGCCCTCGCCAAGGGGTCGATGAGCCGGACGGATATGCGCAAGCCGGAGAATGTGTACCACATTTACGCGGTCGCCGACCTGGAAAAGCTGTCGCCGAGTTTCGATTGGCCGGTCTACTGGAAAGCGATCAAGGTCCGATCGTTCGATACGCTCAATGTCGCGACCCCCGACTTCTTCAAGACCGTCGAGGAGCTGATCGACACCGAGCCGGCGGATGCGTGGAAAGCCTACTTCCGCTGGCACACGCTGCACCTTTCCGCCGGCAACCTGCCCAAGGCCTTCTTCGACGAGAACTTCGCCTTCTTCGGCAAGACCCTCGCGGGGCAGAAGGAGCCCACGCCGCGCTGGAAGCAGTGCACCACGGCGACCGATCAGGCGCTGGGCGAGGCGGTTGGGCAGGAGTGGGTCAAGCACAACTTCCCACCCGCCGCCAAGGCCAGCATGGACAAACTGGTGGCATCGCTCGAGAAGTCCCTGGGCGACGACATTCGGACGCTTCCGTGGATGACGGCCGACACCAAGAAGGCCGCCGAAGAGAAACTCGCCCTGTTCCGCAACAAGATCGGCTATCCGGAAAAGTGGCGCGACTACACGGCGCTCAAGGTTGAGCGCGACGACGCTCTGGGCAATGCGCAGCGCACGTTCGTCTTCCGCCGCAACTACGACCTGAACAAGCTGGGCAAGCCGGTCGACGAGAAGGAGTGGGGCATGACACCGCCGACGGTGAACGCCTACTATGACCCCTCCAACAACGACATCAACTTCCCGGCCGGCATCCTGCAGCCGCCCTTCTTCGACTTCACGATCGATCCGGCGGTCAACTTCGGGGGCATCGGGGTGGTGATCGGGCACGAGATGACCCACGGATTCGACGACGAGGGCAGCAAATACGACGGCCACGGCAACCTGCGCGAGTGGCAGACGCCTGAAGACCGCAAAGCCTTTACCGAGCGGACCGACTGCGAAGTGAAGGAATACGATGGCTTCGAAGCTTCTCCGGCGCACGACGGCATGCCGGCGCAGAACCTGAAGGGCGCGCTGACGCTGGGCGAAAACACGGCCGACAACGGCGGTTTGCGCATCGCCTACCTGGCCCTGCTGGACACCCTGGCGGCGGAGAAGAAGTCGATCGACGAGAAAATCGACGGCTACACCGAAGCACAGCGCTACTTCCTCAGCTTTGGCCAGGTGTGGTGCCAGAACCAGACGGATCAGTCGGCGCGGCAATCGGCGTTGACCGACCCGCATTCGCCCGGCCGCTGGCGCACCAATGGATCGGTGCAGAACTTTGAGGAATTCGGAAAGGCCTTCGGGTGCAAGAAGGGGCAGCCGATGTATCCGGAGAACTCCTGCCGGGTCTGGTAGCCTAACGACAGGGAATCGAAACACCAGGGGCCCGGCGGAAAGCACTCCGCCGGGTCTTATTTTCGGGGCACCGCCGCAACGGGAATGAAGCGAGCGTTCTCTCCCCGCACCGGCCGAGAGACGCATTGCTCGATCCGATTTGCGGCACCGGTTTGCGGGATAACGGAATCTTTGCCGCATCGTCCAACTCGCAGCAACCACCTGGACCGTGCGTTTCAAGCGTGGCTTGCCCCAATTGGAAACCCGCGGAAACTATGCACAATGGCCCTCCGCCTTTTACAATGCAACGAGGGACCCCATCCCCACCCAGCTCTGCTGCGGAACATGAAACCTGACGGCTCCAGGCTGGATCAGGACGAAGGAATCGCATGAAGTTCAGGAAATTCGGCAAGACAGTGCTGACCGCTGCGCTTGGCTCGGCAGTCGTATTCAGCCTCAGTTCTTGCGTCCACAGTTTCACCTCCGGATACCTCTATGTAACTGGAACGGTGACGGGCACTCCCGCCGGCGACGGCATCATCAGCGGATTCAAAATCGACAACAACACCGGCAAGCTGACCGCGCTGCATGGTCTGCCTGTTTCCTCCGGAGGCGCCAATCCGGTGCGCGCCGTGCTGATCGGCGGAGGGCGATTCGTTTATGTGCTCAACCAGGGTATTCCGGAGAATCCCTCCTATGGATGCGGCGCACCGCTGCCCGACGGCAGCACCAACAACTGCAAGAACCCCAACATAACCCAATTCGTGGTTGGCGGCAACGGCATTCTGACCCCGCAGGAGACCTTTTTTACCGAGGGCAGCAATCCTACCCGGCTTATCTCCGACAGCTCCGGCAGCTATCTTTTCGCCCTCGATCAGAACGCTCCCGCGAGCACCTTTTGCACCACCGTTTCGCCCGGCGCCGCCTCTTGCGGCGATGTGACGGTGTTCAGCATCAACTCAACGACGGGCCGGTTGTCGGTGGTGACCAACGCTCAGCTCACCTCTTCGAGCGGCACCCCGATCGCTTACTTTCCCGTCCCGGCCAACCCCCTCGACATCGTCAATGTCGGCGGCTACCTGTTCACGTTGAGTGGGGTTCGGGGCGTCAAGGGCGGGCAATTCGTCTACCCCTACGGCTACAGCTCGCTGAACGGCCAGCTTTCGGTCACCGAGAGCACCCCTCAGGTGGTGAACAACGGCTCGGGTGGAGTGCTGGACCAGGCACGGGCGATGGTTTCGGCGGGAGGGAAGATCTACATTCTGGACACGGAGCCTCTGACCGCAACGGTCAATGGCGCGACCACGACGAGCCCCAGCCAGATTCTGCCCTTTACGATAGGAAACAATGGAGCCCTGCAGTCGGTGACCGGCGGAGCTATCCAGAACGATCCCAATGAAACCGACCCGATCTACCTGATCCTTGAGTCCAAGGGGAAATTCGCGTATGTGGCCAACCAGCAGGGTGCCACAACTTCCGCGGGCGCGGGGATCGCCGGGTTTTTCATCGATCCCGCCTCGGGTATCCTCAGCGAAGATGGCGGCTCCCCCTGGGGCACCGGCTCCAATCCCCAGTGCCTCATTGAAGATCCATCCAATCAATTCATCTATACTGCGAACGCGGGAGATTCAACCGTTACCGGGCGTGTCATCAGCCCCAATACAGGCGATCTCACTGAAATGAAAGGCAGCACGGGCACCTTCCCGCTTCAGGGGCCGGCAAGCTGGTGCATCGTTACGGGCCGCACGAATTGATCCACAGGTTTGCCGCTTCACTTGCCGGAGAGGCCCGCTTTTCCCGCGGGCCTTTCTGTTCAAGTTTGCCGCAAGCCGTAAACAACCCCGCGCGGGGCGCTCATCCGAGCCTCGTTTCGGGACACGCAGACGAACTGGAATCCAATTCCAGCTCACCCAATCCGGATGAGCGAATTTTGGACGGACACGCGCCGGGAGCGGCCATTGCCCTCCCGGACTTTTCCCTGAATCGGGTTTCGAACGATTGAAACCCCACACACGCACGATGGCGGTTTTCTACCCCCGGCCCCATCCTGCGTTCAACCTGGCCAGCCTGCGCACCGCGGCAGTCTTGAACCAGTCCATCACGAAGGAAACACATGAAGTTCGGCAAAGTCGGCCAGGTTGGACTCGTCTCCGCCATCGCTCTGGTTGTGGCCACCCTGTTTACCGCCTGCGGTACACTCACCGTCGGCTTTTTGTTTGTGACCACCAACCAGGCAAGTCCGGGTAAGGTCCAGGTATACGAAGTGAACTCCGAATCCGGCGCCATGCGTCAGATTCCCACCTCGCCGTTCCCCTCCGGTGGCAGGAACCCCGTCGCGGAAGCGACCTCGCCGAACGCGCTCAACCTCTATGTTGTCAACCAGGACGACAACAACATTACCCAGTTCGGCATTGGCAACGACGGCAAGGTTTACCCCCAGAGCACGGTGAACACGCCCGGCTCGTTTCCCTCCGCGCTGACCATCAACTCCCAGGGAACCTTCCTCTACGCGCTGGATATTCTGCAGCCGGTGGCCGGTTGCAGCCTGTCCAACGCCTGCCCGGGCGACATCGCCGTGTTTCCCATCAAGTCCGACGGATCACTTGGTACGCCGATAGCCGACAACGAACAGTATCCGACCTATTGGCCGCTGCAGTTGAGCAGCGCGGATACGACCACCGTGCTTACGCCAACGGCCGTCAACGTTCTGCCCAACGGAAAATTCGTCTACGTGAGCGCCTGGAATACGGCCACAAATCAGGGGTACCTTTTCGCATACGCGGTCGGCTCCGGAGGGGGCTTGACTCTCCTCAATGGAGGAGTTCCTTTCGCAGTTGGCTCCGAGCCCTACGCCCTCACCAGCGACCCCTCCAGTTCTTACCTTTTTGTGGCGGATTTCCTGACAAACAGCGTCTACACGTATTCCGTCTCAGGCGGAAAGCCGGTGCTTGCCGCGACTGCGGCCACCGGCAACAATCCTTCGGCGCTTACGCTGGACGGCTCCAGCTTCCTCTTTGTGACCAATTCGTCGGACGCCACTCTGAGCACCTATTCAGTGAATTCCGGGAAACTGAAGTCGATCGCGGTCAACGACATCGGCCTCGATCCCGTGGCGGTGATCACGGATCCCAGGCACATCGGATTTCTCTACACGGTGAACTTCCTGGGGAGCAGTCTCAGCGGGTTCCAGGTGAACGCGACCACGGGCGCCCTGACCAACACCCAGAATTCGCCGTATGTTTCCACCGCGCAGCCGACCGCAATCGCAGGCATTCCGCATGGCGGATCAACTCATTGAGAGCCCCATGGTGGAACCGTCGACACGGAGAGGAACAGAACGAGACAGCGCCGATGACTCACCCCGCAAGAGCGCGTCTAATCCTGAGCAATCTCCGGTCCCGGATCAAGTTCGCAGCGCGTAATCAGCTAGCCCAAGGCCGTCTTGAGCTTTTACAATCGAGATGGACTACAACTTAACCCGGTTTTCTAGAAGGCCAGCTTATTTGGCCCACGATGAAGGAAGCGCATGAAGTTCAACAAAGTCGGCCAAGTGTTCCTGCTCTCCGCCGTAGCACTTATATTGGCCACCGCATTCACCGCGTGCAACCAGGTCACGATCGATTACCTGTACGTGGCCGGCACCCAGGCGAGTCCCGGACAGATTGAGGTATTCGAAGTAGACCGTGTAACCGGCGCCCTCAGCACGGCCGGCTCCACTCTTGCCGGCTCGATCTTCTCCTCCGGCGGCGTCACGCCGGTGTCCATGGCCCCCGCGCCCAATGGCAAGAGCCTCTACGTGGCCAACCAGGGCGACAGTACGCTGGTGCACTTCACCATCGGCAGCGGCGGCCTTCCTTCATCGCCGACCACCGTGAACCTCAGCTCCGAGGGCAACACACCGGTGGCGATCACGATCAACACCGCCGGCACTCTGCTCTATGTGCTGAATCAATTCCAGCCCGGCTGCTCGACAGCCACAACGGGCGCGAGCAAATGCTCGGGAGGAGCGCTTGCGGTCTTTCCGATCGACTCGAGCGGCGCGGTGGGTTCACCCGTCGCCAATGGCAAGCTCAGCTACTGGCCAGTCGGCATCAACCCAACCGCCGTCAACACCCTCGCCAGCGGCGCCAATGTTTTCGTCTCCACCTACGATCCCTCGGCAGGCAACGGCTACATCTACAGCTTCGGCTCGACCAGCGGCGGAGTTCTGAGCACGGTCAGTGGAAGTCCGTACTTTGCCGGCGTCAAGCCCGCGGGCATCACCAGCGAGCCGGAGAATCGCTTTGTGTACGTCACCGACTTCTCGCAAAATGAGCTGATCGCCTACTCCGTGATCTCCGGCGGCATCCTTCGCCCGCTCGTCAACGGGCCGTTCAAGACCGGCAACGAGCCCAGCGCGATTGTCCTCGACCCACGCGGCCGCTTTCTCTACCTGACCAACGAACTGGACAACACGGTCTCGGCGTACAACATCGACCTGCCCACCGGAACACCGTCGGCGGCGGTCAATGTAACGGGCACAGCTACGAACAATACAGGCACCCTCCCGGTCGCGCTCCTGGTGGATTCCGGTTTCGGACGCTATGTCTTCACAGCAAACTTCATCGACAACTCAGTGACCGGTTTCCAGCTCAATTCCAGTACCGGCACACTGTCTCCAGCCCAGGGCGGCCCATTCCCTTCGGTTGGCAAGCCCACCGCCCTCGCGTCGATCCCGCGCGGCAACCACTCCATTCAGACCATCCAGCCGTAGAGGCAGGGCAATCGGAACGGGAAAGCCGGGCAGCCCCGAACGGGGCTGCCCGATTCGTTTAAGCGGAGCAATTCCCGGCCAAGGCGGCGGCAACCCACTCCGCGTTGGATTGGCCGTTCGAAAAAAATGCCTCAGTCACTGTGAAAAACTTCGCCACTGGCTTGAAGTAAGTCTCCATCTCATTCATTTTGCAAAGGAATCTACTCTTTTTGTCGTGACAAGCCGGGATTCCGGTTATGCTTGGAAGCGGAGGCCTACTGGCATGACAAAGGCAGACCTTGTAGAGAAGGTGACCCATCTTGGCGAGCTGACACGGCGCGATGGGGAAGTAATTGTCGAGACCATCTTTGACTCGGTGATCGCCGCTCTGCAGTCCGGCGACAAGATCGAGATTCGCGGGTTCGGCTCGTTTCGCATCCGGGAGCGCAATCCACGCATCGGGCGCAACCCCAAGACTGGCGATCGCGTCGATGTCCCGGCAAAACGGGTTCCCTATTTCAAACCGTCCAAAGAGCTTCGCGACCTGGTCAACCCCGGGTAGCTCCCGAATTGGGCGCGACTGGTTGCCGCGCTCGGCGCAGGTGTCCGTTCGGGGCATTTGGGCGCCGGACGACCCGCGGCCGCAATCGATCTGGCCGGCGTATTCGCAAGCGCCGTATCTCGTCCCAGTCTTCGGCCGCCCTGAGGTGGGAGTCCGCCCTCGAGCCACGGTGCTTCCGATTCATCGTTCACGGTAATCTGGCCCCCTTTTCCGGTTTCTTCTCCGGAAGAACATGCTTCGCGGTCGACCGCCCTCATGCCTTCTGCACGTGCCTCAGTATTTACCGAGTCGAACCGGCGCACCTTATCCGCCGCCATGGGGTTGCGCGCACCTGACGGATGGCTGGAGCTGAAGGGAGGCACGATTGCGTGGAAGGCAACTGGGGATGCCCAAGGCCGTGCGGTCGTCTGCCTGCACCCGCCGGGCAGCGGCAGCCGCGAGTTTCGGCCGTTGCTGGAGCACTGTCCGGCAGGGGTTCGCCTGATTACCTTCGATTGGCCCGGTCATGGGCGCTCGACGGCATGCGGGGCCAGCAGCCTTGGGAACTTTCCCGCCCTCCTTTTTGAAGTGCTCAACCACCTGGGGATCGCACGGCCCGTTCTGCTTGGCTCTGGCTTGGGGGCGGCCGTCGCCATCCGGTTTGCCACAGCTCACCCGATGCGGTCTCTCGGGCTGGTGCTCGCGCAGCCGCGCGAACTTTTCCCGCCCGCATGGAACCCGTTTGCGGCCTGGAGGCTCTCGATTCGCCAAATCCAGCGGCGCGCATCGGCCTCTTCTCTGACTCCCTCGCAACGCCAGCAGATGCGGGTCAACGTTCTGCGGCGCGCCAGCGAAGGACTTTCACCAGCGCCGGCACGCGAGATCTCTCTGCCGGAGGAGCAGGCCAGTCTGCGGGCCGCCCTGCTTAATCTTCCCTGCCCAGCGCTGTTCGCCTTCTCAAGAGAGAATCGCCGGACTCCCCTACGCCGCTATATGCGCATTCTCGATCCGCTGTTGGCCTCATCTCCCCAGCACCGGTTCACCGTATTCGCGGGAGGATTCAACCCCATCTGGGATGAGCCGGCACGCTTTGCCCGCGCGCTCAATGGGTTTATCCAGTCTTTGGTGCCGTTTCGCGAGCATCGCCACGCGTGGCTCCTCTCCGCGGTCGACTGGCCGGCCCGTGGCTGCAACCTGTGGAAATGCGTTCACCCACACTGCCCCAAGGAGCTGACGCTGCCGGCCGGCCAGGATGCGAATGCCGATTTGCCGAATTAATTCGCTGGATGATTTTCTTTACGGACGCCAATCGCGCTCATCATGCGGCCGGCGTGGCCGGAAGAGGCGCGATGCGAGTAGTAGTCCCCGGGATGGCAACTGGTGCAGGCGCCAGCCCGGCTGATCCGCGCGTTCTCCAACCCGGCGGCGATCAACTGCCGCCGATTGGCTTCGGCCAAATCGAGGCGAAGCTCCGCGCTCGCAGATGCGGAGATCTCTTCCGCGAAGAGCGCATCGGCGTAAGGAAACTCCGCGGCGAAGCGCCCGCGCACCTCGTCGCCCACCGTGTAGCAGCAGGGGCCGATGGCGGGGCCGATGGCCGCCAGCAATGTGTCGGGATCGGACCCGAACTCCGCCGCCATGTGGGCGATTCCCAGCTCCACCACGCGCTGCACCGTGCCGCGCCATCCGGCGTGAAAGGCCGCGACGGCGCGATTGCGGGGATCGGCCACCAACACAGGGACACAATCGGCGGTGAGGATTCCCAGCAGGATGCCCGCCTGGCGGGTGAGGATGCCGTCGGCCTGAGGAGGGTCCCACGCGGCCGTGTCGGCTCCGTAGCCCTCCGCGGCAAACAGGGGCACAACCTCACTGTGGCAGGAGTGAATCTGGCGCACGGTCCTGAGCGGCGTCGCGGCGCTGCCGCTCACCGCCTCCACCAGCCGCCGCCGGTTCTCGCGTACACTTTCCGCCGAATCCTCGGCGGTAAAGCCGAGATTCATCTCCGAGGGAGCGTCCGGCGCGGCGTAGGCGCGGCTCACGCCGCCGGTGCGGGTGCTGAAGCCGTGCATGAGCCACGGCAGCTTCTGCCACGCCGCAACGCGCAGCAGACGCACTGGCTCACCCGCATCGGACGCATGGCGGAGGGAAGTTTGATCGATGTCATTGGAAGGGGAAAAATTCTGCATTTCAATGCCGATTGTAGCCGAGCGGCGACGCGGACGTGAGGATTGGGTCCGCCTTCCGGCGGACCCTCTCAAGAGGCAATTGGGATGGGGAGTCTGTGGATCGTTGGGAGGGGATCCGCTAACGGACCGACAACGTAGAAGGTGTTGCTATGGTGGGGAAGAACTTCAGTGGCTGCCTCTGTACGTTAATAGATAAGATGCGCGATTTGGAGAAAAGTTGTTTCGCGTTGCGGAACTTTTCCACTGAATTTCCAAAAAAACGTGGCAGTGCAGTTGGGCGGCTATTGTTCATGCAGGCACTCCGCTTGTGAATTTGGCCCCGCGGACCTTGCACGCGCCCTTGGCGCCGGGTGAAGCTCAGGAATATGAAGAAGATCTATCCCATTCTCGCGGTCGTCATTTTACTGGTGGGAGCGTATTATGTTTGGAAAAACTACAGCGGCTCCGGTCCTTCCGGATATCTTCCCGGCTTTCGCAACTCCTCCACGCCGGCCAGCGCGTCGGCGGGCAAGCAGTTGGAATGGCCCACTGTGGACAAATCGGACGCGGGGTTCACGCTGAGAATGCCTTCGGAACCGCATCAGGTTGTCGTCCAGGCCGCAAACGAAGCGGGCGGGACGGAGCCGGTGAATATGCTGGTGACCGGCAACAGCTCCGAAACAACGTATGCCGTTGCCTGGGCGGACAAGCCGCCGGTGGAGCGGGTGAACGGCTTCAGCCCAGACAAGACGCTCGACCAGGCCCGCGACGGGGCCATGGGAAGAACCCAGACCTCCATGGTGAATGAGACGCGGGTCAATCCGCAGGGCTACCCTGGGCGCGAATTCGTCGCCCGCAATGTAGGAGGCGGCTATCTCGAGACGCGTTTCATCATGGCCGGGACGCGCCTCTACATGCTGATTGCGGTTTCGCCCTCCGCCACTGCGCGCCACGACGAGGAGATTGCCCGCTTCTTCAACTCGTTTACGGTCGCAAGCGACCAGAAGGTGCCCGAAACGCTGCCGGCGGCAACGCGCTAGGTTGTGGCCGAAGACTTTTTTGGCCGCGCCGCCTTGGCGACAAAATATGTAATGAGGCCGACCGGAAGAAGGCGCACGATAAAAGCGGCCAGTCTTCCCCCAAAATACGGAATGATCGTCCGCTTTCCGGCGGCCAGTGCGCTCACCGCCTGCCGCGCCACATCCTCCGCCGATTGAACGCCGCCCATTTTTAAGGCTGTTGCGCCTGCCACTTCAAAGAACTCGCTCTCGGTAGGGCCGGGGCAGAGCGCTGCGATCTTCACGCCAAAGGGAGCGACCTCTTCGGCCAGCCCGAGCGCAAAGAAGCGGTCGAACGCTTTGGTGGCGGCATAGGTGGAAAGGAACGGGACCGGCTGGAAACTGGCCGTGGAGGCGACCACCAGCACCCATCCGCGCCGCCGCTCGACCATCCGCTGAACGAAGAGGCGCGAGAGGTGAACGACCGCTTCGCAGTTGACTCGCACCTGACTGAGTTCCTGCGCCAGGTCGCATGTGGCGAAGTTGCCGTACTGGCCGAGGCCGGCGTTGTTGATCAGAATGTCCACTTGCATGCCGGCGCCCTCGGTGGCGTCGAAGATCGCCTCGGGCGCATTGGGGCTTGTCAGGTCGGCGAGGACGATGCGCACTTCGGTGCCCTTGGCCGTGAGTTCGGCCGCGAGGGAGTCCAGGCGCTCCTTGCGCCGCGCCGTGAGAATCAGCTTAGCGCCCTTGCTGGCGAGTTCCCGGGCCAGGGCCACGCCGATGCCAGCGCTGGCTCCCGTCACCAGCGCCCACTTGCCACGAAGATCGTCTGTATCTGCCATGAGGTCAGTCTAATGGAGTGAGCGCCGGTACACCCGATAGGTATTTCCCGATTCCCCTCATTTGCGATTCAGACTACTGGGCAAGGCTCAAACGACGCCCAGTCGATCCCGCGCTGAAACTCATCATCCGCGGCGAAGGGCATTTGAAACGTGAATGCAAACTCGGTCGGGCCATTGGCCTCAAGATGGGCGAGCCGCTTCTTCGCTTCGTCGATCGAGGGGATGTGGCCTGCCGGAATCCACCAGAGTGCCGTATAAACGCCGTCAAACTTCTCGAACCAGGCTTTCCGGCCGCGAAGCAGCTCGACGTGAGCGGTTTGGAAGACGTACTGGCGGAGTGACTCGACCGATTCCCACACCGACATATTCAGCAGCAGCCAGTCCTCCTCAAAGGGACGCAAATAGGTCGCGTTCCCCGCCTCTGTCTGCAACCGCCAGACAAATCCCGGACTTCGATCCGCGAGAGCGTTGATTTCTACGAGCCGATTGACGAACCCGGCCATTACCGGGTCGTCGAGCTCCGCTTTGATCCGGCCGATGTTGACTTGTGCAATTTGATATGCGGCCATCGGTACCTCCCCATAGGCAGGTTTCCCGTTTTGACGCTAGTTGCCGGCTACCGTGAGTTCGCCTTCGAACTCCTCGTTCAGCCATTCGCTGAACGCGCGGAACTCCTCGTCGCGACCGAGGAAGTCCCGCACCATCTGGCGCCCGGGCCGGGAGCCGCCCTGCTCGATGACCAGCTTCCGGTAGCGGCTGGCGGCCGGGCAGCCGAGCAGATCCGCCGGGTCGAACTGGGCGAAGAAATCGAGCGCGATCACCTTGTCGAAAGCGTAGGTGTAGTAGTTGGACGAGTAGCCGGTGAGGTGGCCGAAGCTGGCGTACATCCGGTTGCCCTCGATCCACTGCCAGGGT
>Ga0302278_10002049_pt1 | contig 23795 bp, 23 predicted proteins | sample III_Bog_N3_2_FD_194543 | JGI IMG/M metagenome (GOLD analysis project Ga0302278, IMG submission 194543) | Peat permafrost microbial communities from Stordalen Mire near Abisko, Sweden - III_Bog_N3_2 | ecosystem: Environmental > Terrestrial > Soil > Wetlands > Peat | place: Sweden: Abisko...
ACCTCTTCGCTGCCGTCAAATCCGTCATCGGAACCGCCGCTCGCACCGGCATCGACGCCTACGCAGCAATCATCAACACCCTACGCGGAAGCTCCGTACTCCAGCCAGGTTGAGCAGATACATGCATTCTGTAGCTCATCGACACGTGCACCTGTTAATAATGAGCATAGGAAGAAATAATAGTACTCATCTCTATAAATGTTGTGTCCAGATTTTGACCTACGGTGCTTACTATAACAGCCTGTATAAATTGGTGAAGAGAAAAGCTTAATCAAGTCGTCCTTACTGAATGGGTCTCTCCTGGATTTTTCTTTGTCTTCTTTCGTTTGTTTTGGTGCCGAGACATCATCTGCTGGATTAATTGTTATGTAGTCATTCTGTCGTGCCCACGTTAAGAAAAATGCGATCTGCCCGATAAATTTCTTTATCGTACCGTGCGAATAACCATTCCTTTCTTTTCGTGCGCTTTCCCTGTAATTAACTAGGAAGTCCTTATAGTCCACTATATCTTTCTTGGTGATCTGACTAATAAATTTGCTTCCTATCACAATTCTAAATTTATCAAATGCGGATTTGTAATTTGCTATGGTGTTCTCTGATGTACCATTTGATTTGTGAAACTGTTCAATCAGGCTATCCCACGCAACTACTTCGACAAGGTCTGGCTCAGGTGCTGATTGACGGACTTGATTATTGCTAAGCAATGTCATGGCTTCACGCATTCCATCGAGTTTTGCTTTTGAAGCAACTTGAGAAAATACGTCAATTGTCTGTTCTATTGCTGATAGCTCTGACTTAGTGTTATCGACTTCAGTCACGGCTGCAGAGAATATTTCGTAAATTTTGACGCTGATTTCTTTCTTCTCTTCGTCAGAAAGAGAATTGAATTCGATATCAAGATTCGCCTTTGCCGCGATCAGATCGCTGGCTGTCAGATCAGAAATGCGCTTACCAAGAAACTTCATAGCCATCTGCCTTGCTTGCAACCACGCCGTTGGCGCGATTGTAGCGGCTCTGAGTGCCTTCTGTCTCGCTGAGCTGATGTCGCGCGTCTCTAACGTTCGGACAATCTGGCGGGGAAAAATGCCGACCAAATCAGAAGGGACTCGGAGTCTGAGATACCAGCAGGCGCGCCGCTTGAACGTGTACGGTGTACACATGGAGCCTCCGAAGCTTGTGTGACATGCGTGTCAGACAAGCGAGGGAAGCCAGTTTCTAGCGATTTCCTAAGCCATTGACTTTGCTGCCAAATTTGGCGTCAACAGAATTGGCGTCCCCTAGGGGATTCGAACCCCTGTTACCGCCGTGAGAGGGCGGTGTCCTAGGCCTCTAGACGAAGGGGACAGGCTTGCTGGGGGGAGCGTATAAAGCAGCAGGGGCGTGGGTGCAAGGCGTTTTCGGGGGGTGTGTGGGTTTTTTGTCTGGGTGGGGCGGTTCTGTGTGCAGTTTTTAAACTGGCAACTGGCACCGGCTCGGGCAAACCGCTATGCTGCGGCCATGACCGAGAGCGATACGACAAACCCGATCCATCAGGCCGAAGTGCCCGCCGATGCCCCCGAGTCCGGGGCGGAGGCGCGCTGGTTCGGCTTCACCCCAGTCGACCCCGCCGAAAAGGCTGGGTTGGTGCGCGCCGTCTTCGATAGCGTTTCCGAACGCTATGATTTGATGAACGACTTGATGTCGGCGGGCGTTCATCGGCTGTGGAAGGCGACCCTGATGCAATTGGTCCGCCCGCAGCCGGGCATGACGCTGCTGGATGTGGCGGGCGGGACCGGCGACATTGCGCTTCGTTTCCTGGAGCAGGGGGGCGGTCACGTTCACATCTGCGACATCAACGAATCGATGTTGCGAGTCGGTCGTGACCGGGCCATCAACAAGGGGGTGTTGTCCCACATCGATTGGGTGACGGGGGATGCCGAGCGTCTGCCCATCGCGTCCCGGTCGGTGGACGCCTATACCATTGCATTCGGCTTGCGTAATGTTTCGGGCATTGATGCCGCTCTGGCCGAAGCCCGCCGCGTGCTGAAACCGGGTGGGCGTTTCTTCTGCCTGGAATTCAGTCATGTGGTCTTGCCGCTGCTGCGCGAGGTCTATGACGCCTATTCCTTCACGATTCTACCCAAGATCGGTGGGTTCGTAGCCGGAGACGAGGCCGCATACCGGTATCTGGTCGAAAGCATTCGCAAATTCCCGGACCAGGATAGCTTGGCTCGGCGAGTCGCGGCTGCTGGCTTTGGCCAGGTGCGCTATCGGAACTTGACCGGCGGCATTGCCGCCATTCATTCCGGCTGGCGTCTGTGATGACGCCGCCGCGAGCGGCGTCGGCTGTTATGCTGGCGTCGCCATCGCCCGTTCCAGGGACCCCATGATTCGTATCGCGCGCAATCTGAGCCGTCTGTTTGTCATTGTCCGGACGTTAGCCCGGCATGATGCCCTGTTCCTGCACGAACTCCGCGATACCCAGCCGGGACTCGCGCTGATTGGGCGGTTGATTTCCAAGCGGAACGTTCCGGGCCGTCCGGGGCAGCGGCTGGCCGCTGCGTTGTCGACGCTGGGGCCGACCTTCATCAAGCTGGGGCAGGCGCTGTCAACCCGCTCGGATTTGGTGGGCGAGGAGATCGCTGCCGATCTGGCCAATCTTCAGGATCGGTTGCCGCCTTTCCCCGGCGAGTATGCTGTGGCGGTGATCGAAGACCAGTTGGGCAGGCCGCTGGATCAACTGTTCTCCAGTTTTGATCGAAAGGCCATTGCCGCCGCGTCCATCGCTCAGGTTCACTTCGCCGTCACCACCGAAGGCGCAGAGGTTGCGGTCAAGGTGCTGCGTCCGGGCATCGAGCATTCGTTCCGGCGGGATATCGATCTGCTGTACTGGTTGACCGAACTGGCCTTGCGCGCCCAACCCCGATTGCGCCGGCTGCGACCGCTTGAGGTGGTCGAGATGTTCGAGCGGACCACCCATATCGAGATGGATTTGCGGATGGAAGCCGCCGCCGCTTCGGAGCTGGCCGGCAACTTCAAGGGGGATCCGTGGTTTAAAGTGCCCCATGTGGATTGGGATCGCACCTCTCAACATGTGATGACCCTAGAGCGAATTCACGGTATCAAAGTTGATGAAGCCGAAAAGTTACGGCAGGCCGGACATGACCTTAACCGGATCATGGCCATTGCTTCGGCTTCGTTCTTCAACCAAGTGTTTCGTGACGGCTATTTCCATGCCGATCTCCACCCTGGTAACCTGTTCGTCAATGCCGATGGCGGAGTAACGGTGGTTGATTTCGGGATTATGGGCCGGCTGGATCGCACCACCCGTTACTATTTGGCAGATATGCTGATCGGCTTCCTGACCGGCGATTATCGGCGGGTGGCGGCGGTTCATTTTCAGGCCGGCTATGTGCCGGCCAATCAGTCCATCGAGATGTTTACCCAGGCCGCCCGTTCCATTGGCGAACCTTTGCTAAACAAGCCGTTGAACGAGATTTCGGTGGGGCGGTTGCTAGCGCAGCTTTTCACAATCACCGAACAATTCGAGATGGAGACGCAGCCTCAGTTGTTGTTGCTCCAAAAAAGTATGCTGACGGCCGAAGGTGTTGGTCGAGCGCTCAATCCCAACATGAATATGTGGGAAATGGCTCGGCCCTTGATTGAGGATTGGATGCGCGAGCATCGCGGCCCCGAGGCGCGGGTGCTGGACGAGGTTGAGGGCATTGTTCATGCTTTGCGTCAACTTCCCGATGTGGTTCGTGGGACTCAGCGCACCGCTGAACTGTTAGAGAAGGGGTTGCGCCTGGATCCGGAAACCATCACAGCGCTGGCCCAAGCCCGCGATCGTCACCGCCGTGGGCAGTGGCCGTTGTGGCTGGCCATTGCCGGCTTGACGGCGGCGGTGGTTTGGTTGGGATTGCGTTGAGGGGGAGGGGGGCGCGCCGTTTTCTTGGCTTTTGCAGGGCAGAGTCCACGGACGACCTAAAAGGCCCTGCTAATTCGGGCGCGACCAGCAGGCCGGCCAGTCGTCAAAGTCACCAACCTCCCGACCATCAATCAACAGGCTGTACATCGGATCGACCGGAAAGTCATTGAGGCGAACCAGCCAGGTTTGACCCGCAACTAAGGCCGTATAGGGAAACTCGGCCGTGCCGGTGCGCCGCCAAGATGCCGAACGAGACAGGCAATGGGCTAGGGTCATGGGGCTTGACCCGACGGTTTGATGCCGAAGCGGTCATTGTATTCTTTGTTGGTTCGGCTGGAACTCTTGATAATCTGTTCGTAGACGGCATCACCCTCTAACCCTTTGGCGCGATTGGCCTGGACCAATTGATCAAAGGTTGGGCCGTCTGGGTTCCCGTATTTCTCCTGGTCCCGAGCCCGGAGATCGGCGACTTCCTGCTGATTCTGCATGAAGTCTCGCGCTTTGATTCGGGCGGCGTGGCGGATGTCTTGTGCCCGCTGGGCGCGCTCTTCGGCGCTTAAGCCTTCGCTTTGCCATTGCAGATTGAGGTCGGGAATCACCGCAACCTGATTGTTGTACCACTGGCGGATTTGCTCATTGGTTTGGGGAGCTTGGGCGACGGCGGGATCGGCGGTGTTTGTCGCCGGGGCGCTGACCGCCGGGGTCGGGCCACCATCCGCAGCCTGAACCGGCAGAGACCCAGCCGTCAGGAGCGCGAGCGTACATAGCGCCAGGGTTAGTCGCTTAATAAGGGTCATGGGGAATCTCTCCGAAATGATAGGCCTTTCCGCCTTTAATAACACTAAAATATCACAAACTTAATCGTTTGAAGATCCGCTCGGGAATATGACGGAGGATTAACATTATGAAATACCAGAATCCCGGCACATAAACCACATCCCGGCCTCGGTCGAGATGACGGAAAATCGCCTGAGCGACGGTGGTCGGCGAGGCCACCAGAAACAGGCCGGGCAAACCCCAGGTCATGGCGGTATCGACGAATCCCGGTTTGACTGTCAGCACGGACACTCCGGTTCGGCACAATCGGGCGCGGAGTCCCTGAAGATAGGTGTGTAACCCGGCCTTGGCGGAGCCATACACGTAATTCTTGAGCCGCCCCCGGTCGCCGGCGACCGAGCCGACCACAACCACCCGGTTTTGGCCCATCTGGCTTTGGCCCATCCGGCTTTGACATTGAGTTTCCAGAAGGGGAGCTAGCCGGGACAGGATGGACACGGCGCCCAGATAGTTGGTTTCGAGGGTCTGGCGCACGGCCTCGAACGAGGCGTCACAGTCGTCCTGAGACGGCATTAGCCCAAAGGCCAGAAAGACGTTGAGGCTGTCGGTTTGCTCCCGGCACAGGGCAACGGTGGCGTCATGTCCGGCATAATCAAGGGCGTCGAAAGGCACGACGTCGACCCGCACGCCGGTTCGCACCCGGATGTCGGCGGCGGTTCGCTCCAAGTCCTCGCGGTCACGGCCCGCCAGCAAGACCGCTGCCCCGCGTTCGCCCGCCGCCAGCGCGAAGGCCCGCGCTATGGCGGACGAGGCCCCCAGAATCAACCATGTTTGGCCGTTTTCGCCTGGACCCGATCGGCTCATGCCTCCGAGCCCCGATACTGACACATCGCCGGTATCGGGCCGCGACGGCGGCCCCGCGTCCTCGTGGACGCGAAGCCAAGGGCGCGGATGCGCCCGCCCGGCGTCTGAGGGCAGCCTTGATCTGTCACCATTAACGCTCGATGGTCTGAGCCCTGATACTGACACATCGCCGGTATCGGGCCGCGACGGCGGCCCCGCGTCCTCGTGGACGCGAAGCCAAGGGCGCGGAGGCGCCCGCCCGGCGTCTGAGGGCAGCCTTGATCTGTCACCATCAAGGCCCGAGGGTATCACACGGGGGCTTCGCGCGGAGAGGCGCGCGGGGCCGCCGTCGCGGTCCAAGACCGGCACTGTGTCATTGTTATGGCTCGCCGGTATCATGCCGTCCCCCGCAGTTTCAAGCGACGCGCTAGCGCCGACGTCATCCGTCCATTCGGGTCCACTTCGGCCAGGACCGCCCGGAACGGGTCTAACTCGGGGTACATTTCGGCGAAGCCCTCCGGCGACATGGCGCTGTCTTTGGCCAAATAGAGCCGTCCGCCATGATCCCGGACGATCCATTCTAACCGGCCCAGCAAGGCCAGAGTTCCCGAACGGTGGGGGAAGTCCATGGCCAGGGTGTAGCCGGCTCGTGGAAAGGACAGGAAGCCGGCTCGCCCGTCGCCAAGTCGTTTCAGCACCGCCAGGAACGACGCGGCGCGTGCGCGGGAAGCCTCCTCCAGCAGCCGGCGAAGTGCGGTTGGCCCTTCGGCGGTGGGCACCACGCACTGGAATTGGTGAAAGCCGCGCCGGCCATACAGGCGATTCCACTGAAGGAGAGCATCCAGCGGATAAGAAAAGGTCTCATAGGCCAAAAGCCGCTGTCGTCCGCCCACCGGCACCCGCCGCCAATATAGGGCGTTGAAGGCCGCCACGGTCAGGGGATTAAGGGCAAAGCCGGGCAGGTCGATGGGCAGGCTCCGGGTCCGCCCGGATGGCGGCGGTGCGGGTTCGGCGGCAACCCGACCCACCTGGAGAATGCCGCGTCCTAACGCTCGGCCTCCCGAAAGGGCATCGATCCATCCCACTGAATGGGCGCCGGGCTCGGCCTCTTCCAGGGCGGCTAGAAAGCCGTCCAGGTCGGCGATGCGGCGCTCGTCAACCCTCATGCCGTTGGATTGGGTTTTGACCAGACGCAGGCAGACCGCCAAAATCACCCCGGTCAGTCCCACGCCGCCAGCGGTGGCCTGGAACAGCGCGGGTCTCTGGTCAGGACCGGCCCGGACGATCTCGCCCGAAGGCAGCAGCAGGTCAAGCCAGCGGACATGGTTGCAAAAGCTGCCGGCGCCTTCGTGGTTCTTGCCGTGGACATCATTGGCCACCGCTCCACCCAGCGTAACGAAGGCGGTGCCGGGTGAGACCGGGATCGTATAGCCTCGAGGCGGGAAGACCCGCAACAGGTCGGCGATGGTGACGCCAGGCTCGGCCACCACCTCGCCGGTTTCGGGATCGAAGGCCAACAGGCGGTTCAGGCGTTGGGTTAATAGCACCCGCCCGCCGGGATTGAGCCCGACATCACCGTAACTGGTTCCGGCACCATGGGCCAGAAGGCCGGAGGCATCGACGTCGGCCAGGGACGAGATCGCCTCCGACACCCGTTCTGGCCGGGTTGCCAGACAGGAGTCTGAGCACGTCCGCCCCCAACTTTGGAGGTTAAGGGCTTTCCACCTCATGGCTCCCGGTCCTTTGGATTCGAAAAGGCCAAGGAGGGGTGCTCCTTGGCCTGGGATCGGATCAGACTCAGAATTGATCTTCGGTCAACGCCATGACCACATGATGGCCTTGGGTGATCGGGGTCAGGAGCCCGGCAGCCTGGGGCAGCAGGTGCTCGGCGAAGAAGCGGGCCGTGATCAGCTTGCCGGTCAGGAAATTGACATCGGCGCCGCGTTGGCGCAGATCCTCGTCAGCCGCCGCCGCCGCCTTGGCCAAACCAACGGCCCCAGCCACCAGACCGAACATCCGTAGGTAATGGGATGCCCCCGCTGCGGCTGCCACCGGATCGGGCTTGAGGGTTTCAACCAACCACTGGGTGGCGGTTTCCAGCACAATCAGGCCGGCGCTTAGGCCGCCGGCAATGGCCGCCAGATCGTCGCCCGGACGTCCGCTCAGTTCGGCAACCAGGGCTTTGGCTTCCGTCAAGAAGGCTTGGACGGCGGCGCCCCGATCGCGGCCCAGTTTGCGGAACACCAGATCGTTGGCCTGGATGCCGTTGGTGCCTTCGTAGATCGGTGCGATGCGGGCATCCCGGTAATGTTGGGCGGCGCCGGTTTCCTCGATGAACCCCATGCCGCCATGAACCTGGATACCAAGGGAGGCCACTTCACAGCCCATATCGGTACACCAGCCCTTGACCACCGGAGTCAGCAATTCCAGGCGGAGCTGGGCGGCGGTGCGGGTCTCGGCGTCGGGGTGACGCTTGGAAATGTCGAACGCTCCGGCGGCTTCGTAGGCCAGAATCCGCCCGGCTTCGGTCTGCGCCTTCATGGTCAGCAGCATCCGCCGAACGTCGGGATGATTGATGATCGCGACCGGCGGGTTTTTGGGATAGCGCAGGTCGCGGCTTTGGACTCGGACCTTGGCATAATCCCGAGCCTGTTGGTAAGCCCGCTCGGCGATGGCGACGCCCTGGAGGCCAACGCTCAGTCGGGCATTGTTCATCATCGCGAACATATATTCCAACCCGCGATTGGGTTCGCCGACGATGTATCCGATGGCGCCGCCATTGTCGCCATAGCTGAGAACAGCGGTTGGGCTGGCCTTGATCCCCAACTTATGCTCGATGCCGGCGCAGCGCACGTCATTGTGCTCGCCCACCGAACCGTCGGGATTGACCAGGAACTTGGGCACCAGGAACAGCGAAATCCCCTTGGACCCGGCGGGGGCGTCGGGTAGACGGGCCAACACCAAATGAATGATGTTTTCCGCTTGGTCGTGGTCGCCGTAGGTGATGAAAATCTTCTGGCCGGTGATGCGATAAACGCCGCCGTCCTCGACGGCCTTGGTACGCACTGTGCCCAGGTCCGAACCGGCCTGAGGTTCGGTGAGGTCCATGGAGCCAGTCCACTCACCGGAGATCATTTTGGCCAGATAGGTGGCCTTTTGCTGGTCATCGCCATGTTCGGTCAAGAGGTCCACGGCCCCTTGATTGAGCATCGGGCACAAGCCAAAGGCCATATTGGCGGCCTGCCACATCTCTTGAACCGCAAAGGCCAGCGCCCAGGGCAAACCTTGCCCGTCATACTCCGGGTCAAACGGCACGCTGTTCCAGCCGGCCTCGACATATTGGCGGTAGGCTTGGCGGAAGCTTTCGGGCTGGCGCACCGCCCCGTTTTCGAGCACTGAACCCTCGTGATCACCGATATGGTTGATCGGCGCCAGGACGCCCGCCGCGAATTTTCCGGCTTCATCCAGGATGGTTTCGACCAAATCGGGGGAGGCGGCCTCGTATCCCGGCAGAGCCGCGATACGGTCGATGCCGACGACCCGGTTCAGGACAAACCGCATGTCGGCGATGGGGGCAGTGTAAGGGACCATGGCGGGCTAGGGCTCCCAAAAAAGCGATGCCAAAAAAGCGATGCCAAAAAAGCGATGGACGACGGTACCACTCGCTACCAAGACCGATTGGCGGGTCGAGAGCAAGAGGCAGGTCATCGCGATACTGGCGGATCTGACCAGCGTCTTAAGGATGGCGGCAAGACCCGAGGGGATGACTGCCGCCGATGGCGTTGGTCAGTCCGATTCGCGCTGGTTGCGATCGGCCAGCAGGCTGGCCTTGGACAGTTCCTCAAAGGTCTCGCGGGCCTGTTTCAGATCGCCGAGAGTTGTGGTCGGTTCGTAAGGGCCCTTGGTCCCGATCGCCTCACGCGCAAATTTCCACGCCACATCCAGATAGTGGTGCTTGGCCACCTGCTCGGCTCGAGCGATGTCAAAGGCACGTTCCACCGCATTGATCATGATGCAACCTTCCCCTGGTATGGTATCGGCTACACCCCCTCGGCGCGTCGCGCGTCTCCTCTCGACAGGGCGCGTCGCGCTTCTCTTTCCGACGGGGCGCGTCTTACGTCACTCCTAACATGAGCGAAGCGGTTTGGCGATGGGTCTCCCTAATGGCCGAGATTGGTGATCTCTACCCGGCGATTAGCAATGGCGTTGGGATCCCTGGGGTCTAGGGGGGCACGGGCGCCTTGACCGGAGGCTTCCAGTCGGGTCGGAGTGATGGCGAAATGTTGGAGCAGATAGCTTCGAACCGCATTGGCTCGGGCTTCTGACAGTTTTTGGTTCCGGGTGGCCGAGCCGAGAGCGTCAGTATGCCCGATGATCCGAAAGCGAATGTCCTTGGCGCTGGGAGAGGTCATGGCGGCGCCGATCTGGTCGAGAATCTGGTGAGCATCGTCGGTCAGGCGGGCCGAAGCGAGTTCAAACTTGATTTCGAAATTGGCCGTGTAGACCGGGAGGACCGCCGGAGCGGGTTGGGTCGTTGGGGCCGGAGTGGAAGCCAGAGCAGGAGGGGGGGGCGGGGGCGTTGGAGCGGGTTTCGCCACAGCCACCGTTGCCGGGTGGGGGGGCGGTGTGGTGATGGCCAGTGGCGTTGGGCTGGCCGTGTCAACAGTCGAGTCCCGAGTCGCGGAGGGACGGATCGGGACCGGGATTTGGGTCAAGGGTGGGCAGCCGGGTTTGTCGAGCCCCAGCGCCGCTGCGATTTCGCAATCGGTGGGATTTTCATGCAAAATGGACGTGCCTTGGGCGAACGCCAACGTGACGGCCTGGGGTGACAGGCCCCCCCCGGCGATCCCGATCAAGGCCCAAGCGGTCGTCTTGCGCATCTCGAGATCCCCCTCGTGGTTCCTGATGACAGGCCAGCCCGGCCAAGTTTCCTTTTCTTGTCAAGTAAAAACAGTTCGCCCCTCTGAGGGGATTGCAAAGAAACGTCGATCAAAGGAATGGGCCAAAGGGTGTGGCCAAAAAAGGCGTGGGTTGACAGGGGCGTCAGGACCGCCAATCTTTGGGACGCGGGGGCCGTGTGATACCCTCGGGCCTTGATGGTGACTCATCAAGGCTGCCCTCAGACGCCGGGCGGGCGCATCCGCGCCCCCTAGAGTCCACACACTGGGGCTTCGCGTCCACGAGGACGCGGGGCCGCCGTCGCGGCCCGAGGACCGGCGATGTGTCAGTATCAGGGCTCGCCGGTATGATACCATCAAGGCTTGGTGGTGTGACGGACAGCAACAGACAGAAAGAGACGGGCATCAACAATGGAATACAGGCAATTCCTCGTGGTGACGTTTTTGGCGGCGCTGTTGGTGCTGGGGGGGGGGCGACTGGCGGACGCCGAGGATGCTCCGGCTAAACCGAATGAGGTCCATGCCGGCGGTGAGATGTCACACAATCAAAAACCAAAACAGAAAGCTCGCCCTAAAAAACCGGATCGGACAAAAGATTGTCAGTATGATCGAAGTGAAGAATTAACCATTGACGATAGAAAAATTACTTTAAGTCAAGAAACGATCAAGGCAATTATGACTGGTCGTGAAGAAGAGCAAGACGGGTATAATTTTAATGCTGATACTGTTCTTTTGATATTTAGGGTGCGTGATCCGGATGGTAACTGGTACACGGGGAATCTGACTCGCCTGGGCAGCGAGGGCTGCATTTTCTATTATATTGGCCAATTGGTCCCCCATGAGGGAGAGCCACCTCTCTGATGCTCGGCCTTGATGAAATTAGCGGGTTTTTTCTGTTGCTTTATCTTTCCTGAAGTTGTCGAGCCGATGCGTAACCCGTCCCTTGCGTCAAGGCCGGTTCGATGATAGATGTTGGCGACGGCGTGCTGGCGCGCTTTGGGTGTGGTCTTCGCACTCGTCGGCGCTGGGGCCCCATAGCTCAGTTGGATAGAGCACGCGCCTTCTAAGCGCGGGGTCGCAGGTTCGAATCCTGCTGGGGTCGCCATCGTTTCCATCCGCTGTATTCTGTTCCGTTGTATTTTGTTTTGAGGTCGAGGACGCGGCACGCTTTGGCGAGTGTCGGGGCGGGGTTCCCTTGGCGTGTTTTACACCATCGATGCTCCTGGGCCTTTACCACGCGGTATGGTTGCGGCGGCGGTGGTGGCTGGATTGGCGGGCGGGGGTGGTGTGTCGGGCCGCGTGATAGGGGACTGACCGGGCTTCGTGGGCCTCGAAATTGGCGGTTAGGCGGGTGGCTAGGGCTCGGTCCCGGATGAAGAGGACATTCTCCGCGTTCCGGCGTTGAGCTGAGACGCTCCAGTTAAAAGAGCCGTCGATCACCGAAGCACCGTCAAGGATGGCTATTTTGTTGTGAGCAATTCCGGAAACGCTGGTGTCGACGACAACCGGGATGCCGTTATGGACCAGATCTGCGGCACCCGAATAGCGGGAGATTCGCCGGTCCAAAACCACTTTGACTACTACGCCTCGCGCGTGGGCTGCGACTAGCGCCCGGATCAAATCGGGACTGGTCAGTTCATATTGCTGAATCAGAAGGGATTGCCGGGCGGTGGCCAGGATTTCGACGATCCAGTCGGTACAGTTTTGTCCGGGCGTCAGGCAAACCTCGACCTCTGCCGCGCGGGCGTTGACGGAAGCCGACAGGATAACTGCGAGTATGCAGGTTCGAAGACGTCTGGAAATAAGAGCCATGATCGGCCTCATACGCTTTAGAGGCCTGCTCTGTATCACGGCCAAGACGTCCGTGGGGTGATGGACGTCACCGATCCGCCGGCGGCCATGGGGCGGGGGACGGCAGAGTATTGGCTCTGAGGCTGCGACGGTCCCGCTTGGCACCCGAGAGGCTCGAGAGTTTACGCCAAGCGTCGCGGCGTGATCAGGTCAACCAGGGTGCCGGTTTGAGGGGCCAGTTCACGCCAATCCCGGATCCGAAAAGTCAGAATGGCGAGAGCGCCGGTTGGGTATTTCTGGGCCAGTGCCGCCAAGGCGTCCGGGGTGCCGGTTGCCGCCATTGTCATGGTGAAATCCTGAATGTCTGGATTATGAGAAACCAGCATTCCGCATTCCGCCTGTGCGGGCAAGGCTTGGGCTACCGTCAGCAGCGAGCGCCAACCCCGAAGATACAGCTCGGGATATTCGCTGATGGTTGGCTGCTGTTCGATCTCGGCTAGCACCCGCGCCATAGTTTCGGCGGCCCGTCGCGCGGGTGAGCAGGAGATATGATCTGGGACTAAGCCGCTCTCGTGGAGATGCTGTCCGAGACGGGTGGCAGCGATTTGGCCGCGTGGCGCCAAGGGGCGAGCGCGATCAGGCAGGGCGCCGTCGTCCCACGCTGATTTTGCATGCCGCAGAAGCAGGAGAGTTTTCATGCTGTTGGCCGACTCCAGAGTCGCCCCATGCGGCGGACAGTCCGACGATCGGGACGGGATAAAGGTCAATAAGGCTCGATGCTATCACAGTTCAGAATTGTTTTTTTGATCCGGGGCATGATCCTTGATTGGCTTCAGGAGCAAGGCCAATTTAAAGAGTGGTTCGGTTTTTCCAAAAAGAAAAGGATGCCGTACCGATGGAGGCTCGCGATGATGCCCGATCGGAGCGAGGGGAAAGAAGGCCATCAGCCTTCGGAATCCTTGCGCGAATTTCTCGAAGCCTTTCGGTCGGAGGGGGATGGAGCTTTGGGGCGGCCTCCTGCGACGGAGGGATACTTAGGATTTCATGAAAATTGGAGAGACTCTCGCCCCATCGGTCGCGGCCACAGTGCCCGTGACTGGCGGCAGGAGTGGGCCGTTCAGCACCGCCCGCCCATGCGGGAGTCCCGGAGCTGGAAGGCGTTGTGGCTCGGTTTGGCGTTGGTGGCGGCGGTGGTGTTGTCGGTCTATGGCGTGTGGCGGATTGACCAGCGCGTTCATCAAGGCGTCGTTCCCCCCGAACTGACGGCGGAACACACCATTCCAGTCATTCACTGGGGCGGTCAGTGAGGATCGCTCGGTGGTGGTGTTTTGTCAGGCATTCGCTAGAATAGCCCCACCAGAAGGGCCGTTCGGCCCAGCAGGCTGGGGCAGGGGGATGCGGGGCGATGACACCATCCAAGACCGACGAAATTCGAGCCGCCGCCGAGTCCCGAGCCGCCACATTGGCCTCGATCGAGACCGGCGTGCATATGCTGGCGGCGGCGCTTCATCAATTGATTGCTGCCGATACCAAACTCAGCCGGTTGGCGCCGGTCTTGGGGCGGCGTCTCCATGAAGACCAGCGCGAGGTTGGCGAGTTCATCGCCGAACATCTAGACAAGTACTTGCCCTTAGACCGCCGGGAGCCCCCCGCCGACGGTGTCCGCCCCCTGCCAACCCGAGTCACGTCGGCCCGAACATTGGAATCGTCCGCCTCCCGCTGATCCGTTTGTGTCCTCCCTGGGAGCGCGGGCGTTTCGCCCGCTTTTTCCTTTTAAAAGAGAACTCATACCGGCGAGCCCTGATACTGACACATCGCCGGTATCGGGCCGCGACGGCGGCCCCGCGCGCCCATGCGCGCGAAGCCAAGGGCGCGGATGCGCCCGCCCGGCGTCTGAGGGCAGCCTTGATGAGTCACCATCAAGGCTCGATGGTATCATAAGCGTTGATGGCAAGCTCTCGTGGTGGGCGAGATGCCCGCGCTCCCTGCGTGTGGGGCTGGTTGGCTGTTGGGGGGGTGGCTTGACAAGTCGTCGTGGAAGCTGTCAAGTCATTTCAGTTCGTCCGTTGGCTGGCAGTGATAGGCTCGTTCCGCACCAGGATTAGGACTCAAAGTCCCATGCCCATCCACAACCTCGATGCCCTCTTTCAACCGGATGCCATCGCACTGGTCGGCGCCGGTAAGGCGCCCCGGTCTCCGGCGGCGATTTTGGCCCGCCATTTGTTTCATGGCGGCTTTCGCGGGCCGATCATGCCGGTTTCGGATCAGACGGCGGTGGAAGGCGTGTTGGCCTACCGATCGGTGGCGGCGCTGCCGGTGGTCCCGGATCTGGCGGTGATCTGCGATCAGGCCGACCAGACTCCGGCCATGATCGATCAATTGGGGCGGCGAGGCGCCCGTGCGGCGCTGTTGATCGGAGAGGGGGGGCTGGACTTTGCCAATTCGGACGCGTTGGGTCTGCGGCGCGGCCTGATCGAAGCCGCCCAACCCTATGGATTAAGGCTGATCGGCCCCAATAGCGCGGGAGTCATGGTGCCGGCTCGGGGGATGAACGCCAGCATCGTGCGAACTCGTCCGGCCAAGGGCGATATTGCGCTGATTGGCCAATGCGGGACTGTGGTTAGTGCGGTGGTGGAATGGGCCGGCGAACGGGGCGTCGGTTTTTCCCATGTGGTCGCGGTCGGCGATGCCGCCGATGTCGATGTCGGCGATCTGATGGACGCCTTGGCCATGGACGGCGGCGTTCGGGCGATCCTGCTGCATATCGAAGCGGTGGGCAATGCGCGGGCCTTTATGTCGGCAGCGCGGGCCGCCGCGCGTCACAAGCCGGTGATCGTGATCAAGGCCGGACGCAATCTGGAAGCCACATGCCGGGCCAGTGCGCGGGTTGGCGCGCAACCGGGGTCAGACGAGGTGTATGATACGGCCTTTCGTCGGGCCGGGATTCTGCGGGTTGGCCATCTGTCCGAGCTTTTCGATGCCGCCCAAACCCTGGGGATGGGGGTTTCCATGGCGGGCGCACCGCCGGGGCCGGGTCGGTTGGCGATTCTGACCAATGGCGCCGGCATTGCGACTCTGGCCACCGATACCCTGATCGCCGGGGGGGGGCGAGTCGCGGCGCTTTCTCCTGGAACGGTTGAGCGTCTCAATCAGGAGTTGCCGTCCGGATGGTCCCACGGCAATCCGGTTAATATCGGGAGTGACGCTTCGGCTAAACGCTATGGCGATGCCCTGGAGCTGTTGCGTCAGGATCCGACCAACGACGCAGTGTTGGTGCTCAACTATCCGGCATCGATGGGAGACGGCGTAGCCTGCGCCCAGGCGGTGATTGATGTCAGCCGACGACCCAATACGGGCGGGCGGGCTCGTCCGATTCTGACCAGTTGGCTGGGCGAAGGGGCGGCTGCCGAAGCGCGCCGCCAGTTTGCGGTTGCGCGTGTCCCGACCTATGACACACCCGATAGTGCCGTTCGCGGCTTCCTTCAGCTGATGGAGTATCATCACAATCAAGAACTGCTGATGGAGACTCCGCCCTCTCTTCCCGATCAATTCGAGGTGGACGATGAGGCGGTTTGGACGATCATCGAAGCGGCTTTGAAGAGCAATCGGCAGTGGTTGACCGAGCCCGAGGCGCTTCGAGTGGTGGCGGCTTATGGCATTCCCACCCAAGAGACGTGGTGCGTTGAAACACCGGAAGAAGCCGCTGAAGCGGCTCGGATGATTGGCCGACCTGTAGCGTTGAAACTTCGTGGCGCCGACCTTAGTCATCGCGTCGATTTCGACGAGGTGATGCTGAATCTGAAAGACCCGGAGCAGGTTAAGGCCGCCGCCGAACATCTGCTTCGGCAGGCCCGCGAGGTCGATCCGCCCATTGCGGTGGACGCTTTCACGGTTCAGGCCATGGCCGATTTGGGTGAAGCCCAGGAGCTGGTGATCGGCATGACCGAGGACCGGCTGTTTGGGCCGGTGCTGCGGTTCGGCCATGGGGGCGGCAGTGGCTCGGTGCTGGGTGACGAAGCCTTGGCGCTACCGCCGTTGAATATGAATTTGGCCCGCGATTTAATGGCGCGCACTCGGGTGTGGAGATTGCTGCACGGCTATCGGGGGCGAGAGCCGGTGAATCTGGACATTCTGGCCCAGGCACTGATCAAGGTCTCTCAACTGGTCATCGACCGGCCCGAAATCGCCGAGCTGGAAATAGACCCGGTGTTTGCCACCAAACAGGGGGTGTTGGCGCTGGGGGCGCGGATTCGGGTGGCGAGGCCGGCTCCGACCCAGGGGCCTCGTCTGGCGATTCAGCCCTATCCCAAACAATTGGAAGAACAGGCAACGCTGCTGGACGGGACGCCGGTTTTGATTCGTCCGATTCGCCCCGAAGATGAGCCCCGCCTTCACGCCATGATCGCAGCCATGAGCGCGGAAGACCTGCGGTTGCGCTTTTTCGCGCCAACCCGGCGGCTGTCGCATCAAACGGCGGCACGCATGACCCAGATCGATTATGACCGCGAAATGGCGTTCGTGCTGATCACGCCCGAGTCTCTGGGTGGGGACATTCTGGGGGTGGCGCATCTGATCGCGGACCCGGATTTGCGCCGGGCCGAATTTGCGCCTATGGTCCGAAGTGCCCAATCCCGCCGGGGGCTTGGCACTTTATTGATGCGGAAAATCGTCACCTATGCCGAGGCGCGCAGCATCGGTGAGGTCTTCGCCGAGGTGCTGCGGGAAAACACCGGCATGCTGCGGCTGGCGCGGAAAATGGGCTTTACCCGCCGAGACGACCCGGATGATCCGGGGGTTCTGGAGGTCTGGCGCCGGCTTGGAGGGGTGACGTCTCCCCCTTGAAGGAAGGCTCGCCGAAGGGGCGGATCAGAGGATTTATCGGAATCGATCACTCCGGTCTTGCATCTTGGCGCCATATCGTCATCCTGGGTGGACACGTTCTTTTTCCCTATGACGAGACGACGGCATGTACGATCGCCCCCCCCGTTCCTTCAATGCACCCGCGATCACCCATAGTGGGGCTCGGGCCACCGTGAAATGGTTCAATCCCACCAAAGGCTTCGGCTTTGTGACGCCAGAGGACGGATCCCCGGACGCGTTTCTGCACATTTCGGCTGTGCAGTCCGCCGGCTATGACGCGCTGCCGGAGGGCGCGACTCTGATCTGTGACCTGTCCCACGGTCCCAAGGGGCCGCAGGTGGCGGCCATTTCTTCGGTGGACACCTCGACGGCCAAAATGGGTGGTGGCGGTCGGCCTCCGCGTCCTTCCGCTCCCCGGAGCGATTTTGGCCGGAGCGGCGGTGGTCGTGGCGGTTGGGATGCTCAGGATGACGATGGTGACGGTACCTCCGTCGATGGCACGGTGAAGTGGTTCAACGCCGACAAGGGCTTTGGATTCGTGGCGCCTGCTGGCGGCGGTAAGGATGTGTTTGTTCATCGGAGCGCCCTGGAGCGGTCGGGGCTGCAAGCTTTGGCAGACGGTGAGCCGGTTCGGCTGACGGTTCGTCAAGGCCAGAAGGGGCCGGAAGCTGTTCGCGTGGAAGTGCGCTAAACGTCGTTGCGGTGCGTTGGTCGGCCTCCCTCAAGGGGGGCCGGCTGGCCTCCGGTCGTGCGTGGCGCCGAGCGGAGAGACAATGACGAGGCATGATGAGTGGAAAGGACCGTTTCGGCCAAGTCGGCGGCGGTTTTTGCGCTGTGTTGCTGCGGCGATGGCTGCCGGAGCCGTGGACATGGCTGCCGGTTCTGGACAGGCTGCCGGACGTTTGGCGGATTTGCTGTCGCCCCATGTTCTGTCATTCCTGAATGTCCATACCGCCGAGGCGTTGGCGGTTCCGTATGGGCTGGATGGCAGGGTCGTGCCCGGCGCGATGCCGGCGGTGCGCCATTTGCTCCACGATCATCACGACGGCAGTGATCACGAGATCGACTCGAGGCTGCTGGATTTGGTGTTTACCATCGTTCGATCGGTGGGAGGCGGCGCCCATACCACGCTTCAGGTGTTGTCCGGCTATCGTTCGCCACACACCAATTCGGTTTTGCGTTTGGCCGATGAAAGCGTCGCGGTCAATAGCTACCACATGCGCGGCCAAGCCATTGATTTCTGTATTCCCGGTTGTTCGTTGGACGAGCTGCACCGGGCGGCATTGTCGGCTCGGGGCGGTGGTGTTGGCTATTATCCCGCTCACAATTTTATTCATGTCGATGTCGGGCCGGTTCGGCAATGGGGGGCCTTCGGCGGCGCGGCCCCCATGCAGCCGATGGGACGCGAGTCGGTGATGATGGGAGGGCGGCCCATGCATCTGACCCCAGCCCAAGCCCGAAGTCTGGCGATGCATCGGCGGGCTTTGTTATGGGACCATCGACGTCGCGGGCTGGCGGGGTCGTAATACCAACGGCCCTAGACAATGATCCGTGCCGTTGGTATCGGCGGCGACCGCCGCCGCGCGCCCCATGGCGCGAAGCCAAGGGCGCGGATGCGCCCGCCCGGCGTCTGAGGGCAGCCTTGATGAGTCACCATCAAGGCTTGATGGTATAAGCTTTTGCTATACGGGATCGGTTTTGTAGCGCAGCGGGGAGTTCGGCGGTAAAGTAGCCGTAAACTGGCCTATCCGGGTTGATTCGAGGGCGATATCCCTGATCTCTTCCTCTGAGGCATCCCTTGGTACTGCTAAAAGCTGCAAAACAAGGCGACTCAGCATTGCAAACATCAAGACTGACGAGCCGACCTCTCCGTGGGCCGCCCAGCGAAAATGAAGGCTAGCCCTCGATGGGAGGCCGTGGGTCTCGTTCATTCCTTCGATTCCAGCCATCACGCCCCTAACATACACATCTTCCAGGCCAATTCTGGCCTCATCTCCCGTCGGCACGAGAAAAGACTTAAATTGTTCCCCTTCTGGATTGACGGAAACGACCACTTCGAGGCTGTCAAGATGCGATTCAATCAGTTCTCCTCCAAGGAGAGCGTAGCCGGTACAGGCTCCACACGGAATCGAAGCTTCAACGGCGGCGATCCGATGTGAAGCGGTGATCACTTTTTTGGGCCTCATCACCTGCTTTGCCAACGACGAAGCCATAAAGCTTGCTGGTGGAGTGCTGTCAAGCCACAGGTTGATAAGCTTATATCCCCTAGTTAATGAGTACATCATCGTATTACCTGATGGATGTAGCGACGAAAATCAAAATAATCATCAATACTGAATCTTGCTTAAGTAAATATAATTAAATTATGATACAGAAGAGATTAGGGGAAGGCAGGGCAAAGCCCCGCAAAGGCCACGGCCTTATTTCTTCAGCGCCGATGGACTATTGGCTTCCCCTGCCTGCGACTCCTTTTATTTCTTCAGTCAGCGATCCGGCTCTGGTGCGGCTTCAGTTGGGGACGGAGCCCCGGCTCGGATGATCGTCGGAGAGACCAGCCGCGACATCCAAGGAGAGTCGGGAAGCCCCTGGGATAGTGCCGTGATATGGCGGTTCCACCATTGCCGCTGTTCGACCAGATCATCATACTCAAAGGTGGCATCCCGCCACTGGCGGTCCTGGGGCGTGAAGGTGGTCAGGTCGATGGGGTAGCCAACGTCCGATGAACTGAAACGGCTCGAGTCGAACGATAAGTAAGCGATCTTCAGCGCCATCTGCATCGGCGTGTTGAAACGTAAAGCCCGGTCTAGGATGGGCTTGCCGTATCCGGTGGCACCGATGGACAGATAGGGCGTGCGCTCGTCCACCTCGATCCAGTTCCCCTCAGGGTAGACCAGGAACATATGAGGCTCGCTGTCGACCGAGAGCTGGCCTCCAAGGATCGCATGAAGGTTGAAGGTCAGCTTAGAGCCTTCTAAGGCCTCCCGGTCCTCCTTGGCCACCTGACGTAAACAGGAGGAAAAGCAGTTGACCGCGTCCAGCATGCTGGAAAAACCCTGGTGGCGTTCATGGGCCTGGGTGCGCCGCATGTAGGCCAGCGTCTTGTCACGGACACTGCGTAAACCGGATGTCATGACAAAGAACTTATGGCCCAAGCTGTCCATCATGATCAGCTTTTGAGCGGCGGAGACTTGGTTTCCGCTGGTGATGCGACCGTCGGCCAAGCCGATCAATCCATCTTTTACCTTGATTCCCAAACAATAAGTCATGCTCTGCGGTTTCCTTGAGGCGCCATGCGATCGCTTCGCGAGGCGTAACCCAACCGTATCCGGGTCACCCCTGTGGTTCATGGCGTCTGTTTCTGGATGCGGCCCGACTGTGCCCCGCCAACAGCCCGGTGTCAATTGAGAGGGGCAATTGATATCGGCGGCTCATGGACGCGAAGCCCCAGTGTGTGGACTCTCGGGGGCGCGGATGCGCCCGCCCGGCGTCTGAGGGCAGCCTTGATGAGTCAACATCAAGGCCCGATGGTTTTGGGATAGGACATAAGTTCATACACAAGAACGCTGGCCCCCGTATGCGTGCTCACCTATTATGCCCACCCACATGCATCGTTACGGTGGTTTGCGCCGTCATCTGATTGCCAATGCCATGGATTCGGATGCTTGTGGGCCCGAGGCTTCCGGAGACCTCCCCTATGCCGATCGATCGCTCTTCCGCTCCTGTTCTCAGGGATGCCGCGCTTTTCCGCGAACGGGCCTATCTCGATGGGGCCTGGGTTGAGGCCGACGATACCGCCTCTTTCGAGGTCACCAACCCTGCCGATGGGACGCGGCTGGGGCGGGTGGCGGATTTGGGGGTGGCCGAAACCCGTCGGGCCATCGAGGCGGCGGCAGCGGCTTGGCCGGCATGGCGGGCGCGCACGGCTCGGGATCGGGCGGCGGTGCTGCGACGGTGGCACGACCTGATTTTAGAGGCCCAGGACGATCTGGCGCTTTTGCTGACGTTGGAATGTGGTAAGCCGCTGGCTGAAGCGCGCGGCGAGGTGGCTTACGGCGCTTCGTTTCTCGAGTGGTTCGCCGAGGAGGCCAAGCGGGTCTATGGCGAGATCATCCCAGCCACCACACCGGGCCGGCGGCTGTTGGTACTGAGGGAGCCCATCGGGGTGGTGGCGGCGCTCACCCCCTGGAATTTCCCCAACGCCATGATCACTCGAAAGGTGGCGCCGGCCCTGGCGGCGGGCTGCCCAGTGGTGGTGAAGCCGGCTGAGGACACACCCTTCTCGGCTTTGGCTCTAGCCGTTCTGGCGGCACGGGCTGGAGTGCCGGCGGGCGTGTTCAACGTCGTGACGACGAGCCGACCAGAATTAGTGGGGTTGGAACTGTCGACTCATCCTGTGGTCCGCAAGCTGTCCTTCACGGGCTCCACCGAGGTGGGGCGGTTGCTGATGGGGCAGTGTGCCGGGACTGTTAAAAAAGTGTCGCTGGAATTGGGCGGTAATGCGCCCTTCATCGTGTTCGATGATGCTGATCTCGAAGCCGCCGTTCAGGGAGCCATGGCTTCGAAATTTCGAAACGCCGGCCAAACCTGCGTCTGTGCCAACCGCTTTTTGGTGGACGATACCGTCTACGATGCCTTTGCTGCGGCATTAGGGCAGGCGATGTCCGGCTTGACGGTTGGGCCGGGGACCGAACCCGGCGTCCAACAGGGGCCGCTGATCAATGCTGCTGGCGTGGCCAAGGTCGATGCTTTGGTGGCCGATGCCGTGGCTAAAGGGGCTCGGGTGGCTCTGGGCGGAGAGCGTCACCGATTGGGCGGCGGATTCTATCAGCCGACATTGCTGCTGGACGTTACGCCCAAGATGAGGGTGGCGCGCGAAGAGATTTTTGGTCCGGTGGCGGCGTTGTTTCGGTTTTCCGGGGAAACCCAGGCCATCGCGATGGCCAATGATACCCAGTATGGCTTGGCGGCCTATTTTTACGCTCGGGATGTGGGGCGAATTTGGCGAGTCGCCGAGGCCTTGGAATATGGCATCGTCGGTGTAAATGAAGGGATCATCTCAACCGAAGTCGCCCCTTTCGGCGGCATCAAGCAATCCGGGATTGGCCGCGAAGGTTCCCGGTCCGGCATCGATGATTTTGTTGAGATCAAATATGTCTGCCAAGGGGGACTTTAACGCATGGCTCCTCTTTCTTCAGGGGACGGCCCAGGCAGCGTGATCGAGCGTCTGCGGATTTTATTGGAATTAACCTCGGATGACATTTGGGAATGTGATGCCGAGCTGCGCTTGACCATGGTTCAAGGCAAGATCACCGACCAGCGGGGGGCGTTGGGCGCTTTGTTGGGGCGCCAAGCCGATGAGTTTTTGGACCCAACATTGCCAGCGGAGGATTTCCCTCGTTTGCGTGCAGCGGTGGAGGCACGCCAGCCCTTTCGAAATTGTGCTTTTCCCGTGCGAGCATCCGGCGGCGAGCCCGAATGGGTCCGCATGAGCGGCCATCCCTTGTTCACCAGTGACGGTCGATTCGCCGGTTATCTGGGAACCTCAACCCTGATTACCGAGGAACGCCATCGTCTGGCTGCCGAGCGCCGCCGTCAGCAATTGGAAAGCCTGGGCCAATTGGCCGGGGGCGTGGCTCACGAATTCAATAATTTGCTGGTTCCGATCACCATGCTGTCCAAGCTGTCCCTATCCCAAATCGGGGACAGTCAGCCTTTGCGGATGTATCTCGAGACCATTCACGAAAATGGCTGGAAAGCGGCCCAGATTGTCCGAAGCGTTTTGACCTATGCCCGCCAAATGACGCCATCCACCGGGCCGGTGGCATGCGGGGAAGTGATTGCCGAACGTGTTCATCTGTTGCGTCAAGCCTTACCGCCTTCGGTTGTTATTGATGCCGATATCTCAGATTGCACCACCAAGGTCTTAGGGAATGCCAGCGAGCTGTCGCAAATTGTGGTGAATCTTTTCAACAATGCCTGCGATGCCATGAGCGAATACGGAAAGCTTCGTTGTTCGGTCCAGCGGGCTTCGCTCGCACCGCACGAACGCAGCCTGAACGGCATGGCGACCTCCGAGGTTATCCGTATCGAAATCGGCGATACTGGTCCCGGCATTCCGGCGGATATTCGGGATCGGATTTTCGAACCCTTTTTCACCACCAAACCTGTTGGCCAGGGCACCGGACTCGGGCTGTCGGTGGTCGAGGGCATCGTCAAGGACTGGGGCGGCCACATTGCGGTGACCAGTCTTCCTGGAAAAGGGGCAACCTTCACCATCCTGCTGCCAGTCGCTGAGTCCGGTCCTGGCGAGCCTTGATATGCCAACATCAAGTCTCGATCGTATGCCGCCATCGCCCCAAGGGGCCGGAGTTTGGGGTTATACCCGGTCCTAGACAATGATCCGTGCGTTGGTATCGGCGGCGACCGCCGCCGCGCGCCCCATGGCGCGAAGCCAAGGGCGCGGATGCGCCCGCCCGGCGTCTGAGGGCGCCGCAGACGTGTCAACGTCCAAGGCCATTGGTCTTACCGGCGAGCCCTGATACTGACACATCGCCGGTCCTCGGGCCGCGACGGCGGCCCCGCGCGCCCATGCGCGCGAAGCCAAGGGCGCGGATGCGCCCGCCCGGCGTCTGAGGGCGCCGCAGACGTGTCAACGTCCAAGGCCATTGGTCTTACCGGCGAGCCCTGATACTGACACATCGCCGGTCCTCGGGCCGCGA